>Ga0068864_100000466_pt1 | contig 35031 bp, 25 predicted proteins | sample KBSSwiS72_FD_66586 | JGI IMG/M metagenome (GOLD analysis project Ga0068864, IMG submission 66586) | Switchgrass rhizosphere microbial communities from Kellogg Biological Station, Michigan, USA - KBS Switchgrass S7-2 | ecosystem: Host-associated > Plants > Roots > Rhizosphere > Soil ...
GGGTCACGCGCCCGGTAACTTTCGTGGTCGAAGGCCCCAGTGCACCGGCAAAGGACCCGTGGGGCAACACACGAATTGGGTTATCGGCAACGACCAAGATCAACCGCAAAGACTTTGGTCTTACCTGGAATGCAGCCCTTGAGACCGGAGGCATCTTAGTGGGAGACGAAGTTACCATCACGCTCGACGTTCAATTTGTAAAAGCGAATTGACCAAAGCAATTCCCACTCTTTGAAGGGTGGGAAGCGAGGGGCAGCCTTGAATCGCTGGCCCATCTCGCTCATCCATAAAGGGGGAAGACTATGTCACTCCGACCTGTAAAACGAGTCATTGAATCAAAGCCGACCCTAGAAGGCGCGGGTGTCAAGCTGCGCCGCGCGTTCGGCTTCGGGCAGACCAAGGAGTTCGATCCTTTTCTTCTGCTTGACGATTTTCGCAACGACAATCCTGAGGACTACCTTGCTGGATTTCCCTGGCATCCGCATCGCGGCATTGAGACCATCACCTACGTTCTGGCCGGATCGGTGGAACACGGAGACAGCCTTGGGAACAAGGGCAAAATGGGAGCTGGGGACGTACAGTGGATGACCGCCGGCAGCGGCATCTTGCATCAAGAGATGCCAAAGGGCGACCCCCGCGGCAGAATGCATGGCTTCCAGTTATGGGCGAACCTGCCAGCGAACTTGAAGATGACCGATCCGCGGTACCAGGACATTCCCTCGACTGCCATTCCTGAGGTGACCGATGATGACGGGACTAAGATTCGAGTGATTTGCGGGAATTTCTTGGGTGTAGCGGGCCCGGTCGAGGGCGTTGCCGCGGACCCGAATTACATTGACGTATTTGTGCCCGCCGGCAAGCGCAAGACGCTCAAGGTCGAGACCTCGCGCCATGCCTTCGCTTACATCTTTCAGGGCTCGGGCAAGTTCCGTGATGCTTCCACTCCCCAGGGAGTGCTAACCGAACAGGTTGGGAGCGAGGAAGATTACCCGGTGAGAACCGTGGGCGATCATTCGTTAGTCCTGTTCGACCGTGGAGATGAAGTTGTGGTTCAGGCGGGGGATGAGGGAATACGTTTCCTTCTCGTTTCCGGCAAACCGATTGAAGAACCCGTGGCCTGGTACGGACCCATCGTGATGAACACCCAGGAACAGTTGCAGGAGGCGTTCTCCGAGCTCCGGCAGGGTAAGTTCATCAAGAAGTAAATGGAAATCTCGAATGGCGGATGTTCGCTCCGGTCGACAGCCGCCATTTGCTTTTTTTGCCCATTGAATCGCTGCTCGACCATCTCGCCGAGTTCCCTTGCTCGCGACTCTAGCTCTCAATTGCCGGAGGCCGTTCTGCCGCATCGACACCAGACGATGAGTGGAAAACAGCAAGACCAACACCTGTTAGGCTTAAAGCAGGCGTCTAGGCGCCACCCTTGGAGTATTTCTCGGATTTTTCATGGCCTCTGCCGGTTGGAAGCGCATTACCATCCTCACTACGGGATGGCTCTTCATCGCCTTAGGAATCGCGGGCCTGTTCCTTCCATTTCTTCAAGGAATTCTCTTCCTGCTCATTGGACTGGTCATTCTTTCCACGGAACATCATTGGGCAAGGCGGCTCCTAGGTCAGGTGCACACACGTTTCCCCAAATTGGACAGGCTCATCCAGGCGGCGTATGCGAAGGCCGCTTCCATTCTCGGGTTGGAAAACAAGGAAACCGGGACAGAGTAGTTACGAAGCTCGAACGCCGGTGCTACCTTTTGAGTGCGGCGGAGCTATTGGCTGTGACACACGCGGCTTTTCGGCCAAAGCAATCGGCACCGTTGCCGTGAGAGTCGTTCCTTTGGGGCTCGATTCGATCGCAAAGCGCCCTCCGAGTTCCTTCACCCGCTCGCGAATACCCGCCAGGCCAACTCCAACATTGCCGCCATCCTTCTGGAAGCGGGCGAGGATCTCTTGCGGAATTCCCTTCCCATGGTCTTGAACGCAAAGAACCGCCGAAGATGCATTTTTAGTAAGATGCACCTCCACGGAGCGACTTCCGGAGTGGCGATGAACGTTGGTGAGCGATTCTTGCAGAATTCGAAACAAGGCTGTCTCAGTTTCCGAAGAAAGCCGCTCGAGTGCGTCCGAAATTTCCAGAGTGGCGGCGACACCGCATCGCTTACCAAAACCTTCTACATACCAACGCGCCGCGGAAGCAAATCCAGCCTCATCAAGCAGTGGCGGGTGCAGTAGATGGGACAACGTGCGGGTGTCGGAAATGGCACGATCGATCAAGTGTTGCGCTTCACGAACATACGCGGCGCCATCCCCGTTGGAACGCATGAGCACGTCCAAATTGATCTTTGCGGCCGCGAGGTACTGCCCCAGGCTATCGTGCAGCTCGCGGGCAATACGGCGCCGTTCTTCATCCTGTACACGAAGAAGGCGGGCGCTCAAATGGCGCAATGCCATCGTGCGTTGACCAACCAGTGATTCGAGCTCATCGCGTGCCCGCCGCAGGGCGTCTTCCGCCTCTCGGCGCTCCTCCAGGTGATTTCGGATTTCATATTGGCGTCGGCGCGCTGCCAGCGCGCTGCGAACCGAGCTGATCAAAGTTGCCGGGCGAAGCGGCCGCTCCAACAAGGAAACATTCCCCAGAGGAGCCCGCGAATGTACGGCAAGGTCCGTTGCAATTGTGCTCATTCCGCCACCGGTGAGTACGATAATCGGGAAATCGGACCACGGCGGCTGCTCCGAGAGATGCTTTGCGAGTAGGGTGATGGACTCGTCTTGCAAAATCTCCTCGGTGACAATGGCTGCGCCCGCCCCCTCCTGAATTCCCGATATGAGTTCGGAGGCGCACGGGACTGCCTGGCTCGAGATCTTGCATTCGTTTAGGAGGGCCTCAATGAGAGTGGCATCCCTGCCAAAGGGGGCAAGCACCAGTACTCGCAGCTCGCTATGTGCCGAGTTATTCTCCAAGACGAAGACCATTTCCGTGGCCGTTCCCGTTGCCTTGGCCGAGCAGGGCAGGAATGCCGGTTAGCACACCATGAAACTCCCTAAGAGGCTCGCCGATATGAATGCGATCAGGGCCCAACCGGAGCTCACGAATGGTGTGCTCGTGAGCACCGCTGCGTTTCTTAATCATGGAGATTGCCTGTCGCACTTCGCCCTGCGCCTCGAAGTAGCGAAGCACGAGAATGTTATCGGCCAAATAGCTGATGTCTGTCGGAGTCTGAATGGCGCTGCCAATAACCCCCATCTGCGCCAGTACCATCAGCGTAACCACACCACGATGGTTCAGATAGGTGAGCAGCTCGTGCAGATGCAATGCCAGGAATTGTTCGCCGGGCATCGCATGCAGAAATCCGTTGAGGCTGTCGATCACCACGGTGCTGGTGTTCTCATACTCGACGGCTTTGCGGACCAGATCGACAAATTCGCCCGGCGACATTTCTGCGGGATCAAGATGATTGATCTTGATGAGTCCACTTTCAATGTGAGGCAGGATCCGCATGTCCAGACCCGAGGCGCGCTGAATGAGGGTATTGATGGTTTCTTCGAAGAGAAAAATGCTTGCGGTTTCCCCACGTTCAGCGGCGCTTACCGCCCATCGAATCGCGGTGGTGGTTTTACCGCAGCCGGCCGGACCGAGCAGAAGAGTGCTGGTGCCGAGGTCCAGCCCTCCGCCAACCAATTGATCGAGTTCCGGGATTCCACTTTTGACACAGCCGCGCTGTGTCGGCGGTTCTTCGTATTCGGAAGCAATCAGCCGCGGATAAACAACCACGCCTCCGGTGCGAATCACGTAGTCGTGGAAGCCTTCGCGGAAGGCACAGCCGCGTAGCTTGGTGACCTCCAGGCAGCGGCGAGTCTTGCCATATTCGACGGGAATTTTTGACAGCGCGATCACGCCGTGAACAATGCTGTGCAGTTCGAGTTCAACCTGTCGACTGCTGCGGTCATCGAGCAAAAGTACGGTGCAATTGCTCGGCGCATATTCCTTCAACGAAAGTACCTGGCGACGGTAACGCAAGGGGTCTTTCGCGAGCATGCGGACTTCCGAGAGCGCATCAATGACCAAACGATCAGGGCGATGCTCTTCTACCTCTTCCATGATCGCCCGCACACGGTCGCTCAGTTCCACTTCCGATGGATGAAACACGGTGTACTGGCGTTCGGGTTTGAGATCCTGCTCGTCCGGTTGGAGTTCGAGAATGCGGATACCGTCGAGCTTAAATCCATGCGAGCGGGCGACGCTCAGAAGCTCGTTGCGGGATTCCGAAAGCGTGACATAGAGCACTTTTTGGCCGAGGCTCAAACCTTCCGCCATGAACTGCATGGCGAGAGTCGTCTTGCCGGTACCCGGCTCGCCTTCGAGAAGATACATATGGCCGGAGGGGAGCCCGCCGCCAAGAACCTCGTCAAAGCCTGCGCATCCGGAGCGGGCCCGCAGAAGCTCGGCGTTAGCATCTTTCAGTTGTGTATTCATCCCGTGTCTTCGAGAACAGACCACTTAACTTAAATGCACGTACTTCGAGGAAAATCGCAGCGGACGCTGTACGACACGCCTTTTGTCCCCACAAGAAGCGCCCCCAACGCAGTCGCACAGGCCTCTAAATTCTTAACGTGGAGTGACACTGCGTCCATACAGTGGTTTCTGTAGTGCGCAAAGGGCAGCAATGCACTTTTGGGAATCAACCCGCTTGGGTTCCTCGTCCGAGAGGCTAGGGCTGAACTGGATCTGGAATTGGAGTGGCCAACGTCGTGCCTAAGGGTTCGGCAGCAGCGGCGCTCTTCGGTAGCCACTTCCGAATCTTTGGCAGCGAAGCTCGGGCCATTTCTTCGCCGATACGAACCAGGTCGGAGCTATGCTCAAAGTCGTCGTACCGATAGCCGGTGACGTCAGGCTCAATGATGAGGTCTGCACAGGCTCTCGCCTGAGCGCAGTTCATATCCTGCGCAATGGAGAAACACTGACCGATGACATCAAAAATGTGCCGCGGACCGTCCGCGGCCGACCACGAGCTCTTCAGGTTCACTGCAATCACGCGGTCAGCGCCCATATCGCGCACGGGCTGGCTGGGGAGCGAATGAGCGAGCATGCCGTCGACCAGCATGCGGCCATTCACGGTTACGGGCAGGAAGACACCTGGGTAGGCGCAGCTCGCCCGCACGGGATCGGCTAGCGGCCCGGAGCGAAACACAACTCCTTCGCCGGAGGCGAAGTCGGTGGCGGTCACAGCCAGCGGGATGCGAAGCTCCTCAAAGGTCTTCACCTTTAGAATGCGATCGAGAAATGAGATCATCCGGAGGTTTGTCGCGAACCCGTACCGTGACAGCGTCCAGCGGGCGAGATCGCGGAAGCGGACGCGGGCAGCTATCGATTCCAGTTCTGCCGGAGTTACACCGCTACAATACGCAGCTCCGATGAGCGCGCCGACGCTGGTTCCAGCAACAAAGTCGATGGTGATGCCTTCCGCTTCCAAGGCTTTCAGAACGCCGACGTGGACGATTCCGCGGGCAAATCCGCCTCCCAGGGCGAGACCAATTAAGGGTGTCTTCGAGGGTAGAATGGCCTGTGGTGCGGGCGAAATGCCGCGTCCCAAGGCGCGCACCGAGCGCACGATTTTTCGTAAACCCTTCAAGGCTGATCCGTCCTCCGGCCGAACCATCCCACTACTTAGGTGAGATGCTGCTTTGCATAGTGTATGGCGACGGTATTTCGTAGAGATAATTACCCTAGAGCAACGGGTAACCAGAGATGACGAAGCCCTTTGTTCCTGATAATTTGGAAAGCCATGCCAAGAGAGATTTCAGCCGGGGGAGTGGTGGTACGACAATCCGAAATGGGCTGGGAGGTTGCCGTAATTGAGCCCCGACGAGAGGGAGGCACCTCGAACTCGGCCAAGCGCAAATCGGGTAATCAGGGCCAGATTCTGGCTCTTCCCAAGGGCATTGTCGATCCCGGGGAAGATGCCGCACAAACCGCGGTGCGCGAGGTATTTGAAGAGACCGGCATCAGGGCCGTGATCATCACCAAACTCTCCGATATCAAGTATGTATATGTGCGTTCGTGGGGCGACAAACAGCGGGTGTTCAAGATTGTGAGCTTCTTCCTGTTGAGATATGAAGGCGGAGAAATTGACAACGTAACCCGGGAGATGCGCATTGAAGTCAAGCAAGCGCTGTGGATCCCGCTCGAAGGTGCAGAACGTCGTCTGAGCTATCGCGGCGAGCGCGACGTGATCCGCAAAGCACAAGAGTGGCTGAAGAATCATCCCGAGGAGGCGCCGTGATAGCCCGAATCATTCACCGCGAACAGCACTTCACCTCCAGCAATTTTGTTCGCGACATCGTCATCGGCATGTCGGACGGACTGACCGTTCCGTTCGCGCTGGCCGCAGGGCTTTCCGGGGCTTTCGCGAATACGAGATTCATTGTGATCGGCGGGTTAGCAGAGATCGCGGCAGGATCGATTGCCATGGGACTTGGCGGATACCTGGCGGCGCGAGGCGACGCCGAGCACTACGTGCAGGAGAAGGCCCGCGAGTATCGCGAAATCGAGGAAATTCCAGAAGAAGAGAAAGCCGAAGTCAGAAAAGTTTTTCGGAATTACGGATTGACGGAGGAGGAAAGCGACCCCGTCGTGGAGGCCTTGAGCACGCGTCCGGACGCCTGGGTAGATTTCATGATGCGTTTCGAATTGGGCCTGGAGGAGCCTGACCCGAAACGCGCCGTCACCAGCGCAGGGACAATTGCGGCGTCGTATGTGGCGGGCGGCTTGATTCCGCTTTCGCCATACATGGTGCTCCAAAATGCTTACCGCGGCTTGATCGTTTCGGCCATCGTGACCTTGATCGCGTTGGGCGTCTTTGGGTTTATTAAAGGCAAGTACACCGGTGCTCGCGCTCTGCGAAGCGCATTGCAAACCATGCTCATAGGTGGCGTGGCCGCAGGAGTGGCGTTCGCCCTGGCGAAGTGGATCGCCTAACTCATTTCCAGATGCTGCGCAGCTTCCAGCTTGTAGCCTTCGCACCCACGGGTTTTCCACTCTGCGTAAACAACTCAACTCTGCTGCCCTCGGACGTGGGGAAAATAAGGTTGGTCATCGCGATGGTGCCGTTCTGCGCGTAGGCCTCGACCGAGGAGCGATCGACGATTAACCTGAGGTCGAACGGTCGTCCGGGGGCGAGTGGCGCAGTCGTGCGATAGGCAAAACCGTCGCCCACGATCGCGCCTGACTTGGTCCGATCCATGAAGAACTGCTGCTTCTCTCGATCGAATCCAATCTCCGTCCACTCATGATCCCCGGTTTGAAGGCGAACTCCAAACACCTTCTCCGCAGCGGGATCGAAGTTCAATTCAAGTTCAAATGGGGCCTGAAGGCTTGTCTTCGTGGCCGAAGGGCCGGAAAACGAGTAGCCCGCTTTCTCCCGTCGAAGCGCTGCGACAACCGGTGTCTGCCTCGCGGTGAGACCGTCATTGTCCATAACCAACGACAGGCGTCGGGGCAAGCTCATCTGCCCGCGCCAGGGCGAGGTCGGCAGCTTCGAGGCATACTGCCAGTTGTTCATCCAGCCGAGCAGCACTGGCTTTGCGCCCGTCGGAAGGTGGTTGAAGCTGATGGCGCAATAGTCATCTTTGCCGTAATTGGTCCAGCCATGCCAGCCAGGCTTGCTTGATGGGGTGAAATGCTTTCCATCGAACTCTCCCAGAAAGTACTGCTCGCCCGAACCGCCTTGAGGCGCGCCAGGATTGAGTCCGACCTTTAGCATCCACATACCTTGAGTTCCGTTCTCCGCCGGAATGTGCAGCAAATCCGGGCACTCCCAATCGCCGTCGACATCTCCCGTGGGGCCAAAGTCACTGAGCTCGGTCCATTGCTTGAGGTTGGGGGAGGAATAAAACCTCACCTTGTGCTGCTTGGGCAAGGCGACCGTCATCACCCAGCGATTCAGCTTTTTGTCCCAGAAGACGCTCGGATCGCGAAAGTCGGCCATATTGAGGTCGATTACCGGATTGCCCCGGTATCGCGACCAGGTACGTCCTTTGTCGAGGCTGTAGGCGAGGTTTTGAGTCTGACGAGTCCGCTCGGGCGTGCTCCTGTGACCGGTGTAGATAGCAACCAAACATTCCGATTCCACGCCGCACAGTCCGCTGGTGTTCTTATCCGCGACGACGCTACCCGTGAAGACCATCTCGCCTCCCTGCTCGGGAATGGCTACCGGCAATTCCCGCCAGTCGAGCAGGTTCGTACTGACCGCATGGCCCCAGCTCATGTGCCCCCATTGCTCGCCAAAAGGGTTGTACTGGAAGAAAAGGTGGTACTCGCCGCGGAAGAACACCAAGCCGTTGGGGTCGTTAGTCCAATACTCGCGAGGGGAAAAGTGGACCTGCGGACGGTAGGGCTGGTCGTAAGCGGCCGTTTGACCCATGGCGGTCGAGGCCAACAAGGCGAGCATCCAAAGGTCGAAACCTCTGGATAGAGCTAGTTTGACGAGGTTCCACATGCCCGGGTCGAACCGAAAGTATAGCCCTCCTCCCATCAAGTATCATTGCTCTATGGCGTTTCCCATCAAAACTTGCAGCATCTGCGGAGAGGAATTCGAGCTAAAACCCGAGAAGCCTGGCTTTTCGAACCGCTGCCCCGATTGCAGCGTACAGGATGAGCCCGTATCGCAGGACCGTGGCCCGAGCGCGGCATCTGATACCGAGCTGAACGCGGCGCGTAGAAAGGCCATGCGTGACCTGCTGTACCGGAAAGACAGCTAACTGGCGTGTACCCCCAAAAATCTCCACGTTGATCCCTGCTTCGCATCTATCTATATAGCTCCAGACCTGCAACAATACCTGTAGGGAACTCCCGCCAGGGATGTTCCGTACCATGGTGTAAGCATGAGAACGTTGCTGGACATTTTTTCGCAAATTTTCCGTAACTTGTGGGCCCACAAGCTGCGCTCGTTTCTCACCATGTTCGGCATCGCCTGGGGCGTTGGTTCCCTGCTCCTGTTGGTGGGCGTCGGTGAAGGCTTCCGTTCCGGTAACAAGCGCGAAATGGCCGAGTTCGGCAAAGACATCATGTTCATCTTCCCCGGCCGCGCACCCGTCGTGGCTGGCAGCATGAACTCAGCACGGTGGTACCGACTGAACTACCACGACTACCAGGAAATGCTTCTGGCTCCCCATGTACGCCGTGCCTGCCCGATCATCAATCGCAATGATCTCCGTGAAGTCAGCGAATTTGCGACCGGCAGCGGAACCATCTTGGGGGTCGAGCCTCAGATGAATGAAATCAGCTTCCTGCCCCTGAAGGATGGCCGTTGGCTGAATGAGCTCGACAGCACCCAAAGGCGCAATGTGATCGTCCTTGGCAGCGAGCTGCAGAAGACGTTGTTTCCCGGACGGCCAGCGCTCGGAGCGACCCTGCTGATCAACAGCATGAGTTTCCAGGTGGTAGGAACGCTCCCCCACCTCGGCCGCGGCGACAACCTGTGGCTCAATATGCGCGGGTATATTCCCTTCTCGGTGATGGAGTCCTCGTTCCCGATTAAGGGAGACAATCAGCAAGGAGCGATTTCCTTTATCGAGTATCAGCCCACCAGGACCGATGACCACGTGCTCGCGCAGAAGGAAGTGCACAAGATCGTAGGCCGGAACCACCAGTTCGATCCGAACGATGAGAACGCTTTCGATGAGTGGGACTCGATCCAATCCTCGAAGATGGTGGGCACCATTTTCGACGTTATGAATATGTTCTTGGGGACGGTTGGGATGGTGACATTGGCCTTGGGGGCAATCGGCGTGATTAACATCATGCTGGTGGCGGTGAGCGAGCGGACCCACGAAATAGGTCTCCGCAAGGCCCTCGGTGCCACCAACCGCAACATTCTGTTCCATTTCTTTTTGGAAGGGCTCCTACTCACGCTGGGAAGCGGCCTGATCGGAATGGCCCTGGCGGGCGGTTTAATGGCCGTAATGGGGACGGTTCGAGGTCCAGGCGGATTCGATCCTCCGAAGCTTGTGCCGATGTCAGCGATGCTCGCGATTGGCAGTCTTACCCTGGCTGGGGTTGTTGCCGGCCTTTACCCCGCGCGAAAAGCAGCTCATCTTCAACCGGTCGAAGCGTTGCGGCAGGAATAGAAAATGCTCCGCGATCTCCTTCAGGAAGCATACACGGCGATGCGCCACAATCGGCGCCGCACGGCGCTGACCATGCTTGGCATGGCCTGGGGCATCGCTACGGTGGTGATGTTGCTCGCTTACGGCGACGGATTCGGGCAGGCCTGCGCGAACATCTTCGCGAATTTCGGCAATAAGCTGGTAATCGTTGTTCCAAACCGGACCTCGATGCAAGCCGGGGGAGAGAAATCGGGCACCCCGATCCGGTTCACGCGCGAAGATGTGGACACGCTCACGACCAATCTTCCGCAGATTACCCACATCACACCAGAAGTGAGCAAACCGGCAAATGTCCAATACGAAACCCGTACTTTCAACTGGACAGTCACCGCCAACGACCCCAACGTCGAGCAAGTACGTTCTCTCCAGATTGATCAAGGCCGCTTCTACAACCTGGAAGATCAGGTGCAGCGCGCGCGAGTAGCCGTAATTGGATCGGAGGCGAAGGAGAAACTGTTTTCGGGCAGAAACGCGCTTGGCGAGCGTATTCGCCTGGACGGACTTAGCTTCGAAGTTGTCGGGGTCCTGACCGCGAAAATGCAGGAGGGGAATGACGATATCAATCGCACCGTCTACATCCCCTTCACCACCATGAGCGACCTGAAGGATACCCACTATCTCGATTCCATCTGGTTCACCTATCAAACCCCTGCCTATGAGCAATTGGAACAGGCGGTGCGCAGCATTCTGGCGATTCCTCACAAGTTCAATCAGTCTGACCGTCAAGCGGTTCGCGTCTTCAACCTCATGGTGCAAGTGCATCAGTTCGAAATCATCAGCATGGGCCTGAAGATTCTGATGGGCTTCATCGGTACCTTGACTCTCGGGATTGGTGGCGTCGGACTGATGAACATCATGCTGGTTTCGGTAACTCAGCGGACCCGGGAGATCGGCGTGCAGAAAGCCTTGGGCGCCCAGAGGAGCTATATCCTGACGCAATTTCTCGCCGAGGCTTTGACCATCACCGCTATTGGTGGCGTCTTGGGAATCATCTTGGCCTACGTTGTCGCTCTCTCGGTGGGTCGCTTGACCCTGTACAGCGCCTTTGCCAAAAACGGCGAAGCCGGAGACATCCGACTGATGATTGCGCCTGGAACGCTCTTCGCATCAACCATTATTCTGGGAGCCGTCGGTCTGGTCAGCGGCATGATCCCTGCCTTGCGGGCTTCGCGACTCGATCCGATTGAAGCATTAAGGCACGAATAGTTCGCCAGGCCCTTCGATCGTCTCGAAGGGAATCTGGTTTGTCTCTTCCGGCGGAAGACTCTGTTTCCGACAATTGTGGAATGCGAGTTCGTATCACTTCCATTCTGCTTAGCTTTCTCCTCGTTTCGGCTTCCTCGTTCGCACGCCCGGCGCGATCACGCGCCTGGACGCCGGATTCCTCCTACAGCTCTGCGCTTCGAGCAGCCAACCGCTTCCTGCATGCTTGGCAAGCCGAAGATCATGAAACTGGGATCCTGATGCTGACCGACCAAGCGCGCGAGCAGGCCAGCCCCGACAAGCTACAGGAGTTCTTCTCTCCCGGCGATCATGCTGCGTATGAGATCAAGCGCGGAAGAAGGTTGAATGCCGGCGAGTACGTTTTCCCGGTGGTGCTGTTCGGGACCTCACAGAATTCGCAGCCTCGCGCAGGCCGACTGTTGATTATTCACGCTGGAAAGAATGAATGGGCGGTAAATCGGCTTCCCTAGGATTACAAACTCCTGACCGCGAGACGTGAAAGGACAAGAACGGTCGAAAACCGGGCGGCCGAGCGGAGAGAATCATTTTCGTATTCCCTTTTGGTATCCGGCGAATCCAGTGTACTCAAGGCTTCGTGTAACTTCGTGCCCTTTGTGGTTTACTAGGGTGTCCTCAGAGTTCCCCTGGGTCGATCGTGGTGAGGCGAATTCGCAAAGTCGCGGTGCTCGGTGCGGGCACGATGGGTGCGCGCATTGCAGCGCATCTCGCAAACGCAGGCGTGCCCAGTTTGTTACTCGACCTGGTTCCTTCCGGCGTTGAGTCGGGCTCGCGCAACAAGATCGCCCTTGCCGGCCTCGATGCCTCTCGCAAAGCCAAGCCGGCAGCGTTCTTCGAGCCATCGCTTTCCTCTTTGGTAACGCCCGGCAATTTCGAAGACGATCTCCAACGAGTGTCGGAGGTTGATTGGATCATCGAGGCCGTCGTCGAAGATCTCGAGATCAAGCGAACCCTGCTGAGGAAAGTTGAAACTCTACGAAGGCCTGGCACGATCGTTACGACCAATACTAGCGGGCTGCCGGTCGGGAAGATCGCCGAGGGATTCTCGAATGATTTCCGGCGCTCGTGGTTCGGTACGCACTTCTTCAATCCACCTCGCTACATGCGTCTGCTAGAGATCATTCCAACACCGGAAGCCGATCTCGCTGCCATAGAAGCCGTTTCGGCCTTCGCCGATCTGCATCTCGGAAAGGGCGTGGTCATAGCCAAGGACACCCCCAATTTCATCGCGAACCGCATCGGAACATTTTCCGTCTTGAATGTCATGCGTCTGATGCAGGAACTCGACCTCACGATCGAAGAAGTCGATGCGCTCACCGGGCCAGCGGTCGGCTGGCCACGTTCGGCGACATTCCGCACGGTGGACATGGTGGGGCTCGACGTTCTCGGGCATGTGGTTCGGAATATGGAGAAAGTTGGCGGGCAAGAGAGTTCTCTTCCCAGCTTTTTCCACAAAATGCTCGAACGCAAGATGCTCGGCGATAAGACTGGTGGCGGCTTCTATAAGAAGGTTAAGGGCAGCGGAGAAGACGAGAGACTGGCGCTCGATTGGAAAACGCTGGAGTATCGTCCACGGCAGAAAGCCAAATTCGCCTCGTTGGAGATGGCTAAGAACGTCGATGATCCAGCCGAGCGTCTGCGCGCGCTGCTAGGCGGCACGGGCAAAAGCAAAAGCAAAAGCAAAGACGAGCAATTCCTGTGGGCTGTCCTATCGGACCTTTGGAACTACTCGGCGAACGGCGTACCTGAAATTTCCGACACCGTCCTAGAGATCGATCGCGCCATGCGGCTGGGCTTTAACTGGGATATGGGCCCCTTCGAGCTGTGGGACGCCGCAGGTGTCGAGCCAACGGTTCAGCGCATGAAGAATGAGGGTCGCACGGTTTCCGGAAACGTCGAGCGATTGCTCGATTCGGGACAGAAGTCCTGGTACCAGGACTCGGCCGCAACCTCTTCCCGCCGGGCGTACTTCGATCTCCCATCCTCCACCTATCGGCCGGTCGAAGTTCCAGGTGGCGTGTGGTCGGTTACAGTTGCGAAACGATCGAATGGCGTGGTGAAGAAGAACTCCGGCGCCTCGGTCGTGGACATTGGCGACGGAGTGGCCGCCATCGAGTTCCACTCTAAGATGAACACGCTCGGTACCGACATTGTGCAATTGGTCTCGCAGACGCTGAAGGCGGGTGGGCCTGGAGACAATTTCGAGGCCTTCGTCATCACCAATGACGCACCCAACTTATCTGTGGGAGCAAACCTGATGCTTCTCTTGATGAGCGCTCAGGAAGAAGAGTGGGACGATATCGACCTCGCAGTCCGGCAGTTCCAAGGTATGACGCAGGCGGTCAAGTTTTCGCCAAAGCCGGTGGTGATCGCGCCATTCGGAATGACGCTTGGGGGAGCGGTTGAGATGTCGTTACATGCCCCCCTCCGCCAGCCGCACGCCGAACTCTATATGGGCTTGGTGGAAGTGGGCGTGGGTCTGTTGCCCGGGGGCGGTGGTTGCAAAGAAATGGTGCTGCGCGCGATTGACTCCGCTCGTGCGGTCCGCCCCGGCGATAAGAGTGAATCGGTCGAAGTGATGGAGGCGATGAAACGCACGTTCGAGACCATCGCGATGGCGAAGGTCTCGACTTCAGCGCACGAGGCAAGAGGCCTCGGATTGCTGAGCGCCTCCGATCGCATCACGATGAATCGCGATCGCTTACTGACCGATGCCAAGCAGCGGGCGCTTGAACTGGTGAAGGCCGGATACGAGCCGCCTCGGATGCGAGCCGATATTTCCGCTCCTGGCGAGAACATTCTGGCGATGCTGAAACTCGGTGTGCACCTGATGAGGCAAGGCGAGTACATCACCGAATACGAAGTGAAAATCGGAACGAAAGTCGCCGAAGTTCTCTGTGGGGGGAATGTCACACCGGGAACGCCGGTCAGCGAGCAATATTTTCTCGATCTGGAGCGAGAGGCGTTCAAGTCGCTCTGCGGCGAGAAAAAAACCCAAGAACGGATTCAATACACGCTGAAGACGGGTAAAACTCTACGTAACTGACGTGCGCTTGGCCTACGCCGACTTCTTACGCGTTATCTCGATCACTTTCCCTCGATCTTCAGTCGAAACCCATTTGGGGTTCTTGTGATATCGATTCGGGACGTAAAACGTGATTAGCTTTGCCACCTGCTACCCCCTCCGCGACTTACCACTTGTTCTCTGAGTATAACAACACGCGCGCCACAGAAAAGTCGCTCTCAGGTTGTCAAACCTGGGTCGCTCCTCTGTGGTAGATTCGTACTTCCAGTCATGAAAGAGCTTGCGGCCTGGGCACTTAACATCGCTAGCCAACGCGGCGCCACCTATGCCGATGTACGGGTCATCGAGGAACGCAGCCGGGCACTGGCGACCAAGAATGGGAAGATTGGAAATGCGTCGGACTCGCGCTCGGAGGGCTTCAACGTCCGTGTGCTGATCGATGGTGCTTGGGGCTTTGCATCGTCTCGAGAATGCCACCGAGCTTCGGTCGAGTCGACCGCCGCCCGTGCCGTCGACATTGCAAAGGCATCGGCTCGAGTCAAGCAGAGCGACGTTTCGCTGGCACCGGAAAAGGCTGTCACAGCGGAGTGGACTACGCCGCACGAGGTCGACCCGTTCTCGATTTCTATTGAACAGAACTTGGCTTTGCTACAGAAGATCGACCGCGAACTCCGTTCGGTTTCGGGCGTGACGCTAGCCGAGACCAATATGAATTTTCGGCGGGAGGAACAATGGTTCTTTTCGTCGGAGGGTTCAGAAATTCATCAGACGAAGTACACGACCGGAGCGGGATACGTTGCCTATTCGTTTGCGGGAAGCGAGATTCAGAAGCGCTCGTATCCGAGCTCGTTCGGGGGACAGTGGCAGAACAAGGGATATGAGCTGATCGACGAATTGAAGCTGGTTGAGAACGCGCGGCGGATCGGCGAAGAGGCGGTCGCGTTGCACGCGGCCGAGCAGTGTCCCCAGGGTGTCTTCGACATCATTCTCGAAAGTTCGCAGCTGGGATTGCAGATTCACGAATCTGTCGGACACCCCATCGAACTCGATCGGGTGCTGGGCATGGAAGCGAACTTCGCCGGCACCTCGTTCTTAACCTTGGAGAAGCTTCGCACGCTGAAGTATGGCAGTGAACTGGTGAATGTGGTTGCCGACGCCCGGCAGGAGCACGGCCCGGGGCTCGGAACATTCGCGTTCGATGACGAAGGCGTTCCGGCGCAATGCACGCCGATCATTTCAAATGGCCTGTTCACCGGATATCTGAGCTCACGCGAAACCGCACCCCTGATTGGCTTAGAGCGATCGGGAGGTACGCTGCGCGCCGAGAGCTGGAACCGGCTGCCGATCATTCGCATGACCAATATCAGCATACTTCCCGGCGAGCAGCCCCTGACCATGGAGCAGCTGATCTCTTCAACCGAGCATGCCATTCTGTTTCAGACCAACCGGTCCTGGTCGATCGACGACAAGCGCTACAACTTCCAGTTTGGCACCGAACTTGGTTGGGAGATCAAAAACGGCAAGCGCACACGAATGCTGAAGAACCCGTCCTACTCGGGAATCACGACCGAGTTCTGGAATTCGATGGACGCCATCTGCTCGCGGGAGGAGTGGACGCTTTGGGGAACACCGAACTGCGGCAAAGGCCAGCCACAGCAAGTGATGGGAACGGGACACGGTGCCGCGCCGGCAAGATTCAGGAAAGTAAGAGTGGGGAGTGCCTATTCGTAACCTTCCGGTTGTCTCACATTGTGTTGTCACCGACTGAGTGCTGAATGCTGACTCGCGACCAAGCGGCTGAGATTTTCTCTCGCATTCGTAAATACGCGACAACCGATGAGGTGGAGTGTCTCTTTTCCGGCGGGAGGTCCGCCCTGACGCGGTTCGCCAACAACACCATTCATCAAAATATGGCGGAGGAGAACTATGGAATCTCGGTCCGTACCGCGTTCGGGGGCCGTACGGCGCGCGCAACCACGAACAAGTTCGACGATGAGAGCCTGAAAGATGTCGTCTCCGCATCGGAGAGTCTGGCACGAGTGCAAGAACCAGACCCGGACTTGCTGCCGATGCCTTCCCCGGATGAAAGCGAAGACAGCGGGGCCGGAACCAAGCTCCCTTCGCGGTACTTCCAGGAAACCGCGAACCTCACTCCGGCGGAGCGCGCCGATGGGGTAGGACAGATCGTCGCCATTGCACAGAAGCGCAAGTTCATTGCGGCGGGAATCTTCGCGAGCTCGGAAGCGATTGAGGGCATCTTCAATTCGCGGGGCCTGAGTGCCTGGCACACGCAAACGTCGGCGGAAATATCCATCACCATGCTGGCGGAGGATTCGTCCGGGTGGCAGAAGGCAAACTCGCCTGATATAGCAAAGCTGAGCCCGGCGCACCTTGCGCAGATTGCAGCGGAGAAGGCAGCGAGGTCGGCGGGACCTCGCGAGATAGCACCGGGTAAGTACACGGTCATTCTGGAACCGGCGGCCGTCCTCGATACGGTGGGATTTGCCTTCTATGACTTCGGCGGACTCGCGATCATCGACCAGCGATCATTCTTAAACAACCGCATCGGTACCAGGTTATTCGGTGAGAACATCTCAATCTGGGACGATGTCTCGCACCCTCTGCAGTCCGGGTCGCCGTTCGACGGCGAAGGCGTACCACGCGCGCGGGTTCAGTTGGTCGAGAAAGGGGTCGTGAAGCGGCTGGTCTATTCTCGCGGCAGCGCGTCGAAAATGAGTCGGTCCCCCTACCGAGACAAGGTTGGTCCCATCGACGCCACCGGGCACGGCTTCCCCATCCCCAATGAAATTGGGGAGGCTCCCATGAATATCGTCTTCGAGAAGCAGGAAGAGCCGGCGACCGTCGATCAAATGATCGCTTCCACCGATCGCGGGATCCTGGTGACCCGGCTCTGGTACATCCGCGAAGTGGATCCTTACGAGAAGATTCTCACCGGCATGACCCGGGATGGAACTTTTTTGATTGAAAACGGCAAGATTGTTTGCGGACTGCGTAATTTCCGGTTCAACCAGAGCCTCATTGAAATGCTTTCGCATGTGGAAGCCATGAGCACGCCCGTGCGCACCAGCGGAGAAGAATCCTTCGACATGGTGGTGCCGGCGATGAAAGTGCGGGACTTCAATTTTACGGAAGTCACCAGGTTTTAAGCGGCTTTGCGGCCTGGCTATCGATCCAGGAATCTCTCGCTTTGCTCGATATGATTGTGTAAACTTCAGCCACTTAGAAAATCGAGTGTTCCCTTCGCTCAGGGCGGTTGGAGGTTGTATGCGTCGTCTTTCTTTTCTTCTTACTTCCTTGATTGTCCTTATTTTCGCCCTGGTTCAGATCGGGCTTGTCTCGGCCGCCGATCTGAAGCCGGCGGAGATCGTCACCCGCCATCTCGATTCCATTGCTCCGGCCGCAACTCGCGCCGCCGCCAAGTCCCGCGTCGTCCAGGGAACGTTGACATTTCGGGTTCCGGTAGGTGGGGGCGGCGAAGTAGCCGGCACCTGGGGACGCGTCTCGTCGGAAGATAAGTCGGCATTTGTAATGCGCTTCGGCGCGGGCACCTGGCGAGGCGAACAGTTTACCTTCGACGGCTCCAAGACCGGATTCGCAGCCGCAACCTCGTCGCATCAGAGGTCGGAATTTGCCCAGTTCATCAGCAGCCAGGACTTCATCATTAAAGAGGGCCTGCTAGGTGGCGAATACTCGACTGGCTGGGCGCTAATGCGGTTGGAAGAAAATCACGCACGAGTTGAGAGCTTGGGACGGAAGAAAGTGCATGGGCGCGAACTGCTCGGATTGCAGTACTTTTCCAAAAAGACGAGCGACATGCAGGTGAAAATCTACTTTGATCCCGAGACTTTTCGCCATGTACTCACGATCTATTCCATGAGTATTACCCCTAACATGAGCAGCGACGTTATCCAGAGTTCTAGCCAGAAGGAATCCCGATACACCCTGGAGGAGCAATTCGGCGATTTCAAGACTACTGAAGGTGTGACGCTCCCGACCAGTTACCGCTTGCAATGGACTGAGGATCTGCAAGCCTGTAGCACCTGCGACGGATCTCAACTAGGACAAGCGAGCGCCGGACAAGGCCAAATGCCTGTGCAGGAGCAAGTCACCACGGGCTCGGGAAGAACCCTCCTGTTTGATTGGCAAATGACGGTGACGGGGCTGCGCGACAACATTCCGCTCGATGCCGGTAACTTTCAGGTGAAATAGATCTAGGCCTCTTCCTGCTCTTTGAGTTTTGCCAGCACGCTGAAGTCTTCTAGCGTAGTGGTATCGCCTTTTACCTCGCCCCCGCCAGCAAGCTCGCGCAACAAGCGTCGCATGATCTTCCCGCTGCGGGTTTTGGGTAAAGTGTCGGTGAAACGAATGTCATCGGGCTTGGCAAGCGATCCTATTTCCTTCGCTACCCACTTGCGCAGTTCTTCCTTCAGCTCAGGCGAGGGCTTGCGATCGCCTTCAAGTGTCACAAACGCGGCGATGGCCTGGCCCTTAATTTCATCGGGACGTCCGACGACCGCGGCTTCGGCAACCGCGTCGTGTGCGACCAGAGCGGACTCCACTTCCATGGTGCTTAGACGGTGGCCAGAAACGTTGATCACGTCGTCGACGCGTCCCATCACCCAGAAGTATCCGTCTCGATCCTTGCGAGCACCGTCACCGGTGAAGTAAGCGCCACGAATCTGCGAAAAGTACTGTTTCACATAACGGTCCGGGTCACCGTAGATCGTGCGCAGCATGCCGGGCCAGGGACGCTTCAGAATCAGGAAGCCTCCTGCGCCATCGGGCACAGGGTCGCCATCCATGTTGACGATTTCTGGTACCACGCCAGGCATCGGTTTGGTCGCAGAGCCCGGCTTGGTGGCAATCGCGCCCGGTAGCGGGCTAATCATGATGTGACCGGTCTCGGTCTGCCACCAGGTGTCAACGATCGGACAGCGGTCCTGTCCGATCACTTCGCGATACCACATCCAGGCCTCAGGATTGATAGGTTCGCCCACCGTGCCAAGCAGGCGCAAGCTGGTCAGCTTGTGCTTCTTCGGCCACGCATCCCCCCAGCGGATGAACGTGCGAATCGCCGTCGGCGCCGTATAAAAAATGTTTACCTGATGGCGATCGATGATTCGCCAGAAGCGGTCGCACTCGGGAAAGTTCGGTGCGCCTTCATACATCAGGCTGGTGGCGCCATTCTGCAACGGCCCGTAGACGATATAGCTATGTCCCGTAACCCAGCCGATGTCGGCCGTGCACCAGTACGTGTCTTCCTCATGGAGATCAAAGACCCACTTGGTGGTGATGTAGGTTCCGACCGAGTACCCGCCAGTCGTATGAACTACGCCCTTCGGCTTTCCCGTAGTGCCGGAGGTGTAGAGGATGTAAAGCGGATGTTCGGCGTCGAGCGGTTCCGCCGGGCATTCGTCCGAGGCAGTGGCCATCAACTCGTGCCACCAGTGGTCGCGGCCTGACTGCATGTTGATCGGTGTTCCCGAGCGCCGGTACACGACAACGTTCTTCACCGATGGACAGGACTTCAGCGCTTCTTCAACGACAGGAAACAGCTTGACCTCGGACCCGCGCCGGAAAGATCCGTCTTGTGTGACCACGCAGGTCGCCTGCGAGTCGTGGATGCGGTCAATGAGCGCGTTCGAAGAGAATCCCCCAAAAATGACGGTATGAGGAGCACCGATTCGCGCACAGGCAAGCATGGCCACGGGAAGCTCCGGCGTCATGCCCATATAGATCGCGACGCGATCGCCCTTCCGTACGCCAAGCGATTTCAATATGTTGGCAAACTTCTGCACTTCTTTGTAGAGCTGCAGATAGGTAAGGGTACGGACCTCGCCCGGTTCGCTTTCCCAGATGAGCGCGGCTTTATTCTTGCGTGCGGTCTGAATATGACGATCCAGGCAGTTGTAGGAGAGGTTCAGCTCTCCGCCCACGAACCACTTGGCCCAAGGATGATCGTATTCGAGCAGCTTGTCCCACCTCTTGAACCAGTGCAGTTCTTCGGCGATGCGCGACCAGAACTTATCGGGATTCTCGACCGACTCGCGATAAATGCGGTCGTAGTCTTCGGCACTCTGGATGTGGGCAGCCTGACGAAACTCGGCCGAGGGCTCAAACTTGCGCTGTTCCTGAAGAACGGAATCAATGTGGGTACTGGGAACGGTCGCCATGCGGGATCCTTGATAAATGATTTCGCTCCCGCATTTTACCTGCCAGCAAGGGAGGTTGTCTTCGGGAGACCACCGATTTGCGCAATTCGGGAAAAGCCCATGGTTTCCGATGCCGATACACTGATCTCAATATGCAAGGGAAAAAGGCCCACCAGAGCCAGTTTCATCGTTCTCAGATCGGGCGCGCACAGAGATACATCCGCCTGCATTTATCCGAGCCGATGACGCTCGACGGCATAGCCCACGAAGCAGGATCGTCTTCGTATCATTTTGCGCGCCTTTTCCATGCCTATGTGGGAGAGACGCCGTTCGAGTTCTTGCGACGCTTGCGGCTCATGACGGGCTTGCGCATGTTGCAGGAAGATTCCGACGCCACTGTAACCGAGATCGCTTTAAACATTGGCTACGAAACCTCGGCGGCATTCAATAAGACATTCCGCAAGGTGCTCGAGTCGAGTCCCGGCGATTTTCGCAAACTGGGAAAAGACCGCCAGGACGAAGCGATCTACGCTCTGAGTCGTCCGAGACTCTTGAAGGAGATCACCCTGAACCTGACACCCACTTTCGACACCGTTACTCGCCCATTCACCCACTATGTATTTCTCGAGAACCGCGGGCCCTTTGCGGAGATAGCTCCGCCTCTGTGGAATGACTTGATGCCCATCCTCGAGCACCTGGATAAACAGCGAATCCGCGAGTACCTGGGCATGAGTGGCATAGACAAGTCGAAGCCCGGTGAAGATGCCATGATCTATCAAGCGGGAGTAGCCTTTGCGGAAAAGCCAGGGAAACTGGCGAAGGGTTTGCAGCAGCGGGCGGTCAAGGCCGGCAACTATGCGCGATTCCTGCTGACCGGACCCTATTCCCACATTTGGATGGCGTTTGATCGGATCTTCAAAACTTTGGCCGAGCAGAAGTTGGAGTTGCGCCCTGAGTTCTGCATTGAGAATTACCTGAACGATCCTCGGGTCACGCCCGACGACAAGTTGCAGACGGAACTGCTCGTACCCATTGTTTGATTTGTTTGATTCACAGGCTGGGAGCGGACTTCTCGAGCAGATACGCTCCCGGACCCTGCTGTCCGCGGATCGAGCGACAGAATTCCTTCACCACAAATCCAGCCTGAACTGTGGCCGTGAAAGCCGCACGAGTTGCCCCCCGCCATTTGCGAGCCAGGGGCATGTCGGTTTGCTCCATACGATCGATGTCGCTGGGAATCTCGATTGCGATGCGTTGACGGGAGAGGGCGGTTGGAACATCTGCGATCACAGGCACCCCGTCGCCGTTGAAGCGCACCAATGGTTCCAAGTGGGTCAAAGCGTCCAGAACCTCAACCCGCGCGTCCTTCCCTCGAAGACGGTCGCCAACGCGGGGCGATGCCAACTGCCATCTCACCCATAGCCGGTCCGTGCTATTCACATGCAGAGGGCTGGAGGTTTGCGGCCCATAGAAGTCGACTAGATATTTCTCCGAAATGACGCCCAGTCTCGCAAAGTTCAAGTGAGCATTACGGCTGCGCAGAGGATCAAACGTCCAGGTGACCTCGTTCACTCCCAGCCCGAGCACCCGTTCCCTCTGAGCAAGTTTCAAGCGATACCCTACTTCACGATGTCGGTGCGAGTCCCGCACTGCCAGTAAGTGAGAATGAAACCCGACTCGACCGTCGTGCAGGCTGGGGAAGGCATAGGCGATGCCGGCGAGGTCTTCTTTCTCGAAAGCCCCCAGCCAGAAAGCTCCCGATGCCTGCTCCGCGATGGCCCCGGTGAGAGACGTGACATCGGCGTCGTCCAGGCCCCAGACCTGCTTTTCCAACTGAATTGCGCGGCGCAGATCAGCCACCGATTGCAACTCGCGGATGCAGAGTTCCGGCATGGCGTTCGAGGAGGGCACGTCGGTTTTGGGTGTTCACTATACGTCAGACCCGGGGAGGAGTCCAAAAGGAGAGATCCGCGGTCAGAGCGCTTCCGGCTCGAGGGAGGCCTTGCCGAAAGCAAGGCTCCTAAAGGCTTGGAAGCATTCCTGGTAGCGCGCCCCGGATGGCTCGGCGGAAGAACGTAAGCAGCTCCGTAAAATTTTGTAAATAGTTGAGGAAAATCGACTTGCAGACACATCAAAAAGATGACGAACGCGGTACGATGGACAGTTTTGATCCTTAGGATAACGACAGGCATGCATGAACAAAATGGGTAATGTAGCCGGGCAATTCTCTCGCACTCTGATTCTGCTTCTTGCAGGTATTCTCATCGCTCTCGCCCTCACGGCGTGCAACAGCGGATCGCGCGCGCCCTCAACCGCTCGCGCCAACGCGCCGCAGACGATGCCGGTCACGGTAGCTCCGGTTCTAAAGCAGGATTTCCCCGTTTACCTCAATGGACTGGGATCGATTCAGGCCTATTACACGGTGAGTGTAAAGAGCCGAGTCGACGGTCAACTCCTCGAGGTAAAGTTTCGCGAAGGCGAGCACGTGAACAAAGGGGACCTGTTGGCGGTGATTGATCCGCGACCCTATCAGGTGCAACTCGATCAAGCCCAGGCGACATTGTTCAAAGACCAAGCCTCTTTGCGCGATGCACAACTGAACTATCAACGCTACAAAGATCTGCTGCAGAATTCTGGGGCAATTTCGCAACAGCAAGTAGACACGCAAAAAGCCACCGTCGACCAGCTGGACGGAACGGTCCGAAATGACCAAGCGCTGGTGGACAATGCCAAGCTGAACCTTTCGTACTGCCACATCACGGCTCCGCAAAGCGGGCGCATCGGCTTGCGTTTGGTGGATCCGGGAAACATGGTCCACGCCTCGGACACGAACCCAATGCTGGTGATCACGCAACTGCAGCCGATTACCGCAATCTTCACTCTGCCGGAAGATCAATTACCAACCGTTGCGAAACAGCTCCGCCGCGGATCGCTGGTGGTGGATGCTTACAGTCGAGATGATTCCACCAAGATTGCAACCGGGAAACTGCTAACCATCGACAATCAGATTGATCAGACCACGGGCACGGGACGGTTGAAGGCAGTCTTCAGCAATGAAGACAGTGTGCTCTGGCCGAACCAGTTCGTGAACATCCATCTGCTGCTTGAAACACGGAAGAATGCGACCGTGATGCCGTCAGCGGCGATTCAGCAAGGGCCGGAAGGCACCTACGTCTACGTGGTAAGGCCGGACAAGACGGTGGAGGCAAGGAACGTGGAAGTCGCAACCACCGAAGGCACTCTCGCCCAGATCGCGAGCGGAGTTTCTCCGAGCGAAACCGTCGTGACCGACGGCCAGGACAAACTGCAAAATAACAGCCGAGTAGAGCCTCACACCACGCCGGCAATGCCGGTCAGAGGAAATCAGAATGCAGCTGGCTCGGCCCAACGTGCCGGTAATCCTGGGCAGCCCAATCCCAATCCGAACGATCGGTCGCAGCAAGCAGCTCCCGGCGATCACCGGAATCAGAATGGACCTAAGGAAGCCGGATCGCGGAACAAAGGAACTCCCTCGCGATGAATCCGTCGCGGTTATTCATTCTTCGCCCCGTCGCAACGTCCCTGCTGATGTTCGGGGTGCTGCTGGTGGGTATCGTTGCATACCGGCAGCTGCCGGTATCGGCATTGCCCGAAGTGGACTATCCGACCATTCAGGTCATGACGTTTTATCCCGGGGCGGATCCGACGGTGATGGCCTCGTCTGTGACCGCGCCGCTCGAACGCCAATTTGGCCAGGTGCCCGGTCTAAGTCAGATGACTTCGTCGAGCTCTCTGGGCAGCTCGATCATCACTCTACAATTCGGGCTCGATCAGGACATCGACATCGAAGAACAGCAGGTACAAGCCGCGATCAACTCCGCGGGCACGTACCTTCCACAAGATCTGCCCAATCCCCCGATCTACAGCAAAGTCAACCCCGCCGATGCACCAATTCTCACTCTGGCTTTGACATCGCCGACACTGCCGCTATCTAAGGTCGAGGACCTCGCCGACACCCAGCTGGCGCAGAAAATTTCGCAGGTCAGCGGCGTAGGCCTGGTATCGATCAGCGGCGGCCAGAAACCCGCGGTGCGCATTCAGGCAAACCCGACAGCGCTGGCTTCCTATGGCATTGGACTGGAAGATGTCAGAACCGCTCTCGCCTCGGCCAATGTCGACCAGGCCAAGGGCACGCTGGACGGACCGCGACAGTCCTTCACCATCGATGCCAATGACCAGCTACTTGCGGGCGAGGAATACGCGCCCATCGTGGTGGCCTATCGCAACGGGGCTCCGGTGCGGTTAAGCGATGTGGCAACCGTCACCGACAGCATTGAAAACACGCAACAAGCGGCGTGGATGGGTGCGGGCAGCACGCTTTCGCCAGCCGTGATCGTCAACATCCAGCGGCAGCCTGGCGCGAACATCATCAGCGTTGTCGATCGCATCAGGAAGCTACTTCCGGTTTTGCAGAGTTCCCTGCCCTCCGCCGTCAAGGTTAGTGTTCTTACCGACCGTACGGAGACAATCCGGGCGTCGGTCAAAGACGTTGAGTTCGAACTGTCGCTCACGATCGCGCTGGTCGTGATGGTGATCTTTCTCTTCCTTCGCAATCTGCGAGCCACCGTTATCCCAAGTTTTGCCGTCCCGCTTTCGATCGTAGGCACATTCGGCATCATGTACCTGTTGGGTTACAGCCTGAACAACCTCACCCTCATGGCTCTGACGATTTCGACCGGTTTTGTGGTCGACGACGCAATCGTCATGCTGGAAAACATCGATCGTTTTCTCGATGCGGGAGACTCCCCGCTCAACGCCGCGCTCAAAGGAGCGGGCCAGATAGGCTTCACCATCGTTTCCTTGACAGTCTCGTTGATCGCGGTGCTCATTCCTCTGCTGTTCATGGGCGACGTGGTCGGGCGGCTGTTCCGCGAGTTTGCCGTCACCCTGGCGGTCACGATCCTGGTCTCGGCAGTGGTCTCGTTGACGCTCACGCCCATGATGGCCGCCAAGCTACTGAAGTCGAAGGAACTCTCTCAACACGGCCGGTTTTACAAGTGGTCGGAGGACATCTATGAGCGGGTCATTCAATTCTATGGTCGCACCCTGAAGTGGGTGTTGCGGCACCAGACAGCGACGTTATTGGTAACTGTGGGCACCTTAGTCCTCACCCTCGTGCTTTATGTTGTTGTGCCCAAGGGATTCTTCCCGGTTCAGGATACGGGCGTGATTCTCGGCATCTCGGATGCGCCGCAGAATATCTCCTTTTCCGCGATGTCGGAGCGCCAGCAGCAACTGGCGCGAGTGATCTTGCAGGATCCGGATGTCGCCAGCTTATCTTTGTTTATCGGGGTGGACGGAACCAATCCCACTCTTAACAGCGGCCGGGTTCAGATCAATTTGAAGCCGCGCGATGAACGTAGTGCGTCCGCCACTGCCATCATTCGCCGCATGGCACCGAAGTTACAGCAGCAGGTGCAAGGGATTACGCTGTACATGCAGCCGGTGCAGGACTTGACGGTGGAGAGTCGCGTCAGCCGCACACAGTATCAGTACTCGCTGCAGTCGACAGATGCGAATGAGCTGGCAACATGGTCCGAGCGCCTTTTGGAGAAACTGCGGTCTTCGCCAGAACTGCTCGACGTCGCGACCGACCAGCAAACTGGAGGGCTGCAAGCAGATCTGGTGATCGACCGCGATACGGCCTCGCGGCTGGGTGTGACTCCGACCGCGGTCGACAACACGCTGTACGACGCATTCGGGCAGCGGCAGGTTTCGACCATCTATACCCAGCTCAATCAATATCACGTGGTGCTCGAGGTCGATCCACAATTCCAGCAGGATCCGAGCTCATTGCACACCCTGTATGTGAAGTCCACGAACGGGAACCAGGTTCCGCTCTCGGCTTTCAGTCACATCCAGCAGAGCAATGCCACACTGGCAATTAACCACCAAGGACAGTTTCCAGTGGTGACACTGTCGTTCAATCTTGCACCGGGTGTCTCGCTGGGCGAAGCAACCAAGGCGATTGACGCTGCGGAGCAGGAAATCGGACTGCCCCCCAGCATTCAGACCAGCTTTCAAGGTACGGCAGCTGCGTTCCGCAACTCGCTGTCGAGCGAACCGCTGCTGATTCTAGCGGCAATTGTAACGGTCTACATCGTTCTGGGTGTGTTGTATGAAAGCTACATTCACCCGATCACCATTCTTTCGACTCTGCCGTCTGCCGGTGTCGGCGCACTGCTAGCGCTGATTCTCACCGGAAATGACCTGGGTGTGGTGAGCCTGATCGGCATCATCCTGCTAATCGGAATCGTGAAGAAAAACGCCATTATGATGATCGACTTTGCGCTCGAGGCCGAGCGTGACGAGCACAAGAAACCCGAAGAAGCCATCTATCAGGCTTCGCTACTCCGTTTTCGGCCGATCATGATGACAACCATGGCAGCGCTGTTTGGAGGATTACCGTTAGCGCTTGGAACCGGCACCGGATCGGAGTTGCGTCACCCACTTGGCATCACGATCGTGGGCGGACTGCTGGTGAGTCAGTTGCTCACGTTGTATACGACCCCAGTCGTCTATCTGTGGTTCGATCGCTTGTCTGCGCGTTTTTCGCACCTCGGGTTCCGCCATTTTACCGAGGAGCCGGTGACGGGAGACTAAGTGAGCGTATCGTCCCCATTTATCAAGCGGCCGGTCGGCACCTCGCTGATCACCTTGGGCGTTCTGCTAGCCGGAATCCTCGCCTTTCAGTTTCTGCCGGTGGCGCCACTGCCGCAAGTTGAATTTCCCGTCATCAGCGTGGGCGCTTCTTTACCAGGGGCAAGTCCCGAGACCATGGCATCTGCCGTTGCAACGCCCCTCGAACGACAGTTTGGGCGAATTGCCGGTGTGAACCAGATGACCTCGACCAGTCAAACTGGTTCGACCGGCATCACCCTGCAATTCGATCTAGATCGCGACATCGATGCTGCCGGGCGCGACGTGCAAGCGGCCATCAATGCGGCACGTAGCCAGCTACCTTCGTACATGCCAGGCAATCCTACGTATCGCAAGGTGAATCCGGCGGACGCACCGATTCTGATTCTGTCGCTCACCTCCGACACCATGACCCTGCCGCAGATGTACGACTCCGCCGATTCCGTGCTTTCTCAGAAGTTGGCCCAGGTGAGCGGCGTCGGACAGGTCTTCGTGGGCGGTGCCGCCCGGCCCGCGGTTCGCGCTGAGGTGAATCCAAATCTGCTGAACAAGCTGGGACTGGGGCTGGACACGGTGCGCAACGCCCTGGGTGCGGCCAACGCCAACCGCCCCAAAGGCGACGTGGCGAATGCGATCAACACCTGGGCAATCACAGCCAATGATCAGATCAAAGTCGCCAAACAGTACGAGCCTCTGGTTATCGCCAGCAACAACGGCGGCACCGTAAGGCTGGGCGATGTCGCCAAGGTTGCCGATTCGGTCGAAGACACTCGCGTGGTCGGTCTGGCGGCACATGGCACGACCGATCCGAACGTCTCCGGCAAGCCCGCGGTTCTCATCATTGTCTTCCGCCAGCCCGGGGCAAACATCATCGATACGGTAGATCGTGTCTATTCGCTGATGCCAGAGCTGGCGAATTCGATCTCTCCGGCGATCCATGTCGACGTCGTGATGGACCGTACGACTACCATCCGAGCGTCCGTACACGACATTGAAATCACCATTTTGATTTCGGTTGCTCTGGTAATCATGGTGGTGTTTCTGTTTCTGCGAACCGTCCGCGCCACCATCATTCCCAGCATCGCAGTTCCTTTGTCCCTGATCGGGACTTTCGCTGTCATGTATGCCTGCGGTTACAGCCTCGACAACTTGTCGCTGATGGCACTGGCCATTTCGACAGGTTTCGTGGTCGACGATGCCATCGTCGTGCTCGAGAACATCACCCGCCACATTGAGGCGGGAATGACGCCGATTGCGGCGGCATTTCGCGGAGCCCGGGAGATTGGATTCACCGTGCTCTCGATGAGTACGTCGCTAGTGGCGGTGTTCATTCCGATCCTGATGATGGGCGGCATTGTGGGACGACTGTTCCGTGAGTTTGCGGTGGTGCTGAGCTCAGCCATCGGGGTCTCCCTGCTGATTTCTCTCAGTACCACGCCGATGATGTGCGCGCAGATCCTACACAGACCAGAAGAAGATACCCACGGACGCTTCTATCGTTTCTCGGAAGCGGTCTTCAACGGCGTGTTGAACATATACCGCCGGGCGTTGACTGTGGTCTTGCGTCACCAATTTGCAACTCTTCTGGTGACGCTCGGAACCGCCGCTCTCTCCATCTATCTGTATACGGCGGTTCCCATGGGATTCTTTCCCCAACAGGACACTGGCCGCGTAATGGGAAGCGTGCAAGCCGATCAGGACACCTCTTTTGCCGCAATGAAGGAGAAGATGGAGCAGTACGTGCGGATTGTCATGCGCGATCCCAACGTGCAGACCATCGTCGGCTTCGCTGGCGGCAACACTGCGAAGAACCAAGGACGCTTCTTCATCACGCTGAATCCCAAAGGTCGCCAGCGCAGCATCACGGCTGACCGATTCATCGGCGAGATGCGGCGGAAGCTGGCTGCCGTGCCGGGGGCATCGCTGTTTATGCAGTCCGCTCAGGACCTCACCATTGGCGGGCGCATGGGCAACGCGCAGTACCAATACACTCTGCAGAGTGAAGACCTAAAAGAGCTGAGCGCGTGGGCCCCCCGACTCCTACAAAAGTTGCGCACTTTAAAGGAACTGCGCGATGTCAACACGGATCAGCAGGACCGCGGACTGGACGCGGAAGTGAACATCGATCGGGATACGGCTGCGCGTCTGGGCATCACGCCTCAGGATATTGACAATGCGCTCTATGACGCCTTTGGGCAACGACAGGTGTCCACGATCTACCGGCAACTGAATCAGTATCACGTCGTGATGGAGGTCGATCCGCAGTATCAGACCACTCCGGCGGCCTTGCAGGCGGTTTATGTGAAGTCGTCGAGCGGGCAAATGGTTCCCTTGTCGGCCATTGCCAACTTTGGTCCTTCGAATACTTCGCTGGCAGTTAACCATCAGGGCCAGTTCCCCTCGATCACCATCTCGTTCAATCTGGCGCAGGGAATTTCACTGGGGCAGGCGACCCAGGCGATTGATGCTGCCCAGCGCGAGATCCGGCTACCGGCCACCATTCACGCGAGCTTTCAAGGTACCGCAGCAGCGTTCCAACAGGCGCTTGCGAATCAGCCCATTCTGATTTTGACGGCGCTGCTGACGGTCTACATCGTGCTCGGCGTTCTCTATGAGAGCTACATTCATCCGATCACGATTCTTTCCACCATTCCCTCGGCGGGAGTTGGCGCCCTGCTCGCTTTACTCCTTACGCATAACGAGCTCAACGTCATGGGCATGATCGGCATCATCCTCCTGATCGGGATCGTGAAGAAGAACGCGATCATGATGATCGACTTCGCGCTCGATGCCGAACGTCGTGAGGGCAAGTCCCCACGGGATGCGATCTTTGAAGCCTGCATGCTTCGCTTCCGGCCCATCATGATGACGACCGCGGCTGCATTACTCGGCGGACTCCCGTTAGCACTCGGAACCGGAGTGGGATCTGAGTTGCGACAACCGCTCGGCATCACCATCGTCGGCGGATTGATGCTGAGCCAAGCGCTCACCCTGTTTACAACGCCGGTGGTTTATCTCTATATGGACCGCCTGCGTTGGTGGCTGGTGGGAGGAAAGCGCACAGCGCCTAGGGCTCTAGAGCCGGCCGGCAGCCAAGCCGACTAAGGTAACCTTTCGCCTAGGGATTTCAACAGTTTATCGACACTTTCCCGATCTCCGTGACCTCCGTAACATGCACAAGTGGTTCCTTTCGACTTAGCCTAGCGCTAGGCAGGGTCTAGGAGTCCGTTATTCCGAGCACTGGCACAAGCAAAGCGCGGGATGCGTCTGCGCGTCCGTTTCTTCACAGCCTCAACATTTTGGTGAAGTACGTCCGCCTGTATGGATTCCATCACCGGCGCACCCGAGCGCAGTTTGATGTTGCCTGGACCGAACTGCGCGAGGCCGTGCCCAAACGCAAGGGCTGCATCTTACTCGGAGTCTCTGAAGACAAACTGCTGCTCGATGGGGTGCCGGTCGAAGTCGGTCAGGCCGAGCGCGGCTTCGCACAACTGCTCAGTGCCGCGGGCATCGCGAGCATTCAGTTCTCCAGCGAAGTCACGATTGAAGAATTCGAAAGCCTAGTGAAGGCCTTTTCTCTCGGCGGCTCAAAGGCTCAGGACTTCGCCAGCGAGATAAAGCGAATCTTCCCGGATGAGAAGGGGAACATTCGGATTAACGAAGTGAAATTCGTTGCCGCCGATCCTGCGACCGCAGAGGTTTCTGCGGCCGTGCAACTTGCGGCTCAAACCCTTGCTCCTGAATTCAAAGAATGGCTGAGTGAACCCACGAAGCTGGTTCAACTGATTGCCGCGGCGGAAGGAGCCAGCGGAAGCAACCAAGCCAGTTCTCGACCGCCGGAACAAGAACCGGCAGCAGCCGAAGCACCTTCAGAAACACCTACGGCGGCAGCTGAATTGCCTTTTACTTTGACTGAGCAGCAGACATTCGAGGCGCTCCGTTTGGTCACCAAGGTCGCTGAATTAGGGTCTGCGCGAAAGCCGCAGCCAGAAATGATTGGCCTTGAGCTACATCGTTGCGAAGAGAACATCCGCAAGACCGTGCTGGGAATCCTCGATGAACTCTCTTCCGGCCGAAAGCCAGATCCAAAGACTCCCGTCCTCATTCGGGCCGCTGAGCAATTAGCCATTCGCTATGCCCTCGAACGATTTCAATCGGGGGACTTGAAGGTCAATGCCGTTCGCCAACTGCTTGAGGAAATGGGCAAGCAGATGGCAAGCCTGCGCAAGCTCCTGACACGCCACGAAGAGAGGACGAGCAAGGCCGGACTGCCGGTCGAGTCTCACGCCGACGTGCTCGACCGCATTTTCTGGTCGGAGATTCCAGAGCACAACAAGAAGCAGGCACTGCTTTCCGAAGATGCTGTCTGCGTGCCGGCGCGCAATGTCCGCCAATACATAGAGGTACTTCTTGAACGCGGCGATCGCGAAACTGCCTCGGCCATATTTGAGAATTATGCCAGCCTGGTGAACTCGAAGGAGCCCGAGTACCGCGGGAAAGCCTCCGTCGGATTGACGCAGTTGGCAGATCTCCTCTCGACCGTGGGTGGCAACGTTCTCGGCGAAACCGTGCAAAAGCTGGGCGATGCGCTCACCAAGGAATCCAACCCCGATCTGGAATCTCAGATGGGCGCGGCCTTTGTGCGGCTCAGCTCCGAAGCCATGCAGCGTAAGCAGTACCGCGCGGTTGCACAATCCTGCGAAACCATGGACTACCTGGCCAGCCGACGGCCGGCACTCGAAAAAGAGCTGCGTTCCCGTATCGGAGTGGAAGGACGCCTGGCAGAGTTCATCGAAGATGCCCTCGCGCAGTCGCGCTTCTCTACCGACCTGATCTCTGTGCTCTACCGGAACACCAGCGCCGCCGCGGAAAACCTTGCAGAACGCTTCTTCCGCTCAATGCGCCGCGAGGAGTGCGATCGAATTGTAGAGCTGGTAAATGAGCTCGGGATCACGGCCAACAATTGTCTGCGCGAGATGCTGCGCAACGGACCGCAACGGCAAGCCGTCGCTTCGGTTGGTCTCTTGAGCCGCCTGGATGTGCCCGGATTGCTTGAGTTCTTGCCTTTGCGTCTCCCTGGGTGGAACCGCTTTTACCACGATGTCATCGTGCGCCAGATCGCGTACGGAGCGGCTTCCGACCGCGGCCGCACCTTGCTCGAGATTCTCGAAATGCTCGATCCCGCCGTGGTTCCGCAAGCTCTCGATGAAATTGGAATGTCCGGCGACCGCAGTGCTGCTCCACCCCTGATCGTAATGGCGGGAGCAGGCGAAGCCGAAGGGCGCTCGCCACTTTTGCAGCTTAAAGCCATCGAGGCTTTGGGGCGTTTGCGCGAACCCGACGCCGTCCCGGTGCTCAAGAATATGTTTGAAGCCAAGCGTTTGTTCAAATGGCAGCACCATCGCGAGCTGCGGATCGCGGCAGCGCAGGCGCTGGCAAAGATCGACCCGCGCTACGCAACGCGAATCCTGGCAGACAGTGGTCTGGAACCGGGAGAACTGGCGATCGGTCCGCTCGATTCCGCGCCCGCCTGCCCCTGGGTCCGCCAACGTCGTTACGAACGCATCCTGTTGGGCAAGCCGGTCACGGCCGTAATTGGCAGCTCCTGGGGAAGATCTACCCTGTCGGTGCGGGAAATGAGTCTTGGCGGCGGAATGGGAACCAAGGAAGACTCCCTACGCATCGGGACCGACGCCGATATCGACATTCAGGTCGGAATGCGTCACATTCGCGGACAAGTCGTTCTGCGGCGCGCGCGAGTAAACGAGGTTGGATTTGAATTTGTGAACACCGATCTCGAAAGCCGTCACCGGCTGCGCCATCTCCTGATGGACTCCCTTGCGGAAGCACCAGAAACACGTGCCGGCAAGTGGAGCGATCGCAGCTAGTAGCTCAGAAAATTCTATTGAGGCGGGTTGGGCCGGATCTCAGTGTCCGGCTTAGCAGGCGGCATGCGCCTGGCGGCACCCGCATCCGAGCGCCGCTAAGGCATGGTCAAAGGTGGAAATATCGAAGACGCAATCGAGATGCGTACGGGTCAGCATTTCGTAAACGAACGGGCGGGGATTCACCAGCGTGAGATGCGTGCCATTACCCTCGGCCCAGCGGTGCAGTGACACAAGCAGTGTCAAACCACCTGCGTCGAGAGTCTCGACGTCGGTCAAATCAACCACGATCGTGCGCGCCTGTTTCTGTTCGAGTACCGCGCTCTCTAGCACGATTTCCTGCCCACGCACAATGCGTCCATCGCATTTCAGGATTGCCAGATCGTCAGCGCGTTCTGATCTTACCGTTAACATAACCCACTCCTGTTGTGCTGTTACGTATATAGACGCCCTGAAGTTCCCAATGTCATCAGAACGTTTATCAATAGTTGGTAAATATTTGTCAGGCCGAGCCCAGGTGCTGCTAACGTGTAGGGAGCATGGCATTTGCGCGTGGTCGAAGGCTCGAAACCGAAAGTGAATTGTACGAATATGCACTGGGGGCGCTTGGCCGGCGCATGCGTACGGTGGCCGAGCTAAAACGTTTACTACGCAATCGCGTCGACGCGGAAAGCGAAATCGGCAAAACTCTGGTGGAACTGGTTGTCCGACGCCTCAAAGACCAGGGTTACCTGAACGACGCAAAGTATGCCCTGGCATACTCTACCTTCCGTCGCGATAACGAAAAGTATGGACAACGGCGCGTCGTCACCGATTTGAAATCGAAGGGAGTCGTGGGAGAAATCCTCGAAGAAGCTGTTGCTGTCTCCTTTCGAGAAGTAGATGAGGAGAAGCAGGCGCGCGAGTATTTGCGACGGAAGCGCTTACAAAAGCCGCAAGACAAGAAGCAGGCAGCCCGAGTGTTTCGGCAACTAATGCGCGCGGGATTTGATCCGAAAACAATCTTCAAGATCCTTCGCAAGTGGGATGTGGACGACGAAACGCTGGAGGCGTTCGAGGATGCCAGGAAAGACTCGGAGGAATAACCGCGGATCGCTTGCGGTCGCGCTCGTGTTCTACCTAAAACAATTGAGATCGATTCACCTCAAAGCTTGCGCTGGGCGATCGATCTTCGGTCCTGAACCCTTAGCCCGGCAGGCGCCCTCGCAACAAATCTTCCACGTCCTCGATCTTCTCGCCTAACAAGTTCATCTTTCGCGCTAGTCCCTGGATTTCCGCTTCCGCCCGACGGTTCACCTCGAAGTCGAGTTCACTGCGCAGCCGATCTTTCTTGTCTTGCCGGTTCTGGCTCATCATGATGATGGGCGCCTGAACGGCGGCGAGCATCGAGAGAAATAGATTGAGCAGTATGAAGGGATAGGGATCCCACGAGTGCCTTCCCGCGAGGGTGCTGGTGATCGAATAGCTGAAAAGAATCAGCACAAAGGTGAGAATGAAGGTCCACGAGCCACCGAAACTGGCCACGCGGTCAGCGACGCGCTCACCGAGAGTTTCTTCCTCCTCGATCACCTGGTTGGGGTTGCGTGCCGCGCGGACTCGAATCAGTCTTTGCGAGCCATGGAATTGTTTGCCCAGCACCGCCAGCATATCCATGCCGGCCATGGGCTTGCGATGAAGCAGGATTTCGATGTCGTGACGGTCCACTTCCAGGCACACTGTCTCTTCCTGAGCCACCGCGGTCGTCTGGTGTGGCGTCTGTTCGAGCATCGAAGCAAAGCCAAAAAATTCGCCGTGTGCCGGTTGATCGACCACCACCTCCTGGTTATCTTCGTCGACGGTGGTAATGCGTACCGAACCTGACACCATGACG
>Ga0068864_100000470_pt1 | contig 34909 bp, 32 predicted proteins | sample KBSSwiS72_FD_66586 | JGI IMG/M metagenome (GOLD analysis project Ga0068864, IMG submission 66586) | Switchgrass rhizosphere microbial communities from Kellogg Biological Station, Michigan, USA - KBS Switchgrass S7-2 | ecosystem: Host-associated > Plants > Roots > Rhizosphere > Soil ...
TCGCGGCGTGGGGTGTCGACGGCATCATCACCGATTCGGTCGATCATGTGCCGGCCGATTCGCTGCCGCCACCGCCGCCGCTTTCATAGCCGTCCGCCGGTCCGGGTCGTCGTCCGTGCGGCGCGAAAGGATGACGCTGGGTCAAGCGCGATCGGAGCGCATCCCGTCTGTCTGATTACACCACTGCTGCCACATGCCGCGTATTGCCGCTGCGAAATGATCTGCGAACTGCACGGTGTCGAAGATCGGCGACGAAAGCATTCTCTCCCGCAATCCTCCGCGCAGCGAGGCGAGGCGGGGCAGATCGCTGGCGTGCGCCACCGCACGAGCGACATAGTCTTCACTGTCGCTCGCGATCCAATCGGCCAGCCCGGCATTCATCAAGAGTCCAACACCCTGGCGCGAAAGAAACGTCTCCCCGGCCAACGTCAGAACCGGCACGCCCGTCCACAGACTTTCGACGCTGGTAGTGATCCCCGTATAGGGAAACGGATCGAGCGATATGTCGACCTGCTGATAGGGGGCGAGATAATCGGACATCTGAACATGGCCGGCCAGAATGAGTCGCGTCGCCTCGATTCCATGCGCGCCGAACCGTTCCCTCACTTTTTGCTGAACCGACAATTCTTCGAATGGCTTCGCCTTGAGAAAGAGCTGGCTTTCGGGCATCGCGGTCAGCACCCTGGCCCATAATGCAACCACGTCATCATTCATCTTGGCCAGATTGTTGAAGCTCCCGAAGGTGATGCGGCGGTTGCGGAGCGCGGGCAGCGGCGTGATTTTCGAACCACCGTCCGGCGGGGTGAAGCACAGGTACGACGTCGGCAAGCGCCAGATCCTTTCGGTGAAATGGATTGCGTCCGATTCCGGCAACGTCCAATGGTCGGCAATGACGTAGTCGATGGCCGTTACGCCTGTGGTCGCGAGGTATCCCAACCACGTTGCCTGCACCGGCGCTGGTTTCCAGGCGAACATCGGCAGACGATTGTGCTGGGTATGACCCGAGAGGTCGATCAGGACGTCAATCCCGTCATCACGAATCCGTTGCGCGAACTCCCGGTCCGAAAGTCGCACCGCGGAGTGCCAGCCACTGCAGCAGGCCTTGATTCCCTCCGTGACGGAGTCGGACAGGAAGTGAGTGGGGTAGCCAACGATCTCCAACCGGTCGGCAGCCTCGGACGCCAGGGAGGCGAGCGCACCTTTGACGAAGTGACCCACCGCATGATTGCGCAAGTCGCCGGATACGAAACCCACGCGCAAACGTCGCAAGGGGTCGCGAGCATTGGTCCAGTCCGTAAACGGGTGCGCTTTCCGGCGCGCCAGATCGCCATAGCGTCGAGCCTCTTCCAGCATCGCCGCTCCACCTTGGCCCGGCCGGTAGTTCAGGCCGAAGAGCAGGTTGCTGCGTGCAACGAAGAAGTCGGGATCGAGGCGTAATGCTTCTTGATAGCTCCCGACGGCGTCGTCAGGGTACCCCAGTGCACTCAAGGCATTGCCGAGATTGTTGTGGGCCAGGACATGGTTCGGATTGAGCTCGAGGGTCCGGCGGTAGCAGGCACGCGCGTCGTTCAACAATCCGAGCCCATACAGGGCATTGCCGAGGTTGCAATGCGCATCCGCATAGTCGGGATCAAGCTCGAGCGCTCGACGAAAGCTTTTTGTCGCATCCTGGAGCCGGCCGAGGTCGTGAAGAACATTGCCGAGGTTGAAATGTATGCCGGCGACACCGGAATTTATCTCCAGTGCACGACGCAGACTCGCGACCGCTTCATCGAATCGCCCAAGATCCTTGAGTGCGATGCCAACATTGCTGTGCGCCTCGGCGGACCCCGGTCTGACCTCGACCGCCCGGCGGTGGCAAGCGAGCGCCTCGGAGAGAAGTCCCATGCTGTACAGCGCATTGCCGAGATTGCATTGGGCGTCGGAGTTTCCCGGATCTAATTCGACGGCTCGGCGAAAACTCTCCACTGCGCTGTCGTGCTGTCCCTGCGCTTCCAGAGCGCGCCCCAGATTGTTGTGCGCTTCCGCGCTTTGCGGGCGCAGGTGCGCGGCGCGTCGATAGGTTGCGACGGCATCGTCGAATCGCCCGAGTTTGAGCCATACATTCCCAAGGTTGCCGTGGATCTCCGCATAATCGGGCTTCAGGGCAAGCGCTCGCATGTAGCTTGCCGCCGCATCTTCGAGTCGCCCGAGATCCTCGAGTGCGATTCCCAGTCCGGCTTCCGCCTCCACAAAGTCCGGCTTCAACGAAATGGCGCTGCGATACGCGTCAACCGAAGCTTCCGCCCGGCCTGCGCGCATGTGGGCATTCCCAGTGTTGTAGTGGGCTGCGGCGTAGGTCGGGTCCCTGACCAGCGCGGTCGCGTACGCTTCGAGCGCGCCGGCGGCGTCACCCATTTCCAGCAGGACGTTGCCTCTATTCAAATGAGGACGGGCGAGATCCGGCGCGAGCTCTATGGCGGTGACGTAGCGTCCGAGCGCCTCCGCGAGGCGTCCCTCCTGCTCGAGGCCGTTCCCTTCGTCGACCAAGCGCAAGGCGTCCTGCTCGCGCGTGTTGACGCTGCCGTGATTCGTGCCGGCGACGGACTTTCGGCCCGCACGCAACTTGTCGAAGAATCCCATCTGGCCCGTTTGAGTTCCGGACGGGAATCCTAGCATTCGAACGTTCGGGCGAGAGTGTTGTTACGCCGCGGCGGCCAACGGCCGCTTGATCTCCCGCTCGTCGATTGGCAGATTGATGAGCCCGGCGGCAATGCCGAGCGCAATCGAGATCCACCATACGACGTCGTAGCTGCCGGTGTGATCGTAGAGGCGGCCGCCGAGCCACGCGCCCAGGAAGCTGCCGATCTGGTGGCTGAAAAACGTGAAGCCCGACAGCATGGCGAGGTAGCGCACGCCGAAGATCTTCGCCACGAGGCTGTTGGTCGGCGGCACCGTCGAAAGCCACAAGAGGCCGAGCGCGACCGCAAACGCGTAGACCGAGGCAGTGCTCACCGGCACCGAGATGAAAAGCGCGATCACCACGGCGCGCGCAAAATAGATCGCGGACAGGATGTACTTGCGCGGAACCTTGGAGCCCAGCCATCCCGTGAGATACGTCCCGACGATATTGAAGAGACCGATCAGCGCGAGCGCGGTCACGGCCACGTGCGCAGGCATGCCCTTGTCGGCAAGGTACGCCGGCAGATGCACGCCGACGAAGACGACCTGGAAGCCGCACACGAAGAAGCCGACCGTCAGCAGCATGTACCCGCGATGCGTCAGCGCCTCGTGCATGGCCTCGCGCGCCGACTGGCGGAAGACGTGAACGGCCGTGACCCGCTTCTCGACGAGGGCGACCGCGAGCGGCGCCATCAGCAGCGCCATGCCGCCCAGGCTGAGCAGGGCGCCGTACCATCCGATGTGCGACAGGAGCCATTGCGTTCCCGGCACCATCGCGAACTGGCCGAACGAACCGGCCGCGGCCGAGATGCCGAGCACCATGCTGCGCCGCTCGGGCGGATAGGCGCGGCCGAGCACGCCCGAGATCACGCTGTACGTGACGCCCGAGAGTCCGGTGCCGATCAGCACGCCGCAGGTGAGGATGAGCCCGAGCGTGGTCGTCGCGTGTGCCATGGTCAGGAGACCGAGTACGTAAAGCAACGTGCCCGCCAGCACGACCTTCGCCGATCCGAAGCGGTCGGCGATCATGCCGGTAAATGGCTGCACGGCGCCCCATACGAGGTTCTGCATCGCGATCGCGAGCGCGAACGACTCGCGCCCCAGGTGGAGGTCGGCGGTCATCGGCCGCAGGAAAAGCCCGAAGCCGTGGCGCACCCCCATGCCGAGCATGAGCACCAGGCCGCTGCATGCGAGGATCACCGTCGGAGTGCGCCAGTCGGGGCGGTGGATGGTTGGGGATCTCACAATCTCTTCCTTCGAATCGACGCTAGCGGCCGCGGCCGCCGGGATCGGGATGGAGGGCCTCGATGTCGCGGAGCGTTGCAATCAGCGCTTGCAGCTTCTCGGCGCCGATCGTTCTCGCGACTTCGGTTTGTGCGTGCTCCCAGTGCGGGAGCGCCGCCTTGACGGCACGTTCGCCGGCCCGGGTAAGCGAAACCTCGCGCGTGCGTGCGTCGCGTCCAGGGATGATGGTGACGAAGCCGCGCTCGGCGAGGGGATCGAGCGTGCGTGAAAGCGCGGTGCGGTCGAGCAGAAGCGTCTCGGCCAGGTCGGTGAGCCGGCACGTGCCGGACGACGAGATCGTGCGCAGCAGCGAAAACTGCGTGACGCGAAGCCCCGAGGGGGCCATCAGGTCGTCGTAGCGCTGGGTCAGCGCGCGGGTCGCGCGACGAAGCCGGCCGCACGCGCAGGCGGGAGAGGGTGACGATCGGGGCGACCCGACGCGTGGCGCTGCGGAAGAAGCGAAAGCTGGGGCGGGCGAAGAGCGCATGGGGCGGCGTCCGGGGATGAGGTGGGTGGGGCTGAACGTCGCCGGTCAACGTCGAGCGACTAGACGGCCATGCGCTGAACGTGCACATGCACGCAATTAGGAGTATATGCACCTTTTCTCGTCCAAGGCAAGCGCGTCGACGTTGCGGGGACGACCATGACACGACGGCCGCGAGCCTATTCCCAGTGCTTCGCGCGGTCGACCGCCTTCTTCCAGCCGGCGAGCAGTTGCTGCACGTGGCCGGCGTCCATCGCGGGCTCGAAGACGCGATCGACTTTCCAATTGGCGGCGACGTCGGCGGCGTCCTTCCAGTAACCGACGGCGAGGCCCGCGAGATAGCCGGCGCCGAGCGCCGTCGTCTCGAGCACCTTCGGGCGCACGACGGGCACGCCGAGGATGTCGGCCTGGAACTGCATCAACAGGTTATTCGCCGTCGCGCCGCCGTCGACGCGAAGCTCGGTGAGCGTGATGCCGGCGTCCTTCTGCATCGCCGCGAGCACGTCGACGTTCTGGAAGGCGATCGCTTCGAGCGCGGCCCGCGCGATGTGCGCCGCTGACGCGCCGCGGGTGAGCCCGAAGATCGCGCCCCGCGCGTACGAGTCCCAATGCGGCGCGCCAAGGCCTGCGAACGCCGGCACGAAATAGATGCCGCCGTTGTCGGGCACGCTCCCGGCGAGCGCCTCGATCTCCGACGCCGACCGAATGATCTTGAGCCCGTCGCGCAGCCACTGCACGACGGCACCTCCGATGAACACGCTGCCCTCGAGCGCGTAATCCGTCTTGCCGTCGCGCTGCCACGCCACCGTCGTCAGCAGATTGTTCGCCGACGCCACCGCGCTGGCGCCGGTGTTGAGGAGCAGGAAGCAGCCTGTGCCGTACGTGTTCTTCGCAAGCCCGGGCGAGTGGCACGCCTGCCCGAAGAGTGCGGCCTGCTGGTCGCCTGCGATGCCTGCAATCGGCACGTCGACGCCGTCGATCGACGCGGTGGCGCAGATTGCCGACGAGGGCACGACGGTCGGCAGCACGCTGCGCGGGATGTCGAAGAGACGCAGGAGCTCCTCGTCCCAGGCGCCGCTCCGGATGTCGAACAGCAACGTCCTGCTTGCATTCGAAGGATCGGTAACGTGCACGCCGCCGCCCGTCAGATTCCAGACGAGCCAGCTGTCGATCGTGCCAAAGGCGAGCTCCCCCTTGGCCGCGCGGCTTCGTGCGCCCGGCACATTGTCGAGCAGCCACTTGAGCTTCGTGCCCGAGAAATAGGCGTCGATGACGAGGCCCGTCTTGCGCGCGATGAGCGGGGCGTGCCCTGCCGCGCGCAGCGCATCGCACATCGGTGCCGTGCGGCGGTCCTGCCACACGATCGCGGGCGCGACGGGCGCGCCGCTGGCGCGGTCCCACAGCACCGTCGTCTCGCGCTGGTTGGTGATCCCCAGCGCGGCCACGTCGCGCGCGCCGAGGCCGGCCTTGGCCAGCACTTCGTGCATCACGCCGGCCTGCGTCGCCCATATTTCGCTCGCGTCGTGCTCGACCCAGCCGGGTTGCGGAAAGCGCTGGCTGAATTCGCGCTGCGCCACGGCTCGCACACCGCCGGCGTGATCGAAGAGAAGGGCGCGCGAGCTCGTCGTTCCCTGGTCGAGCGCAAGGATGAATGACATCGAGGATCCTTTCCCCGCACATCGGGCGCCGGCACGTTCGGTTGCGGCAGTCGTCGGCGCGGACGTAGAATGCGACGTTCCCGCGGTATTGTAGCCACCCTATCGTAGTCCAGTCCCCGCTGCGACGTCCGCTGCCCGTCCCGGCGCCGGTGACGAAGCGCCGCCTTCACATGCCGCTGCCGACCAGCCCGATTTCGCGACGACGCCTTCACGAGCGGCGAATCATCTACGAGGGCTTCCAGCGTGCCGACGGGCTGATCGACATCGACGCGCATCTGGTCGATGTCAAGGATCACGCGCACGAGCTCATCACCGGGACTCGGCCTGCGGGGCATGCCGTGCACGACATGTGGGTGCGGGTGACGATCGACAGCCGATTTGTCATTCACGCGATCGAGGCGCGGATGGACTCGATGCCCTATCCGGACGCGTGCGACCGCATCGAACCCGCGTATGCGTGCCTCAAGGGCGCCAATCTTCTGCACGGCTTTCGCAAGCGGCTGCGCGACGATCTGGGAAGCGTTCGCGGCTGCACGCATCTGACCGAACTCCTGGGCGCGCTGCCCACCGCCGCCGTGCAGACGCTGGCGAGCCTCAAACGCGAGGACGACGCGTCGCGCAAGCCCCGCCACCTCGACGGTTGCCACGCGCTCGAGACGACGACCGACACCGTTCGCCGCTATTATCCGAAGTGGTATCGAGATCCGACACTCGAGGAGCCGGCGTGAAAATCCACGAATATCAGGGCAAGGAGATCTTTCGCCGGTTCGGCATGCCGACGCCGCGCGGAATACCGGCGTTCTCCGTCGACGAGGCCGTGGCCGCGGCGCAATCGCTTGGAGGAGACGTGTGGGTCGTCAAGGCGCAGATCCACGCCGGCGGCCGCGGCAAGGGCGGCGGGGTCAAGGTCGCGCGCTCGCTCGACGAAGTGCGCGAGCAGGCGGGCCGGATCCTCGGCATGCAGCTCGTCACGCACCAGACGGGGCCGGCGGGGCAAAAGGTTCGCCGCCTGCTGATCGAGGAAGGCGCCGACATCCGCCAGGAGCTCTACGTCGCGATGATCGTCGACCGCGGCACGCAGCGCGTGTGCCTGATGGCGAGCTCCGAGGGCGGCATGGACATCGAAGCGGTGGCGGCCGAAACGCCGGAGAAGATCCATCGCCTGTTCATCGATCCGGCAAAGGGCCTCGAGGATGCGCAAGCTGACGACATCGCGCGAAGGATCGGCGTGCCGGCGGGAAGCGTGCCGCAGGCGCGCACGATCCTCAAGGGCCTTTACCGCGCGTTCGACGAAACCGATGCCTCGCTTGCGGAGATCAATCCGCTGGTGGTGACGGCCGACGGGCGCGTGATCGCGCTCGACGCGAAGCTCAACTTCGATTCGAACGCGCTGTTCCGGCACCCCGACATCGTGGAGATGCGCGATTTCGACGAGGAGGATCCGGCAGAGATCGCCGCGTCGAAGTTCGATCTCTCCTACATCTCGCTCGACGGCAACATCGGCTGTCTCGTCAACGGCGCCGGCCTCGCGATGGCGACGATGGACACGATCAAGCTGTTCGGCGCCGAGCCCGCGAACTTCCTCGACGTCGGCGGCGGCGCCACGGCGGAGAAAGTCACCGAGGCCTTCAAGATCATGCTCGGCAACCCGAAGGTGAAGGGCATCCTCGTCAACATCTTCGGCGGCATCATGCGTTGCGACACGATCGCCAACGGCATCGTTGCCGCCGCGCGCGAGACCCGAATCCAGGTGCCGCTCGTCGTCCGGATGAAAGGAACGAACGAGGAGCTGGGACGAAAGATTCTTGCCGACTCCGGGTTGCCGATCATCTCTGCCGACAACATGGCCGACGCCGCGCAGAAGATCGTCGCCGCCGTCGGGCGCCCATGAGCGCCGGCGCGCAGTCCCACGGCGCTCGTCGCTCCCCGTCGAGGAGCAGCGCAGCCGTCGTATCCACGAATGAGGCCGCAAGCGTGGGGGCACACCAATGAGCATCCTCATCAACGGCAACACCAGGGTGATCACCCAGGGAATCACCGGCAAGACCGGCCAATTCCACACCCGGATGTGCCGCGAATATGCGAACGGCAGGAATGCCTTCGTCGCCGGCGTCAATCCGAAGAAGGCGGGCGAGGACTTCGAGGGCATTCCCATCTACGCGACGGTGAAGGAGGCGAAAGAGGCGACCGGCGCCACGGTCAGCGTGATCTACGTGCCGCCGCCGTTCGCCGCGGCCGCGATCGACGAAGCGGTGGACGCAGGGCTCGAGCTCGTGGTCTGCATCACCGAGGGCATCCCGGTGCGCGACATGATCCGCACGCGCTCCCACATGCAGGGCAGGTCGACGCTGCTGCTCGGCCCCAATTGTCCAGGTGTCATCACGCCGGACGAGCTCAAGATCGGCATCATGCCCGGCCACATCCACCGCAAGGGCCGGATAGGCGTCATTTCACGCTCCGGAACGCTGACCTACGAAGCGGTGGGCCAGCTGACGGAGCTCGGTCTCGGCCAATCGAGCGCGGTCGGCATCGGCGGCGACCCCGTCAACGGATTGAAGCACATCGATGTGCTGAAGCTCTTCAACGACGATCCCGAAACCGACGCGGTGATCATGATTGGCGAGATCGGCGGCACCGACGAAGAGACCGCGGCGCGGTGGGCGAAGGACAACATGAGAAAGCCGGTCGTCGGTTTCATCGCCGGCGTTACGGCGCCGCCCGGCAAGCGCATGGGGCACGCCGGCGCCATCATCTCCGGCGGCAAGGGCACGGCGCAGGAGAAGCTCGCTGTGATGGAAGAGTGCGGCATGCGAGTCACCCGCAACCCGGCGGAGATGGGAAAGCTGTTGCAATCGGTGCTGTAGGCTCGCCCGACGGCTCGGATCGCGTGAACAGGCCCTAGAGGAGGACCCAGTGGAGTTCGGCTCACCCCAATTCTGGGTCGCGTCGTTCGAGATCATCGTCATCAACATCCTGTTGTCCGGCGACAACGCGGTGGTGATCGCGCTCGCGTGCCGGAATCTGCCGGCGCAGCAGAAGTGGTGGGGCATCTTCTGGGGCGTCATCGGCGCCGTCGTTTTGCGGATCGTCCTCACGTTCTTTGCCGTGCAGCTTCTCGCGCTGCCCTATCTCCAGATCGTCGGCGCTCTGCTCCTGCTCTGGATCGGCATCAAGCTGATCGCCGAGGACGAGGGCGGGGACGAGCACGAGGTCGCCGCCAGCGATCGGCTTTTCTCGGCGGTGAAGACCGTGATCCTCGCCGACCTCGTGATGAGCATCGACAACGTCATCGGCGTCGCGGGCGCCGCCAAAGGAAGTCTCCTGCTGCTGGTGTTCGGCCTTGTCGTCAGCATCCCGCTGGTCGTGCTCGGCGCCCAGGTCATCATGAAGCTGGTCGAGAAGATGCCGTGGCTCGTGATCGCGGGAGGCGGCCTGCTCGGTTACATCGCGGGCGAAATCGCCATCGAGGACGTGACGGTCAAGCCATGGGTAGCGGCCAACGCACCTTGGCTCCACTATGGGGCGCCGATTGCAGGCGTGATCATCGTCGTGGCCGCCGGGTTGTGGCTCACGCGTCGCCAAAAGCGCGCGGTCGCACCCTGATTTTGCCGCGTTCTCCGCACCGCCTGCCCGCTTTTGCAACAGGCGGCGAACGCTGCCGTCCCGAAGCGCGCTCGGCCCTCGCAACAAAGCCCTCGTCCCGTTAAACTTTGCAAGCCTGACGCAGGCCACCCGCAGCCGGCGTCTCCCATCCCCCGACTCCGATGCCCGATCGACCGCCGCTCGACTGTGCCGTCCTCTCGCACAAGGGGATGGTTCGCAGTCACAACGAGGACTCGGTGTTCGTCGACGCGAGCGCCGGGATCGCGGTGCTCGCCGACGGAATGGGGGGCTACAACGCTGGTGAGGTCGCAAGCGGGATCGCGGTCAACGTGGTCAGCAGCGGCATGCTGCCCGAGTTGCGCTCCGAGCGGGAGCTTTCGAAGGTCGACATCGCGAGCGGCCTCACGCACGCGGCGCTCTTGCTGCAGCAGAAGATCGCGGTGGCGAACAAGGGCATCTACGAGGCCGCCCAGGCGCGCCCCGAATGCGCGGGAATGGGCACCACGCTCGTAAGCCTCGTGTTCTGCGGCAACCGGGTGAGCATCGGCCACATCGGCGATTCGCGCTGCTACCGGCTGCGCGGCGACAAGTTCGAGCAACTCACCCGTGATCATTCGCTCTTGCAGGAACAGATCGACGGGGGCCAGCTCACTCCTGAGCAGGCACGATTCTCGCTAAACAAGAATCTCGTGACGCGCGCGCTCGGCATCGAGGCCATTGTGTTGCCGGACATCGTCGAGTATCGCGCCGAGGACGAGGACATCTATCTCCTGAATTCGGATGGCCTCACCGACATGGTCGAGCCATCCGTCGTGCACTCGATCATCGACAAGAAGCGCGACAACCTGACTGAAGCAGCGAAGGAGCTGGTCGACGTGGCGAACCAGAATGGCGGGCGCGACAACATCTCCGTCGTGCTCGTGCGCGTGCCGAAGGATTTCCTGCCGAGCGCGGCGTGGGCGCAGCGCTGGCTCGCGAAGAAACGCGCCGGCTAGTCGGAGCAAGGGATAGGCTCGCCGTGGGCAAGCTCGTGCACTTCCAGGCCGATGGTTCTCCGGTCGAGTTGAAGCTCGACCGCCAGCGCATCACGATCGGACGCCGCCCCGACAACGACTTGTGCCTTCCGTATCCCGCCGTCAGCGGCGAGCACGCCGTCATCCTGACCATCCTCGACGACTCGTTCCTCGAGGATCTCGGAAGCACCAACGGGACGCTCGTCAACGGCGCCGCCATCGCGAAGTACTTTCTGCGCGACCGCGACGAGATCGACGTGGGGCGGCACATTCTGATCTATTGCGCGGACGATGCTGCGACCGTCGAGCGCCCGCCCGCACGATCGGATGGCGCCCGTGGGAAGCGTCGCGAGGGATCCGCGCCACAGCCGCTTTCGACGAACAACGTGTTGGGTGCAACCGCCCTGGCGGACCGGGCGGCCCCCCAAGTCGAGGTGACGGCGGAGTTTGCTCGCCGCGGAGATTCGCTGGCGTCGGCGGTGCAAGCCACTCCCGTTACGGCACCCCCGCCGTCGATCGCGTTCCCGTTCAGCGATGGCGAGCCGGCGCTCAAGGTCGTGAGCGGTGCCAAGGCGGGCCGCATTGTTGCGCTGGTCAAAGACGAGACGCTGATCGGACGCACGGGCGTCCAGGTCGTCGCGTTGCGGCGCACGCCCGACGAAGTGCGGCTCGTGCCCATCGAAGGCGGGACACCGCCTACCGTCAATGGCGTGCGCGTCGTCGCGGCGGAGGGACACCCGCTCGCGATCGGAGACATCGTGGAGATCGCCGGAGCGAAGCTCGAGGTGGTCGTGCCGACGAAGCGGTCCTCGTCCTGACGAAAACGATCAAACGATTTTCGTCTTGGTGGGTATTTGGCAAACGGCGTAGTGCATGCAGCCATGTTGAAGTGCGGCTCCATACGCGTATGATCGTCGGCGGTAACAGATTGGATGTCGCGGTCGACCAGCGCTGCAGCGCACCTGGCCGGCGCGGCGTCCGGCGGCGCCGACTGCCGCTGGGCGGCATGGTCCGCCGGCCCGGTGCGTCGGTCTTGCCGGCAACACCTTTTCGTTGGCTACAACCGTTGCAGGACGGCCCGCGGGACGGCCGTTGCGACAACAACAAAACCATATAAAACAGAAGCTTAAAAATCGTCAGTTCAGCACCCTATGGAGGTACCTCACGCTGGCATAGCGATTGCTCGATCGCTGGTCGTATCACAGCGTGCCCCCGCCCCACTTTTTTGCAAACCAAGGAGACAGGAAGAATGAAGCGCGTCCAACAGGGTTTCACTTTGATCGAGCTGATGATCGTGGTCGCGATCATCGGCATCCTGGCGGCGGTTGCGCTGCCGGCGTATCAGGACTACACCATCCGTGCCCGCGTGTCGGAAGCGGTGCTGGCAACGAGCCAATGCCGTACGGCAATCTCGGAGATCTACCAAACCGGCACGGGCGCCATGACGGCCAACAATTGGGGTTGCGGCGAAGGCACCGGCGGTCTCACACAGTACGTGGACACAGTCGCGACTGATGCGAACGGCGTCATCACCGTGACAACGACTTCGACGACGGCATTGGGACCCGCGGCCAGCAAGACGCTGACACTGACGCCGGTTAACACGGGTGGCACCGCTCTGACGTATTCGGCGCCCTCGAGCGTCCAGGTCGCCGGCTTCAAGTGCGTCGCCGGCACGATGGCGCCCAAGTACCTGCCGGGCTCCTGCCGTTAATCTGCGAGCGCTGAAGGCAAGGCTCTGGGCGAGCGTTGCTGGAACATCGAGGCCCCTCTTCGGAGGGGCCTTTTTTGCGCCTGCACTGCACACAGCCCTACCGCCACCGCTCGGGGAGATTCAGCGACCGCCCGTCGGCAATAGTGGCACATCGTTTGCTTTGGATCCATTGCATCGCGGAATTTTCACCCCCCTCAATCCAGACAGGAGCAAGCAATGAAGCGAGTTCAACAGGGTTTCACGTTAATCGAACTGATGATCGTGGTTGCGATCATCGGCATCCTGGCGGCGGTCGCGCTGCCGGCGTACCAGGATTACACCATCCGTGCACGCGTGTCGGAAGCGGTGCTCGCCACGAGCCAGTGCCGCACCGCGGTTTCCGAGATATACCAGACGGGCACGGGCGCCATGACGGCCAACAACTGGGGTTGCGGCGAAGGCACGGGCGGTCTCACGCAGTACGTGCAGACAATCGCGACTGACGCGAACGGCGTCATCACCGTGACGACGACTTCGACGACTGCGTTGGGAGCCGCTGCGAGCAAGACGATGACGCTGACGCCGGTTAACACCGGTGGCACGGCCCTGACGTATTCGGCGCCGTCGAGCGTCCAGGTCGCCGGCTTCAAGTGCGTCGCGGGCACGATGGCACCCAAGTACCTGCCGGGTTCCTGCCGTTGATAGAGGCAGTTTGACGTAACGGCTGACGCCGTCTAGGTTGGGCCCCTCTTCGGAGGGGCCTTTGTCATTCTGCTGACGGACCGAAGCGCTGCTGATGCAGGCTCCACCGGCGCTCCATTTCAGCGCCGCCGAATCGCAGGTTGCGAATCGCTTCGAGGCGTGGTCTCGCCGACCTGCCCGAATAGAACGACGAGAACGATCCGAGCCGCTCGAATTCCTCCAGGACCGCCGCCAGTGCCCAATCTCCGATCACGTTGCGGGGAAGCACCGAATCGAAGCGCTCTCCTGGGGCGAGAAAGGGTTCGCCCGGATCCACGCGGTTATTCCTTGCAATGGAGTTGTTCAGTCGCGCTAGCGCGTCGACCGCAAGTGCCCGCGCGCCGTATTCTCGCGCTGCTCGCGCGAAGCTCGACAGGCGCAGATACGGAGCGTCGCTCGCGCACAGCTCTTCGAGCTTCTCGAAGCTCGCTTCCAACGCCACAAATCGCTCGACCGGGCCCAGCGACCGATCGCGGCTCAGGGCGTGGAGGAATAGCGCCTTTTCCACTTCGCCGCTGTTACCGAGAGCCACGGTCCGTTCCCACAGCCCGGCGAGGTGAGCACCATAAGGCAACTTCACCAACGCGTGGCGCCATCCGTACACACCGTGGCTTCCCGCTCTTGTCGACAGATCGGGGATCCATCGTTGCAGGATCTGCGCGTGGTCGGTGACGGCGTCCGTCTCCACGAGGAGTCCCCGGCCCGCAAGCCGCGCCGCGCGATCGGCCTTGCAGCAAAACAGATTGAGCAGGTAGGGGTCCGCCGGCGCTTCGATGTCAAAGGGGACCAGTATCTGGAGGCCCGGCACCAGGCGGTAGGAGTCATAACCAAGGTGGTCGAGCGCGCGCACGAGCTCGAGGTGCACGTGCTCGCCTGCCTTGACTTCGTATTGAACGAGGGGCGACAGCTCCGCGAGAAAGCGTTCTCCTCCTTTCAGGATGTTCGCTTCCTCCCCTTCCGCGTCGATCTTCACCAACTCGATGTCGCGCCAGCCATAGCGCTGCAGACAGTCGTCGAGGGTCACAACCGCGACCGTCTCGCACGCTTCGACTCGCGTCTCGTCATGGAGCAGAGCGTTCAACTCCGAATTGTCATTCAGCGACAACCGGGCCGTTCCGCGGTTGCACGAAAGGGCGCTCCGTTCGACGGTGACATGCGTGAAGCCGTTGGCGACGATCCCCTCGGCGAGCAGCTTTGCCGTACTCGACGCCGGCTCGAATGCCCACAGGTGCCCTTCCGGGCCTACGGTCCGTGCCATGGCCAGGGTGTAGACCCCGTAATTGGCGCCGATGTCGATGACTTTGTCCCCGGGCTGCAGGAGTCGTCGGAGAAATTTGATCTCATCCTCGAACCAGTCCTGTTGCTCGCGCAGCACGTAGGGCGTGATCAGATCGAGCGAGTCGGGAACGACGACTCGGACGCCGTCGATCATGGTGAGCATCGTTGTAGGGAGCATGGGTTCTGTGCGTCCTGGGTTGGCGAGGCGCGGTTATGGACCGCAGAGCCACGCTCAGCGCCCGGTGCTCCCGAATCCTCCGACGGAGCGGCTGCTCGGGGGAAAATCCTCGACGACTTCGAAAGACGCGCGCGCCACGGGCACGATGACAAGTTGCGCGAGACGTTCAAGCGGCTGCAATGAATAGGGCGAGCGTCCGCGGTTCCAGCAGCTCACCATGAGCTGCCCCTGATAGTCGGAGTCGATGAGACCGACGAGGTTGCCCAGCACGATGCCATGCTTGTGCCCCAGTCCGGACCGGGGCACGATCAGCGCTGCGAGACCGGGGTCGGCGACGTGAATCGCGATCCCGGTCGGCACGAGCTGCACGCCTCCGGGGACGAGCGTCAGCGTCGCATCGATGCATGCGCGGAGATCCATGCCGGCGGAGCCAGGCGTCGCGTACGCAGGGAGATGCGGACGGATGCGCTCGTCGAGCACTTTGAGCTCGATGCGCGTCAGGATTGCCGTCAAGGTGCCCCGCTAGTTTCGCGCCGGCAGCCGCGCGGCGATCTCGACGACAAGCCGCTGCGCGAGCGATCGCTTCGTCATCCGTGGGAGAGGGTGCGCACCGGCGTCGTCGAAGAGCGTGACTTCGTTTTCGTCGCTGCCGAATGCATCCTGCGCGCGGTTGGCGACGATCAACGGCAGTTTCTTGCGTCGGCGCTTGGCATCGGCATTGCGTTCGACATCGTCCGTTTCGGCCGCGAAACCCACGCAGTACGGCGCGCCGGGGCGCTGCGCCACCGTGGCGACGATGTCGACGGTGGGCCGCAACGCGATGTTCATCAAGGCATCGCTCTTCTTGATTTTGCTCGAGGCGGGCGCCGCCGGCGTGTAGTCTGCAACCGCGGCGACGGCGATGAAGGCGTCGATGCGGTCGAGATTCGCATCCACGGCAGCTGCCATCTGTTCGGCGCTGACGACGTCGATCCGTTTCACGCCGCCCGGTGTGGGCAGGGGCGTCGGCCCGCTCACGAGCGTCACGATCGCGCCCGCCTCCGCGGCCGCCTGGGCAAGCGCGAACCCCATCTTGCCGGAGCTCGTGTTTGTGATGCCCCGCACCGGGTCGATCGCCTCGAACGTCGGCCCGGCGGTAAGCAATACGCGCCTGCCCGCGAGGAGCATCCGCTGCCGCGAGGCGTTCAACGCGGCGAAGATCTCCTCCGGTTCCAGCATGCGGCCCTCCCCGGTCTCCCCGCAGGCCTGATCCCCGACACCAGGGCCGAGCACGATCACGCCGTCACCGGACAGCGTCGCGACATTCCGCTGGTTCGCGGCGTTTGCCCACATCTGCCGGTTCATCGCGGGCGCGACGAACAGCGGGCATTCGCGCGCGAGCGTAAGCGCGCAGAGCAGATCGTCGGCGTGGCCGTGGGCGATCTTCGCGAGAAAATCGGCCGAGGCGGGAGCCACCACGATCGCATCGGCGCCACGCGACAGATGGATGTGACCCATGCCGTTGTCCGCGCCGGAGGCCCATAGGTCGGTGAGCACGGGGCGTCCCGACAACGCCTGCAACGTGAGCGGGGATATGAAGCGGCACGCGGCTTCGGTCATGCAGACGTCGACGCGAACGCCCGCCTTGACGAAAAGACGCGCAAGTTCGGCGGACTTGTACGCCGCGATGCCGCCGGTCAGTCCCAGCACGATTTTCGACAGTGGCTTTGCTTCGGTCATGCGATTGGCGCAACCAACTTCGACGGCGCGGAGTTTACACCGCCGTGGTCGCCACGGCCGATTCGAGGTAGCGCTCGAGCGCACGGACCGGCTCGAGGTCGCCGAACAGAACCCCGCGGCGCGCGCGCAGTTCTTCGCGTCGCGCGTGCCTTAAGCCGGCGTCGCGCGTCAGCGTCACGGCCAGGTCGATGTACGCCTCATCCGTTGTCGCGACGAGCGAATCCATGCCCATCCGCCGCAGAATTCCGCTGCCGAGGCGACCCCGCAGGAATTCGCCTTCGCGGCTGACGACGGGGAGCCCGCATTCGATGGCTTGGATGGCGGTGTTGAAACCCGAGAACCCCAGCGTATCCAGCATGAGATCGGCGCGTCGCATCAATCCGAAGTAGCGGGCGCGATCGAGGGTGGGGATGAAGGTCACGCAATCGGTGAAGCGAAGACCGGCCTTGAGGTACTTCTGCTCCAGCCGCCGCTCGAACAGCGAGCTGACGTCGGGATCGCCCGGCCGAAAGAAGACCAGCCGGGATGGACGCGTGTGGCGGGAGATCTCGATCCAAACGTCGTCGGAAAGCGGCGAGTACTTGAACGGCGTGCCAGGGCACAGCAGGAGGGGGACGTCTTCGGGCAACCCGAGGACCGCCAGGTCCGGCGCAACGGTGGTCGGCGCGAGCGGCTCGTAGCACACGCCGAGATTGGGCAACACGACGAGGCGCTCCGTGTAGTAGGCGGAGGCGTTCGGCGGCTCGAGATGCTCGGCCGACAGGTAGTGGTCGATCGTAGGCAGTCCGGTCGTCTCCGGGTGCCCCCACGTCGCAGCTTGGGCCCGCGCGAGGCGGAGGCTCGCGAGCTTCGCGGTGAGCGCGTCCATCCCGATTTCCGGATAAATGAGCACATCGAGGTCGCACTGCGCGATGGTCGCCGCCCACTGCGGCATCTCTCGCCGTCCTTGTTCGAGCCGATGTGCCCACCGTCGCGCCTGCTCCGTTTCGTGGTCATTCTTCGCGCCGAGGTTGAAGAGGTAGAGTTCGAATCGTCGCCGATCGAGATGCTTGACCCAACCCTTCACGATCGCATTCCAGACTGAGTGCTCGCGCAGGTGCGCGGATGCAATACCGACCCGGATCGGACCCTTGGTGCGCGTCGCCATCGCCGGCAGGTGCCGATTCTGCCAGGGCGCCATCAATCTGGCGCACAGCGCTCCATACCGGGCCATGGGCTCGCGATTGTTGGCCGCCTGATAGGCGAGGTGGAAGGGCTGCGTCGAGCCCACGGCGCGATGGCCATCGTCGTTCCTCGCGCCGGTGAACCAGGTGTCGAGCTCGCCCAGCATGCGCACGAAGTTCGAGCGCGACTTCGTGACGGCAGCGGCATCGGGATATATCGCCGGAATTTGCGCCATGACGAGCGCCCAGCGCGCCTGAGCGTGCTCGCGATCTTCCGCCAGGGCCCGCTGGTAGCTTGCGATCGCCTCGGGCGTGCGCAGCTGGCGCATGAGCACGTTGCCGAGCTCATAGTGGGCATCGGCGTTCGACCCTTGCAAGGCAATTGCCTTGCGGAACGCGGCGGCCGCGCCCTTGGTGTCGTCGCGGTCGAGGCACTGCGTGCCCATGAAGATCAGCGCCGGCACGGAATTCGGCTGCTCGCTCAAGAGGCGTTGGCTGTGCTCACGGGCTTCTTCCTCGCGCCCCATGTCCCGCAGTGCGAGAGCGCGGCCGATGTGTGCCTCGATCAGATCCGGGTCGAGCTCGTTCGCGCGGCGGAACCGCTTGAGCGCCTCGGCCGGCGCACCGCTGTCGCGCAGTACGTTGCCCAGATTGCAATACGCCGCAGCCGACATCGGATCGACGGAGACCACGCGCTCGAAACACTCCCGCGCCTCCGCATAGCGCCCTAGACGCGCGAGCGCGGTGCCGCGGCCGCGAAGAGTAGTCGCGCCTTTCGGGTCCAACGTCGCGGCCTGGTCCAGCACTTCGAGCGCTCGGGCGGGCTCTCCCGCTTTGGCGAGGGCGATGCCGAGATTGCTCAATGTCTCCGCATGGTCGGGCCTGAGCTTAACTGCGGTCTCAAGTGCCTTGACAGCGCCGCGGGCGTCTCCGAGGTCGAGGAGTGTCGCGCCCAGATTCGTATGGGCCCAAAGCATTTTCGGGTCGGCGGCCGCGGCCCGACTAAAATGCGTCGCTGCCTGCGAAAGGCGACCTTGCCGACGGAGTGCGTTGCCGAGGTTGAAGTGAGCGTCGCCGAGGCCGGGCTGCAGCTTCACGGCGCGCTCGAAGCACGCCTGGGCGTCGGCGAGGCGATCCTTGCGTAGAAAAACGTTGCCGAGATTGTTGTGGGCGGCGGCGACCGCCGGATTCAGTTCGATCGCGCGCGAAATGAGCCCTTGCGCCTCGTCGAGCCGGCCCGCTTGCAGCGCTACTACGCCAAGCAGATGCGTGGCGTCGAAATGCTTCGGCATTGCCACGAGAATCTGGCGATACGTCTCGTCGGCATCCTTCAGGCGACCCGCCTGGTGATGCGCAATGCCGACCTTGAGCAGAGCCGCGGTGTCGCTCGCCGGAAGCACCGGCCGACCTCCACGTGAAGTCATTGCGCACTCCGTCCGGCAGGCTGCGGCAGCGAGACCTTCAGGGCGCGCGACGGGTCACGCGTCCGTTGCGTGCGCAGCGGCCACCGCCGTGGCGAGTTCATAAGTAAGCGCATCGACGAACGGTTTCGGATAGCCTGCCTCGACTAGCGCCCAGCGGAACTGGTTGGCCAAGCGGGCCTTCGTGTAGACATTGAGCTTGTTCTCGCGCGCGTAGTCGTGCGCCTGGCGCAACACGAGATCATGCGTCCGCTTCTGCTTTGCCTCCGCCTTCTTTCCATCGGCGTAGACATTTTCCGGCGGCACGCGCTTGACGAGATCGCGGGCCATCGAAGCCGCCAGCGCATCCACTCCCCTGGTGTCGAACCACGCGAAAATCACGAGACTCCCATCATCCCAATGTCCAATGGAGACGCCACCGCGCGGATATTACACTGCTCCCGTCACCGATGCCGCGCCGGCGCCGCCCGCGGGGTGCATGTGAGTGTCAGCGGGGAGCGGGTGCGATGCGCAACACTGCAGGTTCACAGTCCGAGCGCCCGCGCGAGCGGCTGCTCTCGCTTGGCGCGGGTGCATTGTCCGACGCCGAGCTCGTCGCGCTGCTGTTGCGCACGGGTACGTCGAGAATGAGCGCCCTCGACATCGCCCGCTCGCTCATCGCGCGCTTCGACGGCCTCGCGGGCCTGCTCGGCGCGCCGCTTGCGCAAGTCGTCGCGGTCGATGGCGTCGGTCCCGCCAAGGGCGCTGAGCTCGCAACTGTCGTGGAGCTTGCGCGCCGGTCGCTCGCGCAGCAGGCGAGAGAGCGGGATGCGCTCGCTTCACCGCAAGCGGTTCGCGATTATCTGCGGCTTCTGCTTGCCGGCAGACCCTATGAGGTCTTCGTGGGACTTTATCTCGACAGCCAGAACCGGCTGCTCGCCACGGAGGAGCTTTTTCGCGGCACGCTCGCCCAAACGAGCGTCTACCCGCGAGAGGTTGTGAAGGCAGCGCTTGCGCGAAACGCCGCATCGATGATCTTCGCGCACAACCATCCGTCGGGGGTCGCCGAGCCGAGCCGCGCGGACGAACTGCTGACCCAGGCGTTGAAACAGGCGCTGGCGCTCGTGGATGTCCGCACGCTCGATCATTTCATCGTCGTCAACGCCGGCATCACCTCGTTCGCGGAGCGCGGCTTGCTCTAGCGCCGGGTCGCTGACAACGGAGGCTGAATAAGCGGCGGTGCTTTCCGGCATTTCCTGCGGAGTGCAGGCTCGTCCGTGGTCCCACCTCCCAGCTGGCCCTACAAGCTTGATTCCAAGACGGATTCCGGGCTATACTTACCGACTTTGCCTTCGCACCGATTCCGCACATCAAGGAGCGAGCCATGGCTCGAGTCTGTCAAATCACCGGAAAGGCCCCGATGGTGGGGCACAACGTTTCACACGCGAACAACAAGACAAAGCGCCGCTTCCTGCCCAATTTGCAGCGACGCAGGTTCTGGGTGGAAAGCGAGAACCGCTGGATTTCACTGCGGTTGACCAACGCGGCGCTGCGCACCATCGACAAGAACGGCATCGACGCCGTGATCGCCGATTTGCGCGCGCGCGGCGAACACATCTAACTCTCGCCGAGAGGATCCGACCATGCGCGAAAAGATCAAGCTCGAGTCGTCGGCCGGCACCGGCCACTTCTACACCACGATGAAGAACAAGAAGCTGATGCCCGAGAAGATGGAGATCAAGAAGTTCGATCCCGTCGCTCGCAAGCATGTGCTGTACAAGGAAACGAAGCTCAAGTAGCTCCGAACGCAGAGCCCCCGGAACGCGCGCCAATCGGCGCGCGTTTTTTTTGGCAATCACGGTCATCGGCGCCGCGTAGCCTCGCGGCTCGACCCGACGGGTGCGCTTTTGGCCCGGATATTGCTGAAGCTGTCGCATTCACCGGCAGCGATCGACAGCCGCTCAAACCTTCACGTCTTTGTCGTCTACGGGCCCCACGAAAGACCCACATGCGCTCGCAAGCTCATCTCGCCGAAACCTACGGTGGAATCCAGAGCAACTCCGCCCCTCCCACGAACGCCGCGCACGTCGCGATCCTGCGCGAGTGCTACGAGCTCTTCCACTTCCTGGCGACGGGCATCGCCAGGCTCTCGATCGAAACCAGCAATGACCTGTTCGAGATGGACAAGCGCGTCACGGTGGAGGAGGTCTACGCCTTCCGGTCGAAGCGGAGCGAATGGGCTACGGCATTCGACGCCGGACTGCGTGACCTCTTCGAGAAGCGGCTAGCCGGAGCTCGGCGCAAAGGCCGGCGGCCGGACACCTTGCAGGCGTTCGACGCGTTGCGCGTCGTGAGCGACAACGACGCGACCAAGCAGAGTGCGCTGGAAAAGATTTCGCGACGACTCGACCAAGCGGCCAAACCCGAGCTCGACGCACTCGAATGGCGGGTGTCCGTGCTGTTCGGCGAAGCGCCGGGTCGCGATGTGGACAATCCGTTTGGACCGGCTTACCTGCTCGACGCGATCGGCATGACGTCGCGGGCGGTCTATGCCGAGCCGCGCATCTGGAAACCGCTCATGGAACGCGTCGTCGGCGACTTCATCCCCGCGATCCACAAGACCTATCTCCAACTCAACCGACTGCTGGCCCAGCGCAAGATTCTGCCCGAGATCGGTGCCGTGCTGCGCGCGCGAAGCGATCTGCGACCTGCCGACGATGGGCGGCTCCTGCCGCTCTTCAGCCGCCTCATCAACGACATCCATCCGAGCCTGCAGGCCTGGCGCACCCTCGATCTGTCGGCTGCGGCGGCCGCGAGCTACAACCTCGCTCCGCTTTCGTCCAACCCCTACGAGGCGGCGGCCGCGAGCGTGCCACCGCCAGCCCCAAAAGCGATCGGCGATTTTCCCCAGCTCAACGCGATGATGGTTTCCGGCACGCTGACGTCCGTGATGGAAACGCTCGACCACTGGCAGCGCAACGATCCGCTGGACGAATATCTGCGGGCCCACCCGCCCACCGAATTCGACCCGGCCACGACGCCTGTGAACCGGATTCCGTGGATCCACGCAGCGATCGCTGCCAACGTTTCCGAGGAAAGCCACCGCAGCGTCGTCGATGTCGTCGGATTTCTCTTCGACTACCTGTTCCGCGATCCGTCGATTCCGCCCGGATTCAAGAAGATCTTCGAGGGACTGCAGCTGCCGTTTCTCAAGGCGGCATTGCTGGATCCCACGATGTTCACCGACAAGAAGAACCCGACGCGGCGACTCCTCGACGAGCTGGCCGCAGCGGCCGTCTGCGCCGAGGACGACGAGCCCTATGCCGAAGCGTACGGCAAGTACGCGGCGAAGGTCGTGGCGGCGATCCGGCGCGAATTCCAGATGGACCCCGACGTATTCGCTTACGCGTGCGAAGTGCTGCAGAAGTTTTCAGATCAATGGCAGCAGAGGACGGCGCCCACGATGCAGCCCCATGTCGACGCCGGGCTCGCTGCGGAGGAGCGCGACGCGGATCGTTCACGCGTGCGCGTGCTGATTCGCGACAAGCTCTCCGGCATCAACGTGCCGTTCGATATTCGGACGTTCGTTGCAACCGTGTGGGCGGATTACATGACGAGCGTGCGACTCGCGCACGGCGTCCAGAGCGACGCCTATGCGGCCTCGGTGAAGGTGATGGACGACATGCTCTGGTCCATTACGGCGAAACGCCGCACCGGCCAGCGAGCGAGGCTTTCGGCGATGATTCCCCCTATGATCCGCGGCCTGCGGGCAGGTGGAGCAGCTGTGAAGGTGTCGGAAGAGAAAATCGACTGCTTTCTCGCCGTGCTGTACAACCTGCACATGGCGGCGATCAACCCCGCCGAGGTCAAGGCCGCGCCATCCCGGGTGACCTCCGGCTTCGCAGCAACGTCGGCGGAACCAAAGCAGATCGAGAATCTGCACGACTTCGTCACCGATCTCGTGCTCGGCACCTGGCTTGCGTTCGATCAGAACGGAACGGCCGTCAAGTTGCGGCTCAGCTGGGTCAGCCCGTGGCGGGCAACCTACATCTTCGCCAACCGGTCAGGGTCGATGCTGAAGGTGTTCACACCCGAGGAACTGGCGTGGGAGATGAGCACCGGGAGAGTCGCCCTTATCCAGGAGCCAGTACCGCTGTTCGAACGCGCGACGAGCGCAACGCTCGAGTACCTCGCGGGCCAGAAGGGCGGACAGAATGCATCCGCCATCCAGGCGGTCGAGAAAGCGGTGCCTGGTCCGCCGGCGGATGCGAATACCGCCGCAACCGAGGCGGCTACGCGTAGCGCTTGAGCTGCAGCGAGAACTGCGCGAGCGGCACGATGCCGGATGCCTCGGCGCGCAGGCACCAGTCCTGCAACCTCGCGAGAAGCTGCTCCGTCGACTCGGTCGAGCGCTCCCACAGCACGTTCAGCTCCTGGCGCATCGCGTAGATGGTCGACAGCGCGCGGCTGTTCTCCATTGCCCGGACGAGAAGCGCATGCTCGTGCTCGCGCAGAGAGCTGACCGTGTCGCCCGACAGCCAGCGCTTGAGCCGCCCCTTGCTCGGCACCTTGGCGAATTCGCTGCGGCCGGCGCGCTCGCGCAGGCGCGCGAGCTCACTCGCGCACGTCGCCCTGAGCGTCCGCGCGTACGCGGACACGACGGCGTAGCGGTTGGCAATGACGGCCTGGAGCGTCGCTGCGTCCGGCGTGGCCTTTACCGTCGCGACGACCTTGAGCTTCGGCGCCACCTTGCGAATGTCGGCAAGGCCGAAAAAGGCGAGGATGCGAATGTAGAACCATCCGAGATCGAACTCGTACCAGCGCGACGAAAGCTTCGCGGAGGTGCCGTAGGCGTGATGGTTGTTGTGGAGCTCTTCGCCGCCGATCAGGATGCCCCAAGGCACGATGTTCTTCGATGCGTCCGCCGAGGCGAAATTGCGATAGCCCCAATAGTGGCCGATGCCGTTGATGACGCCGGCGGCGGTTACCGGAATCCAGAGCATCTGCACGGCCCAGATCGTGACGCCGAGCGCGCCGAACAGCATGAAGTTCACCATCAGCATCAGGCCCACGCCCTGCCACGAATGGCGCGAGTACACGTTCCGCTCGATCCAGTCGTCGGGCGTGCCGCGGCCGTACTTGTCGATCGTTTCGGCGTTCTTCGCTTCGTCGCGATAAAGCTCGCTGCCCTCCCAGAAGACTTTGCCGATGCCGCGCGTCTGCGGACTGTGCGGATCGTCGGGCGTCTCCACCTTGGCGTGATGCTTGCGGTGAATCGCGACCCACTCCTTGGTCACCATGCCGGTGGTGAGCCAGAGCCAGAAGCGGAAGAAGTGGCTGACCGCCGGGTGCAGGTCGAGCGCGCGGTGCGCCTGCGAGCGATGCAGGAAGATCGTCACGCAGGCGATCGTCACGTGCGTGAAGGCGAGCGCCACGACCACGTAGCCCCACCATGGAAGCGGCATCAATCCGCGCGCAACGAAACCCAGAAAATCGAAGGGCATCAACTATCCTTTTTTGTGGACAGGATGGCGCACGTTCGCCACCCGCAAATAGTGCCGGTCCGGATTATACGCGAATGGCAGAAATGCCGCCGATGCTCCTGTTTCCATTGAAAAAGCAAACCGTTCGACGAGTCCGGCGGCGTTTGCCTGGCTTCAGCCGGTCGGTCGGAATTCGCGCTGGGCAGACGCAATCCTGATGCCATTGGCGCGGAACGCAGTCCACAGCGCGTGATTGATGGCGTTGCGCACTCCGCCCAGTCCGCGCTCCGGATCGTTGATCCAGACACCGAGCTCGAGCTCCACACCGATGTCGGTGAATCGCGTGATCTGCGCAACCGGCGCGTTCGGCGCAGCTTTGAGGGTCCGCGTCTCGGCGTTGCCCGCCGCTTCCATGAGCTTGAGCGCCAGCTCGACGTCGCTGTCGTAAGCGACCTGCACCGTCACGGCGACCCTGACCTCGCGATTCGTGTATGAATGATTGAGGACGGTCGTGGTGACGAGCGTCTCGTTCGGTACGACCGCTTCGACGCCGTCGAGGCTTCGCACGATGACGTAGCGGGACGTCAGCTTCGCGACGACGCCGTTGCGATTGTCGACCGTGATGACGTCGCCCAGGCGGATGGAGCGGTCGAGCAGGATCGTGAAGCCGGCGATGTAGTTGCTCGCGAGCTTCTGCAGGCCGAGGCCGATGCCGACGCCGAGCGCGCCGCCGAACACCGTCAGCAGTGTGAGATCGATGCCGACCGCCTGCAGCGCGATCAGCACGCCGAACGCGAGCATCAGCGCGCGGACCGCCTTCGAGATGACGACCCGAACGCTCGCGTCGACCGTCTTCGCCTTCGCGAGCCGCTGCTCGACGAGGCCGGACAGCCACAGACACGCCGCGATCGTCAGCACGACGACGACGATTCCCTTGAGCAGATCGAGCATCGACAGCTGCTTCGTGCCGACCGGAATCACGAGCTCCTCGAGATCGGAGCGCAGCTCCGGCAGCACGCCGACGAAGTGCAGCAGGACGACCGCCCAGATCGCGAACGACACGACCCGTTCGGAAAACGGCAGCCACGCGGGCGCGCCGAATATCTCGCGCATCGCGTAGACGAGGAGCCGGATAAGCGCGAGGGCGATCATCAGCGGAATCGCGATCGCGAGGAAGAACGGCTCGTGCCACCGCTGGAACACGGCGACGGCGACAAGGAGCAGCGCGAGCGTGACGAGCGGGAGAAGCAGCCGGTTGACGCTGCCGAGGCTCAGGCGAACGACTCCAGCGCCCGACGCCGACTTGAGCCGCACCCGACGATCGAGGACCCAGCCGACCGCGAACGAGAACGCAACGATCGCAAGCTCGACCCATCCCGCGTGCGACTGCAGCGCGGCCGCGATGCGAGGGAAATCGATCGGTGCAAGCACGCGGGGAGTCTACCGGAATTCGCAATGGCGGACGCCGGGCCACACGACCGCGAGGAAGCGCTACGCCGACCGCGTCAGTATTTCGGCGTAGAAGCCGTCGCACCCATGCTTGTGCGGCAACAGGCGCAGTGTGTCGCCGGTGTCGAGCGCGATGCCCGCGCGCGCCAACTCGGCTGCCGCGTCCACGCGCGAGAATGCCGGATTCGCGGCGACGAAATCTGCAACGACCGCTTCGTTTTCCTCCGGCAGCACGCTGCACGTCGCATAGACGATGCGACCGCCGGGCTTAACGAGCGTCGCGGCCGCGGCGAGAATCGAACGCTGCTTGGCGGCGAGGTCCGCGAGTGCCGATTCCGGTTGCCGCCATTTGAGATCGGGATTTCTGCGCAGGGTGCCAAAACCTGTGCATGGCGCATCGACCAGCACGCGATCGATCTTCCCGGCGAGGCGCTTCACCTTCGTGTCGCGCTCGTGCGCGATCCATTGCGGATGGACGTTGGACAGGCCGGAGCGCGCAAGCCGGGGCTTCAAGTTCGCAAGCCTCCGGTCGTGGGTGTCGAGCGCGTAGAGCCGTCCCTGCGAGCGCATCAGCGCGCCCAGCAGCAGCGTCTTGCCGCCGGCGCCTGCGCAGAAGTCGACCACCATCTCCGCGCGCTTCGGCGCGACCAAATACGAAACGAGCTGGCTTCCTTCGTCCTGCACTTCGAGCGCGCCGCTCGAGAAGAGCGGATGCCGCGCGAGCGATGGCCGACCCGCGACGCGCAAGCCGAGCGGGGAGTAGGGCGTCGGATGCGCGACGATGCCCGATGCAGCGAGCGCCGACCGCGCCTCGTCGCGCGTGGTCTTGAGCGGATTGATGCGGAGATCGAGCGGCGCGGCCGCAAGCCACGCCTGCGCCAGCGCCTTGCGCTCTTCCTCGCCGTAGAGAGTCCCGAGCCTTTCCCACAACCAGTCCGGAAGATCGGCCGCGATCGCGTCGGGAAGCTTCGTCGCGAGACGCGACTTGAACTCGCGCAGCCAGGCGGCGTCGTCGGCGCCGATCGCGCCTTCGAGCTCCCGCACGCCGATGCCAAGCTCGCGCACCAGCACCGCCAGCGCGAGGTGACGCGGATGCTGCGATTCCGCGAGCGTGTCGAGCGAGCGCTTGCGGCGGAAGTAGGCGAAGAGACCGTCGGCGATGAGCGCGCGGTCGTGCTGCCCGATCGCCTTGCGCTTGCGGAAGAAGTCGTGCAGCAGCGCATCCGCGGGCTGCGCGAGTGGCCGGATCTCCGCAATGGCGTCGGCAAGCCCGGCGACCTGGTTGGCGCGCGGTCCGGCGGGACCGCGTTCGCGGGTCGGGCTGCGAATTCCGCTCTCGACGCGACCCTTCGGGCGCTCCGTCATTGCTGCGCGAGCGGTTCGTCGACGCGAATCGAATCGAGCTTGGCCTCGAGGGTCGCTCCCAGGAAACTCTTGTAATTCGTGACGACGCGCATCTTCACGGGCACATATCGCAACGACGGCGCGAGCCAGACCGTCGTCTCGGTGTTGCCGTCCTCGCTCATTCGGCGCCAGCGCTCGGTGACGATGTCGCCCTGCGCCCAGGCGATCGTTTCCTCGCCTTCGCGCGTGAGCGTGTGACGGCCGACGCGGCGTGTCGTCGCGACGGTGATCTCCTGCACGTCCTCCACCGGCGGCGTGAAGTACGCCTGCCACATGAGCGACATCGGGTCGTACGTCGAGGCTTCGATCGGCTCTGTCTTGTCGTCGCTCAAGGTGACGACGCCGACTTCCCAGTCGAACACCGCGCGCTCGCGGCGCTCCTGGTTGCCGCGCTCGACGGAGAACTCATAGGGGCGCAGGCCGGTGGACGTGATGAGGCCCCGGCTTTCGAGCTTGCCCTGGCCGCGCAGGAAAAGCGCGGCCAGACCTTTCGCTTCGCCCACGGTGACGATGTGGTACTCGCCACCCGCGTGCTCGAATCGGTACACCGCTTCGCCGACGAGAAAGCCCTGCGTGCCGAGGAACGCCTTGTAGACGAGGTCGACACGGCGCGGCAGCGTCTTTGGCGGATGGTCGGGTGGCGGCACTCTCGCTTCGGCCACGACCTCCGTCGCGGGCTCGGGCCCCATCGCGATGGCGTCGGGTGTCGGCTCGATCAGCTGCGGTTCCGCGCCGTTCGTGGCGACTTGCTCTGCGACCGGCGCCGGCGCGGGCTCGATCTGCGGACGCGGCGCCGTTGGACGCTGCAGCTTCGGTCGCGGCTTCGCAGCGGTGCGCGGGGCCGGCATCGGCGGCGGCGGCATCTCGACGATCGATGCCTGCAACGGAAGCGTCTCGGGCGGGGTCTCGAGATCGGAAGGCCATAGCGAAAGCGCGCCATGCAACGCGAGCGACAGCGCGAGCGCGACCACGAGCACCGGCCTGGTGGCGCGAGCGAAGCGGCGGCGGGCGACCTCGCGGGGCGCGGCTATCGGGTTCCCTTCACCCGATGCGGGGGACGACGGCGCGTCGCTCTGGGTGTGAAGGCGGGGGGTCACGGGTCGAAGGCGGGGATCTCGAGCGCGGCGGAGGGCACGCGTTCGTCCTTAACGTGCACGCGGCTGCCGTCGATGACGAGCCGCCCGCCGCAGAACGCGCGGACGGCAGCAGGGAGCAGCCGATGCTCGACCGCCAGCACGCGCGCGGCGAGCGACGCTACGTCGTCACTGTCGTGCACTGCGACGGCGCCCTGAGCGACGATCGGCCCGTGATCGAGCGCGGCCGTGACGAAGTGCACCGTGCAGCCGTGGAGGCGCACGCCGTCCGCCAACGCGCGGCGATGCGTATCGAGGCCGGGATAAGACGGCAGCAAAGAGGGATGGATGTTGAGCATCCGGCCTTCGTGGCGCGCGACGAGCTCCGGGCCCAGGATCCGCATGAAGCCGGCGAGAACCACGAGCTCCGGCTCGGACGCATCGATCGCCTGCGAGAGGGCGGCGTCGAACGCCTCGCGCTCGGGATAAGCGGCGTGCGGAACGACCACCCCGGGAACGCCGTGCGCCGTCGCGACGTCGAGCGCGGGGATCGACGGTCGATTGGCGATGACGGTGGCGATCGTTCCTTCGAGCTTGCCGTCGCGCTCCGCCGCGAGCAGGGCGCGCAGGTTCGAGCCGCGACCGGAGGTCAGCACCGTGATGCGGGGAAGGGCCATGGGTGCGACGGAAGATGCGCGGCTAGACGACGACGGTGCCCGGCGCGCCACTCGCACGGCCGACGACGGCGCCAATCTCGTAAACGGTCTCACCCGCCTCCGCCAGTAACGCCTTCGTGCGCGCGGCATCCGCGGCGGCGACCACGACGACCATGCCGATGCCGCAGTTGAACACGCGATGCATCTCCGCGTCGGCTACGTTGCCTGCGCGTCGGAGCCATTCGAAGATCGCCGGCTCGGGCCAGCGTGCCGATTCGATGCGCGCCGCGACGTGGTCCGGGAACATACGGTGGACGTTCTCCAGCAAGCCGCCGCCCGTGATGTGCGCCATGCCCTTGATGTCGACGCGTTGCATTGCCGCCAGCATCGGCTTCACGTAGATGCGCGTCGGCTCGAGGAGCGCTGTGCCCAGCGTGCGCGCATGCGCGTCGCCCGGCAGCGGCTCTTTCAGATCCGCGCCGGCAACCTCGAGTATTTTTCGGATCAGGGAGAAGCCGTTCGAGTGCGGCCCGCTCGACGCAAGCCCGAGCAGAACGTCGCCTGCGACGATCCGCGCACCGTCGATCGCCTTCGACTTTTCGACGACCCCTACGGCGAAGCCCGCGAGATCGTATTCGCCGGGGATGAAAGCGTTCGGATGCTCGGCGGTCTCGCCGCCGATGAGCGCGCAGCCCGCGAGCTCGCAACCCTTCGCAATGCCCTTCACGACATCGGCGGCGACGTCGACGTCGAGGCGCTCGCAGACGAAGTAATCGAGGAAGAACAGCGGCTCCGCGCCCTGGACCAGGATGTCGTTGACGCTCATCGCCACGAGATCGATGCCGATCGTGTCGTGGCGGTTGAGCGCGAACGCGAGCTTGAGCTTCGTGCCGACGCCGTCGGTGCCCGAGACCAGCACCGGCTCACGGTAACGCTTGGGCAGTTCGACCAGGGCGCCGAAGCCGCCGATTCCCGCGAGCACTTCCGGCCGCATCGTGCGCGCCGCGTGAGGCTTGATGCGTTCCACGAGCGCATCGCCGGCATCGATGTCGACGCCGGAGTCGCGGTAGGAGAGCGGAGACGGCGGAGCGGAACGAGAGGGCATCGGAGGCAGGTTGCGGGCGGTGAGGGGGCATCGGCACCGAGCGGGTGCCGAGCGGCGAGCCGAATCGGGTACGGCCGCCGGGCGACGCGGTAAAGTGCGGCGCTCGACCATCTTACCGGATGAGGAGGGGCGCTGCCGGGTAGCGATGCCCTACCGCCCGACTTCGCTGCGACGCTCGTGACCGAACAACTCGTCTTCGACCTGGCCGCGCCGCATCCGCCGTCCTTCGACAACTTTCTTCCGACCGTCAACGCCGAGGCGCTCGCCGCGCTGCAGGCGCTGTCCGCCGGGGTGGGGAGCGAGACGGGCGTCATGCTGTGGGGCGCGCCCGGCGCTGGAAAGACCCATCTGTTGCTCGCGACCGTCGCTGCGGCAGTAGCGCACGGGCGAAGCGCGATTCATATCGCCGATGCCGACAGCGTATCGGCGCACGAAGTCGGTGCGCTCGAGCAGCACACGCTGGTCGCCGTCGACGGCATCGATCTCGCGGGCCACGACGCGCAGGCGAGACTCTTCACGTTGTTCAATGGACTCCGCGATCGCGGCGGTCATCTGCTCACGGCCTCGCGGTCGCCGCTCTCGGCGCTGACGCTGCGCGAAGATCTGCGCACGCGGCTCGGCTGGGGCCTCGTCTACGAGATCACGCCGCTTTCGGACATCGACAAGCCTGCAGCGCTCAGCGCTTTTGCCCGCGCGCGCGGCTTCCGCCTCGCGGACGACGTCATCGACTACCTCCTGGCGCACGGACGCCGCGACATGCCGGCGCTGACCGCCGCGCTTGCGGCGCTCGACCGCCATTCGCTTGCAACCAAGCGTCCGATCACGGTTGCGATGCTCAAAAGCTGGCTTCAGCGGGACTTCGATCTCAACCGCTGAGTGAATGGCTTCGTCGCGACCGGCTCACGCCATGGGCGGCGGCGGCGGTTCTTGGCAGGTGTGTCAACCGTCGGACAGATGCCCGCGTTAACGGCGGCGACATCGGACGTGTATTGGTTACGTCCCAATAACCAAGGATTTAGAAGATGAGTGAGCTCGTCATGGCGGCGGCCCGCAGGCGCGGGGCGCGGCCTAAATCGGGCAATGATCGATGCAGAACTACCGCTTGCGCGGCGGAATCGACCAAAAACGCAACAGAACGTCCCGTTTTCCTGCCGCGCGAAGCTGCCGCACTTTGCAACTTGACACGCAAGTCTATATAATTTCAGGGTTTTATAAAGCCCGATACGATTCACCAAGCCCCGCATTCCATTTCAATTAGAGGATTCGAAGACATGAGCAAGCTTATCGTTGCACTGATCGCAGCCGCGTGTGCGGCCAGCGCGATTGCCCAAGCACCCGCTGCCCCTGCGGCAGCGCCCAAGGCGACGACGCCTCCACCGGCGGCGGCGCCTGCACCTGCCCCCGCAGCCGCCCCCGCCATGGCCGCGCCTGCTGCCGCACCCGCAGCGGCCGCGCCGGCCAAGGAAATGACGGCCGCCGAGAAGAAGAAGGCCGAAGCCGACCAGAAGGCCGCGGAAAAGAAGGCCGAAGCCGAGAAGAAGGCAGCCGACAAGAAGGCTGCTGCGGACAAGAAGATGGCCGAGAAGAAGGCTGCCGCCGACAAGAAGGCTGCCGAACAGAAGGCGGCGCAGGACAAGAAGGTCGCGGACGCCAAGGCCGCTGCCGACAAGAAGGCCGCCGACAAGGCCGCCGGCGACAAGGCTGCGTCCGAGAAGAAGGCCGCTTCGGACAAGATGGCTGCTGAGAAGAAGGCGGCTGCTGCTCCCGGGATGACGCCCACCAGCGCGCCCGCGATGGCGCCGGCGGCCGCTCCCGCGACGGCTCCGGCTGCGACTCCGGCCGCCGCTCCGGCGATGGCGCCCGCTGCCGCCCCCAAGAAGTAACGACAAACGAAACCGGACGAAGCCTGCCGCTGGCGGGCTTCGTTCCGTTCTCCGGAAGGCAGGGTCTCGACCCTGCCTTTTTTGTCGGATCTCGTTTCGACGCTGTTTCTTTCTCGGATACGATGCGCGGCGAGGCGCGGCCGCGACCAACCAGGAAACCTGCCTTGCGTGAGCTCGAACAACCCCGTCCGGTGACCACGGTGGCGACCATCGTGGAACGAAACGGCGCCTTCCTGCTGGTCGAGGAGGAGACGAGCGCGGGGGTGCGGATCAACCAGCCGGCGGGACACCTCGAGGCCGGAGAAACGCTGGTGGCGGCGGCCATCCGCGAGACGCTCGAGGAGACGGGATATCACGTGGCGCCGACGGCGCTCATCGGCATTTATCGGTGGCAGGCGCCCGTGACAGGCGCAACGTTCATTCGATTCGCTTACGCCGCCGACGTCATCTCGCACGAGCCGCAGCGCGCGCTGGACGAAGGGATCCTGCGCGCGTTCTGGCTGTCCCACGACGACCTGCTCGCGAGCCGCGACCGCCATCGCAGCCCGCTCGTGCTCCGGTGCGTCGACGATTTCCGGTCGGGCACGAGGCGATCCGTCGATTTCGTGACCGAGTTGTGATGACCCGCAAGTCGCGTGTGATCGTCGGCATGTCGGGCGGCGTCGATTCGTCGGTGGCCGCGTGGATGCTCAAGGCGCAGGGCTTCGATGTGGTCGGCCTCTTCATGAAGAACTGGGAGGACGACGACACCGACGAATACTGCACGTCGCGCGCCGATCTCGTCGACGCCGCATCCGTCGCCGACGTGATCGGCATCGAGCTCGAGGCGGTCAACTTCGCCGCCGAGTATCGCGAGCGCGTCTTTGCGCACTTCCTGCGAGAGTACTCGGCCGGCCGCACGCCGAATCCCGACGTGCTCTGCAACAGCGAGATCAAGTTCCGCGCGTTCCTCGACCATGCGCGCACGCTGTCGGCGGATTTCATCGCCACGGGACATTACGCGCGGCTCCGCCGGGCGGGCGAGCATGTCCAACTGCTGAAGGCGCGGGATTCAGCCAAGGACCAGAGCTACTTCCTGCACCAGCTCACGCAGGCGCAGCTTGCGCCCGTGCTCTTTCCGCTCGGCGAGGTGACCAAGCGTGAGGTGCGCGCGATCGCGCAGCGCGAGGGCATTCCGACGTGGGCGAAAAAGGACTCCACCGGCATTTGCTTCATCGGCGAGCGCCCATTTCGCGACTTCCTGGCGAAGTACCTGCCGCGGAGGCCAGGTCCGATCGAGACGAGCGACGGCAGCGGCGTCGGTCGGCATGAAGGGCTTTCGTACTACACGCTCGGGCAGCGTCAGGGCCTGGGTGTGGGCGGGACGCGCGCCGGCCGCGATCTGCCGTGGTTCGTCGCAGCCAAGGACCATGCTCGCAACGCGCTGATCGTCGTGCAGGGACACGACCATCCGTCGCTGTACCGGAGGGTCGTGGACGCGCACGAGATGCATTGGATCGCGGGCGCGCCGCCCGCGGCGACAGCCCTCGGCGCACTCGGCGCGAAGACGCGATACCGAATGCCTGATGCGATGTGCCGTCTCGAGCTTGCGAGCGGCGAGCGGGCTCGCGCAATCTTCGACGCGCCGCAGTGGGCGCCCACGCCCGGCCAATATCTCGTGCTCTACGACGGTGACGTGTGCCTCGGCGGAGGCGTGATCGCGGCGGCGGAGAACGCCGATGCTTCAGCGACTGGCGAGGTCACGGCGGCGCACTGACGTATCTGGGCAAAGCGGCAGCGTCGGCTCGCGCCTGCGATGGGCGGAGCGGCAGGATGGCTCGAGCTGCATTAGCGGAGTGGCAGGATTGGCTCGGGCTTCGCATCCGCGATTCTCGTCGGCCTGCGGGTCCCACCGCCGGCCGCACCGGGACCCGCAGGAAGGCGTTTGCGCACGTAAGCACGCAAGCCCTTGCCACGCCCACGCGACCTAGGGCAGCTAGAACGGGATGTCGTCGTCGATCTCGTCCGGATTCGAGCGCTTCGCTCCGCCGCCTTTGGCTCCGCCACCTGCTCCCGCGCCCGATCCGCCACCGCCTGCGCGAGATCCGCCGCCGCCGCTGCCACCGCTGCTGCCGAAGTCGACATCGCCGCCTCCGCCGGCGCCTTCACGGCTGCCGAGGAGCTGCATGCGGTCGCCGACGATCTCGGTGGAATACTTCTCGACGCCGTCCTTGTCGGTGTACTTGCGCGTCTGCAGCCGGCCCTCGATGTAGACCGAGCGGCCCTTCTTGAGATATTCGCCCGCGATCTCCGCCTGCCGGCCGAACAGCACGACGCGATGCCACTCCGTGCGCTCCTGCTTCTCGCCGCTTTTGTCCTTCCACTGCTCGCTGGTGGCGATGTTGAGGTTGCAGATGGCGTCGCCGCCGGTGGTGTAGCGCGTTTCGGGGTCGCGGCCGAGATTGCCGATCAGGATCACTTTGTTAACCGAGGCCATGTCACGTCTCTCCCATCGAATAGTTGCTTTGATTGTAAGCCGGCGGCGCCGACATGCCGGCGCTGAGCGCCAGCCACAACGCGGTCAGCACGAGCCCGAAGCCGAATACGGCCGCCGCGCCATGCCGCTGCGACAGCCAACCTCCCGCGGCAGCGCCCGCGAAGGTGCCGAAGAACTGCACGCTGGAATAAACGCCGGTCGCGGTGCCCTTGATCGCGGGCGGCGCGAATTTGGAGATGAGCGAGGGCAACAGCGCTTCGAGCAGGTTGAAGCCCGTGAAGAACACGACCATGGCCGCAATCGTCATCGACAGCGACGTGCCGGCCACCGCAAACATCGACTGCCCGACGAACAGCACCGCCACGGCGCCGATGAACACGATCTTGCCGCGACCCGGCCGATCCGCCTGCCACAGCGCGGGCAGCATCAGCGCGACCGATCCCAGGAGCACGGGCAGATAGACGAGCCAGTGATCGCTCGGTGCGATGCCGTTGTCCCTCAGCAT
>Ga0068864_100000473_pt1 | contig 34861 bp, 28 predicted proteins | sample KBSSwiS72_FD_66586 | JGI IMG/M metagenome (GOLD analysis project Ga0068864, IMG submission 66586) | Switchgrass rhizosphere microbial communities from Kellogg Biological Station, Michigan, USA - KBS Switchgrass S7-2 | ecosystem: Host-associated > Plants > Roots > Rhizosphere > Soil ...
GGAGCTCCCAGGTGGAGGGATCGACGATCTGAAATTCTTCCTCGACGCCGACGGTAAAGGCGTGATCCATAGCGTCTTAACGCAACGCTTATGATAGTCCGAGCTGGCCTTCGGCTTGCAGCCGGTCCGCGGATATGCAGGCTCACACTTTCAATGCGGCCTCCTCTGTCCTGTCCCGGGTGCAGCCTGTCCAGGCGAGGCGACATCCACCGGCACCAGTGCCCGGCAGCGCCGCGTCGGCACCGCGCCGCCGCATTCTGGTTGTCGAAGATGAGGCGCCGATCCGCGAGCTCCTCCGTCTCCATTTGTCTCTCGCCGGGTTCGACATCGAGGAGGTCGCGGAAGGCACAGCCGCACTCGAGCGGGCGCGTTCGCAGAAGTTCGATCTGATCGTGCTCGACGTCATGGTCCCGGGGCTCGATGGCATCACGCTGTGCCGGGCGATCCGATCGCAGAGCGTCAACATGGCCAGCGCCGTCCTGATGCTGACCGCACGCGCCAGCGAAGCGGACACCGTCCTCGGCCTCGAAAGCGGCGCCGACGACTACGTGGCGAAGCCCTTCAGCATCCGGGAGATGGTGGCGCGCGTTGGGGCGATTTTGCGTCGCAACGAACGCATCGACACCCCAGTCGGCGGCGGCGGTCTGCGCCACGTCCGTTCGCGTGACGTGACGCTGGATCCGGAGCGCCGGGAAGCGATCGTCCGGGGACGCGGCGTCGACCTGACGAAACAGGAATTCGACCTGCTCTATCTGCTCGCGGCGCGGCCGGGCATCGTCTTCAGCCGCACGGCGCTCCTGACAAAGGTCTGGACCGACGACACCTACGTGACCGAGCGGACCGTCGACACGGTGATCAGCCGTCTGCGGCGGAAGATCGAACCCGACGCGCAGCAGCCGGAGCTGATTCTCACGGCGTGGGGCGTCGGCTACAAATTCGTCGACATCGCCTGATTGTCCCGCGCCGGCCGTCGATGGGCGACAATGGTCGGCCATGAAGCGCTGGCGCTTCGCGCTGCTGCTCGCCCTCTGCTTCGCGTTCCGGCTCGCCTTCGGCCTGTCGCGCGACTTCTTCTTCGAAGACGAAACGCAGATCTTTCTCCTCGGCTTCCGCTACTACGCCACCGCCGCCTGGCCGTTCTTCGGTCCCGACGTCGTCTGGACCCGCAGCGAAATTCCGGGCGCGCTGCAACCCCTGCTGGTCGGCCTGCCGCTGAAGGTGGTCGCGATCCCCGAAGCGCCGTTCGTCCTGCTCAACCTGCTGTCGTTCGCCGCGGTCTGCGCGCTGGCGTGGTACGCCTGCGAGCAGCTGCCGACCGCGCCGCGCTGGCTGATCTGGGGATGGTTCCTCACGGCACCGTGGACGCTGCAGTTCTCCGCGCACATCATCAACACGTCGTACATCCTGGCTCCGTCCATCCTGTTCTTTCTCGGCTTCTTCGAAGTGATGCCGCGCATCAGCCTGCGCCGTCTGCCGCCGCCGGCCGCCTTTGCCGCCATGGGCTTCGCGACGGTGTGGCTGATGCAGATTCACATGTCATGGCCGCTGCTGCTGCCGTTCGCGGCGATGGCGTGGATTGGCCGCCGTTCGCAGGGTCCGGCCGGCGCGGCCATCGACGCAGCGTCCTTCGCGGCGGGTGCGCTGATTCCGGGCGCGCTGCTGCTGCCGACGCTGTGGCGGTACGGCTTCAGCACCGGATCGGGCGGCGTGCTGCGCAACATCCACCCGCATGCGGTCAATCCCTGGATCCTCGTGACGACGCTGGCGCGGTTTTTGTCGTTTGCCAGCCTCGAGATCAGCCGGTTCGTCGCCACCGACGGCGCCAAGCGCCTCGAGTTCTTCCAACGGCACCTGTGGCTGGCGCCGGGCGCCGCGGCCGTCTGGCTCGTCGGCACAATTCAGCCGATCTGGATGCTCGTCGACCTGTGCCGTCCGTCGCGACGGTTGTCGGCGTCGGTGCCGCCGGTCAAGTGGGCGGCGCTGCGGCGCCAGGCCATCGTCGCCGTGCTGTTCGTCTACGCCAGCTACTGGTTCGTGATGGAACCGCCGCAGGCGCATGCCTTCTACGTGCTCTCGCCGATCGCGTTCATGCTCGCCGCCTTCTGGTGGATGGGTTGTGTCGACTCGCCGCGCGGGCGGCGGATTGCGGCCGCGGTACTGATCCTCAACATCGCCGTGCACGCGGGGCTGGCGGTGGCGGAGGGACCGGAGTTGTCGCTCTACAAGAACCGCGAGGTCGTGGCGACGGCATTGCGCCTGAAGTCGCCGGAGATGTTCGCGCACCGGCGCGACTTCGCCGTCGACGGCGGACCAGTGGTGCTCTCGGACCTCTCGCGCGGCTACGATCCGACGCGCGACTTCCAGGTGCTGGAATCGGCGTACCGCGAGGGTCCGGGGCACTCGCTCCACTGGACGATCACCGTGCGCAACAGCAGCGCAGTCGTGGCCTTTCGCGATCCGCTGTACATCTCGACCTACTTCGACGAGACCGGCGCCGTCGTCGACGAACGGCACGAGCGCATCAAGGACATCTTTCAGCCGGGCGACACCAGAAGGATCGACCTCAATGACGGCTTCGCGGGTCCGCCCTTCGCCAGGGCGCAGTTGAAGATCGCCGCCGCGGAAGCGCTGCTGCCGGCTCCGCCGGAACCAAGAACTAAGAACTTCAAGTTTTAGTTCTCAGTTCTAAGTTCTAAGTTTTGGTGCTATCGCCGAGCAGGCTTCTCACAGCGGCGATCTCTTCGAGATTGACCGTGTGGCCCATGCGCGGGTAGATGCGCTCGTCGACCGTTGCGCCCATGCGACGGAATACCGCCGCCGACTCCTGAACTCGCGCCAGAGGGATGTGCGCGTCGATATCGCTGCATCCGAGAAAGACCGGCGCGCCGCCGAGCGTGCCGGGATAGTCGCGCGGTGTGCCGGGCGGGCCAATGAGGCCACCGCTCAAGCCGAAGACCGCCTTGTACCGCTGCGGATGACGCGCGGCGAACTCCAGGGAGAGACAGGCGCCCTGCGAAAAGCCGAGCAGCGCGATACGCTCGTATGGGATCTGCCGTTTGACAAGGCTCTCAACCAGTCGGGCGAGAACACCCAGGCCAGATGTGATCCCGGGCTCGTTCTCCTGCATCGGCGACAGAAAGGAGTACGGGTACCACGTGCGGCCGGCGGCCTGTGGCGCGAGCACGGCGACGTCGGCGGCCCCGATTTCAGCGGCGAGACCGAGCATGTCCTCCGCGGACGCGCCGCGCCCGTGCACCATGATCATCGCCACGCGCGCGGTCGACAGCGGCGGGCCGAAGGTTAAGACCGGTTGATCGCCGTGCGGATCGTTTGGCTCCATCATCAGTTCACACTGTCACGCTGCGATTGAGACCACGTTTAACCGCGGAGACCGCAAAGCCCGCAGAGACACTGTGGCCCGCTGATAAGACAGGTGCGCGCAGGCCTCAATGCCCTGCTCGCTCGAGTACCGCCCGGTTCCAGCGCCCAAGCGTCGCCGCCTGTTCGTAGGTGCTCTCGACAAACGCGAGGATGGCATGTTCCGGCGAATCGGATTTCCGCACCGTCTCGTACGGCAGGATGAACTCGCCGAGCTCGCCGTGATAGAAGGCCCCGCGCGGCTGCACCCGGGCGGCCTTGAGGCCCGGCGGCTCCGGCACGGCGTAGGCGTAGAACGCCGGCTCGAGCACCGGTCCGCTGCCGAACCAGAAACCGTGGCTGATGACCTCGTGCGAATACGCCTCCTGCATGAACGCCGGGCCTTCGCGCGGTGGGGCGGGACGGCCGGAAAATCTGGTGACCGCGAGATCGAACCCGCCCCAGAAGAAATGCACCGGGCTGCACTTGCCGACGAAGTCGCAGCGTGATCCTTCGAACACCCGCGCGACCTTCGACAGGATGATCCAGCAACGATTCGCGAGCACCGGATCGTACGAGTGATGCGCCTCGTCGGTGTCGAGGCGGATCGGCACCGGGATCTCGCTCGTCAGCGGCCAGATCTTCACCGGCAGCCCGATCCCGGCCATCGTCGCCATGACGTCGGCGTAGAAGCTGGCGACCGAGCGCGGCGCCAGCTGCACGTTTTTCACGACACCATCGGACGTGCGGATCATGAGCTGATGATCGATGAAGTCGAACTCCATCGTGAACGTCCGCTCGCCGTGCGGCAGCGTCCTCGTCATCAACCCGCGCGGCGTCACGACGAACGCCACGCTCCAGGAGTGATTCAGCGGCGGCGCCTGGGCCAGCGCGATTTTGCCGACAATCTGCGTCCACATGTGGAGTGTGGCGTAGGTGTCTTTCCATTCCTCGTATGGCAGGGACGGCCACTGTTCGTTTTCGGTCACCATGATCGTGACGACGATTATGCCAGAATGAGCGATGCGTAAGATGATCCTCGCCCTCGCGCTGATCGCATCCGCGGTCACCGCCGGCGCGCAGAGCCGCGACCGCGCGCAGACACCCGACAAGTACAAATGGAATCTCGCGGAGATCTATCCGAGCGACGCCGCGTGGCGGACCGCGAAAGCGAAGCTCGCGGCCGACCTGCCGGCGCTGCGGCAGTTCCAGGGCAAGCTCGCTGCATCGGCGGGCACTCTCGCCGACGCGCTCGAGAAGCAGGCGGACTTCAGCAAGGAACTGTCGCGCGAGTACGCGTACGCGGGCATGCTCGCGGATCAGGACACGCGCGACGCCGCGCACGAAGGCATGCGCCAGGAGATGAACCAGCTCGCCGCGGCGTTCGCCGCGGAGTCGTCGTTCTTCGAGCCGGAGATCCTGAAGGCCGGCCAGGACAAAGTCAAGGCGCTGGTGGCGTCGGAACCGAGGCTGAAGATCTTCAGCTTCTATCTCGACGATGTGTTCCGCCGGGCCGCGCATACGCTGACGGACAACGAGGAAAAGCTGCTCGCCGACGCCGGTCCGCTCGCCGGATCGCCATCCGACGTCTTCAACATCCTCTCGAACGCCGACTTCCCCTACCCGACGGTCACGCTCAGCGACGGCAAGAGCGTGAAGCTGGACCAGGCCGCCTTCGGCGCGCTGCGCGCCCTGCCCAACCGCGGCGATCGCCAGAAGGTGATGTCGTCCTTCTTCGGCGCGCTCGGATCCTTCGGCCGCACCTACGGCACGTCGATGAACGGCGAGGTCCAGAAAGTCTGGTTCTTCGCGAAGGCGCGAAAATATCCGTCGGCGCTGGCGTCGCAGCTCGACGGACCGAACATCCCGGCTTCGGTCTATACGCGTCTGGTCGACGGCGTGAACCGGAACCTGCCGGCCTTCCACCGCTACCTGAAGCTGCGCAAGCAGATGATGAAGCTCGATCAGCTGCATTACTACGATCTCTACGCGCCGCTGGTCGCGTCTGTCGATCTCAAGTACACACCCGGCGAAGCGCAGAAGCTGGTGCTCGCGGCGGTTGAGCCGCTCGGATCCGACTATCAGGCGACAATCGGCCGCGCCTTCGACAGCCGGTGGATCGACCTGTACCCGAACGAAGGCAAGGCCTCGGGCGCGTACTCCAATAGCGGCGCCTACGACGTGCACCCGTACATGCTGATCAACTACAACGGCCAGTATGCGGACGTCAGCACGCTCGCCCATGAACTGGGCCACACGATGCAGAGCTACTACTCGAACAAGACGCAGCCCTATCCGCTGGCGAACTATCCAATCTTCGTCGCCGAGGTGGCGTCGACATTCAACGAGTCGTTGCTGATCGACTACGTGCTCAAACAGATCAAGGACGATGACACCCGGTTGTCGCTGCTGGGGAACTACCTCGAGAACATCAAGGGCACCGTGTTCCGCCAGACGCAGTTCGCCGAGTTCGAGCTGCGCATGCACGAGATGGCGCAGAAGGGCGAGGCGATCACCGGCGATGCGATGGCCAAGCTCTACCTCGACATCACCAAGAAGTACTACGGTCACGATCAGAACGTCTGCATCGTCGACGACTACATCGCGCACGAGTGGAGCTACATCCCCCACTTCTACCGCGACTTCTACGTGTTTCAGTACGCGACCTCGTTCACGGCTTCGTCGGCGCTCGCCGAGAAGGTGAAGGCGGGCGATCCCGAGGCGAAGAAGCGCTACCTTGCGTTCCTGTCGGCCGGCGGATCGAAGTACCCGGTCGATCTGCTGAAGGACGCGGGCGTCGACATGACGACCGACGAGCCGCTCGATCTGACGATCAAGCAGATGAACCGGATCATGGACGAGATGGAGACGCTGATCGCAAAGCGGAAGTAGGCTCCGCGGCAACGGATCAGGCGCCGCGACGGAACAACACGACGATCCCGAGGATCACGATCAGCACGCCCACGACCTGCTTGAACCGCTTTTCCGGCATGTGCGGCAGCAGCCGATGTCCCGCCGCGGTGCCGACGACGACGCCGACGGTCGCGAGCAGGACGAGCGGCCAGATCGCGGCGACCGAGTCGCGCTCGACCGCGACGTAGACCGGCATGCGCGCCGCGTCGACGAACAGCGCGATCGCCACCGCTGTCGCGACGAAGCGCTCCTTTGGCAGGTGGAAGCCGAGGAGCGCCGCCGAGCGGATGCCGCCCTGGTTGCCGACCAGACCGCCGAAGAAGCCCGACAGCCCGCCCGCAACCCAGGCCACGCTGCCGTGGAATTCCCAGCGCTGCGATTGACCGGTAACCTGCGCCAGCCCGGCGAACACGAGCAGCGCGCCGAGCACGATCCTCAGGGCCGGTCCTGGCGCGCTGGCGTTGAGGAGGGCGCCGCCGAGTCCACCGGCCGCGCTCATCAAGCCGAAGCGCCAGACCACCCGGTGGTCCACGCTGTGCCGCAGACCCCAGAAGCGGATGCCGTTGCCGATCAGGTGTGGAATGGACGCCGCCGCGACCGCCGTCTTGGTGCCGACCTGCAGCGCGAAAAGCGGCGTCAGCAGGCTGCCGATGCCGAAGCCGGAGATGGCGGAGATGGCGCCCGCGGCGAGCGCGACGAGGAAGACTCCAGACTCATACATGCCCTGCCATGATTGTACGGGACGGTCCGGATTTGCGTTTCGGATCCGGCCGGCGTATCTTGATCGCGGCCTAAGCCCCGCGCCATTCGCGGGACGCGGGGGAACCAGAGCAATCGGGGCGCATCGGTCGTCGCGACCGTAGGACATTCCGAGTCCGAGCCCGTCAGCTAACCCCGTCGGCGTTACACGGGAAGCCCATGGTTGCCCTCCGTCCGGAGCGCGCGGATGTCTGAAGACGCCGCGTTCTCGCTGAAGCGTCTCCTCGTCGGCAAGCCGATCCCCTCACATCTCGCGCACCACGAGCGCCTGTCTCGTGTCACCGGTCTGGCCGTGTTGTCGTCCGACGCGCTGTCGTCGGTCGCCTACGCGACCGATTTCATCATCGCCACGCTGGTCGTCGCCGGGGTGAGCGCGTTCGTCTACGCCATTCCGATCAGCCTCGTGATCGCGACGCTGCTCGCCGTCGTCGCGTTCTCGTACCGGCAAACGATCCATGCGTACCCGACCGGCGGCGGCGCCTACATCGTCGCCAAGGAGAACATCGGCGACAACGCGGGGCTCATCGCGGCGGCGTCGCTCCTCGTCGACTACACGCTGACGGTCGCGGTCAGCATCTCGGCCGGCGTGCTCGCGATCACCTCGGCATTTCCGGAGCTCGACCCGCATCGTGTGGCGATCTGCCTCGTCTTTCTGACGCTGCTCACGCTGGGAAACCTGCGCGGCATCCGCGAGTCGGGGCAGATCTTCGCGGTACCGACGTACTTCTTCGTGGCCAGCATCGCGCTGCTGCTCGGCGCCGGGCTCTACCGCTACCTGACCGGCGCCATCGTCCCGGTCCACGCCGCGCTGCCGCCGAACGCCGGACAGCATCCGCTGACCACGTTCCTTCTCCTGACCGCGTTCGCGAACGGCTGCACGGCGATGACCGGTGTCGAGGCGGTGTCGAACGGCGTGCCGGCGTTCCAGCCGCCCGAAGCGAAGAACGCGTCGGCCACGCTGGTCCTGATGGCGACGCTCGCGATCGGCATGTTCGTCGGCATCACCGTGCTGGCGCACCTGTATCAGGTCGTGCCGAACACCGCCGAATCAGGCGTATCCCAGCTCGGCCGCGCGATTTTCGGTGGCCCGAACATCCTCTACTACCTGCTGCAGGCGGGCACGACCCTGATTCTGGTGCTCGCTGCCAACACGGCGTACGCCGACTTCCCCCGCCTGGCGTCCATCGTCTCGCGCGATCGCTATCTGCCGCGGCAGTTCATGAACCAGGGCGATCGGCTCGCCTTCTCGAACGGCATCCTGGTGCTGTCGATCTTCGCCGCGATACTGATCGTGGTCTTCAGGGGCGACACTCAATCGCTGCTGCCGCTGTACATGATCGGCGTCTTCGTGTCGTTCACGCTGTCGCAGGCCGGCATGGTGATTCACTGGCGCCGCACGCAGCAGGCGGGCTGGAAGAGCAGCGCGGCGATCAACGGCTTCGGCGCGGTCGTCACCGGCATCGTGCTGATCATCGTCGCCGTCACGAAGACGCTCGAAGGCGCGTGGATCGTGCTCCTGCTGATCCCGATCATCGTCGCGCTCTTCAAGGCGACGCACCGCCACTACGACCACGTCGCCTCGGAGCTGACGTTGAAGGGGTATGCGCCGCAGCCGCGCCTCCACAACACCGTGCTGATCCCCATCGGTGGTCTCCAGCGCGCTGTGGTCGAAGCGCTGCGCTACGCCGAAACGCTGTCCGACGATGTGCGCGCGGTTTACGTCGACGTGAATCCGGTGAGCACGGAACAACTGCGGAAGGACTGGGCGGCGTGGGGCGGCCGCGTCCAGCTGGTCGTGCTGCCGTCACCGTTCCGCTCACTGATGGAGCCGCTGCTGGAGTACATCGAGCAGGCGGAAGCGTCGCAAGCGAACAACTACGTGACGGTCATCCTGCCCGAGTTCGTTCCGGCGCGCTGGTGGCAGCATGTGTTTCACAACCAGACGTCGTTGCTGATCAAGGGCGCCTTGCTCTTCAAACCGAACATCGTCGTCACCAGCGTGCCGTTCCATCTGTCGAAGTAGATCCGGCTAGGCATCGTCCCAGCGCGCCGCAACGTCGAGATCCTCAGGCGACACGTCGCGAACGGTCAGCCGGCCGTCGGGTGGTCCGCTGCCCTCACTCCAGACATATGCCGACAGCAGCCGCTCGGCCTGCAGCCGCCAGAACGCGCTCGCCGGGTCGAGCCGCCGGTGCGTCAGTCTGGCCACGCGATCCACCGCTTCGGGATCGATCGAGACGGTGACCGTGAATTCCGTGGCATCGGCGACATGTTTGACCCGAAAGGCATGCTCCGGCTGCGACGGGCGCGCGGCATCGGTCCGGAGGATCTGAAATCCATTCATCGTCAGCACCGTGATGTCCATCGAGCCGGCCGGCCGGTCAGCGGGGAGGCGACCTGGCGTCCGCAGCGTGGTCTTGCCGGCGAGCGCCGCGGCGACGGCGCCGCGCAGCGTCTCCGGTGTCATCGGCTTGCGGAGGAAATCGGTCGCGCCGAGGCGCATGGCGTCGACAGCGAGCTCGATCGAGGCAAAGGCGGTCACCATCAACACACAGCTGTGTGGCGCGCGATCCTTGATGCGCCGAAGGGTCTCGAGGCCATCGAGGCCGGGCATTCTCTGGTCGAGCACGACGGCGTCGTAGCCGCTCCCATCGCCAAACCGATCGAGACCGGCCTGGCCGTCGGCGGCTTCGTCAATCGCATATCCCGCGGCCTCGAGCGTGAGACGCATCATGTGCCGGATGTGGGGTTCATCGTCGATGATCAGAAGCTTCATGGAGCCTGCCTTTGCTCGGAGAGCGCGAGGCTGAAGGTGAACGTGGATCCTCGTCCCGGCTCCGACTGGACAGTGAGCCGGCCACCGTGTCCCTCGACGATCCGCCGCGAGATCGTCAACCCGAGTCCCGCGCCGCCGCCGGGCGCGTGCGGCACCTGTACGAAGGGTTCAAGGATCCTCGGCAGGTAATCGCGGGGGATCCCCGAGCCGGTGTCGGCGACCGAAATGGCGACCTCGTCGCCCCGGCGCGCGGCCGCGACCGTGATCGTCCCACCCGCCGGCGTGGCACGCAGCGCGTTGGTTACCAGGTTGGCGATGACGCGCTCGATCTGACCGCGATCGGCGTCGACAAGCGGCAGATCCGGAGACACCTCGACGTCCAGGCGGAGGCCGTGCGCTTCGATCTGCAGGCGGAGCGGATCGAGTGCGCCGGCGATGAGCCTCGCCGGCCGCATCGGAGCCAGTTGCGGCGTGATCGCGCCTGATTCGATCTTCGACAGGTCGAGCAGCTCGCGCATCAGCCGGTCGAGACGTGTGGTGTCTTCGCGGCAGACCTCCAGGATCTCCTGCTGCCGTTCGTCCAGCGTGCCGGCGGCGCCCTCGAGCAGGAGATGGATCCCCATCTGAACGCTGGTGAGCGGGGGCCGCAATTCGTGCGACGCGGCCGCGATGAACTCCGACTTCAGACGGCTCACCTCGCTCAGGTGTGTGACATCCTCCAGCAGCGTGACCACGCCGGCGAGCCGGCCGTCCGCGTCCTTCATCGGCGTGGAGCGGATCCTGAACGCGCGTCTGGCGCCGTCGACGGCCCAGGGCAGCATCGCCGCCGCATCTTCGGAGGCCGCCGGCACCTGCGAATGCAGGACGTCGGCGACCGACTGGGCGACGCGGGGGTCGCGCGTCACGTCGGCAATCGATTTGCCCAACGTGTCCGACTTCACCCCGAACAGCCGCTCCGCCGCCGGGTTGATCCGGGTCACCAGCCCTTCGCTATCGGCCACGATGACCGGATCGAAGAGTGAGTCGATGGCGGCTTCGGTCGTCTGCTGCGCCACGACCAGACGCCCCAGGTCGGTGTGACGCAATTCGCGGATCCGTTCCGCCATCCGATTGAAGCCGGCGGCGAGCACGCCGATCTCGTCCCTCGTCCGTACCGGCACCGCGGCATCCAGGTCGCCGGCGGCGACACGCGTGGTCGCATCGGTCAGCTGCCGCACGGGACCGAGGATTGCGTTAGAGAGGCTCACTTCGATCCCGATGCCGGCAACCATGAGCGCGAACGCCAGGGCCAGCGTGATGTACAGCCAACGTCGCGCGATCTGTGACGCCTCCGCGGCTTTGCGGCGCATCGCCTCCTGATTCAACCGCAGCAGGCGATCGCAGTTCTCCCGCACGGCGTTGAACCGCGGCTCGAGGTCACTGAAATAGCGGGCGGTCCGGTCAGCGGTCGCGGTAAGGAAGGCGTCGAAGCGCCGGTAGTAGTCGTCGCGGTCGCGCCGTATGGCGTCGATCACCTCCGGCTCGCCTACTTCCGTGATGTTGGCGGCGGCCTTCTCAAACGCGGCATCAAACCGCGCGCGATGGGTCTCGAGCTGCCGCCGTGCCCGACCGTGCTCGCCGAGCAGATCGAACTGGGCGGCGGAATCCTGCCGCTCCAGGCTCTCTTTCATATCCTGCGCCGCGACCACCGAGTCGTAGTTCTGCGCGATGATCAGGCTGGAGACCGCGCTCATCTGGCTGAGCGTCCGGGCGCTCCACGCGCCAAGGATGCCGAGCGCCAGCACGAAGCCGGCATACCCGAGCAGCAGCTTGCTTCGCAGCTTCATCGCGGCCTACCCGTCCAGCGCATCGTCGTCACGCTCCACTCCGCCGCCTACAGGGACGATCTGCACTGTCGCGTTCCGGACATCGCGCAGAAACCGATCGACGATCGATCCGTGCAGGAGAAGATTCCAGCGCGACCGCGCCGACTGGCCGAAGATCACATGAGTGATCCCTTCCTGTTTCGCGAACTCGACGAGCAGATCGGCGACGCGGGAGCCCTTGAGCTTGACGACCTTCGCGCCGAGCCGCTCCGCGAAGCGAATGTTGTCCTGCAGCGCGGCGTGATCCTCGGGCTTGATACGCCCGGGCTCTTCGGTCGGCGTCTCCACGTATACCGCGTACCAGTCGGTCGCCAACCGTCCCGCGACGCGCGAACCGACCCTCAGCAGCGTCTTCGCGCTGCCGCGCGACGCCATCGCGACCATGACCTTGTCCGGAATGACCGGTTGATCCAGCCCCTCGCGCCTGCGGTACGCGCCTGCCTTGCCCGCCTGATCGGTGGCGAGCTGGCGCAGCGCCAGCTCGCGCAGCGCCGTCAGGTTGCCTTTGCGGAAAAAGTTGGCGAGCGCCTGCTCGATCTTCGCCGGGTCATAGATCTTGCCCTGGCGGAGGCGCGCGCGCAGCGTCTCGACCGACACGTCGACGTTGACGACTTCGTCCGCGCGCTTGAGCACCCAGTCGGGCACGGTCTCGCGCACGCGCACGCCAGTGGTCGACGCGATGACGTCGTTGAGCGACTCGATGTGCTGGATGTTGACCGCGGTGATGACGTTGATGCCCGCGTCGAGCAGGGCGACGACGTCCTCGTACCGCTTCTGATGCGTCGATCCCGGCACGTTGGTGTGCGCAAGCTCGTCGACGAGAGCCACTTGGGGCTTGCGCGCGATGATCGCCGCGAGATCCATCTCGCGCAGCGTCACGCCGCGATAGGCGATCTCCCGCAACGGCACCTGCTCGAGGCCGCCGACCCGGGCCAGCGTATCGGTCCGCCCGTGCGGTTCGATGAAACCGACGACGACGTCGAGACCCTGGCGGTGGAGCTCATGGGCGTCTTCCAGCATGCGGTAGCTCTTGCCGACGCCTGGCGCCGCGCCGATGTACAGACGAAGCCGTGCGCGCCCTTCCTCCCTGGCGCGCGCCAGCAACGACTCGGCGGCGGACGGCGCATCGGCCATGCTATTTCTTCATCGGGTGACGCTCGTCGAGGGCGAGGTTCAGTTCGAGGACGTTGACGACGGCCTCGCCGAGGAAGCCCAGCTGACGGTCTTCCGTGTGCTCGGTCACGAGCTGCCTGACGGCATCGTCGCTGATGCCGCGTTCGCGGGCGACGCGTCTCACCTGGAACGCTGCTGACGCAGGCGAGATGTGGGGATCGAGTCCGGACGCCGACGAAGTAACGAGGTCCACCGGAACCTCGCACGCCGCACCCCGCACCTCCGCACCGCGCACCCCGCACCCGTCGGGGTTCTCCTTCCTCGCAGCATCCACTGCCGTTTTCACCGCGTCGACGAGCTTCTTGTTCGTCGGTCCCAGGTTCGTTCCGCTCGAATTCGCCGCGTCGTATCCCGTTCCCGCGGCGGACGGCCGGCCGTGAAAATAGCCGGGGGACGAGAACGCCTGGCCGATGAGGCGCGAGCCAATCACCTTCCCGTTCCGCTCGATCAGCTGGCCGTTCGCCTTGCCGGGGAACAGCACCTGCGCGAGGCCGGTGACCGCCAGCGGATAGACGACGCCGAGCAGCAGCGTCGTCACGACGGTCATGAGAACCGTGATGAGGAGATTCCGTGTGATGTTCATGCCAGCCTCAATGCCGTGATGATCACGTCGATGACCTTGATGCCGATGAACGGCACGACGATGCCGCCGAGGCCGTAGATCAGGAGGTTGCGGCGCAGGAGCGCTTCGGCGCTCATCGCCCGATACTGGATACCGCGCAGTGCCAGCGGCACGAGGGCCACGATGATCAGGGCGTTGAAGATGACGGCCGAGAGGATCGCCGACTGCGGCGTCTTCAACCCCATCACATTCAGCGTCATCAGGACCGGGAACGCCACCGCAAACATCGCCGGGATGATGGCGAAATATTTCGCCACGTCGTTGGCGATGGAGAACGTGGTCAGCGCGCCACGGGTCATCAGCAGCTGCTTGCCGATCTCGACGACATCGAGCAGCTTGGTCGGGCTCGAGTCGAGATCGATCATGTTACCGGCCTCTTTCGCCGCCTGGGTGCCGGTGTTCATCGCCACGCCGACGTCGGCCTGGGCCAGCGCCGGCGCGTCGTTCGTGCCGTCGCCGGTCATCGCCACCAGCTTGCCGTCCTTCTGCTCCTTCTTGATGAGCGCCATCTTGTCTTCCGGCGTCGCCTCGGCGAGGAAGTCGTCGACACCCGCTTCGTTGGCGATCGAGGCGGCGGTCAGCGGGTTGTCGCCCGTAATCATCACGGTCTTGATCCCCATCGCGCGCAGCTGGCTGAAGCGCTCGCGGATGCCGCCCTTGACGATGTCTTTCAGATGGATCACACCCAGCGGCCGCGTCCGCTCGGCGACGACCAGCGGCGTGCCGCCGGCGCGGGCGATGCGATCGACGATCGGCCGGAGCTCCGTGGCGCCGTTGCCGCCATTGCCCGCGACGTAGCGCTCGATCGCGTCAGCCGCGCCCTTGCGGATTTGCCGGCCGTCGAGGTCGACGCCCGACATGCGCGTCTGCGCGGTGAACGGCACGAACACGGCGCCGTGCTCCGCGAGTTCGCGTCCGCGCAGCCCGTACCGCTCCTTCGCGAGCACGACGATCGATCGCCCTTCGGGCGTCTCGTCGGCCAGGGAGGACAACTGCGCGGCGTCGGCGATCTCGCTCTCGGTGACGCCGGGCAGCGCGATGAACTCGGTCGCCTGGCGGTTGCCCAGCGTGATCGTGCCGGTCTTGTCGAGCAACAGCGTGTGCACGTCGCCGGCCGCCTCGACGGCGCGGCCGGACATCGCCAGCACGTTGCGCTGCACCAGCCGGTCCATGCCGGCGATGCCGATTGCCGACAACAGCCCGCCGATGGTCGTCGGGATCAAACAGACCAGCAGCGACACCAGGACGAAGACCGATTGTGGCGCCCCGGAGTAGACCGCGAACGGCTGTAACGTCACCACCGCGAGCAGGAAGATGATCGTCAGGCCGGCCAGGAGGATGTTGAGGGCGATCTCATTCGGCGTCTTCTGGCGCTCGGCGCCTTCCACCAGCGCGATCATCCGGTCGATGAACGTGTGGCCGGGATCCGCCGTGATGCGGATCTTGATCCAGTCCGACAGCACGCGCGTGCCGCCAGTCACCGCCGTCCGATCCCCGCCCGACTCGCGGATCACGGGCGCCGACTCGCCGGTGATGGCCGATTCGTCCACCGAGGCGACGCCTTCGATGATCTCGCCGTCGGACGGGATGAACTCGCCGGCCTTGACCATCACGACGTCGTCTTTGCGCAGCGCCGTCGCAGGAACGACTTCGACCGCCTCTTCGGTGGTCCGGCTAAAGCCGGACCCCACTGGAACAACGCTCGAGCCGGACCGCACCAGCCGGTTGGCCGTGGTTTCTGTCCGCGCCTTTCTCAGCGTGTCGGCCTGGGCCTTCCCGCGCCCCTCCGCCATCGCCTCCGCGAAGTTGGCGAACAGCACGGTCAGCCACAACCAGAAGGTGATCTGCAGCTCGAAGCCGAGGCCCGGCCGGCGCGCCACGGCATCGAGCGCGAACCGGATCGTCGTCAGCACGCTGCCGACTTCGACGACGAACATCACCGGGTTCTTCGCCATCCTCCGCGGATGCAGCTTGCGCAGCGCGTCGACGGCGGCGCCGCGGACGATGCCTGGATCCCAGATCGACTTGGACTTTGCGTGTGCCTGAGTGGACATCAGAAGACCTGGCCTTGACCCATCAGCAGGTGCTCGACGATCGGGCCGAGGCTGAGAGCGGGGAAAAACGTCAACGCGCCGACGATGACGATGACGCCGACAAGCAGCGTGGAGAACAGCGGCGTCGTCACCGGGAATGTGCCGGGCGACGGTGGCACCCGCTTCTTGCGCCCGAGGCTGCCCGCAATGGCGAGCATCGGAATGATCATGAAGAACCGGCCGATCAGCGTGGCGATGCCGAGCGTGACGTTGTACCAGTGGGTATTGGCGTTCAGGCCACCGAACGCCGAGCCGTTGTTGCCCGTGGCCGAGGTAAAGGCGTAGAGGATCTGCGACAGGCCATGCGGGCCAGGGTTGGTGATGCTGTAGGTCCCGAAATCAGGCGACACCACCGACACGGCCGTCAGCACCAGAATCGTCAGGGGAAACACCAGGACTACCAGCATCGCCATCTGAACCTCGTGGGCCTGAACCTTCTTACCGAGATACTCGGGCGTGCGTCCGACCATCAGCCCGGCGATGAACACCGACAGGATGATGAAGACCAGAATCCCGTACATCCCCGCGCCGACCCCGCCGAAGATCACCTCGCCGAGCATGATGTTGGTGAGCGGCACGAGGCCGCCGAGCGGCGTGAACGAGTCGTGCCAGCCGTTGATCGCGCCGCAGCTGGCGTCGGTGGTCACGGTCGCGAACAGGGCGGAGTTCGCGATCCCGAAACGGCATTCCTTGCCCTCCATGTTGCCGCCGTACGATGTCGCCGTCGCGGATTGATCGGCGCCGGCCGTCGTCAGCAGCGGGTTGCCACGCGCCTCCGCCCAGTAGGCTGTGGTGACACCGGCGAGAAACAGAAAGGCCATCGCGCCCCAGACCGCCCAGCCGTGCCTGGGCGATCCCGTCATCTGGCCGAGCGTGCAAGTGAGGCCGGCCGAGATCGCGAAGATGCAGAACATCTCGAAGAAGTTCGAGAGCGGCGTCGGGTTCTCGAACGGGTGCGCGCTGTTGGCGTTCATGAAGCCGCCGCCGTTGGTGCCGAGCTCCTTGATGATCTCCTGCGAGGCTACCGGGCCCTGCGCGATCACCTGCTCCTTAACCACGCTCGTGTGCGGCTTGCCGGCCGCGTCGGGCGCCGTGACCGTCTGCGGATCGATCACCGACGCCTTGTCGTACGGCCGCAGGTTCTGGACGACGCCCTGCGACACGAGCGCCAGGGCGCCGACGATGCAGAACGGCAGCAGGACCCAGAGCGTGCATCGGACGAGATCGACCCAGAAGTTGCCGATCGTATCCTTCTCCTTCTGCGCGATCCCGCGAATGAAGGCGATCGCCAGCGCGATGCCGGTCGCGGCGGACACGAAGTTGTGGTACGCGAGCCCGGCCATCTGCGTCAGATAGCTCATCGTCGACTCGCCGCTGTAGGCCTGCCAGTTGGTGTTGGTGGTGAACGACGCGGCGGTGTTGAACGCGAGATCGGGTGCGACGGCGCCGAAGCCCTGAGGATTCCCGGGCAGCCATGGCTGCACGCGTTGAATCAGGTAGAGGACGAGCATCGAGACGACGCTGAACAACAGCATCGCGACGGCGTACTCCGTCCAGCGCATCTCTCGCTTTTCGTCGACGGCGGTCGCGCGGTAGATGAGGCGCTCGAGCGGCCGCAGCACGGGATCCAGCCACGTGCGCTCGCGATTGAACACCCGCGTCATGAACCGGCCGAGCGGCATCGTCACCGCCAGGATGGCGGAGAGGAACAAGAGAATCTGAAACCAGCCGTTGAGTGTCATAAATGCCTCGGATCCGGCATCAGAAACGCTCGGGCCGCAGCAATGCGTACGTCAGGTACACGAGCAGACCGGCGGTCACGATCAGCCCGACGACATAGTCGAGCGTCATGGCTGCCTCCGCTCGGCTGAAGCGTTCGCGCTGCCGGACAAGCGCTCGCACGCCGCGACGTAGGCCACCGAGAGAATGAAGAATGCGATTGTGATGACCACGTACAGGAGATCGAGCATCGGTCCGTAACCTTTCCTTCAGCGCGATGGCGGCGAATCAAACGTGAGCATCAACCCAAGAATCAGCAGATGCTGGGTCGGCTTGAGCGCGACCACGCCAGGGCTGATCTCTCGGGCGTCAAAGAAGCCGCCGCCCGGTCCGCGCGAATTGTCGAAGCGGTATTCGAGACGAACAATGCCGTTCGCCCAGCGATACGCGCTGCGATATTCGAGGGTCGTCGTGACGGCGACGATGGACTGTTCGGCTCCGGTCCACCGGCCGGCGCTGTCCCTTGCGAACTCCGGGCGAACCGACACGCTCCACGGCCCATGCAGGGCGAGGTGCAGCGGCAACTGGGCAGACATCCAGTAAGCACGTGGGTTGCCCGGAGCGTCGACGCTCTCGGACGAGAACTGATATTCGAAGGCGCCGACCGTGCGTTCGCCTTTGCGCTCGACGATGGTGTCCGAGAGCACGCGCCAGAATGCCGGCGACGTATTTGCCTGGTGCGGCCCAACCATCGCCGTCTGCTTCACGGTCACGCGAGGGTTCGCCTTGTATGCGATCTGCCCGCCCACGGTGGGAACGTGGTTCGCGTCCGCGAGGTGCCAGTAGCCGTTGACGACAAACGCGGTTATCGTCGCCTTGTCGGTGATGGCGGAGCTGGCGTTCACGCCTGTCATCAGATACGGCGTGAAGTCCGCGCCCCACGGCCTCGTGTAATTGAAGTTGTCCTTGGCGTAGAGCGAGTCGTATCCGATCAGGCTGCCGAAGATTCCGGCCTGGACGGTGAGCCCCGTACCGACCGGAGCGAGGTACGACACGTTTGCAAGACCGAGGTGACCCAGCCAGCCGGCGCCGGCGAGATTCGGCGCGGTGGCGGAGAACCCGAACACCTCCTCGTCCTTGCCTCCCTGGACGAGCAGTTCTGTGCCCCAGCGGGACTGCTCCGACACCTTCTTCTTCGCGTACGCGCCGGCCATGTTCAGATCCCACTCGTTGACATGGAACGCCGTGCCGCGGCTTCGGAACAGATGGTTCGATGGATCGCTCGAGTCGCGCAGGTGGCCGGCGTCGACAAAGCCGCCGTACTGCCACGCGATCGAAGGCGTCGGCGCCTGTCGATCCTGAGCGGGTGCTTCCTGGAGCTGGGCCGCCACCGTCCGCGGGGCTGCCAGTAGCGGCAGAACAGCGAGCAGCGCGGCTGCGCGAGATCCCCGGATCAGCAAGCGTCGTTGCACAGGTTCAGAATAGGAGCCCGCACCTAAAACGGGGCAAAAAGCACCCTAAAAAGGCGCTCAAAGCGATCGGTTGCTCTGACGGCGGAGACGTTCCAGCGCGTCTGGCCGGCTCGCGCCCTTCAGATCTTCAGCGAGCCTGGCGAGCGCGACGGTGACAATCTCGCGGTGATGCAGTCCTTCCACGCCACCCGTCTTCGTCGCGTCGAGCCACAGGTTGTGGATCAGATCGACGTCGGCGGCCGCGAGCGTCGGCGCGTGCGCCCCGAGGGTGAAAGCGTCGGTCTCGCCGTTCGGATCGACAACGTGAAGCGTGACCTGGCGGTTCGGTTTCTGCGGCAGCCGCTCCCACGCTTCGCCGATATGTCTGGCCTGCTCCGCCGGGTTCATCACAGACGAGCGGCCGGCCCAGATGTCGGCGGAATCGAGGTGCGCCGCGGTCTGCGCGATCACATCGAACACGTTCGTGCCCGGCACGACGAGGAGGTCGACGTGCTTGCCGGCCTTTTCCGCCACCGCCGTCACCCGGCTGAAGAGAAGCTGTTCGTACCGCGTGAACAGCTGGTCGTGGCTGATGTCTTCGTACCCAGCGTCCGGCCCCTTCATGACGTGCACCGTCATCACGACGAGATCGCGCTTGCCCGTATGCGTCATCTCCAGCGCCTTCTTCACGTGATCCAGGGTGTTGTAGTCGCGCACCACGACCAGCGAATTACCCGGACGCACCTCGACGGTCTCGCTGGAGATCACCTCCTGCGGCTGGAGGCGGAACTGATCCATCTCCACGTGCGCCTCGGCACCGCGCTTGCGCTCGTTGATGTGCTCCGAGACGACGAAGACGATGAAGAAGACGAGCGTGAAGGCGACACCGCTGACGGTGGCCACCTGCTTCGTGATCAGGTTGATGCCGGCAATCGAGAACAGGATGAGCGCGATGATCCCGAGCCCGAGCGGAATTTCCGTGCCACCCACGTGAAGATTGAACGGCACCTTCCATTCGCGGTGCGATTTGTCCTTGAACCGCAGCACCAGCATCGCCAGGCCCTTGAACGCGAACGACCAGATGACGCCGAACGCATAGGCCTCGCCAAGCGTGTAGGTGTTCCCGCGCGAGCCGACGATGGCGACCAGTTGCAGGATGACAATCAAATTGATCATCCGGTAGGTGGTGCCGTACCTTCGGTGCGGCGCGCGGAACCAGTCGGTCATCACGCCATCTTCGGAGACGCGGTTCAGCACACCGTTCGAGCCGATGATCGACGTGTTGATCGCGCCGGCCAGCATCAGAAAGCCGACGATGACGATGAAGCCCTGGAACAGCAACTTCAGTGGCATGGGACCGACGAGATAAATCGAGATGCCGCTGATCAGGTTGTTGAAGTACTGCGGCCGCACATCGTCGGGAATGAGCGCGTAGGCGAAGAACGAGACCAGCGAGGTAAACAACAGCGAGTAGACGAAGATCACCATCCCCGCCTTCATAAGATTCTGGTGCTTCGGGTACTCCAGCTCGCGGTTGACCTGGGCCAGCGACTCCTCACCCGACATCGCGAGGAACGAGTGGCCGAATGCCATCAGGATGCCGATTAATCCGAGCATTGCGCCAGCGCTCGGCACGAAGCCATAGTGTGGTGAGGTCTTGGCCGCTGACGCCGGCGCTTCGCTGAGCGCTTGCGACCCCTCGCCCGGAACCTCGCGCAGCCAGTGCGGCATCAATTGCGGCATCCATCCGACGGCATCTTCGTTGAAGACGAGATTGCTGACCACCGGTGCCGGGGGAAGCCGTTGGGTCTCCGGCTTCTTCAGAATGGTCAGTCCGGACCAGGCGATCAGCAGCACGACCATCACGGTCGTCACGTACATGATCTTCAGCGCGTCGTCGGAGGACTCGTGAATGCCCTTTGTGTTCCGCCACCAGAAGTAAATCGTGATGAGAGCGGCCAGGCCCGCGGCGTAGAGATTGATGACCTCTGGTGAAGGGTTCCAGGGATGGCCGAAGTAGGTCGCGGTCTGCGCGACGAGACCGACGATGTACTGACCCGCCGAGACGCCCGAGATCGGGCCCGTCAGGATGTAGTCGAACATCAACGCGGACACGGACAGCTTCGCCAGCGTTCCGCCCATCGCCTCCTTGACGACGCGATAGACGCCGCCGCGCGTGAACATCGCGCACGATTCGACGTAGACGGCACGGACGGCGTAGGAGAACAACATCACGCCGAGAACGAACCAGGGCGAGGCGCGGCCGACCGCCTGCTCCGCGATTCCGCCCACGTAATAGGCCGACGAACCGAGATCGTTCAGGACGATCGCCGCGGCGCGCCAGAACGAAATGAAGGAGAGCATCACCGAGGTCGCGACGACCACTTTCGTCGTGTGCGGGTGGGCCGCCGGCGGCGTGATGTCAGTCGATTGAGAAGGCAACGGATTCAGCTTAGGAAAACGCGCGCTGAAAAACGCCTTAAAATTCCCTTAAAGACATCCCATGTTATCTTCTGTGCTGTGACGGCCTTCCGGCGTGCCACAGTCTGCGCGATGACGATCGTGGTCCTTGCGGCGGCCGCGTGTGGAGATGGATCGACGCTGGTCCTGAACCAGCAGGCAGAGGCGCACCGCCTCGCGTCGCATCTTCACGTGCAGTTCAGCCGCGCTGCGGACGCGTCGAACCGGGCGGTCATGGCCAACACCGACGAGACCTCACGCGCCGCCGCTCGTGAGGCCGAACAGGCGACGAGAGCCGTCCAGCGCGACATCGACGCCCTGAGGCCGATCCTGAACAACTTGACCTATCGCGATGAGATCGGCCAGCTGGATGCGTTTGCCACGCGTTTTGCCCAATACCAGGCATTGGATGCGGACATCCTGCCGTTGGCCGTGGAGAACACAAACATCAAGGCACAGCGGCTGTCCTTTGGCCCCGCGTCAGAAGCCGTCGACGCCTTCCGGCTCTCCATCGAGTCCGCGGGACACATGGCCGCCGCGAAGAACGCGCCGACCGTTGACGCATTGGTCGCAAGGGCTGCCGCCGCGGTGCTCGAAGTCCAGGTGATCCAGGCAAGGCACATCGCCGAGTCGGATGAGGCCGCGATGTCCAACATGGAATCGGCGATGGCCGCCTCTGAAAGCTCGGCGCGGAAGGCGCTCGATTCGCTGAAGGGTTTGCTCCCGCCCGGCGCTGCGACCCAACTCGCCATGGCTGCCGAGGATCTCGCCCGGTTCACCGCGATCAACGCCGAAATCGTGGCCCTGTCGCGGCGCAACAGCAACGTCCGATCGCTCGCCTTGTCGCTGGGTAAAAAGCGAACGGTGACCGCCGAAGGAGAGGATCTGCTCCAGGCACTCGAGGATGCGCTGGCCAGGCATCACTTCGCGGCAACGCGATAGCCACGCGACCTGAAGACCGCGGCACTCACGCTATTCAGGATTGCTGACGAGGCGATAGCCGACCCACGGCTCGCTGAGCAAATAGCGCGGCGTTCCAGGGTCCGGCTCGATCTTCTTGCGCAACTGCGCCATCAGCACCCACAAATGTTCCGGCTGGTCGACGGCGTTCGGGCCCCAGATCGCTTTGAGAATCGCGCGATGCGTCAGCACGCGATCCGCGTTGCGCGCGAGCATGGCGAGCAGATCGAACTCCTTCGGCGTCAGCTTGATATCCTCGTCGCCACGCACGACGTGGTGGCGTGGAAAGTCGATCGTGATGTCGCCCACCGTGACCTGCTCGAGCTCCGGCGTCTCCGCGTCGAACACGCGACGAAGCGCGACCCGGATCCGGGCGAGGAGCTCCTCGGGCCCGAACGGCTTGGTCACGTAGTCGTCGGCGCCGATGTCCAGGGCCGCGACCTTCTCGGCCTCGCCGCTCCGCGCCGAGAGAATGACGATAGGCGCCTTTGTGTGTGCACGCATGCGACGACACACCTCCGCCCCCTCGAGATCGGGCAGCCCGAGATCGAGGACGACGAGGTCCGGTGCGTTCTCTTCAACAGCCTTCACTGCCTCCTGACCGGTGCTGAGCACGTCGACGTGGTAGCCGCGCGACCGAAGCAGGGGGGCAACCGCCCGCTGAATCGACACGTCGTCGTCGACCAGGAGAATTCGGGCGGTCCGCGTCATTTGACCTCCGCGGGGACGACGATCGTGAACCGCGCACCGTCTCCGGCACAATTCTCGACGGAAATCCGGCCGTGCTCGACGGCGAGTACACCCTTGGCGATCGCCAGCCCCATGCCGGTGCCGGAGCGGCGATCCCTGACGTTGGCGCCGCGATGAAAGCGCTCGAACACGTGCGGAAGATCCGCCGCCGGAATGCCCGGACCATGATCGCGGACAGAGATCGTCAGTCCCTCGTCGGTGATGGCTGCGTCCACGCCGATTGGAGAACCGGCCGGGGAGTACTGCGCGGCGTTTTCGAACAGGTGCGACAGCGCCGCCGCGGTCAGGCGGGGGTCGAGCCGGACGAGACGTTCGGACTCGACCGCGAGTTGCAGGGCGCGTCCCCGCAAGGCCGGCTCGACGCTGGTTCGTGCGGCCTCCACGATCTCCGACGGCGCCACCCATCGCCGATCCTCGGCCACGGCGCCGGCGTCGATGCGCGCCATCTCGAGAATGTTCTGGAACAAGCGCGCCAGGCGATCGACCTCGGTCAGGATCAGATCGCTCTGCTCGCGCCGCTCCCGCTCATCCGGCCACGACGCCTGCAGGTTGCTGGCCGCCACCCGGATCGCCGTCAGCGGCGTGCGCAAATCGTGGCCCAGCGACGCCAGCAGCGCCGACTTCAGAGCCTCGCTCTGTCGCGCGAGCTCAGCCACTTTCCGATCGTCGAGAAACTGCGCCCGCTCGATCGCGATCGCCGCGAGGCCGGCGACGGCGTCGAGCGCTTCACTCTCGCTTGGCCGTCCGGCCACGCCGAGGAGGCCAATCGGCTTCGCACCGAGCCGGAGCGGCACGTACCGTACGGCTGACACGCCGGGCGCCGGCGGCTGTCCGTCCTCGATGCGTCTCAGCGTGGCGGATAGCTCGCGCGGATCAGGCGTCAGACGGGACGAGCCAGCCTCGAATACCGCCCATTCGGGTCCGTGCTGCACGCAGATCGCCACGTACTCGAAATCGAAGCGCCGCGCGATGAACGCCGCCAGCGACGCGTTCGCCGCCTGGCCGTCGGTAATGAGGAGCACGTCGCGGCTGAGATCGAACAGGCGGCCCAGCTCGTCGCGCCGCACTTCGGCTTCCCGCGTGCGAGTGCGCGCGACCGCTGACAGGTTGCTCGCCACCAGGCTGACGACCAGCAAAGCAAACAGCGCGATCCAGTTTTGCGGGTCCGCGATCGTCAGCGTCCCAACGGGCGGCAGGAAGAAAAAGTTGAAGGCGAGCACCGCCGCGAGTGACGTGGTGACCGCCACCCATAGCCGCGACGTCGCCGCCACGAGCAGCACGACGATGAGAAAGCTCATCGCAACCGTGGCGGCGTTCGATCCGGAAATGAAGCGGGTGAAGACCAGCGCGAGCAGCCCCAGCGCCAGAAGCCCCTGGGCGAGCCTGCGCGCGTCCGCCGACCACGTCATCCGGTCATCCTAGCCTACGTCAGCAAAAACCACGCGATGCCCCGCCCGCTGGACGGCACGCACGATTCGCTGCGCCGTCGTCGGCCATAACCGGCGGCGTCGGCCGCCGATCACAATCAGCGAAGGACGGTCGAGCATCCATCGGACGACATCGCTATAGCTTACGCAGTGGCACAACCTCACGATCGCTTCGACGCCTGTCGCTCTGGCCAGCGCCCGATAGCCTTCGACGAGGCGAGCGTTGTGGTCCGGACCTTTGCGCAACGTCGCCAGGGTCGTGACATGCGGAACGAGAAGCACGATCGGCTCGGCGCCCAACGCGAGCCGCCTTGCTTCGACAAGCGCTGCTCGCGTGCCTTCGGCGGTCGTGGCGATGACCTGGAGGCGCGGTGACGGATGCACCTTCCCAGAGTACGGACGCTGCCATAAAGGCAGACCAAAAGGTACCTAAAAACAGCCTAAAATGACCCGTGCCCTTCAAGCTCGCGACGCGAGCGCCGCTCGCGATCCTGCTGCTCTGGCCGCAGGTTGCCTTCGCGCACGGGGTCGCCCGCGGCGACGCCCGCTTCCTGCAGTCGCTGCAGGGCGTGGCGATCGGGCCACTGATGTACCTCGGCGCCAAGCACATGGTCACCGGGTACGATCACCTGCTCTTTCTCGTCGGCGTGATCTTCTTCCTCTACCGCCTGAAGGACGTGCTGCTCTACGTCAGCCTGTTCACCATCGGCCACAGCGTCACCCTGCTGGCCGGCGTCCTCGGCGGCATACACGCGAACGCCTTCATCGTCGACGCGATCATCGGGTTGTCGGTCGTCTACAAGGCGTTCGAGAACATGGGTGGGTTCCGTCACCTGCTCGGATGGCAGCCGGACACGCGCGCAGCCGTGCTGATCTTCGGGTTGTGCCACGGCTTCGGCCTCGCGACGAAGCTGCAGGACTTCACGCTGCCGGCGGCGGGGCTCGTCGCCAACATCGTCAGCTTCAACGTCGGCGTGGAAATCGGCCAACTGCTCGCACTCACGGCCGTCCTGATCGCGTTGACGTTCTGGCGCACGCGGCCCGGGTTCCTGCGCCATGCGTTCGTGACCAACGCCGCGCTGATGGCCGCCGGTTTTCTGCTCGCCGGGTATCAGATGACGGGCTATCTGCTGGCGGCGCGATGAAGGGGGCAGGTGCTGCCACGCCGCGTCCAAAAGGACCCGGCCTGTATGCGCAAGAGCGCGGGCCACAGGACGGCCGGCGGATCGCGATCGCGACCGCAGGCGCACTGATCGTCGCCGCGGTGGTGCTCGTCGCCGCCGTACTACCCGCCGAATTCGGCCGCGATCCCCTCGGCACCGGCAAAGCGCTCGGGCTGCTCGATCTGTACGCAGGCGCGGCTGAACCGGCCGCGCCAGCGGCGGCGCCACCGTCGGCCGCACCGCCGATGACGATGTTCAAGGTGGATTCGGTCGTGTTTACGCTGCGGCCGTCGGAAGGATTCGAATATAAGTACCGGATCGAGAAGGGAGGTGGCCTCGTCTATGCGTGGACGGCCACACGGCCGGTCAATTACGAGTTCCACGGTGAACACGACGGCGCCGGCCTCGGCGTCGCGGTGAGCTACGAAAAGTCGGCCGGCACCAGGGGCTCGGGCTCGTTCACCGCGCCGGCGTCGGGGATCCATGGCTGGTTCTGGGAGAACACGACGGATGAAGCGATCACGCTGACGCTCACGAGCTCCGGGTTCTACAGCTGGGCCGACGAGTTCCGCCAGCGCTTCGATCCGGTCAAGCACAAGGGCGTCGTCGATCGCACGCGCCACGAGTTGTCGGAGCCGCCAGCGCCTTCTCCGCGCCCGTAGACCGTGGCGGCGGCTTGACCGACCAATTTGGTCGGCGATAGGATCTCAGTTCATGAAACTGAGACTCATTCTCATATACACCTTTTTCCTGCTGCCCTCTCTCGCGCTCGCACAACCGTCGCGCCGCACGTATCGCTTCGACATCCCCGCGGGGCCGCTCGATCAGGCCGTCCACGCGTTCGAGCGCGTGACCGGCGTGGGGGTCGATGCCCCGTCGGTCTCGCCGATTGCGGTCTTCGCCTCGCCCGGCGTCCGCGGCGTGTTCACCGCCGCCGAGGCGCTCGAGGCGCTGCTCAGCGGCACCGGACTCGCCTGCCGCTTCACGCGCGAGAACGCCGCGACACTCGACGTTCACCTCCCGCCCGAGCGGATCGAGGTCGCCGGCGTTCTGGCCCCCTATCGCGCCGAGGCGTCCGCGACGGCGACGAAGACCGACACCCCGCTGCGCGACATCCCGCAAACGCTGAACATCGTGACGAGGGATCTGCTGCGCGATCAGCACGCGCAGTCGATTGCCGGCGCGCTCAAGAGCGTCCCTGGCGTCTCCATCGCCCAGGGGGAAGGGAACCGCGATCAGGTCGTCCTGCGCGGCATCAGCACGGCGTCGGACTTCTTCGTCAACGGCGTGCGCGACGACCAGGAGCGCTTCCGCGATCTGTACAACGTCCAGAGCATCGAAGTCCTCCAGGGACCGGCCGCCGTCCTGTTCGGCCGCGGCGGCGCCGGCGGCATCGTCAATCTGGTGACCGCCGCGCCGGAGCGCGGAGCGCCGTCCGACCTCGCGGCTGAATTCGGTGCCTACGGCCACAAGCGCGCGACGGCGCAGGCCGGTGAATCGATCGGCGCGTCCGGGGCGTTTCGACTGAGCGTGATGGGCGAAGACTCCGGCGGCTTCCGCGATACGTACTTCCTCCATCGCTACGGGGTGAACCCCTCGTTCAACATCCGTCCCGGCAGCGCCACGTCGGTGACGCTCGGCTTCGAGCGCCTCTACGATCGCCGCCGCGCGGACCGCGGCATCCCGTCGCAGAACGGCCGCCCCGTCGCCGTGGCGGCGTCGCAGTTCTTCGGCTCGTCCACACAGAACGAGGCGACGAGCGGCGTCGACAGCGTCTACGCGACGATCGAGCACCGCTTCAGCCCGTCACTCACGCTGCGCAACCACACGCTCGTCGGCCGCTACGACAAGTCGTACCAGAACGTGTACGCAGGCAGCGCGGTGAGCGCGTCGGACACGCTCACCCTGTCGGCCTACAACCACGACATCGACCGCACCAACGCCTTCAGCCAGACCGATCTCGTCTCCGTCGTGAGGAGCGGCGGCGTCGGCCACACGCTGCTCGCCGGCCTCGAGGCGGGTCACCAGTTCCAGGACGAGCTGCGCCACACGGCGGCGTCGATCGCGAACGTGCCGGTGGCGTTCAGCGTCCGCGATGCCAACTTCACGGCCGCGCCGCTCGCCGTCGATCGCCGGGCTTGGAGCGACGTGCTCGCCGGCTACGTCCAGGATCAGCTGACGCTGTCCTCGCACTGGAAAGCAGTCGTCGGCGCGCGCCTGGATCGATTCGCGGTCAGGGTTCAGGATCACCTGCCCGGTAATCCGGATCTGTCGCGGGTCGATCATGCCGTGAGCCCGCGCGCCGGCGTCATCTTCCAGCCGACGAGTACCGTCTCGATCTACTCGAGCTACAGCTACACGTTCCTTCCGAGCGGCCAGACGCTGGGACTCGCCACCAACACCGCGGACCTGGGACCCGAAGACGCGCGCAACTACGAAGTGGGGACGAAGCTGGATCTGTTCGACAAGCGGCTGAACGTAGCGGCGGCGGCGTTCCGGCTCGATCGGAACAATGTCAAGAACACGGCGCCGGACGATCCCACGCGCCTGGTCCTCACCGGACAGCAGCGTACGGAGGGCGTGACGCTGTCGGCGAGCGGGAGCATCACCCGCGCTTGGAAACTCTACGGCGGCTTCGCCCGCCTCGACGGCCGCATCGTCAGCGCGACGACCGCCGCTCCAGCCGGACGCGCGGTCGGCCTCGTGCCGCGCAATCAGCTGACGCTCTGGACGACTGTTGATGTCACGCCACACTGGGGTGGAGGCGGCGGCCTGATCGATCAGTCGCAGGTGTTCACATCGTTCAGCAACGCGGTCGTCCTTCCCGGCTACACCAGGGCGGACGCCGTGATCTATTACAAGTTCGGGAGCTATCGGGTGGCGCTGAACGCCGAGAACGTATTCAACGCCAGCTACTATTCCACCGCGAACAACGACAACAACATCAGTCCGGGAGCTCCACGCAGTGTGCAACTGTCGCTGCGCGTCTCGTTCTAGGCGTGAGCGCACCTACCCGACGGAAGAAAACCACGGAGACACAGTGTCTCTGTGGCGATCTTTCCGTGGAGTCGATCGCAGCGTGACAGCCGTCACGTCGTCTTGTGAAGCCGTCCGGTCAGCGAGGCAATCACGGCGACGAGTTCGGATGGCTCCACCGGTTTCGGCAGATGCCAGCTGAATCCCGTTTCGAGCGCGCGCAGCCGATCTTCCGGGCGCGAATGCGCGGTGACGGCGACGGCGATCGGCCGATGCGCCAGGCCGTCGAGCGCGTTCAGCTCTTCCATCAGCACGTAGCCGTCCTCGAACGCCATCTCGATGTCGGACAACACCACGTCGGGCGGCCACGACCGCACAATCGCGAGCGCGTCGCGCGCCGAGCCGGCCACGCGCACCTCGGCCCCCGCGTGCTCCACGATCGCCGAGAACAGCTCGCGGGCCTGCGGCTCGTCGTCCACGACCAGGACCCGAAGCTCGTCGAGCCGCTGCGAAACCCCGGTGGGTGTCGCCTCTGCGGCCGGTGCGCGCTCTCGCGTTCTGGTCCCGCCCTCGCGCTGCGGGATCGTCAGCGGAATCAGAACGCGGAACGTCGTCCCCGCTCCGGGGCCCGGGCTTTCGACCATCACCGAGCCGCCGTGGAGCTCGACGAGATGGCGCACGATCGCCAGACCCAGCCCGAGGCCGCCGTGCTGGCGCGTCGTCCCGGCGTCGGCCTGACGGAAGCGATCGAAGACGTGCGGCAAGAACTCCGGAGCGATCCCGCTGCCCGTGTCGCTGACGGCCAGCTCGACGTGCGTGCTCTGCTTTTCGAGAGTCACTCGCACGCGGCCGTCCCTGGGCGTGAACTTGATCGCGTTCGACAGCAGATTCCACACGACCTGCTGCATGCGATCGCGATCGCCCGAGATCGGGCCGGCGTGGGGATCGAGCATGGCCTGGAGATGGATCCCCTTGGCGTCGGCCGCCGGCTGCATCGAGTCGATCGCCGCGAGCACGACATGGCTCAGATCCATCGACTGCACGTCGAGCCGCACCTTGCCGGAAATCGCGCGCGACACGTCGAGAAGATCGTTGACCAGCTGCGTCTGCGCCTGGGCGTTGCGTTCGATCGTCTCGATCGCGCGGCGCTTCTGATCCTCGCGGATCTGTCCGGTCACCAGCATCCGCGCCCATCCGTAGATGGCGGTCAGCGGCGTGCGCAGCTCGTGCGACACGGTCATCAGGAACTCGTCCTTCATCCGGTTCGCGAGCTGCTCGCGGCGCAGCAGGTCGGCGCGTTCTTCGAGGTAGGTGCGCAGCTCCAGCTGGCGTCGCCGGCCGCGCAAGGCGATCGCGACCGTGCGCGCCAGAATCAGCCGCCGCACGGGGCGTTCGAGGATCGTGACGTTGCGCAGGGGCCCGAGCACGCTCAGCGGCCGTGTGCTCGACGCCGTGAAGTGATCGCCGGCGAGCACGATGACGGCGATGTCCGACCAGGGCGGCTGCCGATCGAGGCAGTCGACCAGCGTCCGCAGCGCCGCCGGCCTGAGCGCTTCCTCGGCGATCAACAGCGCACCGGCGTCGTCGGTGATCGATGCGCAGAGCGCGTCAACCGAGTCACACACCACGGCGTCGATGCCTTCGGACCGAAGCATCAGGCACGAGAGCTCGGCGTCGCGGCCGATCGGCGCGAGCACGCACACACGCTGCCCGAGAGCGGTCATCCTGCCGGGACCCCCGGCGGCGCGGCCTTGGTGCCTTTGTACACCGGCACGCCGGTCAGCACGCCGTGGAATTCCGTCAGCGGCTCGCCCACCGTGATCCCGGACGCCTCGAGCCGCAACTCGCGGATGGTTTTCTCGTGCCGCCCCGAGCGTTTCTTCAACACCGAGATCGCCTGCCGGACCGCGCCGTTCGCCTCGAAGAAGCGCAGCAGGAGCACGTTGTCGGCCAGGTAGCTCAGATCCACCGGCGCCTGCATCTGCCCGACCATGCCATGCTGCGCGACGATGGAAATGGCCAGGACGCCGCGCTGGCGCAGGAACATGAACAGCTCGTGCAGCTGCGCGACCAGGTAGCGCTCCTCCGGCATCGCGTTCAGGTAGCCGTTCAAGCTGTCGATCACCACGACCGACGCGTGAGACTGGTCGACCGCGGCGCGGACGTTGTCGGCGAACTCTCCCGGCGACATTTCGGCAGGGTCAACCTGGGTCAGGACGATGCGTCCGCTCTCGACATGCTCTGTGACGTCGCTTCCCAACCCGGCGGCGCGGCGCCGGAAGGTGTCGAGCCCTTCATCGAACAGATACATGGCGACATGCTCGCCGCGCTCCGCGGCTGCCACCGCGATGCTGGTTGCAATCGCGGACTTCCCGGCGCCGGCCGGACCGATGAACAGCGTCGACGTGCCGCGATCGAGCCCGCCGACGAGCAGATCGTCGAGCCGGGCGATGCCCGTGCTGGCGGCGCCGTTCTCGCGTCCGTTCCGGGACTCGGCTGCGACCAGCCGCGGAAACACGCGCAACCCTCCGGTCGCAATCAGGAAATCGTGGAATCCTCCCTGAAACCGTACGCCGCGCATCTTGACGATGCGCAAGCGCCGGCGCTCGGCGCCGTACTCCGGAGCCAGCTGCTCGAGGGTGATCACGCCATGCGCGATGCTCTGGAGCTGAAGGTCGCCTGCCTGCGAGGTCCGGTCGTCGAGCAGCAGCACCGTGCAGTTGCGGCCGACGAAGAATTGTTTCAGGCCCAGGATCTGGCGCCGGTAGCGGAGCGGCTCGCGCGCCAGCAGCCGCATCTCGGACAGCGAGTCGAAGACGACCCGTGTGGGGTTGATCCGCTCCACTTCGGTCAAGACTGCTTTCGTCGTCTCGCTCAGTTCCACCTCCGACGGGTGGAAGAACGTGTATTGATCGTCGGGCGTAAAGCTTTCTTCGGCGGGCGCGAGCTCGTGCAGCGTCATGCCGTCCAAGGTCCACCCGTGCGATGCCGCCACGGCCGCGAGCTCCGCCCGGGTCTCCGAGAGGGTCACGTACAACACCTTCTCACCCCTGGCGATGCCATCACGGAGAAACTGGAGACCCATCGTCGTCTTGCCGCTGCCAGGATCTCCTTCGATGAGGTAAACCCGCTTGGAAGGAAGCCCACCGCCGAGGAGTTGATCAAGTCCGGGCACGCCGGTGGAATCGCTTGAATCGACTGCGGCATTCATACGGCTCAGTCGCAATCAAACTTCTTGCCAGAGTTTATAGCTCGGCCGTTGGTGTCGGAGACTGTTGTCGGAGATTGGTGTCGCAGACCGGTTTCAGAGGTCCATGAGGCTGGCCGCGATTTCGAAGGACCGCAGACGCGCGGCGTGATCGAAGATTTGCGACGTGACGATGATTTCGTCAGCAGCCGTTCGGGCGATGAACGACGCGAGTCCGCGACGGACAGTGTCGCGAGACCCTACAGCCGCGCTGGATAGCGCCTGCGCGATCATCGCGCGTTCCGGCGGAGTGAGCTGCTGCTCGAACCCCGCGACCGGCGGCGGCAGGCGGCCAGGTGTGCCGCGCCGCAGGTTGACGAACGCCTGCTGCAGCGACGTGAACAGCAACGCCGCTTCCCCGTCGGTGTCGGCCGCGAAGACGTTGAACCCGAGCATGACGTACGGCCGATCGAGCTGGTCAGACGGCTGGAACTGCGCGCGATAGATCTCGATCGCCTGCATCATCTGCGCGGGCGCGAAATGCGACGCGAAGGAGTACGGCAGGCCGAGCGCCGCGGCCAGCTGCGCGCCGAAGAGGCTCGATCCGAGGATCCAGATCGGCACCTGAAGACCCATGCCGGGGACCGCTTTCACCGGACCGACGGCGCCGCGGAAGTACGCCATCAACTCGACGACATCCTGCGGGAACGCGTCTGCCTCATCGGCGCCCTGGCTGCGGCGGAGCGCGCGGGCCGTGAGGCCGTCCGATCCCGGCGCGCGGCCGAGCCCGAGATCGATGCGACCGGGATAAAGCGACTCGAGGGTTCCGAACTGCTCTGCGATGGCCAGCGGCGAATGGTTCGGCAGCATGATGCCGCCGGCGCCGACACGGATGGTCGACGTGCCGCCGGCAACATGCCCGATGACGATCGACGTCGCCGCACTGGCGATACCGGGCATGTTGTGATGCTCGGCCAGCCAGTAGCGGCGATAGCCCCAGCGTTCCGCGTGACGCGCGAGGTCGAGCGTGTTGCGCAATGCGGCGGCAGCGTCGCCGCCTTCGACGATCGGCGACAGATCGAGCACGGAGAGAGGGATCACCTCTCTAGACTATCGCAGGGCTGAGGGCTGAGGGCTACGGGCTACGGGCTCGGACGCGATGCCGGCGGGACGATGCCGTTGAGCCGATAGTAGACGACCATCTGCCCGTAGTGCTCGCCCGAGTGTTCCGTGAACGACACCCACAGGTCGGTGAGCTTCGGCGTCGGCGTCGCCGGTCCGTTCTTCAACTGCGCCGTCGCTTCCGCCAGGCTGCTCTTCAACGCCGCGACGATCTTCGCTTTCGTCGGGTACTCCGCCTTCGGCAGTTCGTTGAGCTTGCCGTCAGCCTTCTCACCGCGCGCGCTCTTGGCGACGAACCCGTTCCAGAACGCGACATGGCGCAGATTATCGGCGAACGTCCGCACGCCGGCGACCGGGCGGAACTCGTACTTGTCCTCGGGAAACTCCTCGGCCATCTTCACGACCTTCTCGCCGATGTCGCTCCACTGGCGAAGCAGCACATCGCGGAGCGTCGGATCGGGTTTGGCGGTCTGTGCGTGGGCGATCCCGGAACCGAGCAGGGCAAACACAGACACCACGAGGGGAACAGCTCGAATCAAGCGTCGCATGGCGGCCTCCTTCAGGCGCGAATCGGCGTGTTCAAGTCTTTGCCGATCGCGCCCGGGCCGTTACCGCGCCGGCTTCGCGAGCTCCGCGACGGCCGCCTTGAACGCCGAGGCCAGCTTGTCCGCCGGACCGGTGCCCCAGTAATGAAGGAAGATGACCATCGGCCGATCGCCGGTCATGTGGTGATGGATGGCGACGACGTCGAGGCCGTTCTTGCGGAGGACCTTGAGCACCGGTGTCACTTCCGCTTCCAGCATCGCGATGTCGCCCGCGATCGCCGCGTTGGCGTCGGTGCCGGTGAAGGCCGCCCAGGTATTGAGCCCCATGCGCGCGTTGATCGCGGCGCCCATTTCGGTCAGCTTCAGATCGTCCCGGCCGATCGTGATCTTGTAAACGGCGCCGCTCTGCTCGCCCGGCCGGCCGACGATCGCCGCAATCCTGGCCATGTCCATCGGTGCCGCCGCCGCAGGTGACGGCGCTGCCGGCGCCGACAGCCCGCGGGCGCCGGGCACGTGGCCGATCAGATCGATTGCCGGCTTCAGCTTCGCCGCCAGCTCCGAGGCGGCGCCATGACCGTGGACGTGCATGTAAAACATGTGCGGCTCGTCCCAGAAGAAATGATTGTGCAGCGCGGTGACGTCGAGGCCGTTGTCGAGCAGCGCGGTCATCACCGGATTCACTTCGTCCTGGAGCAGCACGAGGTCGCCCATCAGCACCTCCATCGAGCTTGTGCCTTTCGTCATCGCGACCCATCCGCCAAAGCCAAACGGCGTCGGCGTCTTCACACCGGCAACGGTGACCTGGACGTCGTTGCGCGGGATGTTGACCTTCAGCACCCGATCCTTGAAGTCCCCCTGCTTGCCAAGCGCGGTCAGCACCTGCTGATACTCCGCCGGTATGTCCTGCGCGAGCGCGCGCTGTCCGATCGACAGACACGCCATCAATACGAGCCACGCCATCCGAGTCCTGGTCATAACAGCCCCCTGTCTCATGGTGCCATTAAAGCGCCTGCAGCACAGAGAGAAGGCGATCGATCTCGTCTGTCGTGTTGTAGAGGTAGCGGAAGGCCGAACGGAGATGTCCGCGTTGTCGCTCTCTAGCCGTAGAACTCCCGCTTGACCCGAGAATCCGGCACGCCGATCGCCTTCAGGTCGGCGAGCACCGACTCCAGGAACCGCGGCGCCGGCGCCGTGCCGGCCGCCTTCGCGGCGGCGACGTCGAACTTCGAGATTCCGGGACCGCAGACGTAGACCACGCATTCGTCGGGAGCCGGGATCGCTTCGCGCAGCAGCGCCTGGTCCAGCCGGCCGCGCCGGACCGTCGGGCCGAACACCGCCGGGTCTTCTTCCCGCGTGAGGGTATGAAACACCTTCACCCGATCGGGATGCCGCGCCGCGAGCCGCCCGAGCTCGTCGCGGAAGATGACGTCGCTCCACGTCTTGTTGGAATAGACAAAGGTATGGCGGAGCCGCGGATGGTGCGCGAGCGCGAACTTCAGCATGGAGAAGTTCGGCACGCTGCCCGATCCCGCGCAGACGTGGA
>Ga0068864_100000474_pt1 | contig 34790 bp, 52 predicted proteins | sample KBSSwiS72_FD_66586 | JGI IMG/M metagenome (GOLD analysis project Ga0068864, IMG submission 66586) | Switchgrass rhizosphere microbial communities from Kellogg Biological Station, Michigan, USA - KBS Switchgrass S7-2 | ecosystem: Host-associated > Plants > Roots > Rhizosphere > Soil ...
TGAGCGGGAAGAAGCGGAAGTTCCGCAAGTTCCCGCTCATTCAGCTAGCGAAGGCGAGCTAAAGCAGACGTGAGCATGATTGCGTATACACGCTCGCCGGGAGTTTCGGGCGGGAATTCGGACATATCCATCGTGTCAAGCCATTTCTTGAACGCGGCGCGGTGCTCGGCGTCGCCGAGTACCCATTCAAGGGCCTGTATCCAGACCGTGTTACTGGCGGGGTCCGCGCCGCAAACAGTTTTCATGTGGTGCAGCGTCTTTTCAATCTCGGCTTTCGTACGCATCGGAGTATCGTATGCTTCCGCTCTCTGAAGTGCAAACGGCGATTTTTAACGCGCTCGTGCCGGCGCTCTTGCCGGTGCCGGTGCTCGATCACGCGGGGCCGAATCAGGTTTTCCCGTACGTCACAATCGGCGAATCCATTTCGACCGAGATGGACACGCTCAACGAGCAGTCAATCGACATCGAAATGACCGTGCATGTGTGGAGCCGGCAGGACGGCATGAAAGAGTGTCAGCAATTGATGACGGCCGCGAAAAACGCGCTCGATCGCCGCACATTTCCGGCCGCGGGCTTCCAGTGGGTTTCGACGATATGGATTTACGCGCAAACGTTGCGCGAACCGGACGGCATCACACGTCACGGCATTTTGCGTTTCAGGGTTCCGACGTTCCAATAAAAAGAAAAGGGAGATTAAAACGATGGCGAAATTTACAGGCAAGGGCGCAGAGATAAGCGTAAAGGGCGGCGGCGCAACGCCGGCGTATGTGGCGGTTGGGCAAGTCGCCGAAATCGGCAATATCGACGTTTCGGCCGACGAAGTCGATGTAACGACGCTCGACGCCGGCGATTACCGCGACTATCTGCAGGGCTTCAAAGATCCTGGAGAATGTCAGCTTACGGTGCTGTTCGATCCGGCAATGGCCGATCAGGGCTCCGACCCGGATGGGCTTTTCGGGATTTTCACGAGCGGCGAAACGCGCGATTGGGTGATTAAGGTCAATTCCTCCGCGGCCGTCGGCGGCGAGTCGTTCCTATCGTTCAAGGGATTCATCCGCGATTGGAGTTTCGGGGCTCTCAATCCGGACGATCCGCAGGAAATCCAGCCGACCATTCGCATTGTCGGGCCGATCACGATTGAGGATACGATGCCGTCGCTTACGACGCTCAGTGGACCTCCGGACGGCGGCGGCGATATCAAGCGGCGGGCGGAAGAAATCGCGCGGCGCCGTGCGGCGCTCGACGCCGAGGAAAAGCGGCTCAAGGCGAGCGCGTCGTACGTCGAACACGGCGCGGGTGAATTGGTCGCCGCATGATAGAAAACCTTGTCAATCCGGCCGTGCCGATCACGCTCGACGGCCAGGATTACATACTCCGGTATCGTGCAATGGCCTTTATCCAGTACGCGGCCGAATGCAAGGGCGACTTGCTGCACGATATCAGGCGTATGGGTACGAATCTGGCGACGTACGGCAAGCTCACGGCCGCACTCTCGGCCGCGGAATCCTCCGCGGCCGGTGAGCCGGCCGGCGAGCGGGCGCCCGCGGAGCCGGCGCCCGCGGCCGACGCATTCGCGACGCTCGGGCCGATTCTGGTAACGTTTCGCGATATCCTTTGGGCCGGTCTAATCGACGCGCAACCGATGATCGAGCGGGCCGAAGTCGCGCGCATGTTCGGCCTTAACGATTTTCCGCGGCTCATGCCGCTGATTACCGACGCCGTGACGCGCGGGCTTCCGACGGGTGGCGCCGCGCGCCCTACGAAGCCGGCGCCGAAGCCAGCGGGCCGCAATTCACGCTTGACCAATGGGGGCGATTCTGGGCTCGCTGCCGGGACGCAAGCGGAATCGGGCTCGCCGAATTCAGCCGGCTAACACTTCGCGAGCTCTCGTATCTGGTAGACGCGCGGCGGGCTCGCGAATCTCTCACCGATTGGCAGACGGCGCGTATCGTTGCGATGGTCGCGGCCGTTAACAGCAAGAGCCGCAAGTACGATCCGGTGCGTTACATGCTAAACGGCGCCGAGCTCAAGCGCGAGGCGCGCGAGGCGAGCGTAAAGCGGATGCCGACGGGCGAAGAATTGTTATCGCAAATGCGGCGGCTCGGCGTGCGGATAATCGACAAACGGCAAGGGGCAAAAGATGGGCGGAATTAGCGGAAGCGGGCTCAGTCTCGGCACACTCTCGATCACGATACAGGCGTCGGTTGATCAAGCTCTTGCCGCGTTCCAGAAATTCGGCACCGACGTCGGCGCCGTAATCGACGATCAGAAAGCGAAATGGGAGGGACTGAAGACGGCGGGCGAGTCCATGAGCTCGATCGGGCAAACGCTCGCGCTCGGTATCACGGCGCCTATCGTCGCGATCGCCGGCGCGAGCGCGGCGGCCGCGGCCGGGTTTGAGCAGAGCATGAATAAAGTCGTTGCCGTGAGCGGGGCAACGGGTGTTGAGCTTGAAGCGTTGAAGGCGCAGGCAATGCAGTTAGGCGCCGATACGAAGTACTCCGCGAAAGAAGCGGCCGACGGTATGGGCGATCTTGCCGCGGCCGGTCTTACGACGGGCCAGGTCATGGCGGCGATGCCGGGCGTACTCGATCTTGCCGCGGCCGGCACGCTCGCCGTATCGCGTGCGGCCGAAGTCACTACCGACACGCTCGGGCAGTTCGGGCTCGCGGCGAGCTCGGCCGGCCATGTCGCCGACGTTTTCGCCGTTGGTGCCGGCGCCGCGTCCATGAATGCCGAGCAGTTGGCGCAATCCATGAAGCTGGTAGGGCCGGTTGCGAATCTCGCCGGCATGAGCCTGGAACAGACGACGACGGCGATTGCTTTACTTGCCGGCGCCGGCATCAAGGCGACGGAAGCCGGTACGGGGCTCCGCGGCGTACTGGCGGCGCTCGAATCGCCATCGAAAAAGGCACAAACCGCGCTTGACGCGCTCGGCGTGAGCACAAAAGACGTTCACGGCAATCTGCTACCGCTTGACCAAATCATGCTGCAGATGAAAGAATCCGGCGCGAGCGCGGCCGATATGTTCAAGATATTCGGCCGTGAGAGCTCGGCCGCGGCTGCGGGCTTGATGAACACGGCGGGGCCGGCGTGGGCGGCGATGACGGCCGAGATAAACAACTCCGAAGGCGCCGCGAAGAAGATGGCCGAAACGCTCAATACGGGCATGGCGGGCGCGTTTGAGCAGTTCAAGGGCTCGATTGAAACGGCCGGCATCGCGCTCGGTACGAAGCTGGAACCTGTGATCATGTCGATTCTCGAAATCGGCACGAAGCTGGTAAACGATTTTCTATTGCCGGCGATCGAGTGGTTCGGCAATCTGCCGGCGCCGGTGCAGGCGTTTATCGGCGTGTTGATTGCGGCGGCGGCGGCGATCGGGCCGGTGTTGTTGGTCGCGGGGCAACTGGCGGTTGCCATTGCCGCGATCGGGCCGGCACTTACGGCGCTCGGCGTCACGTTGACGGTATCGGTCGGCGCCTTGCTCGGGTGGGCCGTCGCGATCGCCGCGGGGCTCGCCGCGCTCGTGGCGCTCGGCGTTTGGGTCAACAGTAATTGGTACGGCATCATGGGGGCGATTGAGGCGGGCGTGAACAGCGTCGTCACTAAGCTCATGGAGTTTGTGGGCTTAATGCAAAAGATCGTTCCGGCGTCAAGCGCGGCCGGCATTGCGTTAAAAGATGCCGCGCAAGGGCTATCGAAGTACAGCGACGAACTGAAGTTCGGCGCGCAACGCCACAAGATGATGCAGGACGAGTCCGACGCGACGGCCGCGGCGCATAAAAAAGCCGCGGAAGAAGCGAAAAAGGCGGGCACGGCGCACAAAGAGTTAGGCGCCGAGTTAGTCAAAGTCAAGACGGCGCATGGCAAGGTGGGCGCCGCGGCGAGCGATGCGGCCGACGATCATAAAAAGCTGAAGAAAGCGGTAACGGAAACCGAAGATAAGTTTAAGACTTACAATACGGAAACCGAACTGCTCAACGCAAAAGCCGCGATATTGAGCGCGACGCATAAGAAGTTGATTACCGATCTTGCCGCGGCGCAACTCGCGGCCGAGACGATGGGGCAAAAGCTCGAAAGCGGGCTCGGGCCGGCGCTCGACGCGACGAAAGATAGCACGTCAAAGTTAGTCGCGCACTTCGACACGCTCGGCACGAACAGCTTGCCGACGGTGCTAGGCAAGCTCGGCGACTTGAAAATGAAGATTGATCCGGCTACCGGGTCAATCGACGCAATGAATCAGGGCTTGAAAGACTTAGGCATCACGTCCGCGGCGAAGTTCACGCAGATAGCGGCCGACGCGCAAACGGCGTACGACAAAGTAATCGCGGCGCCTGAAGCGACGCAATGGGAAAAAGATAGCGCGTTGCTCAAGTTGTTGGAAGCGCAACGGCAAAAGATGATTGCGAACGGGCAAGAGATACCGGCGCTCATGGATCAGCAAATGACCGATCTTAAGGGTAAGATCGACGGCAAGGCGCCCGAAATCAAAGGCGCGTTTGACGGGATGATGAGCTCGGTTTCGACCGTGATCACGAATTTCGCGCAGGACATTTCCAAATCGCTTTGGGAGGGCGATACGTCATGGGGCGAGAAGGGAAAAAAGCTCCTAACGTCGCTCGGCGAAGCCGTCACGAGCTCTTTTATTGAGCCGGCCGCGAAAGCAATCTCGGCATTCATCGCGAAAGAGCTCGCCGACTTGCTCGGAGCGAAGGGGTTCGGCGGGCTGCTCGATCTGGTAAAAGATATCGGCGCGAAAATCGCCGGCATCTTCACGAGCGCGGCGCCGTCGGTGCCTTCCAGCGTGCCGGGAATTCCGAATGTCGGTTTGCCGGGGCCTTCGCCACCATCGGGCGGCTCGCCGTCGAGCTCCGCGGGCGCCGCGCTCGGCGCAGGACTTTCCGGTATCGTGGGGATGATATCGGGCGTGGTGAGCGCGATCAGCGGAGTTATCAGTAACTTCCAGTTCGCGGCGATGAATAAGTCGCTCGATATCATCGTCAAACACACGCTGCAAACGGCTAACGATCTGTTCAATTTGCGGCGCGACGACTGGGACCGGCACGCCGAGTACGCGCTCTGGAAGGACGATTATCTTTCCGCATTTTGGGGCATTCAGGGCAACACCGGAACGGCCGTTGCTTCCCTGCAGGCGATCGAGCAGCATTCGTACACGGCGTCGGCGACGCTCGGCGATATGTTGACCGATATGCGCTCGGCGGGGCCGTCAACGGCGTCGTTCATGTCGCAGGTTACGCAACTACTCCATAGCATGGCCGGCAAGCTCGATATCATCGCCGCGGGCTCGCAGATGACGATGAACCTGTACGGGACGGACCCGTCGCTAGTCGCCGGCAAAATCGGAATGCAAATGCGGTTGCAGGGGGCGAGCTCTTGAGGCTTCGCGCGTCCGTCGAAGGCTTCGACCTTTCGGATGTGGCGCTCGTGGAAGGCGCCACCATCCAGCAGGATTCGACGCAAGGGATATCGACGGCCGAAATCACGCTCTTTCAGCGGTACGGCGAAGCTCGGTACGATCACGCCGAGTACAATCACGCGGCGTTTATGTATGCGTGGGAGGTTACCGAGTGGCAGGAGCTCGAGCTTTGGGACGCCGACACCGGCGCGATCCAGTTCGCCGGGTTCATCCTCGCGATTGACCGCGAGCTTGACGGGCCGAACGTTCGCGTCACGCTGCACGCGAGCGACTGGGGAATCCTGTTTGAGCGGACGTTGATTACGCAGAGTTGGCCGGATGGCACGCCGGATTCAACCGTGATCGCCGATTGCGTCGCGAAGGTGCCGGGGCTATCGCTCGGTACGGTCGTTACGCTCACGGCGAACCTTGGGCTAATCGAGGCGAAAGATCAACGAATCCGCGACGTGCTCGACAACGTTTGCCAGTTGATCGGCGCCGAGTGGAATGTCAGTTATGACGGCAAGGTGAACTATTACGAGTCGGGCTCGATCGTTGCGCCGTTCGCCTTGTCCGATCGGCCGAACCACACGACGACTCAACCGTATCAGCTCGACAACTACAGCCGGGATTTTTCGGACGCGGCAAACCGGGTGCTCGTGCTCGGGTCGGTGCTCGAATCGGGCGAAGTGCGCGCGACGGCCGACGACGCGGCGAGCCAGCAGCAGTACGGGGTGCTCTCGGTTACGTTGGTCGATCGCAATATCGGGGATGCGACGACGGCCGCGCTGTGGGCCGAAACCGAGGTTGCCGTACGATCGCAACCGAAATACACGATTGAGGCGTCGGTGTTTGTTCCGGGGCTCGCCCGCGGGATGACGGTATCGGTCGAAGCCTGGAAATACGGCCTCGCCGCGTCGCTTATTCTGCGGTCGCTCTCGCTTGTGATCATGGCGCCCGATCGCGAGCGGGCGGGCGGCGCGGGGCACAAGCTCAAATACTCGGCGACGCTCGGAAGCCGGCCACCGGATTTGGTGTACACGTTGCGCCGGATGCAACGCCGGCCGGTGCAATCGACCGCGGCGCCGGCCGCGCCGATCGCGCCGGGTTCGATCGAGCCGGGGGACTTCGCCGCGGGAATCGAGCCGGTACACGTCGTCGATCACAAGCCGGCCGGCGCGGAATGGGCGCTCTACTCGCCAACCGCCGTATTTTTGTACACGGTTGACCGGAAGCTCTACCGGCGAACGGGCGACGACTGGACGGCCGTGGTGCCTACCGCCGATCTGGAAGGGCAACTGCAAACCCCTCAGTTCGCGCCTGGAAGCGTTACAAGCGTGGTACTCGGCGACGGGGCGGTAATCAGTGCCAAAATTCCAATGGGCGCGATCACGGCGCCTAAGATCGCGGTTGCGGCCGTCACGGTAAGCGCGATCGCCGACGGCGCCGTCACGACGGCGAAGATTCCGGACGGGGCGATACAGGCGCCGAAGCTCGCGGCGAGCTCGGTTACGGCAAATGCGATCGCGGCAAATGCGATCGCCGCGAGCAGCATTCAGGCGGGCGCCGTCACTGCAAACGCGCTCGCGGCGAATTCGGTCACGGCCGGCGCGATCGCGGCCGACGCAATCACGGCAAACGCGATCGCCGCGGGCGCGATCACGGCGAGCGAGCTCGCGGCCGGCGCGGTCACGGCGAACGCGATCGCGGCAAATGCGGTTACGGCATTGGCGATCGCCGCAAACAGCGTCACGGCGCAAGCACTCGCCGCGAATTCCGTCGTTGCCGGCAAGATTGCGGCTCTTGCAGTGACGGCCGGCAACCTCGCGGCCGATTCGGTCACGGCCGGCACGATCGCCGCGGGCGTCGTCGTCTCGGCGTCGATCGCCGCGGGCGCGATCACGTCGGACAAGATACAGGCCGGCGCGATCACGGCCGACAAAATACAGGCCGGCTCGATCACGTCGGATAAAATCTCGGGCGTCGAATTCGCAGTAGGGTACGGCGCCAACAAGCCGGGGAGGGTCGGCGTCTACAACACGGCGAATCTGCTCGTTGCCTTGCTCGGCGATATGGGCGGCGCCGGGATGCCCGCGAATACCTATTTCGGGGTGTGGGCGAAGCTCGCCGCGTTTGGCGGGGCGGGCTACAACGATGCCGCGGTCTATACCGACACGGCCGGGAATCTGTTTATCCGGCAAACGTCGTTCACGATCACCGGCGCCACCGGCTCGCCGGCCGCGGGGAGCTCGATTACTTCCAGTCCGACGACGTACGACGCCACATACGGGTCGATCGAGTGGCGGGTGAGCAAGCCGGCCGACTCTACGACGTCGCTTGTGAGCCGCGGTCTGGTGCTCCGCGGGTCAAGCGGCAACATTGCCGGCGCCTTCGTCCGATCGCCGACGACGGGGCACGAGAATGCTAGCGAGCTCGTGCTCAACAACAATTCGGGCGGGCTCACAATTTTTCTCGACGGGTTCGCCGGGCAAGTGCGCGCGGCGAGTTTCGCCGTCACCGGCAATACGAGTTTTACCGGATCGGTTCCGGCCGGCCGCGGCCTTACGGTCGTTAGCGGCCTGATTACAGGTTACGTATAAGGGGGCAGTATGAAATTTGAACACACGTTGTCGCCGGCCGCGGTGCAGGTTTTCCGCGCGGGAGTTGAAGAATTGAATAAGCAGCGGCTCGAATATCTCCGCGCGCTCGGGCTTGCGAAAGAAACCGAGATGCGCTCGGCGACTCTGCAGGAGACTTTATCGCAGCAAGTCACCGTGATTCAGCAGATGGAGGGTTTGCCCGTGCCGCTCACGCCGTACCAGTTGAACGCCGACTGTACGAAGCTCGTGGGCGAAGTCGCCGACAAACCGGCCGCGGCGCCGGCGCCCGCGATCGTCACGCCGGCCGAACCGGGAAACGTGACGCTGATTAACGGGGCCGATCATGTCTGATACTCCGCGTCCACCGTTTCGGCTCCGCGACGCGCTCGCGGTGCCGGCCGGGTGGCCTCCGGACGTATTGCCGAATCAGATCATCACGGCCGCGCACATCAACGCGGTCAAGGCGAGCGTGTATGCATGGCCGGGTGATGTGGACGGCAAGAACCATACGCTATCGAACGTCAACCTCGTAAACGCCACCGGCGTGCTCGCCGATCCGACGACCGCGGCCGGCGATCTGATTGCGCGCGGTCCGGTGGCGCTCGGCGCGTTTGCGATCGGCGCGGCGGGGCAAGTGCTCACGGTCGATCTGGCGGCGCCGCAAAAGCTCAAATGGGCGACGCCGGCTCTGGCGCCGGTCCTGAGTTTTAATGCGCGCGTCGGCGCCGTGATGCCGGCCGCGGGCGACTACACGGCCGCAATGGTGACGGGCGCGCTCGCCGATCCGACGACGACGAAGGGTGATTTGATCGTTCACGGCGCCGTCACCGGCCGAATGCCGGTAGGTACGGACGGTCAGGTGCTCCGCGCCGATAGCGCGGCGGCGCCGTTCGGCATCCGGTGGGGCGCCGAAAGCGTAGTAAGCGTGTTCGGCCGCGGCGGGCCGGTCACGGCGCAAGCCGGCGACTACACGGCCGCGCAAGTCACAAACGCCGTAAGCGTGCTCGGCTCTTATCCCGATCCGAGTTGGATTACATCGTTCGGGTGGTCGAAGCTAATCGGCGTGCCGGCGACGTTCGCGCCGGCGCCGCACACGCACGACGCGGGCGCGATCGTTTCGGGCGTGCTCGCGACGGCTCGGCTCGGTACGGGCGTCGCCGATGCCAGCGTGTATCTCCGCGGCGACGGCACTTGGGCCGCGGCCGGGACGGGCGGCGGCGGGGGCGTGGTTAGCGTGTTCGGCCGAGCCGGTAACGTGATCGCGCAAGCGGGCGATTACACGGCCGCAATGGTCACAAACGCCGTGAGCGATCCGACGCAGAGTACCGGCGATTTGATCGTACGCAACAATCTCAACGCGCTTACGCGCTTGCCGATCGGCGCGAACGGTCAAGTGCTGCAGACCGATACAACCATGAGTGTCGGCATGAAGTGGACGACGATTACGGCCGCGGTTCAAACGCCTTGGGTAACGAACATCGACGCGGCGGGCTTCAATCTGGTCAACGTCGGGCGTATCGGCGTCGGCAAGTCTGTGCCGAATTATCCGATTGACGTTGTAGGCGATATCAACTACACCGGCGTGCTCCGCGTCAACGGCGTGCCGGTCACGTTCGGCGGCTCGCAAACTCCCTGGACAAGCAATATCGACGCATCGGGTTTCGCGCTCAATAACGTCGGTACGCTCGGGATCGGCACGGCCGCGCCGCAAGCGGCGCCGCTCGTGGTTTCGTCGGCGACACCGACCGCGGCCGGCTCGATCGCCGTGCAGGACAAGAGCGCAACCGCGGCCGGCAATCCGGTGCTTGTGGTAAGCGGGATGAGCTCGGAGGGTTCGCGGTGTTGGGCGATCGGCAATCGCGGCGGCGCGACGTACGGACAGGATTTTTACGCCTGGAACGATCGCGCATCGGCGATGATTTTCGGGACGAATTCGGCCGAGCGGATGCGGATTACGGCCGCGGGCCTGGTCGGAATCGGCGCGGCCGTGCCGGAAGCAAATCTTCACGTCACCGCGGCTACAGGCGATCCGACTATCTTGATCGACGTTACCACTCAGAGCACGCGCAGTCCGATATTGGCATTCCGCGAGGCGGCTACCGCTGTTTGGAATATCGGCCTAGACGTGACCGATGGAACGAAGCTGAAAGTTGCGACGGGAGGGAGCTTTAACAATCTCCCGGGTGGCACTAAGATGACGATTACTGTGGCGGGCAACGTCGGCATTGGAACGACGGCGCCGGCTTACTTGCTTGACCTTGGAGGTAGTGACGTCCAACTCCGCATCGCCACATGGGGCGGCATATCTGGAGATGGATCTGGCGGCTTCACTGCTGGCGAGAACATCTATCGGGATTCAACCGGGACATTCCGGGCGTTGAGTACTCATGCCTCACTCGGCGGCGGCGGCATGTCTGTTGCGAGTGCCGATATCAGGTTTGTGAATTACACGGGCGCGGCTACCGCAGGCGCAACAGTTCCGGCAGTGGAGCGGATGCGGATCACGGCGGCGGGGCTGGTTGGCATCGGTACGACGGCGCCGATTGGCGCGCTCGACGTTCAAAACTTTGGATCATACGGTTACTTTCGTGGCAATGCTAATGGTGCGTCTTATCCCGCGGCTTTCACTAATGGCGTAGCTCTGGGATGGAATCATAGCGGACTCTACGGCGAGGCGAACGTTACATTTGCGGGGCCGCGTTTCGATCTGAGTTATTGGGATTCCGCGTCCGTCTACAGGGTTGCGCTAACGGTTCTGGCGGCGGGCACTGTCGGCATAGGTCTTGCGACCCCGCAATCACTGCTCGACGTGGCGGGAGATATCCGCGGTCGCAATGATCTGGTGTTCACCAAGGGTGCCACGCCGATGATTTACACGTCGGACAATCAGGATTTGCGAATCGGAACTAACACTACAGAACACATACGGGTGGCAGCGGCGACGGGCCGTGTGGGTATCAATCAGGCCGTTCCCGTTGGAACCTTGCACAGCTATAGCGGTTCGTACGCTCCACAAAACGGGGTTGTCGCATCGGCACTTCTCGCGGACGGTCAATATGGTGGCGGCATATCTCTTATAACCAACCCAATGGGTGCGGGCATGTGGCTCACGGCCTCTCCTGCTACGTTGCACATTGGAGTCGTTGAGAATAACGCTTCCTTTGGCGGTCCGACTGGATGCATGCTGATTGATTCCAACAATCGAGTTGGGATCTTGGTTGGACCGCTATACACCTTGGACGTTAACGGCGACATAAACTGCCGGGGCGTCTTCCGCGTCAACGGCACGCCGCTTACGACGGGCGGGCTCGCCGGCGTCCAGATCAACAGCGGCGCGCCGACGACGGGCAACTTTACCTATCTGAATTTCTACCAGCTAGGCTCCATCGTGCTTTCTAACGGCGGGGTATCGGGTCCGAGCAACAACACGTACACGGTGCAAATCGGTACGTCGTCCGATCGCCGGCTCAAGCGGAATATCGAACCGCTTACGGGCGGGCTTCCGCTGATTGAACAATTGCGGCCGATTACCGCGGAATGGAACGGGCTCGCCGATACGCGCGAAGGGTTGCCGCTAACTTCGATAATCGCTCAAGAGTTACAGGAAGTCATACCGGGCGCCGTCTATCCGTACCGCGCGAAATTACGCGCGGAGGATGCCGACGAAACGGAGTTACTGGGCTACGATCAAATGGCGATCGTAAGCCATCTGATACTTGCCGTGCAGGAGCTCGCGCGACGGCTCGCACTGGTTGAAGAAACAGTCAATTAACGCGAAGGGGGTCTTACGATGACATACGTAGAATCAGCGGCACTCATGACAGATTTGGAATTCCGCGGGCGCGTGAAAGTCTCGTGCCTGAGATACGCCGATAGCATTATCGGTGAGCCGACCGGCACGCCGGCACACAATACGCGCCTGAAATGGGCGCAAGCATGTTTGCAAAATCCGGATATGATGGCGGTTCAAGTACAACCGCCGACCGTAATGGACGCGGCCGTGCAAGCCGACGGGCCGGATATCACCGACGAAATGCTGCAGGCGTCGGTAGAGGTTACTGTCAACAAAATAATGTGAGCCGGCCGGCAACATGAAGCGGCTCACCGCTCGCGAGTGGACGTACGCGCGCCTAGTCGCCCGCGGGCTCAACTGCAAAGAGATTGCCGAGCATATGGGAATCTCGACCGATGGCGCGCGTACACACGGCATCCGCATCTATAGCAAGCTCGGCTTGAGCTCGTGGGGCAATCCGCGGGTCCGGTTGGCGCTATGGGTGCGGGCGCGCGCCGGCGATCGCGTGGCGCCTTCGCCTATTCGGTAGCGGGCTTATCCTTCCAGCGTGCGGCCGCGGCCTTGCGCGCGATCGCCGCGCGTTTCGCCGGCGTGAGCGACGCGGCGCGGGCCGGTCCACCTTTTCTCCCTCCCTTACGGCCGATCGCCGAGAGCTCGCCCGCGGTTAACGCTTCCGCGCGAGCATTCCCACCTTTCAATCCTCCGAGCCGGCCGAGCGCGACCGCGTGCGGGTTTTTCTTGATTCGTTCTTTCTTCATACTCCTAGCTTAACTTGAGCGGTCGGTGCTTGTCATTGTCCGCGGCGCCGGTTTCACCGTTCCGCCCGTTTCACCCCTTCGCGTTTGACTTGTGCGGTCAAGTCAAGCTAAGATTGGTTTGTAGACGACAGCCGACGGGCTTAAAGCGAAGGGAAAACAAACCAAATGACGAACCGTTACCAGATGATCCGCACCGAACAGCCGATGACGAATGACCAACTCCGCGCCGCGGCGCCGAGCATTTTCGCGATGCAACCGTGGCACGCCATGAGCGATCGCTATACCTTTATCCCCACGTCGGCCGTGGTCGATCGGATGCGCGAGGAAGGCTTCCAGCCGGTCGCGGCGATGCAATCGCGTACGCGGATTGCCGGCAAGGGCGAATTTACGAAACACGTCGTACGCTTCCGCGATATGCGGGCGGGCTCGGCGCCGGCGACTCGCGCGCTCGGCGTGGTGTATCCGGAGCTCGTACTCACCAACTCTCACGACGGCGCGAGCGCGTACAAGCTCGACGCCGGCCTGTTCCGCCTGGTCTGCACCAACGGGATGGTTGTGAGTGACGGCGAATTCGCGCAAATCAACGTGCGGCATTCCGGATCGGCCGACGGCATCATTGAAGCGAGCTATCAGGTTGTCGAGCAGTTCCCGAAAGTGATCGACTCGGCCGCGCGCTTCCAGCAATTGCGGCTCACGGCGCCCGAACAGACGGCGTACGCGACGGCCGCGCTCGCTCTGCGGTACGACGAAGGCACGGCGCCGGTCGCGGCCGAGCAGTTGGTACGGGCTCGCCGGTCGGAGGATGCCGAGGGCACGCTCTGGAACAGCTTCAACCGTGCGCAAGAGCATCTGGTAAACGGCGGGCTCCGCGGCCGTAACGCCGAGACTCGGCGCCGGGTGACGGTCCGGCCGGTTACGGGGATCAGCGAGAATACGCGGCTCAATAAGGCACTCTGGACGCTAACGCAGGAAATGGCGAAGCTGAAAGGCTAGCCGATCGGGGGCGCCGGTTGCGGCCGGCGCCCATCTTTCAAAAGGGGAACCATGACACTCTTTAACGCAACAAACGCCGCGGGCACATGCTTGTGGTGCGGCGCGATACTTCGCCGGCAATCGACCGAAGCCGGACTGAAGCGCGATCTTGCGGCGATCGCGAAAGTGTACCTTGTGCCGGCGTCGCGCGATCGCGAGACGGTCGCGCGCCTGCAGCGGCATGATCGGGATTGCAACAAGCTCGGCAAGCATGACGGCTGTTTCTGCACCGATAGATGCGCGGTCAAATTTGGCGTCGCCGCGGCGCGCACCGGCTACCGTTTCGGGCCGCAATTGTAAAGCCCGTCATTTCACCCCTTCGCGCTAGACAAGCGCGGTCAACTCAAGCATAATTAAAGAGTAGACGACAGCCGCGAGGCTTTAAAGCGCGAAGGGGAAACACCATGAGCAACGTAATCAGCAGTGAGAAAAAATCGCCGATCGTGGTTAGCTACGGCGCCGGCCGTGACAGTACAGCAATGCTGGTCGAAATGTGGAAGCGCAACATGCGGCCGGACGCGATCGTATTCGCGAACGTCGGAAGCGAAAAGCGCGAGACGTACGAGTATATCCGCCTGTTCGATGGTTGGCTCAAGCAACACGATTTTCCGGGTATTACGGTTGTCCGTTACGAGCCGAAGCGGGCGCCCTACCGCTCGATCGAGGGCAACATGGTGCTCAACGCGACTCTGCCAGGTGCGGCCTTCAACATGCATTCGTGCGCGATGAAGTTCAAGATTGAGCCGCAAGTCAAATGGGCGAATCACTGGGCGCCGGCGCGCGAAGCATGGGCGCGCGGTCAAAAGGTCCGGAAGTTCATCGGGTTTGAAGCCGGCGAAACGCATCGCGTGAAGCGCGCCGACGCGCGGGCTCATTCCGGCAAGGCGAACAAGAACGAAGCGAAGCGGTACACGTACGAAATGCCGTTGATGGAATGGGGGCTCGATCTGGAAGCCTGCATTGCGAGCATCCGCGAAGTCGGCTTGCCGGTGCCGGCGAAGTCGTCCTGCTATTTCTGCCCGTTCCAAAAGACTGAGGAAGTCGATACGGCGACGCCGGAAGATCGCGCACGTACGATCCTGATTGAGCTCACGGCCGAGCCGTACAACACGGCCGTACAGGGCTTGTGGCGCCGGCCGCGGAAAGAAGACGGCCGGCCTGGTTCGATCACCGAGTACATCCTCGAAAAGAAACTGGACTTCGTACCGCTGCACGAGCTCGCCGATACGATCGTGCTGAATGACAAGTGCCAAAAGGCGCGCACCGGCGTTACGCTGCAGGCGCCGCACTTGCCGGTGAGCTTGCGCGATCGGCTCACGGCCGCGGGGCACGCCGTACCGCGCGTGGTGACGCCGGAAGCATGGGACGGCCGCGGCAAGGTGTACACCGAATCGCTCCGCGAAGTGCCGGCCGACGTTGAAGACGAAATGCACGCCGAGCTAATCGCCGCGGCGTAATTTCACCCCTTCGCGCTAGACAAGCGCGGTCAACTCAAGCATACTAGTGAATGTAGACGACAGCCGCGAGGCTTTAAAGCGCGAAGGAAAAACACCATGAAATTCTACGCTAACGAATCCGATTACGAAGACGCCTTGATCGAGGCGGCGCGCAACACTTGCGATAACTGCGGCGAGATTGTCTCCGATCTGTTCCGCGTACACGAGTCGGCGACGCCGTACATTGCGTGCTCGGAATGCTACGCGGAGGTTGACGCGATATTGGAGCGCGAAGCGGCCGGCGATATGCAACCGTCCGACGCGGGCGTACTCGCCGCGTTGCGTCGCAAGCCGGCCGGCCGCGAGCTCGAAAGCGAGCTTGAGCGGATCGACGCGAGCATGGTTAGCGCGTACGGCCGCGGCCTGGACGCGATCGAGCGCGAATTCATCCGCGCGAATATGGCCGGCGAGCTCGGGCCGAACGCCGCGGAGGTTGCATAATGCGCGGCGTCACTCTGCAGGAGCTCTACCGCCAGTACCGCGCGATGTATTGGCCGATTGAGGCGTACGTACACGCGCGGGCCGTCTGGACGCGCGGGCAGTTGATCGCCGGCAGTTGGAGTACGGGCGCCATGTGGCGCCTAATGGAGTCGGCCGCGGAGACGCGGCCTTTCACCCTTCCGCGCTAGACAAGCGCGGTCAACTCAAGCATAATAATAAGTATGAAGAACATGAAAAAAACGAAACAGACGCGGGGCTCGGTAGCGGTCAATCGGACGGGCGCCGTCATGCACGGCCTTGCACCGCTCACGGCCGAGCAGCTTCGCGAACAGGCCGCGATCACGGCCGCGCTCGGGTTGCCGACGGTGACGGCCGAAACGCTTCGCCGCATGTCGGCCGAGTCGGAAGCGCGCTTTTACTCGGCGATCGGAGTACCGGCGCCGCGGCCGGCGACGCAGGTTGTCGAACGCTGGAACGGCGAGCGGTGGAGCGAGCATCGCCTGGTCTGGAACGGCACGCAGTACGCGGAGGTTGAATAAATGCGGCCGGATTACATCGGGCACGGTAACACTTGCTGGAGTGGCGAGCTCCACCCTCAAGCGGAATGGGGTATGCGCGCGATCGACGGCCGGCACGATGACGTGGACGGCTACGAAAGTCGCGCCGCGGCCGAGCACGCGATTGCGCTTGCGCCGGCGTACAATTTGCCGCGTCAAGAGCTCGTGCGGCGCGTCAACGGCGTGTGGTGCAACGTCTGGTAATTTCACCCTTTCTCGCTAGACAAGCGCGGTCAATTCAAGCATACTAAAAGAGTAGACGACAGCCGCGAGGCTTAAAAGCGCGAAGGAAAAAAAAGATGCAAACCGTTAACTATATCTCTGATGTGCAACACACGGCCGGCACTATCGGCTTTTCGATGCTGTATAAGACTTGGGGCGGCGAGCCGCAAAAGCGCACGGTGCTTTATCTGCGGGACTTCGACGGGCTTACACAGAGCGTGATTGTGCTTCCGGCCGACGCCGTGCGGGGTGCATTCTAATGGCACTCAAGTTTGAAACCAACGTTCAAAACGAGCTCAAAATGCGGTCGCTCACCGGCGAGCTCGTGGATTCCCAGTTCGGCGGGCAACAGTTCCGGTTCGTGACGGACGCCGGCGCCTTTTACGTGAGCGAGCCGGTCGGCGCGATCCTGCAGGATCGGTTCGCCGCGCTCGGCGTGACGGCCGGCGAAACGGTCGGCATCTGCAAGCGCGAAGTAGTCCGCGGCGGGCGCAAGTCGATTCAGTGGGAAGTGGAGCGGATCGGCGACGCGCCGGCCGAAGAACCTTCGATGCTCGAACGGCAACTCGCCGCGTCGCTCGCCGAAGTCGCCGCGCGCAAGGCGCCCGTACGGGCCGCGGCGCCTGGTCCGGCGCCGGCCGCGTTGATCGGTTGGCAACAGACGTTGCTCAATCAGACGCAAGCACTCACCGACGTATACGCCGCGGCTCTTGCGTACGCGAGCGAGCGGCACGGCAACGCGGTCAAGCCGGAAGATATCCGCAACATGATGACAACCGCGTTTATCGGGCTGCAAAAGGGCGGCGGGCAACGTGCAGCGTAGCGGGTTGGTTGTGATCGAGCGGGCGAGCGAGCGGGCGGGCGGGTCGCCCGCTCGCTTCCGCAATGACGCGACGCTCGGGTTTCTGTTGCGCGAAGCGATCAAGCTCGCCCGCGGCCGGCGCGATCCGACGCTAGTTTGGTTGCTCCACAAATGCGTGGAACGGATGACGGCCGAATTTCACCCTCAGACGCTAGACAAATCCGGTCAAGTCAAGCATACTGAAAGAGTAGACGACAGCCGCGAGGCTTAAAAGCGCAAGGGAAAAAAGACAATGTACACCAAAAAAATCACCTACTGCAAAGAATTCTTGAGCGGCACGCTGCAAGGTTTGACGGTTCGCGAAAGCGTGCCGACTACCGATGACGCCGTGACGATGCGGCTTGAGCGGTTGCAGCAATTGCAGCGCGATTACGTGTTGCATGGAATGAAGGCGAAAGACGTTTCCGGCAACTGGTATCGCGTTTACAACATCGGGTGCGAGGATATCGCACCGGCGCCGGCCGCGGAGGTTGCATAATGCGTCGCCAGTACGAGCCGTTGACGCCGGAAGAATTGCAGGCGATTCGATCGTTTGCCGATTACGCCGGCCGGACGTGGAAGGCGGATTTGCTGCACGCATGGGAACGGGCGAGTATGCCGGGTTTGCTTCACAAGCTCCGTAATTCGCATGGGCCGACGTGGTTGGTTAACTTCCGGTTGCCGCGGGCGGGGGAGTAATGAACAAAATCACTTTCAAGCTCGACGCGCCGCTAGTGGTTCACATGATGGACTTGAACGGCCGCGAATTCGATTCGGACTTCCCGCCGTTTGATAGCTACTGGGTCTTTGAAGCGGAGGAGGGCCGGTTCTATCTCTCGGACACGCAAGGCGCGCTCTTTCGCGCCAGGTTGAAGGCGCGCGGCATCGCGGCCGGCGAGCCGGTGACGATCGTCAAAACGAAAGTGCCGAACGCGAACAGCGGCCGGCCGATCATCGAGTACTTGCCGTACGCATGGGCGCCGCTCGAACGCGGCGCCGCTTAGAAAATAAATCGGGCGCCTTCGGGCGCCCATCAAGGTTTGAAGGGAGTAAATGAAGGGTTCAAAATTTGGCTTGGGTTGTATCGGGTTGCTCGTGGTTGTGTTCGTTCTGGTAATGATCGTCATTGGCCGGCACAAGGCGACGCCGGAACAAGCGGCCGAGAGCGAAGCCGTGACGACGGGCTATACCGCGGCGTTCGAGTGTCAGAATGCCGTGCGCGCCCGGTTGAAGTCGCCGGCCGGCGCCGAGTTTCAGGCGCCGCGGCGCGCCGATATCACGCGGTACGCGGACGGCTACAAAATCGTTTCGTACGTGGACGCGGCGAACAGTTTCGGCGCGAAGGTCCGCACGCCGTATACGTGTCTGGTTGAGTCGAAGGGCGGCGAGCTCAAGGTGATTGAGCTCGACGTGAAGAACCGGCGTTAGTCGTCGTCCGCGGCGTCGTCGTCGTTCACCGGCACGGCGCGCGCTTCGATGATGCGGCCGAGCCGTTCGGCGAACAGTTCGCGCGGGCCTTTATCGAGCACGCCGGTATCACTCTCGGGCGACAGCGTTTTGATCGAGTGTGCATCAAGCACGTTTCGCATCATGCTCACGAGCGCGGCGCCGTCGTCGGCCGTAATCTCGCCGCGGCTCACACGCTGAATCACGTCAAGCATCGCGGCGCGCACGTCGGCCGGCGTTTGGGTCGGCGGAAGCTCGCACGTCATCGGCGCCGTGCGCGGCCGCGGCCAGATGCGATCAAAAACAATCTTCGCGGCCATCATGTCGCCGCGCTCGGCCGCGTCTACCACCTTTTCGAGCAGCTTGACGGATCGCGACCGGGCGTAGTGCTCAAGCTCGCGGTGCTTGCGGTTGCGGGCGCCGGCCGGCCGGCCGTTGCCGTCGTTCGGTAGGTTGCTCGGCTCGATCGGCTCGGCGGGCTCGAAGTCGTCAAGTAGAAACGGTTGCTCCACCGGAAACCCCTGCAACTGTTTTATCACGCGCCGGAAGGCGGCACAACGGGCGGGGCCTTCCGGCCGGCCGGCATACGTGGCACAATATATGCCGGTTCCCTTATTTTCCTCCCCGATCGGGTGAACCTATGCAGGCTGCAGTAGTCGCGATCGTATCGCTTGAAAGAGAAACGGGCCGGCTCAAACAGGGCTATGACGTTTGGGACGTGCGCGGGAAGCTGGTACTGCGTACGCTCGTACTCAAGCGGGTTCTGCGTCGCAAGGTGTGTTACTTCCGCGTCAACACGACCGGCAAGGTATACGCGCTCGACGGCCGGCAAACGTCGGTTGAGATATCGGCCGACGCGATCGCCTGGAGATGAACGAGCGGAGAGAAGCGGAACTTCCGCTTCTTTCCGCTCATTTGCTTTATAATCGTCCGCATGTCCAAAAAGCTGGAATTGCTCACGAAGCATATCGCTGCCGACCGGCTTAAGTTGAGTGTCCGACGTCTAACCGAGCTCGCGGCCGAAGGCAAATTTACACGGCATCGCGCGTTCGATCCGGAGACGCGGCGCGATGCACTGATGTTTGATGCCGCGGAGATTGAAGCCTATCAGGGCCGGCGAGAATACGACTCGGCGCCCGCGGGCACGACGGCCGCGCTCGTGACGACGGCGCCGCGGCGGTTGCCGCTCGACGAGTACGATATCGACGAACCGGCCGCGGCCGTCACGTTGCGGCCGTGGCTCACGATCGCCGAATCCGCGGAGTACTCGGGCTTGCCGGCGTCGCACTTGCTCGGCATGATCGAAGCCGGCGAGCTCGCCGCTCGCGACGTCGGCATCCGGCCGGGTGGACACTGGCGGGTGCGGCGTCTCGATCTGGACGCGATCGAAGGCGAGCGCGTCAAATAGCTGCACATGTCCGCTTACACGTCTACTATCTTTCGATAGTGATTCGGCGTACGGCCGTTGCCGGCCGAGCTATTGGCTTTTTGCGGGCGCCGGGTATATCGTCATTGCCTAGCAAGGCATTGTAACCGGCAGAGCGGTTTTCGCATCGGCGCGGCCGGCCGTAACAGGTCCTTTGACTCCCAGCTTGCGCGGGTTGTTTATAGCGCGAGCGAAAGGGGTCAACGTGTCTCTACGGCCGGCGCCAATTTTCACACGCGATCGCACGCAAAAGCGTTGCGTGTGTGTCACGGCTCCAAAACATTTCACTAGCGTGCTGTTTGCGCGGTGTGATACGGTTGTCAGTGAAATTTACGGGCCGATTCGCCCTAAAAAGCGAATGGCCCCACGATGCTGGAAACATCGTGGGGCTGGATGTATTCCGGCCAGATCGGAAACAACAGGTTCAATGTTGAAATCCAGCCGGGACGCTAACGAGCGTACCACAAAATCCCGCGAAATCGCTCGATCTTTCGTTCACTGTTTCCCCTACAGCGAGGAGCTCGCCTTATGAGTGTTGAAACCGCACATATGCCGGAATCGCCGGCGATGCATGTCGATCGCAAACCGCAACAATCGGAACGGTCGCGCGATCGCGCCGGGTTCGTCAAACTTCGCCGCGGCCGGCTCGAAAAGGGCGCCGCGGAGGGCACACTGTCATGGAACTACGAAACCGTGATTCGCGCGTTCGGGCCGATCGGCGCGTGGGCCTTCGTCTACGTGCTCGACCGGACGACGGAAGCATATCCGCCGCGCGATTACGTCAAGCTCGATCTAGACGATTTGGGCGCGGCCTTGAACGTCGGCGAGCGGCAAGCGCGCAACGTAATCGACACGTTGATCGAAAAGGGCGGCATTGCCCGCGATCCGGACGACGCCGGCCGCGTGCGCGTATGCCTGGACGCGATCGAGCGGGCGCCGGCGCGGACGCGGACGTACGAGCGGAAGGCCGAGGCGGAAGTCCGCGGCGCTCAAATGGGGTTGCCGCTCGTGAAAATATTTTCACCGGAGCCGGCCGCGCCGGTGATCGAGGATCGGGCGCCCGAAAGTGAAAATATTTTCCCGATCCTGCAGGCGCCGACTGCAAATATTTTCACTGAGCCGGAAGGAAATTGCCGGAAGCCGGAAAGTTATTGCCCGTGGAATTGGAGTTGTCCACATCTTTCGAGCGGGTTAGCGACACTGCAGACCTATGCAGAAGTGAAATCCTCAGAGTCGTCGTCGTCGGTAGACGTGGACGACGCCGACGCGAAAAGCGTATTTAGCACAAATTCCTTCCACGCCGAGCTTGCTCGCGCGTTCGCCGGCGCCGGAAAATCCGTGCCGACGGAGCGACAGTCCGCGGCCGTCTACGACGCGATCGACGGCGCGGCGTTTCTCGCGTGGCTCACGCCGGCGAAGCTCCTGAAGGCGAACGGGCCGGGTATTCTACCCAGTTGGATTGAGGAATTCCGTACGTTCACGGCCGCGGCGCAATCGCTAGCGGGCGATCGGGCGGCGGCGCGGTTGCGCGAGCGCGAAGAATTGCACGCACTCGCGGAGCGGGCGCGGCTCGACGACGAACGGGCGAAGGCGCGGGCGGCGAACTGTGACAAGTGCCACGGTGCCGGCGTCATCAAAACGGCCGGCCGGCCGTCTAAACGCTGCATTTGCCAGGACGCGCGGTAACCTCCGCGTAACTCGGTTGTAACATCACTGAAGGGCTAGTGTATTTTCCCTATACCGATGTTAGGTGGGCATGGTATAGGCTTGCGTGCAGTTACCCGAAATAGTTCGGAGACAAGCCCAACGAGGTTCATCCGTCTGAGGGATGCGGGACTTGTCCGGAAAAGTGCATGTCTATACCAACCGGCCTTTGCCCTTCGGGGGGTTTCGCGGTTGGGCTCGGCCTCAAGTACCAACACTGAATCTCTCTGTGTTTCCTCCCCTACATTTGGAGTTTCTGTAATGCCGAAATACCTCGTTTTCGATCGAGCGGGCGACGCGCAATATCACGTCTCGCCGCATAAGGCGCGCCGCATGGTCGCTGGCGGTCAAGCCGAAATTATGCACGGCAACGCATTGCGGTTGCTCGGGCCGACCCAGGAACAAGAGCATCCGTGCCGTACGCACACTTCGCGCGGGGGTTTAATGGCGGCGATCGGTCGAAGCCAACTCTACACGACCGCGAAGCGTGGCCGGCCGGCGACGACTGAGCATAAGAAAATTTTTCCGGAGGATCGGCCGGCGTACGTCGCCGCGGTGCTCGATCATTTGGTGGAAGTCCCGCGGGGGTTGTTCGTGTTTTCGCTCGCGCATGAGTGGCGGTCACCGGATCATCGGCGTTCGTGACGGCGAAAAGGGCGCGGTGCAGTGGACGGCCGGCGCGAAGGGATAACGAACGTATGACGGTCGGCGATCTGAAAAAGGCCATCGCGAGCCTTGACAATTGGCTCGAAATTGAAATAATCGTTGCCGATGAAGACGCGGACGGCGACGAAGTGGAACGTAGTTTCAATCTCGAAACCGTCACGCGACGAATGGACCCAGATACGGCGCGAGAATACGCGCGCTTTGAATGCGGCGATGCGTGATGCACAGGTCAAGCCGATCAATTTTACGCGGTTGCCGGATAACGTCACGGCCGAGGAAGTGCGCGCCACGGTCGCCTGTTTCACCGACGATCAGTTGCGCGATTTGCTGTATTGTTGGGAGCTCTGGAGTCGGAGCGAACAGGAATGGCCGGCCGGCGATTGGCATACATGGCTTATCATGGCCGGCCGCGGATTCGGGAAGACTAGGACCGGCGCCGAAACCGTGCGGCAAGTCATCAACCGGGCGCCGAATCAACGCATCGCGCTTGTGGGGCCGATCGCGAGCGATTGCCGGGATGTGATGGTCGAAGGGGAAAGCGGGTTGCTCAACGTGTTTCCGCCGAATCAACGGCCGGTCTATGAGCCGTCGAAACGCCGCGTCACGTTCCATAACGGATCGCGGGCGATGCTCTATACGGCCGAGGAACCGGCGCGGCTCCGCGGGCCGCAGCACCATTTTGCGTGGTGCGATGAGCTCGCATCGTACCCGGATTTGAAAGAGCTCTGGAGTAACCTGCAGTTCGGCCTTCGACTGGGCGACGATCCGCGGGCGCTCGTGACGACGACGCCGCGGCCGTTGCCGTTCCTGGTTGAATTGCTCGCCGACGTGGGTACAGTGGTCACGCGCGGTTCGACGTTCGACAACCGGGCGAATCTGCCGGCGAGTCAGCTTGAGAATTACCGGCGCCTGTACGGCGGTACGCGCATCGGCCGGCAGGAGCTCGGCGGCGAACTGCTCGGCGAAACGGAGGGCGCCTTGTGGACGCGCGAGACGATCGAGAAGTCGCGCATCAAGCGGGCGCCGGCCGAGCTCGCCCGCGTGGTAGTCGCGATTGATCCGGCGACAACGAGCGGGGAAGATTCCGACGATACCGGGATATGCGCGTTCGGAATCGACGCGGCCGGCGACGGCTACGTACTCGCCGACGACACTTGCCACCTACCACCGGCGCAATGGGCGCGGCGCTCGGTCGATACGTTCGACCGTTGGGGCGGCGATCGGATTATCGGGGAAGCCAACAACGGCGGCGATATGGTGGAGCTCACGGTACGGACGGAGCGGCGCAATGTGCCGTATGAGAAAGTCCACGCGAGCCGCGGCAAGGTGGCGAGGGCCGAGCCGGTGGCGGCGCTCTACGAACAGGGCCGGATTCATCATTGCGGCGCCTTCGCCGGCCTGGAGGATGAAATGGCGAACTTTGTACCGGGCAAGCTCGCGAAGTCGCCGAACCGGGTTGACGCGCTCGTGTGGGCCGCGAGCTATTTGATGCTCAAGCCGCAACGGGTCGGCCGGTCGTTGAGTCTATGAACTGGGTTGAGTTCGCGATGGCGCGGCACTACGCGCAACTGCTCGCGGAGTCGGAAGCGCGCGACTTGACGGAAACGGAAACCGGGCGCCTGGAAGTGCTCGCCGAGCGCGTCGAAGCGTACGAAGCGCGCGAGATGCGCGGCGTCTGGAACCGGCCGGCCGCGGAGACTACGAAAGTAGTTGTAGACGACTCGCGAAGGGAACCGCGGGCCGGCCGGCGACTATGAGTTTAACAGTTCGCCGTACGTCACCGGCGACGGGCGCGGGCGGAAGGAATGAGCTCTCGGGGGAGGGCCGAACTTTTCGCCCGCTCGAATATCGGGGGTGCCTGATGATAACGCTTCGATTGCTCTTGCTCGTGCTCGCGTTTATTTCGTTCGCGATCGCCGCTTTCGGCGTGCCGTCGCGCGTCAATCTGATTGCGGTTGGGCTCGCGCTTTGGGTGTTGACGTTGCTCATTGCGTGAAGTGCTTCCGGGTGTTTCTCGTGATCGCGTTAGCCGTCGATGAGCCGCGGCCGGTTCCGAACGATCCGCGGGATCATCGCGCGGCGTGGTGCCAGAACTTGACAAACGAGTACCAGTTCAATTGCTACTGCGTCGGCATGAATGAGAACGATGCGTGCCACGAGCCGCGGCCGGAAACGGCGATCTGCACAACATCGTGCAAGAACAAATGCCGGTGCAAAAAGCGGTGCGCGACGTAATGGAGCCGGCGCGCGATGTACGGCCGATCCGCGAGCGGTGGGGGCCGCGGATGCGGCGCCGGATGCGGGCGAGCCGGTGGCGGCTCGTGCGCGGTCTGGCGACGTTGTGGGACGATCTGCGATCGGTGTTCGGGCGAGCGGGCGAGCGGGCGGAATGAGCGGGCGGGCGGAAGTTGGCGAAGGCGGATGTACGAAAGAAGCTCGCGGCGCTCGACGCGCAGAACCTTGCCGCGGCGCGCATCATTGCGGCGAATCCGCGGCGTTACTCGGGAGTGCTTCAGGAATGGGCGCGGTTGATCTTGGGAAAGCGGAAGTGAGCGGGCGGGCGGGCGGAAGTTCCGCCGTCTCGCTCGCTCATTCGATTTTCGGGACCGGAGCGGGCAACGGGTTGCGGCCGTCGCAATGGTTCGTTGCTGATGGTGCAGCAGTGTTGAAGACTACCGACTCCGGTTCCGGAAGCTCACGCGCTCAATCGTCGCCGGCGTCGCGTCGGCGCATTTCTTCCGCGAGCGCGTCAAACTTCGCGCGCTCGGCCGCGGCGAGCTCGGCCGCGATCTCCGCGCCTTCGTACTGGGCGCGGCACACGAGGCATAGGTATTGCCACCGGGTATCGTCAAGGCTCGTAACGTTCAAGAGCTCGCAGGCGCATCGCGGGCACACGAACACGGCGCCATCGGCAATCCGGTACGTGTTGACGGCGCCCGCGGCGATCGCGGGTTGTGATACGGCGCCGTCTGCTATGCGGTTGACGATGACGGAGCCGGCCGGGAGTGGTAGGTCCGCGTGGAATACATGGCAATTCCCGCAATACCGCTCGCGAACGTCGTTCGGATTATGCGAAACCATTCCGCACTTGGGGCACACGATGTACGGTTGCTGCATTCGTCAATTCTCACACGCCGATTGGAACCGCGGGAAGTCGCGGGCCGCGGCGCGTACGACTTCGTTCAACGCCTGCAGGAGCTCGGGGGCGCCGGCGAACGTGACGACTAGCCGGCCGGCCGTGAGCTCGATATTCGCGGGCAGGTCGGCGAAGGCTTCCGAGCGGGCGGGCGGAACGGCGATCGAGCGGGCGGCAATCTCGCGGCCGGCTTCCGCCAGGTGCGCGCCGACGCGCTCAACGCGGCGTACCTCGTACTGGAAGTCATCGGTACGGGCGAGCTTGCGTACCCATGTGAGGGCTTGCCGGCGAAAGACGATTTGCGTAGCGCGCGGGCCGGCGCCGGCGCGAACCGGGCCGATGCGCCGTAAGATCCGGCCGGCTTCCGACTGCGAAACGCCGAATATGTATTCGATCGCGACGCGATCAAGCAGGGGGTCTGTGATCGCCGATAAGGTGTGTTCGATCGTAGCGAAGTTGCGGAACCAATGGGGTTTAGCAGGCATTTGGAAAGCTCCGTTGCTTTAATGCGTTCCGGTAAACGTTAACCAAGTTAACATATGGTCCCTTATCAGAAGCGGGAAACGGCCGCGGCGGTTTTCCTCGATATGCCGGTCTGTGTTGCCAGCCGGCAGGAATGGGCGGGAAGAAGCGGAACTTCCGCATCTTCCCGCTCGCTCGCTCGCTCGGGGGTGTGGATGCTATGCCGGTAATTGACAAGGTGTTATCCCGTATGGGGCTCGCGCGCAAGGCGGGCGAGGTTCCGATTATCAACGACGGCGATCGGAACCTACCGACAATCCGCGTGGTCCGCGGGCAAGGGCTCGCCGAGCCGGTGTGGACCGGCAAGGGCTACGATGCGATGGCGGTTGCCGGCTACGGGCTCAATAGCGACGTGTACGCCTGTATCTCGCTGATTGCGTCGGCCGCGAAACAGGTCAAATGGTACGACGGCGGCGCGACGGCGAAGGCGCTCACGGCGCCGGCCGAGCGCGCCATGATGCTCCGCAAGGCGAGCGTGATTCAGGACGTGTACAGCGGCGAGGACGATAAGGCGGCGCGGGCGATCAAGGCCAACTCGAATCCGCGCGAGTCGATCGCCTTGCTTGCGCGGGCGGGCGGCGCCGCGTTCATTGACGAATGGGTTTCGTATATCCTGCTCGCCGGCAATGACTATATCGAAATCCAGCGGGCGACGGAGGGCGGCAAGCCGGTCAACCTGTTTCTGCAACGGCCGGATATGGTGAAAGCGGTCATGAAAGACCCGTCACAGGTCACGCAGATGACGGAGAGCGAATTGGTCGCCAGTTGGACCGTCAACGTGTACGGCGTGCCGCGGCCGGTGCCGACGGCGAACCTAGTGCATAGCAAGCTGTTCAATCCGGTCGGCTATGTCTACGGGCTTCCGCCGCTCGCCGCGGCAATGCTTCGCGTGGACGCGGAGAACGAAGGCATCGCGCTCATGAAACGGATGCTGCAGCGCGGCTACTCGCCGGGTTGGATCGAGGCGGCGAAAGATTCGATTTGGGAGGACACGCAAGTTAACCAACTGAAAGAGCGGATCGGGCAATCGAAGTCGCGCGGCGAGGAACTGTTCCTAGAAAACGCCGTATGGCATCAAATGGGATTTACGCCGGTCGATTCGGGCGTAACCGATCAGCAGATTTTGAGTAAGCGCGATATCGCGAGCGTGTTTCATGTGCCGTCGCAGTTGATCGGCGACACAACGGCGCAAACGTACTCCAACTATCAGGAAGCGCGGCGCTCGCTCTACATGGAAGCCGTTATTCCGCTCTTGACGCAGTTCCGCGACGACTGGAACCGGACGATCGGCGCCGCGCTCGGGTCGCCGCTCGAATTCGATAAAGATAGTTGGGAAGCGATCACGGCCGCGCGCCAGGAGGCAACCGACCGGGTTGTCAAATTGTTTACGAGCGGCTTGATTACGCAGGATGAAGGGCGCGAGGATCTGGAGTACGAGCCGGCCGCGCCGGGTGACGTGTTCTATGCGCCGGCAAACTTGATGCCGCTCGATAAGGCGGGCGAATGATTTTCAAAAGTAATCAGCGGGTCAAGATCAGCGGCAACGCCGGCGCGGTTATCGGCCGGATCGAGGAATTGCGGCGCGTCTCGGAAGTGCCGGAAGCCGCGGCCGGCGACATATTCGGAATTGTGGTGCCGCGCGAGCGGTTGCGGCAACTCGGCGCCGAGTATGTGGCGTCGATCAGCTACAGCGTTTCGCCGGGAAATCAAATCCTGTTTTCCGCGGTCGAAATCGGCGGCGAGTGGTTCGATTTGATGGGGCAAAAGCTCGAAATCGAAATCGTGGGGGTGTGCTCATGAAGCCGCGCCTGCAGACGATGAACGCGAAGTATGACGGCTACTGCTCCGAATGCCGGCGCACGATCGCGCGCAACACGCCGGCCGTGTACGACTGGCATCTGAAGCGGATGATGTGTACGGAGTGCGCGAAGGTGGCGCCGGTGCGCGAGGGCGCGCTATTCGATCAGCCGTGATCCTGCTCGACGGCGAGAAAAGCACGCGGATGTATCGCAAGTTTGACGACTATCTCGCGACGGCCGGCAAGAGCGCAACGCGGGGCGCGAAATCGCGGCTCGTGGTCGAAGCGCGTAAGGCGGCGATCGCCTACCGCGACGGCTCGGGCGAAGCCGGGGCGCTCGCCGAAGTGAGCGATGCAAAATGGACCGACTATCTCGACGCCGTTTGGCGGGCCGTGGTGCCGCACGCCGGCAAGCTCACGGTGGAAATGCTCGGCGGCGAAGCCGACGCGGGCGCCTTCGACCGGATCGCGCGGCTGTACGTCGATCGCAACGCGGCCGGCCGCGGCGCCGGCATTGCGAACACGTCGCGCAACGCGATCGCCGGGTGGATTGCCGAGGGCCTGGAAGAATTCGAGACGAATTCGGAGATTGCGCGGCGCATAATCGCCGAGTCGGAAAAAGCGGCCGAGTGGCGCTCGGCGACGATCGGGCTAACCGAGTCGCACGCGGCCGGCTATCTCGGCGCCTGGAGCGGGGCACTGCAGACGCTCCGCGGTTGGGTGAAGATTTGGGCGGCGCCGCGGGCGCGCGGCATCACATGCGATCAGCACAAGAGCGCGCATGGACAGCGGCGCGGGCTCCGCGAGGCGTTTCACGTCGCGAACGACTACGAAATCTCGGTCGATCCGACGCGCGACGAAATGGCGTATCCGGGGGACGGCGAGCGCGGCGCGCGGGCGTCGAACGTGATCAATTGCCGGTGCGATATGGAGTTACGCCGGCCGTGAAAGGGTGGGAGGTTCTATGAGTCAGCAGATTGAGAATTACGATGCGGCCGTCGCACAGAGCGAGCTCGCAATGGTGCAGGACTACTACAAAAACCAACCGCCGTTTAAAGGGGCGCCGGCGTATATCCCGCTCGTGCCGATCAGCGACGACGGTACGCCGCTCGTGACGGCCGAGGAATGCGTGTTCAAATACTGCGAGCTCACGTTTCCGGGCGGCGCGACGTTGCTCTGTATCGTGACGCCTTGGGCGGCGAGCAACGGGCCGGGGGCGCACTACACCGTAACGGAGGATTGAGATGAAGGGCAAGCGAGCAGAACGGCCGGAACCGGCCGAGACGAACGAACCCGCGGCGCCGGCCGCGGCGCCCGCGATCGAGCCGGCCGCGGCGCCGGCCGCGGAACCGGATCTGAAAACCTACCCGCGGGTGACGACGACGGAATCGTACAAACATACGTTCACGTCGATCGAGCTCGCCGAGATTGCCGACAACATGGCGCGGGCCGCGGCGCGCGTCTACGAAATCGAAAAGCAGAAGTCCGAGCAAGCCGCGCACTATGGCGCCGAGCTCAAGGCGGCGAATCTCGCGGCCGGCGAGCTCGTGGCGAAGTACAACCAACGGTACGAAATGCGCGACGTGGAATGCCGTATTGAGTATGACAAACCGGAGCCGGGTTACAAGGCGTTCATCCGGCTCGACAACGGCGAGAGTTTGAAGGAAATGCGGATGACGGAAGCCGAGAAACAGCGGGCGTTCGTGTTTGACGCCGGCGACGGCAAACCGCAATGACCAATAGAGCGATCACTTGGAGTTACGGCGGCGGCACTCAATCCGTCGCGATCGCCGTACTCGTTGCGGCCGGCAAGCTACCGCGGCCGGATTGGATCGGCATTGCCGATACCGGCCGCGAATCGTCCGAGACGTGGGAGTACACGGATCGTTGGGTGCGTCCGCTCTTGCGCCAGGTGGGATTGGAAATCGAGGTTGTATCCCACTCGCTCTCCAAGGTTGATCTGCGAAGCCACAAGGGGGACTTGCTGATTCCGGCGTACACCGAAAACGGTGTGCTCGATACGTTCTGTTCGTCGGAATGGAAAAAATTTGTGATCCGCCGGCGGCTTCGGGCGCTCGGCTACGGTCCAAAAGCTCCGGTTGCTACCTGGATAGGGATATCGCTCGACGAAATCGGCCGCTGTAAACCGTCGGGCGTTGATTGGCAGTCCTACGAATGGCCGCTGATTTGGACGCGGCCGGCGATGCGTCGGTCGGATTGCTACGCGCTGATTGCGGAAGCCGGCCTTCCGAAGTCGCCTAAATCTTCGTGCGTCATGTGTCCTTGGCGCCGCAATGAACAGTGGGCGCACCAACGGGACAATTACCCGGAGGATCACGAGAAGGCGTGCCAATTGGACGAGGAAATTCGGGCGAAGGATCGTAGCGGGGCTGTTTGGGTGCATCACTCTCGGGTGCCGTTACGTGAAGCCGATTTGACGGTGCCGGACAAGCCGCTCTCGCCGCTGTTCGGTGAGGTGGAGGGTTGTGATTCGGGGATGTGCTGGTGTTAAAGGACGGGGGAGGGAATTACGATGCCGACGATTGAGAAAAAGGTTTTCACATGCGCGCTCGAATGGAAAGAGGTTACCGAAGACGGCCAGTTTGAAGGGCACGCGGCGGTTTTCAACAACGTCGATCTAGGCGGCGATCGAATCAAGCGGCCGGCCTTCAAGCGCACGATTGAAGAGACGGGCGGCAAGTGGCCGGTGCTCATGGGTCATATCATGTCGCGGCCGGTCGGATTTTCGACGGGCGCCGACGAAGATTCCAAGGGCTTGCATGTGTTCGGGGAATTCACGCTCGCATCCGACGACGGCCGCAATGCGTACGCGCTCGCGAAACACGCGGCGAAGCTCAAACAGCCGTTCGGTTTGTCGATCGGGTACGGCATCGCCGAGGGCGGCGCCAAATTCAACTCCGATACCGGCGTGCGCGATCTCACCGATTTGGATGTGTACGAGTTTTCGCTTGCCAGCGTGCCGATGAATCCGCGGGCGCGAATCGCCCGCGTGAAAGCGGCCGGCGAGCAGTACACCGAACGCGAGTTAGAAGGAATCTTGCGGGATGCTGGATTCTCTATCAGTGAGGCGAAGTGCCTCATTTCTTCCATGAAGGGGCAACGGGACGTTGAACCGGAAACGCCATTGGATGCGAAGGTGGCGGCGGCATTCCACGATCTGATAAACACGGCCGGCGTGATTTATGAATACGCGGCCGGCCTGGAGACTCTACGTCATGGCACCTAACGGACTTACTTCCATTAATCCCGAAGATATCAGCAAACTTATGGGCATTCTTAGCGGCTTCAAGACGCAGTACGCCCAGTTAGACACCGACTTTAAGACGTTCGGCGTCGCGCAATCGGAAACCAAAGTCAAGCTCGAAAAGCTCACCGCGGATATGGACGGGCTGCGGGCGAAGTACGCCGACGATACGGCGAAGCGGCTGCAGGATCTTGAGGGCAAGGTTGAGCGCGGCCTGATGATGACGCCGGCGCGTCCGAAGTCGATCGGGCAAACCGTGATCGAGGATGCGGGCTTGCTCGCGGCGATCAAATCGGGCGGGCGTTTCTCCGTCACGATCGGAATGAAAGGTCCGCTCGCGCGGCTGATGCAAGTGAAAGATATCATCAATCTTTCCCCGCTTTGGCCGCAGCAACTCGACGTGATCGCGCAACCGCCGCGTCCGCCGATCGGCGTCCGCTCGCTCGTGCCGCAGGGCAACACGTCGGCCGGCGCGGTTGAGTACATCGAAGAAACGAGCTTTACGAACAACGCCGCGGTAGTCGCCGAGGGCGCCGCGAAACCGAAGTCCGACAAAGTGTTTACGGCGCGGACGTCGGTTGTGCGAACGATCGCGCACTATTTCAAAATGTCGAAACAGACGTTCGATGACTTGCCGTTTCTCGCAAGCCAAGTCGAAAACAACGGCATTTGGGGCGTCCAGATCGTAGAGGATAACCAACTGCTCAACGGCTCCGGGGCTCCGCCGAACCTGCAGGGCTTTAACACGGTGGCAACCGCGGCGACGGCGCCGACGGGAACCGATGCGACGATCGTTGACGCGATCGGTACGGCCGTGTTCGAGCTCGCTTCGATCGGCTACATTGCCGACGGCACGGTCGCGAATCCGGCCGATTGGGGCGCGGTCGCGATGATGAAGAACGCGAACGGGAATTACATTTTCGTCAACCCGCTCGATTACACGGCGGGCGGGCGGCTATGGGGGACGCGGCTCGTGTTGAGCTCCAATCAGGCCGCGGGCACGTTCCTGGTGGGCGGGTTCCAGGGCAATTCGCAGATTCTCGATCGCGAGGACGTCAACGTGCAGGTTGCGACGCAGAACGAGGACGACTTTATCAAAAACATGGTGACGATCCTCGTGGAAGAACGGCTTGCGCTCGTGATCTATCAGCCGAAAGCGTTCCTGAAGGGCGTCACGCCGACGGGCGCTATTACGGGCACGTCGTCGGACACCGGCGCCACGCGGCAACCGCGGAAGTAAACTAGCATTCAGCCGGCTAACATCCTCCAGACGGCCGGCCTTATCTGCGAACTGGCCGGGTGCTCTTTTATGGCGAGAGAGCATCCGGCCGATTTTTGAGGGAAAGCGTTTGACTGTTGGCGAAATCATCCCGTGTATCAATTGCCGCGTCGTAGACGTGGGCGTGATGGGGACGTTTTGCTCCGATCGGTGCCGGGATGAATGGCGCGCGTACTATCGCGGCATGAGCTCGGCCGAAATTGTAGCGGATGCTCGCGTACGTTTTGCAGAGGAGCAGAGGTTACGTCGAATGAGCGGACCAAAGAAAAAGAAAAAGCCGGCGAAGCCGAACGAGAAGCGCAAGCCGGAAGTTACGCCGGTGAACAAGGCGATCGCCGCGGCGCCGGAAAACAAGAGCATCGACACGGCGGGGGAAAAATGAGGTTCCTCGATATCGAAACGGTGGTGGAACCGGATGACATTCCGGTCACCGTGCAGGAGTTTATCGACCATGCGCGGTTGAACGGGCTCACGGTCGATCGGCAACCGGATCTAATCGAGCGCGAGCTACGCTCGGCGACGCGGCGCGGCGAGCAGTTCACGCGGCGCTCGTTTCTGACGCAAACGCTCCGCGCGCTATTCGTACCGGACGGGCTCAGTTGCGCGTGTACGCTCTTGCTCGTGTTGCCGCGGGGCCGGGTGCAGGGGGTGACGTCGATCACGGCCGCGGGCTCGTTGGTCGATCCGGCGACGTATGCGCTCGAATGGAACACGGTAAAGCTCACGGCGCCGCTTGCGGGCGCGGCAACCGTGATTTACGAATCGGGCTACGGCGACGACGCCGACGCCGTGCCGAGCGGGATCAAGGAAGGCATTCTTGAGTACGCGACGATCCTGTATGAAAACCGCGCCGGCGAGCGCGAGCAACCGTACGCGGCAATGGGTAGCCAGCAGATACCAGACGGCGTGCGCGACTTGTGGCGCCCGTATCAGATTGAGATAAGCGGGTGACGCATGGACGCTAGCGACTTGCGCGAGTGGATCGCGGTCTTTCAGATGGATCTCGTACCGGACGGGCAAGGCGGATCGCGCGAAGGCGTGCCGGCCGGCCTTACGGCCGACATTCCGGCGAACGTCGCGACGCCGAGCGGCGGCACGGTCTTTCAGTCCGATCAGTTGGCGGCGCGTACTCGCCGGGTCTTCACGATCCGGTGGCAACCGGGAATCACGACGGTTTACCGCGTGATGTGGCGTCAAATGTATCTCGACGTGGTGGACGTCGAAAACGTGGACGCGCTCGATACGTGGCTTAAACTCACATGTGAGCGGACAGAGGACGGGCTACAGTAATGGGCCGGGTAATCAGTGTCAGTATCACCGGCGCCGAGGAAATCAAAAAGAATTTCTCGGCGCTCGCAACGCATTTTCCCGCGTGGGTCGCCGCGGCGAACGTCGGCACGGCCGAGGATATCGCCGATCAAGCGCGGCGCAACGTGAAGGAAATCGACGCCTTCGACACCGGCGAGCTCTACAGTTCCATCAAGGTGAGCGCGTCGGCTAAGGGCCGAAGCGTCGTCGTCTACAGCGACTCGAAACATGCGCCGTTTATCGAGTTTGGAACGGCGCCGCACTTTCCGCCGCTCGATGCAATCCGCGCGTGGTGCGCGCGAAAAGGTATCCCGATCGCCGCGGCGTTTCCGATCGCGCGGGCGATCAGCGAGCGCGGGACACCGGAGCGGCCGTGGTTGTATCCCGCGTACAAGGTGGGGATGCGCGGGCACATTGACCGGATACGCAATTTTGTGGGCGGCGAATTGCGAAAGTTGTTGGCGTAACATGGCGATCATGCGAGCGAAAGCGTTTTTCACGGTGACGGCCGGCATCATTCCGGGTACGGTCGATCCGCAGTACACGAAGCATTGGGGCTACACGGATCTTGATTTTGAGGACGACGTGAAGGCAATGGAAAAAGATCCGGAGCGGCGAACGTCGAAGTTTATCGAACGCATGGACGCGGCGTACTTTTACGCGCGGTCGATCACCAATCCGCGGGCCGTCAACTGGGTTCATGTGGAGTTTGTGTGGGTATGAGAGAACGCAAAGACCCATTCCGCACGCTCGACGATCCGGAGCCGGCCGAGACGATCGCGCCGGCGCCGTGCGAGGGCAACACGCCGAGCTTATCCGCGGCGCCGGCGCCGGTGCTCTTGCAGGAGGCGCACTCGCTCGGCTATTGGCAGATGTGGCCGGCCGGCCGTCCGTCCTGGTTGCGGCGGTTGCTCGTGCGGTTCATTCTCGGGTGGAAGTGGCGCGAGTGACGAAGGCTTGCGCGGCGTGCAACGAAGGGCGTTTGCATACGCCGGCCGAGTGGAAAGCATTTCACCCGCTCGCGGGGCACGGTTACGCCGAGGGTATCGGGTGGACGCATCCGGTCTTGAAAGCGGCGAATGAG
>Ga0068864_100000480_pt1 | contig 34614 bp, 30 predicted proteins | sample KBSSwiS72_FD_66586 | JGI IMG/M metagenome (GOLD analysis project Ga0068864, IMG submission 66586) | Switchgrass rhizosphere microbial communities from Kellogg Biological Station, Michigan, USA - KBS Switchgrass S7-2 | ecosystem: Host-associated > Plants > Roots > Rhizosphere > Soil ...
CGGTGACCAACAACCGCCAGCAGGCCGATACCGGCACCAAGATGATCCATCTCGGCAAGGGCAGCCGCTCGACCATCGTGTCGAAGGGGATCAGCGCGGGGCGTTCGGACAATACCTATCGCGGGCTGGTCCGTGTCGGGCCGACGGCGGAGGGCGTGCGCAACTTCACCCAGTGCGACAGCCTGCTGCTCGGCGACCAGTGCGGCGCGCATACCGTGCCATACATCGAGGTACGCAACCCGAGCGCGCAGATCGAGCATGAGGCGACCACGTCGAAGATCAGCGAGGATCAGTTGTTCTACGCGATGCAGCGCGGGCTCGACCAGGAAGCGGCGGTGGCGCTGATCGTCAACGGCTTCGCGCGCGAGGTTCTGCAGCAACTGCCGATGGAGTTCGCGGTCGAGGCGCAGAAGCTGCTGGGGATTTCGCTTGAGGGCTCGGTCGGATGAACCACCTCCTTCGTCATGCCGGACTTGTTCCGGCATCCACCGTGCAACCAGCGACGACTTCTCCCGTGGAGGAGTGGACCCCGGAACAAGTCCGGGGTGACGGTGTGGGTGTGGCGGTCGAGGCGGATGGGCAGCGGGGAGTTTCGTTTGGCGGGACTGTGCGGTGATGTTTGAGAAGTGGCGTTCTTCTCAAATCAAGCGACTTCTATCGCTCACCGATCGGTTCGGGACCATCCGCGACAGAGCAAATGATCGCGCCTCTAAAGTGGAGCTTCACGCTCGTATCTTGGGCCCTAAGCTTACTGATACGACTGATTATCGGCGTATCACACTCAAAGCCAATGGATGCTGGATGGCATGCATCGACGCGAATGAATCGCTTTTGATGCGTCGCGCTTCACCGCTTTTGTTTTGGTGGCAATTGCGGCCGCTGGAGCGTGTCGCGGCGGTATACGAAGAAACACTAGATCAAGCGGATGCGGGAGAAAGCGCAGGCAAGTCTGCCTTCCAGGAACGCTTCGGGATTTCAGAGGAAACACGTGCTCAACATTAATAACCTCCACGCCGAAATCGACGGCAAGGAAATCCTCAAGGGTCTCTCGCTCAGCGTCAACGCGGGCGAGGTGCATGCCATCATGGGGCCGAACGGCGCGGGCAAGTCGACGCTGGGTTATGTGCTCGGCGGGCGGCCCGGTTATGAGGTGACGGAAGGCAGCGTAGAATTCGACGGCGCCGACCTGCTGGCGCTGGCGCCGCATGAGCGCGCTGCGGCGGGGCTGTTTCTCGGCTTCCAGTATCCGGTCGAGATTCCCGGCGTGTCGAACGTGCAGTTCCTGCGCGAGGCCTTGAACGCGCAGCGCAAGCAGCGTGACGAGAAGCCGCTGTCGGGCGGCGAGTTCCTCAAGCTGGCGCGGGCCGAGGCGGGCAAGCTCGACATGGATGCCGAGATGCTCAAGCGCCCCGTCAATGTCGGTTTCTCCGGCGGCGAGAAGAAGCGCAACGAGATGGTGCAGATGGGGATCATCGACCCGAAGCTGGCGATCCTCGACGAGACCGACAGCGGCCTCGACATCGACGCGCTGCGCATCGTCGGCGACGGCATCAACCGCATCATGCGCCGGCCCGACAAGGCGGTGGTGCTGATAACCCATTACCAGCGGCTGCTCGATTATGTGCGGCCCGATTTCGTGCATGTGCTGGCCGATGGCCGGATCACGCGCTCGGGCGGGCCGGAGCTGGCGCATGAGCTGGAGCGTGAGGGCTACGGGGCGGTGGCGGCGTGACCTATCTTCGCGCCGCAGGGGCACCCCCCTTCCTTCGCACCTTCGCGGCTTCGCATGAGCGAATCGGATTCACGCGAAGCCGCGAAGGCGCGAAGTGCTTGAATCTCTGCGCCTCTGCGCCTCTGCGCGAACAAGAAGATTATGGGTTCGCGCGGAGGCGCGGAGGCGCGGAGGGGGTTGCGTTGTGACCACGCTCACCCTTCCCTCGACGCGTCAGGAAGCCTGGCGCTGGGCTGATCCGGAGGCGATTGCGGCGGCAGCCAAGTTGCCGCGCGCTGATGTGGCCGTGGATGTGGCCGGGTTGTTTCTTGATTTGCCGGGTGCGCGCCTCGTGTTTCGCGATGGCGTGCTCGATGCGGCCGCCAGCCGGATGGATCGCGTCACGCTGGCCGAGATCGCGGCGGACGATCATCCGCTCGGACATTTCGCCGGAGGCGCGGGCTGGTCGTTGCGGCTCGACAAGGACGGCGCGGCCGATCCGGTGCAGATCGTCCATGTCGCGAGCGGCGGGGCGAACCATGTGCCGGGCGAGATCGTGCTGGCCGAGGACGCCGTGGCGCAGGTGATCGAGACGCATGTCGGCATCGGCTGGTCGAACCGCTTCTTCCGCGCGACGCTCGGGCGAACGGCGCGACTGATGCGCTCGGTGCGGTTGCTGCAGGATGGCGGCTTCGTGTCGATCCGTGATGTGGCGACTCTCGATGCCGGCGCGAGCCTGGTGTCGGTGTTCCTCGGCGCGGGCGAGGCCGGGTCGCGGATCGACGCGGCGGTGACGCAGCACGGCGATGGCGCCTTTGCCGAGGTCGGCGGCGCATTGCTGACCGCCGGCACGCAGAAGCAGGAATGCGCGGTGGTGTTGCGCCACGCGGCGCTCAACGGCACGAGCAAGCAGGTGTGGCGCGCGGTCGCGGCGGACAAGTCGGCGGCGAGCCTCGCGGCGCGGGTCGAGGTCGCGCGGCATGCCCAGAAGACCGATGGCGAGCAGAGCTTGCGCGGGCTGTTGCTGGCGCGCACCGCGACGGTCAACCTCAAGCCCGAGCTGGAAATCTTCGCCGACGACGTGAAGTGCGCGCATGGCGCGACGGTCGGCGAACTGGATGCGCGGGCGTTGTTCTACCTCGCCTCGCGCGGCATCGCGCCGGGGCGCGCGCGGGCGATGCTGACCCGGGCGTTCGTCGCCGATGCGCTGGCGCGGATCGGGGATGAAACGGTGCGCGCGGCGTTCGTCGCCGATGCGGATTCGTGGCTGGAAAACTCCCTCTCCCATTGGGAGAGGGAAGGGGCCCGCCCGGCGCAGCCGGGTGGGAAGGGTGAGGGCAGGGTATGACGAACGCGCTCCGCCCTCACCCTTCCGACGCTTCGCGTCTCCCTCCAGCATCGGGTCAGTCAGGCTCCCAGCCTGACTTGAACAGCGCGGGGCGCTGTTCACCCGATGCTCCCACAGGGAGAGGGAATAGCGCGCCGCTCGACGTCCTCGCGGACTTCCCGGCCATCCCGGCGGGCTGGGCCTATCTCGACACCGCCGCCACCGCGCAGAAGCCGCAAGCCGTGATCGACGCCATCACCCGCGCCTATGACGCCACCTACGCCACGGTGCATCGCGGCGTGTATCAGCGCTCGGCCGATATGACGCTCGCTTACGAGGCAGCGCGCGCGAAGACGGCGGCGTTCATCGGCGGGCAGGCCGACGAGGTGGTGTTCGTGCGCGGCGCGACCGAGGCGATCAACCTCGTCGCGCAATGCTGGGCGGGAACGCAGCTCAGGGCGGGCGATCGCATCCTGCTCTCGACGCTGGAGCATCATTCGAACATCGTGCCGTGGCAGATGGTCGCCGAGCGGGTCGGTGCCGAAATCGACGTCGTGCCGCTGACCGCCGACCAGCGGATCGATCTCGACGCGATGGCGGCGATGATCACGCCGGCGCACAAGCTCGTCGCGCTGGCGCATGTCTCGAACGTGCTCGGCTCGGTGCTCGACGCGAAGCGGGCGAGCGAGATCGCGCATGCGGTCGGCGCGAAAATCCTGCTCGACGGGTGCCAGGCGGTGCCGCGGCTGCCGGTCGATGTCGCCGAGATCGGCTGCGACTTCTACGTCTTCTCCGGCCACAAGCTTTACGGCCCGACCGGGATCGGCGTGCTGTGGGGCCGGGCCGCGCTGCTCGACGCGACGCCGGCATGGCAGGGTGGCGGATCGATGATCGACCGGGTGACCTTCGCGAAAACGACCTATGCCCCGCCGCCGCAGCGCTTCGAGGCGGGCACGCCGCATATCGTCGGCGCGCTCGGGCTGGCGGCGGCGATCGACTATGTCGAGGGCATCGGGCTGGAGCGCATCCATGCGCATGAGACGGCTTTGGTCGCGCAGGCGCGCGAGGCGCTGGGGCGGATCAACTCCGTCACCCTGTTCGGGCCGGAAGATTCGGCCGGGATCGTCAGCTTTGCGATCCAGGGGGTGCATCCGCACGACATCGGCACCATCTTGGATGAGGGCCATGTCGCGATCCGCGCCGGGCATCATTGCGCCCAGCCACTGATGGAGGCGCTCGGCGTACCGGCGACGGCGCGGGCGAGCTTCGGGGTTTATAATGGGCCAGCGGATATCGATGCGCTGGTCGCGGGTATCGAACGGGTAACGAGGATCTTCGGATGAACGAAGAACGCAAGATCGCGGTGGAAGAAGTCGAGTCGGTCGCGGCGCCGCCCAAGGCGCGGGTCGAGGGCGCCTTTGTTGACGCTCATACCGAAACATCGGCGAGCGTGACGGAGACGTTCGAGCGCAAGCGCGACTATCTCGAAGGGTTCCTCGCGCAGAAGCCGGTCGCGGCGTCGACGAGCGCGCCGGGTGGCGAATTGTACGAGGGCGTGGTCGCGGCGCTGAAGGACATTTACGATCCCGAAATTCCGGTCAACATCTACGATCTCGGGCTGATCTACGGCGTCGACGTCACCGACGAGGGCCATGCCACCGTCACCATGACGCTGACCACACCGCATTGCCCGGTCGCGGAATCGATGCCCGGCGAGGTCGAGCTGCGCGTCAGCACCGTGCCGGGGATCGCCACCGCCGACGTCAACCTGGTGTGGGATCCGCCCTGGGACCCGGCCAAGATGACCGACGAGGCGCGGCTCGAACTGGGGATGTTATGATCGCGGAAGCGGACACGCTTACCGTCACCCGGGCGGATTACGCCGATGCCGACGACGCGGCGGCGATCGTCGAGTTGCTCGATCGCTACGCGCGTGATCCGATGGGCGGCGCGACGCCGCTGTCGCAGGCGGTGCTCGACAAGGTGGTCCCGGGCCTCGCGGCGGCGGGCAACGCCTTTTCACTGATCGCGCGGATCGAGGGCGAACCGGTCGGGCTGGCCAATTGTTTCCATGGTTTTTCGACCTTCGCCGGGCGTCCGCTGGTCAACATCCATGACGTGGTGGTCGATGCCCGGTTCCGCGGGCGCGGGATCGGTCGCGCGCTGTTCGCCGAGATCGAGGCGATCGCGGCGGCGCGTGGTGCCTGCAAGGTGACGCTGGAGGTGCTGAGCGGCAACGCCCCGGCGCGCGCGCTCTACGCCTCGCTCGGTTATGGCGATTATGCGCTCGACCCCGAGACCGGCGTGGCATTGTTCTGGCAGAAGAGGTTGGACGCATGACGACGACCACACGCGTGCGCCCGGCGGCGCTGATCCTGACGCCCGCGGCCGAGGCGCGCATCGCCGCGCTGATGGCCAAGGCGCCCGAAGGTGCGATCGGCGTCAAGCTGTCGACGCCCAAGCGCGGCTGTTCCGGGCTGGCCTATTCGGTCGATTACGTCACCGAGGCCAAGCCGTTCGACGAGCGCGTCGACACCCCCGGGGGCACGCTGTTCGTCGATGGCGGGTCGATCCTGTACCTGATCGGCTCGACGATGGACTGGGTCGAGGACGATTTCGTCGCCGGGTTCGTGTTCAACAACCCCAACGCCAAGGGCGCCTGCGGGTGCGGGGAAAGTTTTACGGTGTAACCTCTTCCCTCTCCCCGTTTGCGGGGAGAGGGGGGCCGAGCATGGCGAGGCCGGGAGAGGGGCAGTAACGCGGACGTTGCGTTTGGGGCCACCCCCTCTCCCCGGCCAGCATCGGGTGAACAGCGCCCCGCGCTGTTCAGGTCATGCCGGGGGCATGACCGACCCAATGCTCCCCCAAGGGGGAGAGGGAGAAGAAGTGCATCAATCCGCCAAGTATAACTTGAACCCGGCATGGCTCTTGGTCCAGCCGAGCCGCTCATAGAAACGATGCGCGGCGACGCGGTCGCCCTTGGACGTCAACTGCGCCACCTTGCACCCGCGCGCGCGGCATTCCGCCACCGCCCAGGCGATCAGTTCCGCACCCAGCCCCTGGCCGCGCAGGTCGCTGGCGATGCGCACCGCCTCAATCTGCCCGCACCATGCGCCGCGAAAGGACAGGCCGGGCAGGAAGGAGATCTGCAAGGTGCCGACGATGCGCCCGTCGCGCTCGGCGACGACCAGCAGCTGGTTGGGGTCGGCGTGGATCGCGTCGAACGCGGCGCCATAGCCGGGGTCGAGCGGCAGGCTGGCATCCTCGCGCTTCGCCCCGTTCACATCGTCGGCGAGCAGCGCGACGATCGCCGCCAGATCGTCGCGCGTCGCGGCGCGGATGGCGAGCGCGCTCAAGCCGCCTTCTCCACGCGCACGAGCATCTTGCCCTCGCTGACCTGGCCGCCGGTCTCGGCGTCGAGCTCGGCGATGGTGCCGTCGAACGGCGCGGTGAGGCTATGCTCCATCTTCATCGCCTCGAGCGTGACGAGCTTCTGGCCCTTGGTGACGGTGTCGCCCGCCGCCACCTCGACCGCGATGATGCGGCCGGGCATGGGGGAGAGGATCGCGCCGTCTGCGGCGGCGCCGGCGGCTGCGCCGCTCATCCTGGCTTGCTCGAACCGGTGCGGCCAACCCTTGTCGACAATCAGGATCTGGTCGCCGTGACGCCAGAGCAGCGATCCGGCGCCGAGGCGCGTCAAACCGATCACCGAACTGCGCAATGCGCCGTCGGCCAACATCCAGATTTGCTTTTTCGGCGCCGCATTGAGCCGCGTGCCGAGTAGGTCGGACCACACGTCGGAAAGTTCGTCTGGATATTTTGTCGGCGCGATAGCGACGTCGGTGCCACCCGCTTGCTTGAAGACGTTGATCGCGCCCATTTCCAGCAGGGGTTCGGTCAATTCCGCACCTGTCACCAAGGCATCGAGATGCATGGCGATGAAGCCGGTGTCGATGGTTGCCGCGTGCACGTCATTGTGGCGCAGCAGTGCCGCAAGGAAACCGGCGTTGTTCTTCACCGGCCATGTCAGGACCGAATCGCAGGTAAAGGCCAGCCGCTCCATCGCCTCGGCCCGGTTCGCTCCCTTGGCGACGAGCTTGGCGATCATTGGATCATAGAACGGCGACACCGCATCGCCGTCTTCGACACCCGTTTCGATGCGCGCGACCTCGTCGTCGAGGTGGAAGTTGCTCAGCGTGCCCGTGCTGGGCAGGAAGCCGGTCGTCGGATCCTCGGCGTAAAGCCGCGCTTCGATCGCCCAGCCGTTGATCGTCAGCTCATCCTGCGACTTCGGCAGTTTCTCGCCACTCGCCACGCGCAACTGCCACTCGACCAGATCCTGCCCGGTGATCTCCTCGGTCACCGGATGCTCGACCTGCAGGCGGGTATTCATTTCCATGAACCAGATGCGGTCGGCGCGCAGGCCCTCGCTGGCGTCGGCGATGAACTCGATCGTGCCGGCGCCGACATAGTCGACCGCCCTGGCCGCGCGGACGGCGGCGGCGCAGATCGCCGCGCGCGTCGTCTCGTCCATGCCGGGGGCGGGGGCCTCCTCGATCACCTTCTGGTGGCGGCGCTGGAGCGAGCAGTCGCGCTCGAACAGGTGGACGACATTGCCATGGGCATCGCCGAACACCTGCACCTCGATATGGCGCGGCGAGAGGATGTATTTCTCGATCAGCACGCGGTCGTCGCCAAACGAGGAGGCGGCCTCGCGCTGGCACGACAGCAGTGCGTCGGCGAACGCGCCCGCCGCATCGACGCGGCGCATGCCCTTGCCGCCGCCGCCGGCGACCGCCTTGATCAGTACCGGATAGCCGATCTTGTCGGCCTCGGCCTGGAGGTGCGCCGGGTCCTGGTTCTCGCCGAGATAGCCCGGCGTGACGGGCACGCCGGCGGCGATCATGCGTTCCTTGGCGGCATCCTTCAGGCCCATGGCGCGGATGCTGGGGGGGGTCGGGCCGACCCAGACCAGCCCGGCGTCGATCACGCTTTGCGCGAAATCGGCATTCTCCGACAGGAATCCGTAACCGGGATGGATCGCCTCGGCACCGGTCGCCTTCGCCGCGGCGATGATCTTCTCGCCGACGAGATAGCTTTCGCGCGCCGGGGAAGGGCCGATGTGCACCGCCTCATCGGCCTGGCGGACGTGCAGCGCCTTGGCATCGGCATCCGAATAGACCGCGACGCTGCGGATACCCATCGCCCGCGCGGTGCGGATGATGCGGCAGGCGATCTCGCCGCGATTGGCGATGAGGACGGACTTCAGCAAGGTTCAGCCTCCGCAGCCGGTGGTGCGCGACGACCAGCTGAGACTGGCGATCTTCCAGCCGCCATTTTCGCGGACCAGCGAGAAATGGTCGACGCCGCAATGATGGGCCTTGCCGTCGATCAGGAAGGTATAGGGCGACCACACCATCGCGATATCGCCGTCGATCTCAATGGCGGGGTCGGCGAGGCGCTCCTCGAACTTTTCCGGGCCGGGGGCGAACCGTGCGGTGAGGTCGGCCGCGCTGATATGCGTGACCGTGCGGGTGCCGTCGGGCTTTTCGGCCGCGATGGTGGCGCTGCCATCGGGGCGGAGATACTTGGCCATTTCCTGCCCATCGCGGGCGGCGATGCCCGCCAGCAGCCCGGTGACCGGCGTCATCACACCGGCTTCCTCGCTGCCGGGCGGGGGCAGGGCGGTACCCTTCACGATCGGCTGAACCGGGGTGATCTGCGCGGCGAGGAGGAGAAGGGGGAGGATCATGGGGCGTCTTTCTTCCAAAGTTCCTCCCCGGAACGGGGAGGGGGGCCATGCGTAGCATGGTGGAGGGGCTGGTCGGGCGACGCCTGTGCTACGATGTAGGAGATCGCGGCTGCCATGTCGTCGAGGATGAACTTCGCAGGGATGCGGATGACATGAACGTTCTGTCGCGCCAGCCACGCGTCGCGCACCGTATCTTTGGCAGGGCGCTCGCCGCGATCATGCGCCTCGCCATCGATTTCGATCGCGAGCCTTGCAGAGGCGCAATAGAAGTCGAGAACAAACTCACCGGCCGGATGTTGTGGTCGGAACTTCAGCCCGCCCGGTCGCTGGCGCAGAGCCTGCCACAAAAGCACCTCGGGCAACGTCATCGTTTTGCGCAAATGGCGAGCGCGAACGACAGTCTGCATAGGCCCGGTGAGCGTCCGACCAGCCCCTCCACCAGCCTTCGGCTGCGTTTGCGCGAGATTGCGTCTCCCAGACGCAATCTTGCCTCGCCGGGGGCGAGGCAAAGCACAAACGCCCTCCCCGTTCCGGGGAGGAACTTGTTGTTCCGCTCCGGGCATCACATCCGGAACACACCGAACGCCGGGCGCTCCGGGATCGGGGCGTTGAGCGTCGCCGCGAAGGCCAGTCCCAGAACATCCCGCGTCTGGGCCGGATCGATGATGCCGTCGTCCCATAGCCGCGCGGTCGCGTGCCACGGATTGCCCTCATCCTCGTAACGCTGGCGGATCGGCGCCTTGAACGCCTCGGCCTGTTCGTCGGTCCAGTCATCGGCGTCACGGTGCACGGTGGCCAGCACCGACGCCGCCTGCTCGCCGCCCATCACGCTGATCCGGCTGTTGGGCCAGCTGAACAGGAAGCGTGGCGAGTAAGCGCGCCCGCACATGCCGTAATTACCGGCGCCGAAGCTGCCGCCGATCAGTATGGTGATCTTGGGCACGGTCGCGGTGGCGACGGCGGTGACCAGCTTGGCGCCGTGCTTGGCGATGCCCTCCGCCTCGTACCGCCCGCCGACCATGAAGCCCGAGATGTTCTGCAGGAACAGCAGCGGGATGCGGCGCTGGCAGGCCAGCTCGATGAAGTGCGCGCCCTTCACCGCGCTCTCCGAGAACAGCACACCGTTATTGGCGAGGATCGCCACCGGCAGGCCCCAGATATGCGCGAAGCCGCATACCAGGCTGGTGCCGTAAAGCGCCTTGAACTCGTGGAACTCGCTGCCATCGACCAGCCGGGCGATCACCTCATGCACGTCGTACGGCGCGCGCACGTCCTGCGGGACGATGCCGTACAGTTCCTCGCTGTCGAACTTCGGCGGGCGCGGCTCCTTCATGTTGACGTCGGCCATGACCTGCGGCTGCAAGGTCGAGACGATGTCGCGCACGATGGTCAGCGCATGCTCGTCATTCTCGGCGACATGATCGACCACGCCCGACTTGCGGCCATGGGTGTCGGCGCCGCCCAGTTCCTCCGCCGAGATCACCTCGCCGGTCGCGGCCTTGACCAGCGGCGGGCCGGCAAGGAAGATCGTGCCCTGGCCCCGCACGATGATCGTCTCGTCGGACATGGCGGGGACATAGGCGCCACCGGCGGTGCAGCTGCCCATCACACAGGCGATCTGCGGGATGCCCTTGGCCGACATATTGGCCTGGTTGAAGAAGATCCGCCCGAAATGGTCGCGGTCGGGGAACACCTCGGCCTGGTGCGGCAGGTTCGCGCCGCCGCTGTCGACCAGATAGATGCACGGCAGCATATTGGCCTCGGCGATCTCCTGCGCGCGGAGATGCTTCTTGACCGTCATGGGGTAGTAGGTGCCGCCCTTCACCGTGGCGTCGTTGCACACGATCATGCACTGCCGGCCCGACACGCGGCCGATGCCCGCGATCATGCCCGCACCCGGCACCTCGCCGTCGTACAGGTCGTTGGCGGCAAGCTGGCCGATTTCGAGGAACGGGCTACCCGGATCGAGCAGCCGCTCGACGCGGTCGCGCGGGAGCAGTTTGCCGCGCGCGGTATGGCGTTCGCGGCTCTTCTCGTTGCCGCCCAGCGCGGCCAAAGCGACGTCGGCGCGGAGCTTGTCGGCGAGCGCGCGATTATGCGCGGCATTGGCGCGGAAAGCGTCGCTGTCGGGCGATAGCTTGGTGTCGAGGACGGGCGCGCTCATGCCGCCCCGATCAGTTCGCGCCCGATCAGCATGCGCCTGATTTCGTTGGTTCCCGCACCGATGTCGAGCAACTTCGCATCACGCAGGAAGCGTTCGACCGGCCAGTCCTTGGTATAGCCGGCGCCGCCCAGCGCCTGCACCGCCTCGCCGGCTACCTTGAAGGCGTTCTCGCTGGCCAGCAGGATCGCGCCCGCGGCGTCGAAGCGCGTGGTCTTGCCCGCATCGCAGGCGCGGGCGACGGCGTAGACATAGGCGCGTGCCGAGTTGAGCGCGACATACATGTCGGCGACCTTGGCCTGCATCAGCTGGAATGCGCCGATCGGCTTGCCGAACTGCTTGCGCTCGCGGATGTAGGGGATGACCACGTCGAGGCAGGCCTGCATGATGCCGAGCTGGATGCCGGCGAGCACGGTGCGCTCATAGTCGAGCCCCGACATCAGCACGCCGACGCCGCCATTGGTCGGGCCCATGATGTTTTCTTCCGGCACCTCGCAATCGTTGAACACCAGTTCCGCGGTGGGCGAGCCGCGCATCCCCATCTTGTCGATCTTCTGGCCGATCGAGAAACCCGGCATGTCCTTCTCGATCAGGAAAGTCGTGATGCCGCGCGAGCCTTCGCCGGTCTTGGCGTAGACGACGAGCGTATCGGCATAGGCCGCGTTGGTGATCCAGAATTTGGTGCCGTTGAGCACATAGCCGCCCTGCGCCGGCTCGGCCTTGAGCTTCATCGACACGACGTCGGAACCGGCACCGGCTTCCGACATGGCAAGGCTGCCGACATGTTCGCCGGAGATCAGCCTGGGGAGATATTTGGCCTTCTGCTCCGGCGAGGCCCAGCGCGCGATCTGGTTGACGCAGAGGTTGGAGTGGGCGCCGTAGGACAGGCCGATCGAGGCTGAGGCGCGGCTGACTTCCTCGCAGGCGATGACATGCTCGAGATAGCCCAGGCCGAGTCCGCCATATTCTTCCGGCACGGTGATGCCGTGCAGGCCGAGTTCGCCCATCGCCGGCCACAGCTCGCGCGGGAACCAGTCCTCGGCGTCGATCCGGGCGGCGAGCGGCGCGATCTTGTCGGTCGCGAAACGGCGCGTCGTTTCGCGGATCATGTCCGCATTCTCGCCCAGCGCGAAATCGAGGGTCATGTCCATCGCCGCTCTCCACTCGTTCTTCGCGCGGGGATAGCATGTGCCGGAGCACAAGAAAAATTGAACGTGCGTCGCCCATGCTATAGATGACATCTATGATAGACCGCTATCTGCTGCGATATTTTTTGGCCGTCATCGACCATGGCAATTTCTCGCGTGCGGCCGAGGCGTGCAGCGTGTCGCAGCCAACCCTGTCGGTCGGCATCGCCAAGCTCGAGCTCGAGTTGTGCCAGATGCTGTTCCGCCGCACCAACCGGCGGATCGAGCTGACCGAAGCCGGCGCGCGCTTCGCGACATCGGCCCGGCGGATCGAGGCCGAGTTTCTCGTTGCCGAACGCGCCGTGCGGGAAACGCCGGCGCGCGAAACCTTCCGTCTGGGGGTTCTGGCGACGATCCCCACCGCGATGATCGAGGATTTTCTGGTCGAGCTTGGCCGCATGGGTTCGACGACACGGCTGGAGATCGTCGAGGGGGGCGAGCGCGACCTCGGCGAGCGGCTCGGCCGGGGGCGGATCGACGCGGCGGTGACGCTGCTGCGCGGCGATCGGCCGGCGGGCATCCCGCTCTTCTCCGAGGGCTATGCGCTGGCGATGGCGGCGGACCATCCACTCGCGCATTTGCCGGTGATCGCGCCCGGACAGCTTGCCGACAATGTCATGATCGTGCGGCGGCACTGCGAGTTGCTGTCGGAGACGAGTCGCTATTTCACCAGCCATGGCGTGCGCCCCTTCTTCGCCGCGCGCACCACCAGCGAGGATCGCGCGCTGGCGCTGGTCCGGCGCGGCCTCGGCGTCACGGTGATGCCCGACTGCTTCCGCCATCCCGGCGTGGTGCGCCCGGCGCTGGCCGATTTCGCCTTTACCCGCACGATCGGCCTGGTGCCGGCCGCCCATGCCGACCCGGCCGCCATCGCGCGGAGCGATGTGGTCCAGGCGCTACGGCAGACGTTGGGAATGCCGAGGACCTTCTAAAGCCCCTCCCCTTCAGGGCAGGGGTTGGGGGTGGGGGCTATCCGTAAAATGCGGCGCTCATGGCGTTTGTGGCACTCCCCCACCCCAACCCCTCCCCTGAAGGGGAGGGGCTGAGAAGCGGACTCCCCGAGACCCGCGACGAACCGCCGCCACGTACGACGAATGGTATCTGGCGTAACCAGTTGGCGCGGTGTATCCGCCCGGCCATACACCGAATAAGAGAGGCATCCCTCCCATGAAGCGTTCCCTCCTTCTCGCGCTGCTGCTCGCCACCGCAGCCTGCACCCAGACCGCCAGCACCCCTGCCGCGGGTACCCTTGCCGGGGTCAATCAGAGCTATGTCGACAAGGCCGTCCAGCCCGGTGACGATTTCAACGCCTATGCCAATGGCGCCTGGGCGAAGAGCGCGGCGATCCCCGACGATCGTTCGTCGACCGGCGTGGGCTTCGAGGTGTTCAAAGTCGCCGAGCAGCGCAACCGCGAGCTGATCGAGGGGCTGGGCAAGGCCAATGCCGCCGCTGGCACCGACGAACGCCGCATCGCCGATTATTACGCTGCCTATGCCGACACCGCCGGCATCGACGCGCGCGGCATGGCGCCGCTCAAGGGGCAGCTCGACGCGATCGCTGCCTTGAAGGACAAGGGCGCGTTGTCGGCGATGCTCGGCTCGACGATGCGCGCCGACACCGATCCGCTCAACGCGAGCAATTTCCACACCGAGAATCTGTTCGGCCTGTTCGTGACGCAGGACCTCAACCGGCCCGACGTGACGATCCCCTATCTCATGCAGGGCGGGCTCGGCCTGCCCGATCGCGACTATTACGTCTCGGCCAAGCCGGAAATGGCCGAGCTGCGCACCGCCTATCGCGCCTATGTCGAAAAGCTGCTGACCCTGGCGGGCGTCAGCGATGCCGCAGCGCGTGCCGACCGCATCGTCGCGCTGGAGAACAAGATCGCGCGCGCGCATTTCGACATCGTCGCCAGCCAGGACGCGCACAAGGCGCAAAGCTGGAAGAAGGGCGATTTCGCCACCAAGGCGCCGGGCATCGACTGGGCGGCTTATTGGAATGCCGCCGGCCTGCCCGCGCAGCAGGATTTCAGCGTGTGGCAGCCCGAGGCGATCACCAGGCTGTCGGCACTGGTGGCGAGCGAGCCGATCCAGGCGTGGCAGGACTGGCTGACCTTCCACAGCATCAACCAGGTCACGTCGGCACTGCCGCAGGCGATCCGTGACGCTTCGTTCGATTTCTACGGCAAGACCTTGAACGGCACCGTCGCGCAGCAACCGCGCGACAAGCAGGCGATCGCCGCGGTCAATGCCGCGCTGGGCGATGCGGTCGGCAAGATCTACGCCGACAAATATTTCCCCGCCTCGTCCAAGACCGAGATCCAGGGGATGGTGAAGAACATCGTCGCGGCGTTCGACAACCGGCTGAAGGCGCTGCCCTGGCTGGCGCCCGCGACCAAGGAAGAGGCGCGCAAGAAACTCGCCGTGCTGATCGTCGGGGTCGGTTATCCCGAGACGTGGCGCGATTATTCGTCGCTGGAGATCAAGGCCGATGACCCGGTCGGCAACCTGCAGCGCGCGCGCCTCGCCGAATATCGCCACCAGATCGGCAAGATCGGCAAGCCGGTCGACCGCCACGAATGGTGGATGACGCCGCAGACCGTCAACGCGGTCAACCTGCCGGTGCAGAACGCGCTCAACTTCCCCGCCGCCATCCTCGAGTCGCCGTACTTCGACGCCAAGTTCGACGCGGCCGCCAATTACGGCGCGATCGGCTCGGTGATCGGCCATGAGATCAGCCACAGCTTCGACAATCTCGGCGCCGATTTCGATTCGACCGGCAAGCTGCACAATTGGTGGACCGCCGCCGACCTCAAGCATTTCGAGGATTCAGGGAAAGCGCTGGCCGCGCAATACGATGCCTATGAGGCGTTCCCCGGGCTGCATCTCAACGGCACCCAGGAACTGGGCGAGAACATCGCCGACGTCGCCGGGCTGACCGCGGCGTACGAGGCTTATCACGCCTCATTGGCCGGCAAGCCGGCGCCGGTGATCGACGGGCTGACCGGCGACCAGCGCTTCTTCCTCGCCTTCGCGCAAGGCTGGCGGACCAAAATGCGCGACAAGTCGCTGCGTGGCCGTATCGCCACCGACGTCCATGCGCCGGCGATGTGGCGCGTGCAGACCGTGCGCAACCTCGACGCCTGGTATCAGGCATTCTCGGTCAAGCCGGGGCAGAAGCTGTACCTCGCACCCGAGCAGCGCGTCCACGTCTGGTAAGTCCATCGACGCGAGGCGGGGCGTTCCGAAGCAGGCTGTACAAGAACTGAGTCGGGAAAACGCAGCCACAAGGCTTCAAGATCTCGACCATCGAGTTCGACCGGCACCGCGCCCGTCATGTCGAGATCGGCGATGTCGGCCTCGATCCGCGACGGCGTGTTGAAACCGGTGAACGCAGGCGTGTCGGGAAAATGCGCCACGGCCGATCCTCTCGTCATTCGTTGTCAACATTGTATGCAACGCGAACATTTATTCAAGCGCGCGGATTGACGCGTCGCTGCGCAATGCCCAAGCTGCCTGGATGAGCTATCCGTCCAGGACGATCGACCGAAGCGCGGCCGCCGGAAGGGACATCGGCGATATCGACCAGATTGTCGGATTTCACCTCCGCCTGGCCCATGGCGCGGTCTACCGCCATTTCACCGAGACGTTCGCCGAACTTGATCTCACCCAGAAGCAGGTTTCGGCGCTCTGGCTGATCGATGATCATCCCGATATCGCGCAAGCGGATATTGGTCGCCGGTTGCAGATGGATCGGGCCACGGTGATGGCGATCATCAACCGACTACAAAAGCGCGGCTTCGTCGAACGCGGTGCCTCGACCGGGGATCGGCGCCGTCAAACGCTTCACCTGACGGCAGCCGGGCACGAGGCGTTGCTCAAAGCCCGGGCGAGCGTTCTCGAGCACGAAACCTGGTTGAAGGCGCGGTTCAGCCAACGGGAGGTCGACCAGTTGGTCAAGCTGCTGCGGCGAATCCACGAGTGATCGTCCGCGCGCAAGCCGGTCTGACTCAGAACCCATAACCAACAAGCGATTGCGCGCGTTCACGGCCCCCCGCTCGCCGATCTGGTCGCCATCCTCGCCAAGGCTGTCGCGAAGGCGTGCTGCGCGAGAAGATCCGGTTCCTGTGCCGCTCGTCGCTGTTCGTGGTCGACGAGCGCAGCTAATGGACAAGTGCAGCCACTCGCCTTCGGCCTGCGACGCGCATCGTTAAGCCGTATGTGCCGCGGGCACGCGGCGGTTATCGGGATCAAGCATGCCGGTACGCCATCTGGTGCGTCACTCGCTTTCGCGGAACTTGTCGTGGCACGCCTTGCAGGCGCCACCGAGCGCGGTACGTGCCGACGTCATTGCAGCCACGTCGCCGCTGACCGTCGCGGCCTGCAACGCTCTTGCGGCACCAAGCATGTCGTTGTGCAGCTTTACGAAGGTCGCCTGGTCCGCCCAGATCGCCGCCTTGGCCCGCGTTTTCTCGCCCGATTCCGGGCCGCTGCCCTTCGGGAAAAATTTGAGTTGCCCCGATGCTCGGCTCAGGAGCTCCCGAGCGAGAGGACGTATGGTCGCCAGGTCGGGTGCACCCGTTTTGATCTCGTCATTGATCGTCTTGAACGCGCCGCCGATTTCTTTGTAATTCGCCTTGCGTGCGGTGATTGCGGCGATAACTGCTGGTGAGGCTGCGTAGGCGCAAGAGCTTCCCAACACCGCGACGGCGATTCCGAAGGCAATCGATTTACGCTGTACGCACTTCATATTTGTCACTCCGTGAAGTTGGATTGTCCGGATCAAAATCCATTTTCGGCTACCTGTCCGGCAGGGCATTGAATCTCCATCGATTGATATCGGACCCAGGTGGAGCAGTGGAAGCGCGTCCGCGCTCGCGGTGTCAACGGACATGTCACGCATTTCGAAGCGATGCGTTGTCGATGACGAAGCGATAGCGCACCTCACCCTTCAGCAGGCGCTGGTAAGCGACGTTGATATCCTGGATCGCGATCATCTCGACGTCGCAGGCAATGCCATTTGCCGCGCAGAAATCGAGCATTTCCTGTGTTTCGGCAATCCCGCCAACAGCCGAACCAGCAATCGACCGTCGACCCGTCAGGAGTAATGTGCTGTGCACTGGCGGATCGATAGGCGCCAGCTGACCCAACAGAATCAACACTCCATCGAATGTCAACGCCGACAGATATGGATTCAGATCATGGGAATTAGGCACGGTGTCGAGGATAAAATTGAACCGACCGGCCACATCCGCAAAGCGCGTGCTATCAGTGGTTACGACGACATCATGGGCGCCAAGCCGCCTGGCTTCGTCTTCTTTGTCCGCGCTTCGCGTAAACAGGGTTACTTCTGCGCCAAGGGCCCGCGCAAACTTCAGCGCCATGTGACCGAGGCCGCCAAGGCCTACCACCGCGACCCTGTGCCCGGGACCAACCTTCCAGTGACGCAGCGGCGAATAGGTCGTGATACCGGCGCAAAGCAACGGGGCTGCGGTTTTCGGATCAAGGCCAGGGGGCAGGCGCAGCACAAACCGGTCAGAAACGACAATATATTCCGAATAGCCACCATAGGTCGGCTGGGCATCGTGACGGTCGACGGAACCATAGGTCGATGTAGGATAATTCTCACAATAAGATTCCGCATTGGCCTCGCACGGGCCGCAAGTGCGGCAAGAATCGACGAAACAACCGACGCCGACCATGTCACCGACGCCGAATTTCGTCACCGCGCTTCCGACGCCCGTCACGCGCCCGATTATCTCATGGCCCGGCACGAGCGGATAGAAGCTATATCCCCAATCGTTTCTCGCGGAATGCAGATCGGAATGGCAAACTCCACAGTATAGGATATCGATCGTAACATCATCCGGGCGTGGCTCACGGCGCGCAAATGCGAATGGTTCGAGATCTGAATCAGCATTCTTGGCGGCATAAGATTGAATTAATTCTGTCATTAGCAAAACTTTTTCCACAACATAATGTTGGTCCGGATGATACTTATTTTTTCATTTATACATTAAAATCCGATAGAAATCCATAATTATTATCGGCCCCAAATCGAAATAACAATCCAAACGGAAATTCCTGAAAATATTATCAGAGCAATTCCCCGCCATACGGAAACGAAATATACTTTCTTAGCCTCTATATTAGTCATTTTATTTCCGGAAATCATCGGAATTATCAAGTTTTCGCGACGAACAATTAGGTAAAATGCAATGGCGATGATGTGAATAATAACGATAGCAAGGATTAAGTTGAAAAATATGTGATGAAGACCGGCAGCCCATCGCCCGGTATCGAACCCCACGAGGTAGCTGAAGGGGCCGGATTCCAGCCCATCGATATCCACCGAGATGAGACCCAACCCGGTCTGCACCGCCAGCAGGGACAGCATCGCAACGACGCTCCAGCCCCCTACGGGATTGTGCCCCAAATGCGGCACGCCGTCGCGCCGAAACATATCGTGACGGATATAGCTGGCAATGGTGCGCGGCCCCTTGAGGAAGCTGGAAAAGCGTGCGGAGCTTCCCCCCGCAAAACCCCAGAACACCCGGAACAACAACAGCGCAACGACGCAATATCCGGCTCGCCGATGCCAGTCGAGAAGGCCGTTGCTGCCGGTCCACCAGAGCGCGCCCAGCAATGCCACCAAGACCCAGTGAAACACACGCGTGGGTGCATCCCACAAGCGAACCGGCCGTCCTGCTTTCCGAAGGGTCATGCTGGCTGACGATGCGCATGGCCGCATGCCCTGATCACGCTATCGGACGCGTCCCACGCGCCGCTTCGGGCGGCGGGGAGCGAGATCGCGACAATCATTTTTGCATTGCCAGCCCATGCATATTCAATTCTTACAATGGGAAGAGTCATCGCATCTCGATCCGACGTGGCCTCGCCTCGGCCCGCGCCAAATAGTCGCCAGCAGGAAGATTATGCGCCACCCCTTTTTTGTGCAGTCATGCCGGTATTTGAGCAACAAAGCGTCGATGCCGTGGCGCTGCCCGGACCGGAAGCTGCTGCACCGCCGCGCCAATCATCCCACAAGGGCGATCTCTCAGCGACAGCAAGCATGCCTCGCCCGGATTCTCTCGTTCATTTCAATGGGCATGGCCGGCTGGTGAGCTTGCGGTCTGCGCCAATGTGATCTAATTAAGCGGTAACGGGGGCAAAAATAACCCCAACTTTGTGCATTGAACATGTCGTTCGGCATGATCGTCAGGAGCAGGGGTGACCGTTCAATTCCGCAACAAAGATATCGTATTTCGCAACGATCAGTTCGAGATTGCGTCATACGTCTTGCAGGTCCTCGCCTCGGAGGGGGAGGACGTGCGGCCGATCCTTGACGAGGTGCAATGCGGCACGCTGACCGAGTTCATGCGTGACGGGCCCGACATGGACGCGCGGCGGCTGAGGCGTCTCTCCTTAGGCGCGATGTCGGAAGTCAGCCGGATTGCGCTGCAGCGCGACGGGCGCGCCAATTCTCGCTTGGGCGACTGGGAATTGCTCGTTTATTGCCTGGTGAGCTGCGGGTCGCTGCGAAACGCGATTGAACGGATGAGCGAATTTTTCCGCGCGATCGACGGTCGCCTGGGATTTGTGAATCTTCACGTCGATGACAGCGTCGCTGAGTTGCGGTTCGACTGCCTCCATCTGCATCGAAGCGCCCTTTCCCTGGCGCTCGATCTGATCGGTATGGGAAGTATGCATGGCCTGTTGAGCTGGCTCATCGCCGACCTCATTCCGGTAATCGAGATTTGTCTGCCTTATCCGGAGGATTTTCGCGGCTATTGCGATCAGCGTATCATGCCCTATCCGATCTTCCTCGGCGGTGCAGTGACGGCACTACGATTTCCGGCAAAATTGCTCGATCACCCTCTGATGCGAACCGGCGCGGACTGCGACGCGCATGATCTCGACTTCTTCCCGGAGGCCAGGGGTGAAGGGCTGCCGCGAGGCATCGCAGATCAGGCACGCCGGGTCGTATATCTGGAACTTCGCGATAAATGGTCTTTGCTGTCGCTGGACGGGCTTAGCGAACGGCTTGGGCGAAATCGGGAGACACTCCGGCGTCAATTGAAAGACGCGGGAACCAACTACAATCGCATTAAAGATAGTTGCCGGTGCGAATTGGGACTCCATCTCCTTCGCCGGACCAACCTGAAGATCGAGGAAGTGGCTGGACGCCTGGATTTCTGTGATTCCGATGCGTTCCGACGCGCGTTTCATGAATGGATCGGGATCACTCCTTCAGCTTATCGTCGTGGAGAAAGCGCCGTTTGGGAAGCGGCCGGCCGAGGGTAACGCCTCCCGTGCCGTTTAGCGCGATGAAGTCCCCCGCGGGTCGCGGCGTAATCGCGGGGAACTTCGTGATCGGCGGTTCGCCTGTCAGCCGCGCATCAGTGAACCGCCATTGACGTCAATCACTGATCCGTTGACCCATCGGCCATCCTCCGAGAGGAGCAGCGCGACCATGGCTGCGTGATCTTCGGGTTCGCCCAGCCGCGTATGCGGGGTACGCTCTCTGAAGTAGTTGAACCATTTTTCCGCTTCCGAGGCGTTCGCCTGCATCGAGGCTTTCATTTCTCCCGTCACGGTAAAGCCGGGGGCGATGACGTTCGCGGTGAGGCCTTCCTTGCCCCATCGCGCCGCGACGTGGCGCATCAACGCGTTTATCCCGGCTTTGGACATCGCGTAGGATGGCCGGGTTGGTTCACCGCCCACAGCGGAGCCCGAACTCGTGTAAACGATTGCCGACGCCTCGTTCTTTAGAAGGTGCGGCAAGACGGCGCGCGTGCACAGCAAATGGCCGCGCAAGTTTACCGAAATCGTTCGATCGAAGACCGCAAGGTCAACCGTCAAGGCATCAGAGTCCTCCATGATGACACGCAAGTCTGCCGCGTTGATATGCGCGCCGTCGAGGCCGCCGAAGCGTTCAACGGCCGCGTCGACGGCAGCCTTGACCGCGGCTTCGTCAGAAATATCGACATGGGTGGCGAACGTGTCGCCGCCGGCGTCCGCTGCAACGCTCTCGGCGCCGGTGAGGTTTATGTCCGCGGCACAGACACGGGCACCCTCTTGCGCAAGCCTCTTCACTGTCGCCGCGCCGATACCGGTTGCACTGCCGAACACGATGATACGACGCCCGTTCAATCGGTCTTTCATGGTAATCTCCTCATAGCGAATGATGTCGGCGCCAATCCGCCGAATTCACAAATTACGCGTCCCGCCGGGACAGAAATCGGACGTTGGAGCGAGGCTCGGGCTGAGCCTTGCTGACGCGTCCGGGCGCAGCAAGGTCGGCGCCGCAGTCATCCTTATGTGCGCGACTATGTGCACACCGGTTACCTCAAGCGTCTGCCATTCCTGGCACCCGGGCGCATTCTTGCCCTCACCTTGGATGCGAGCGGTGGTGCGCGGATAGTCGGCTTGGCTACCTGCCAGGGCCTACCTGCATAAGCTCGACGAGAAGGCCGTTCGGATCGCTTACACTAGCCACAATGATACCTTGCCCCCCGGGTGCCGCTTTCGGTTCGCGGAGGACCTTGTAACCGGCCTTGCGAACCCGCTCAATCGTTGCGTTCAGGTCATTGACGCGAAACGCCACCTTTGCGCCGATCGTGTGGTTCTGCGCCGCCGTCCCATTTGCGTGATGGACGAGGAAAAACATCGTCTCGCCGGTCGCTGCATTGCCGCTGAAGGTCAGCGCCACCTCGTTCACGGCCGAGCCCGGCTGGCCGATCTGCAATGCAATCTTCAGTCCGATCGTGTCGATATAGAAAGCCTTGGCCTTGTCCATATCCGGCACTTCAATGCCGGCGAACATCATCCCTTGCGTCATCATGACGGGCGCCATCGGTGCAGCCGGCGCGACGGGCGCCGACTGGGCGCTCACCATGGCGGGTGCCGCCAGCCAGGCAAACGCCCAAGCGGGCAAGATCAAAGTGGAACGTCGCTTTACCATAAATGCCTCCCTGCTACCGCCCTAGAAATTCAAACTGAACGTAGCTCCGAACTCACGCGGCTGACCGATCGACACGGTCTTATAGTGCGATAGGAACGGTGCAGCGCTGCTGTTTGTGGAATAGCGCAGTTCGCTCGGGCCGACTGCGGTGATCCTCTGCTCATTAAGCGCATTCTTGGCGAACACCGACAATTCCCACCGTCGCGACGAACCTCGTACACCAAAAAACAGGCTGAGCGTATGGGCCGACGGGATGGTGAAATTGGACGCGACGATGAAGAAGCTGGGGCGATAGACGAGAAGACCGCGCGCGAAGGCCTCCACCGAGCCGATCGGCACATGATATTCGCTGGTGCCACTGGCTGAAAAATCAGGCGCGTTAACGAGCCGGTCGCTCGAAGTGCAAAAGCTCACCTGTTGCCCAACGGGGACAAAGGGTGTCCCGATAGAATCCGGCGTCCCGTCACCGTTGAAATCATTGCAGGGAATCCGCGCGTTATCGTAGCGCGATTTATTATAGGAGGCGCTCACTTGCAGGCTCCAGCGCTGGCTCACCCTGGCATCGATCTGCGCTTCGATTCCCTTGGTGATCGCTGGTGCATTGTAGCTCAATGTCGCGGTGCCGCTATCGATCACCCCATTGCGCGCCGAAGACGTTCTCGCGCTGGTCAACCCGATAAAGCCATCGAACTTCTGGTAATAGGCCGACAGATTGAGTGACAGATGATGGTCGAACAATTGCGATTTGAGGCCTAACTCGATCGAATCCGAACGTTCCGGCTTGAGCACCAGCAATGATGGGTCGAGCAGCGACGTCACGCCCAGCTGGGCCGATCCGCGCCTGAAGGAACGCCCGTAGCTGACATAGGTCGTGACGTCAGGCGTCCAGTCATAGGAAATGCTGGCCGTGCCGGTGAAGGGATTTGCGGTCTGGTCGTCGAATGGCTTTTTCACCGTAGCCTGGTTGTTCGGGTTGGTGAAAGCCGGAAGGGTGAAGGGAGTAGCACCGCGTGTTCCCGGCGATGATACCGTCAGGTAGCTCTGCGCATAAGCGACATTGTGTGTAAAACGGGCGCCGAGTTCGAGCTTTAACCTATCGGTGAACTGGAAGCGCGCGGCGGCGAATGCGGCAAGGTCGCTGCTGTTGTTGAAGATATTCACATGCGCGTTGAGGGGCAGCATGGCCTGTGCCGCAGGATAAGGTGTCGCGACCGTCGGCGGCAGGCCGCCGAGGTTGGCGGGCCGCGCATAGAAGCTACTCACGTCAAAATCCGATATGCTGTGCGACAAATTGCGGTTGTAAAACGCGCCGATCGTAAAATTGAACACGCCCCGATATTCGGAATCGATGCGCAGTTCGGCCGTGAAATTCTTCGTGGGATTGGGCACGGTCAAATTCTGCGAATAGCCGTCGATGGCATTGCCGGTGTCCTGATCCTCAACAGTGTAGAGATTGGCCCTCTGATATCCGACGAGTGCGGAAACTGCATAGTCGCCGAGCTTCCAGCGGAAGTCGGCGCTCAGGAGATGGCTATGGTTCGAATAGAATGATCGGCCGCCTGCGACGGAGAGGCGCTGCTCTGGCGTGATCGCCGGGCCGTTCACGAACGGCGACAACAGGCTGGGCTGGTTGCCCGTCCCGAAAACCTGCGCGCTTTGCGTCAGGTAGCTGTCGAGATATTGGTAAATGATGTTGCCGGTGAAGTTGCTGGCCGGCGCGAAGGATAATGTCGCGCGAACGCTCTCGGTATCCTGGAAAGCGCGCTCACCGAGCGTGAGATTGTAGGTCTGGTTTGCCCAGTTGCGGTCCCACAGGCCCGCCACGCGCAATGCCAGCTTGCCATCAACGATCGGCACGGAAACCGCGCCCTGCAGGTTGCGCGCACCGCGGTTCGATCCGGTTGCCTGCAACTGGCCTTTCACCTCGTTGAGGTCAGCATGGCGGGTGGTGATGGTGATCGCACCCGCTGGAGCCGTCTTGCCGCGCAAAGTACCTTGCGGCCCGCGAAGGACCTCGACCTGCTGAACGTCGTACATCGCGGTGCTGATAATGTTTATGTCGACCGGTACCTCGTTAAGGTACACGGCTACCGCCGCCGGGCCGCCGATATCGGGATTGAACGAGATGCCACGCAGCGTAGCCGTGGTATTGCGACCGGTGCTGGTGAGTGTGAGGCCCGGCGCCAGTGCGGCGATGTTCTTGAAGTCGAAGAGATTGAGCTTCTCAAGCTGTGCGCCGGTTACCACGTCGACCGACATCGGAACGTCTTTGAGGCGCTCCGCGCGCTTGCTCGCGGTGACGATGACATCATTGGAGGGTTGATCCGACCGAGTGTCACCGGTCTGAGCGGCTTGGGGTTCGACGATGGACGTCGTTGTCTGTGCGTTGGCGGCCTCTGCCAATGTCGTCAGCGCGGCACCCGTCATGAGCGCGCGCAGTATGATTTTCTTGGTGCGATTCATCATCTTCCCCCTGTTTGTAGATCACAGTCGAGCTCGAACGGTGCGCCGCCTCGGGCGCACCGCATTTGTGGCAGTCTCAAGTGACGAGTATTTTTTACGCTAGAAGTTCAGTCAGCGTCCGGTTGGTTCGGGACCCGGCGGCGCCCCAAGCGTCGGCTGGCACGCCCATAACTTGCTGCAACGTGAGTCCGACCCGGGTGACCGAATCGCCGTTGCCGTTGATGTGGATGCCGGCCTTGATCTTGCCGCCAGCCCGGCCCGCGGTCATCATCGGGATACCATTGGGATCGTGGTTCTTGGCGAAGCTGACGTCGGAGTGGGCGAAGACAAGCATGTTGTCGAGCAACGTACCGTCGCCTTCCTTCACAGCGGCCATCGACGTCACGAAATCTGCCCACGCACCCATGCACTGTGTCGCGAACTTGTCGACGGTTGGCTGATAGCCGAGTGTCCGGTCGGTCAGCTCCTCGTGCGTGGACTGATGATAGCCGGTCGTGCTGCCGTCGCTCCGCAATTCGGCCAGCGCTTCGGAGAACGTCATGTTGAACACCTTGGTCTGGTTGCACGCCAGCGCCATCGCCAGCATGTCCGCCATCACCTTGTGACCCGCCTCGCGCTGCGTGATGTCGGTACTCGCCGCGATCTCCTGCGGCTTGGCCGGGACACGGCAGGCCTCGGCGGGCGGCGGCTTCTCCAGTTGCAGCGCCAGCTTCTGCTCGATCTCGCGCACCGAGGTGAAATACTGGTCGACCCGGGCACGATCGGCCGCGCCAATTCGTTGCATCAGCTTGCGGCGCTCGTCCGTAACCCCGGACAGGATGCTCTTGCGCACCATGTAATGTGGGTCCGGCGTGAACGCCGCAGCGTTCGGATCATGAAAGTCGGTGCCGAAGATCTTCTGGTACATCTCGAGCGGCGTCGGGATCGCCGCATTCTGGGAACTGCCGTTGCGATAGGAATAGCTGGTTCGTGGATTGCCCGACGGCGACAGGTCCAGCGATCGGAACACCGAGCCGCCCCCGATCGCGTCGGAAATAATCACGTCAAGCGTCGGCGCGGCAATCTTTTGCCAACCCTCGGCGGCGCTCCCCGTACGGATGGCGATATTGCCGGAATAATGTGGCGAGTTTGCCTGGCCCTCCAGCGGCACCGCGAAATTGGACAGGATCGAAACATGTTGCTGCACCGGTTTCAATGGTGCCAGCTGCGCCGGCAGGTCATAGGCTGAACCCGCCTTGGTGGGATTCCAACGGTCCGGGATCATGCCACAGCCCCAGAACCAGGTGCCGAAACGCACCGGCATGCGGCCACCGCCCAGTGACGCTGCGATGGCGGTGCCGTTCGTGTCGAGGAAGTAGTCGAGGAACGGCAGGGCCAAGACCACCGCACCACCACGCATCACGCCGCGCAGCAAGAAACGCCTCCGGGTTGTTTCCAATGCCATCAAACTCATCCCTTCGCTCCCGCCGCCAGCTGCGCCAGGCGGCGCGGGCGTTTCACGGCGGGTGTCACCGCATAATATGTCGGGCTCAGCACGATCGCGCGGATCAGGTCCGGTACGTGATAACCATCAGTCGAAAATTGCGTCTTGAGCCGGGCCAGCATGCCGTCATCCATGGCGGTCAGCCGGCGACCGAACGAATAGCGCAACGCGGTTTCCACCAGGCAGGCGCTGACCTTGGGATTGTTGCGGAGCGCCTGGCCAAGCTGCACCGCGCCGTCGAACTTCACGCCATCGAGTTCGCCGGTGGCATCGATCGGCACACCATTCTCGGATGTGCGATACTGGCCGGCTCCGTCATAATTCTCCAGCGCCAGCCCCATTGGGTCCATGCGCTTGTGGCAGCTGGCGCATTCCTCATCATCGAGATGTGCCTGCACCCGCGCACGTGCCGTCAGCAGCTTGGGGTTGTTGACGTCCTGGACGACGGTGAAGTTGACGTTGGCTGGCGGCGCGGGAATCGGATCGCACATCAGGATTTCGCGGATCGCCTTGCCCCGCAAGGTCGCCGAACTGCGCCCGGGATGTGAATGGCCTGCGAGGAACGCGATCTGCGTCAGGATCCCGGCTCGCGGCTCGTTCGGACCGAACTCGTGCATCGCCCAGCCTTTTTGATCGACCGGAATCTTGTAGAGCGGGCTGAGCATGCCGTTCATCGCGACCTGTCGCGTGGTCAGCAAATCGCGAAAGTCACCGCGCTTCACAATCAGGAGATCGACGATCGTCCGGAGCGTTTGCTCACGCGCGTCGCCCGTCACCGCAGCGCGGTACCTGGGGTAGATTGTACCATCCTTCGATACCGTATTGAGGTCGTCGAAGCGGAGATAGTCGTCGAAAAAAGCGCGCGCGCCATTTACGAAACGGGGCGACGCCATCAAACGATCGACTTGAGCCGCCAGCCCGGCATCCGTCATCAGCGCGCCGGATTTCGCGGCGGCCAGCAACTCCTCGTCCGGCGTGCTGTTCCACAACAAATAGCTGATACGGCTGGCGCGCGACCATGCGTCGAGCGTCCGCGCACCCGGACGCGCCGGGTCGGCCGTGGTGTTCTCGATTCGGAAGATGAATTCCATCCCCGACAGGAGGCCCGACAGCGCGGCGCTCGTCGCGACGTAGAAGTCGCCGCCGAGTTGCTGGCGGGCGTCATCCCAGTTTTTCATCGCCAGGGCGATCTCGCTCGGCCCGAGCGGGCGACGATAGAGGCGAAGGCCAACGCGTTCGAAGAATGTCTTCGCACAGGCGCGGCCATCAGGGTCGACGGCGCTCGGGCCACAGCCCACGAGCGTGCCGCGATGCGCCGGATCGGTGACCTGATCGGCGATCGTCCGTGCGATCGCCTCATATTGCTCGAAGCCTCCACGGGTAACGGAAATCGTGCTGCCGCCCACCGCCAGCAGGCCGTCCACCCGCAGGTCGGGTTCGAACCGCCCGGCCACGCGAATGTCAGAGCCGAAGATATCCGCAATGCTGGCCCGATATTGCGCTTCGGTCAGTCGGAATAATTGCGGGGTGACTGCTGCGGCATCTGCCGCGGGCGTCGTGTTCTCGCTCCCCCGTTGCGCGGCGTTGACCGACGCCCAGGCGAACACCGCGGCGGACAGGCCGGCGACCAACCATTTCAATTTGATCTGTCGGTTCACGCGATCACCTGTCATTGGGTTGCAACCTGGGCAGGTTTGTGGACGACGTAAGCCGCCACGCCCTTGAACCGGTACATCGACGAAATGGCGGTGTTGCGATGCGTTCTTGGATCCGGAAAACCATCGGCGTTGGCGCGCAGCGCTTTGACCTGGCCGGGGCATGACATCAGGTTTGCGCCGATCGTCGAAGCCTGAGCATACTCATCCTCCAGACTGGCAAGCGTGTGATAGCCGTATATCCCGCCCTCGATCGAGCCGTCGGCATTGAGCGTCGCGCGTATTCGGGCCCTGCGCATGACGGGCCGGGCGTCGATTATCGATTCGTGGAAATGGAGCGTGATGTCGAATGTGTCCGTTGTCAGTACGCCGTTGGTGATCCGTCCCTTGACATGAGAAGTAAGCATGGGCCTGGGATCGGGGTGATAGCTGGCATCGGCCAGCGCGCCGCCAGTGGCGCTGAGTTCCAGCGCGTCCGCACTCGCGTAAACATTGACGTCAACATCGCTGTCGTTGCGATCGTCGTCGATGCCGGTCACCTCGATCAGTGTCGGTGAGGCCTGCGAGACGAGAACATTGTCGGCGACCCTGGGCACACCGGTAGAGCGAGCGATGCGGCCACAACCGACCGCGCGGTACCAGGCATTGTCGACGCCGGGTTCGCCATCGACGCCGACAAAATCGCGCTTGCCGACCTTGCCGTCGAGATTCATGCCATAGGCGACCTTGCCGAGATATTCCTGGTTGCCGCTCGCCTGTGTCGGGAAGTCATCGGGATTGGTGCATGTATCATAGGCAAGATGGCGCGTGGGATAGGAAACGATCGCGCCCTTGCCGGGCGGGATACCGGCAGCACGGCGAAGGTCTTCGATATTGTCGGAAGAAATCGGCGTGTCGCCAACGCTGCGTTTGAAACCCAGCGTCCGGGACATCAACGCGCCCAGTTCACGCCCACGGGCCGGGTCGGCATATTTCACGCGCTCTTCGGGCGACAGCGTGTCGAGAAAGACCTGCAGCGCATTCTTCGACTCCGTTGGGCAGGATTTGGAATCCACCTCGACAGAGGGCATGTAGATCGACGCGATCACGAAGCTGCGGGTTTCTGAAGGCCGGTTCTGGAGGGACAGCGTCGCCCCGGCCAGGGCGATTGCCGCCGCGGATGCCGAAACCGTTGTCGCAAGCGTGTTCACGGCAGCCCATCTCCTTGAACGTCACCGGCACATCCCGCGGATGTCGAGCGCGCTTCATTCCTGTTATTCCGTTCGTCATGGTCCGATCGACCATCCGGCGGTGTATTTGTCCAATTGCCATGGCTTAAGCGGCAAAAACACCCCTTTTGTGATAACCAGGCCCCGGCAAAGCGGGTAATTCGCCAGCAATTTGTGGGGGAAGGCCGTTGCGCCTTCCCCGGCTTCGTACATCTCGCCGCTGCCATGGTCTGGCTGCGATGAATGTCGATCCCCATCTGGTTCGTCGAAATATGCGCTCGGCCGGCCTCGCTCAGCGGGTGAAAAATGCCGCCAGACGCGATCATCCCGCGCGCTAGCGGACTTGCAGCCGAGCGCCGGCGCATCTCTATGGGAGCGCAGAACTCGCACCATTTCTGTCAGGAAAGTAAGGTATTTCAGTTGCTTATGATTTAAGCGGAAGAGGACGCCGACAGTGAAAAGCCTATCGAATCCTAAGCGGTTAGAAATACGCGTAAGCACTCTGGCTTGCCGCCATGGTGACCCCTACGGGAATCGAACCCGTGTTTTCGCCGTGAGAGGGCGACGTCCTGGACCGCTAGACGAAGGGGCCATGCGGTGGCGCGAGCGGGGCCTTTAGGTGGCGGGGCAGGGGGCGTCAAGGACGATCGCCGGCCCGCCGCGCCCCCTTCAGGCGGCGGCCTTTTTGCGCTCCGCCATCTCCACGTTGAGCATCTCGGCCAGCAGGAACGCCAGCTCCAGGCTCTGCCCGGCGTTGAGCCGCGGGTCGCAATGCGTGTGGTAGCGGTCGGCCAGCGACTGCTCGGTCACATCGACGGCGCCGCCGGTGCATTCCGTCACATTCTGCCCGGTCATCTCGGCATGGATGCCGCCGGCATGCGTCCCTTCCGCGCGGTGCACCGCGAAGAAGCCGCGCACCTCGGCGAGGATACGGTCGAACGGCCGCGTCTTGTAGCCATTGGCCGCCTTGATGACGTTGCCGTGCATCGGGTCGCAGCTCCACACCACCGGATGGCCCTCGCGCGTCACCGCCCGCACCAGCCTGGGCAAAGCCGCCTCGATCTTGTCATGGCCATAGCGCGTGATCAGCGTCATCCGCCCCGGCGTGCGCGCCGGGTTTAGCGTGTCGAGCATGCGCAGCAGATCGTCGGGCTCCAGGCTCGGCCCGCATTTCACGCCGATCGGGTTGCCGATGCCGCGCAGATATTCGACATGCGCGCTGCCCTGGAAGCGCGTGCGGTCGCCGATCCACAGCATATGCGCGCTGGTATCGTACCAGTCGCCGGTCAGGCTGTCCTGCCGCGTCATCGCCTGCTCATAGGGCAGCAATAGTGCCTCATGGCTGGTGTAGAATTGCGTCTGGCTGAGCTGCGGCACCGTATCCGGGCTGATCCCGCACGCCGCCATGAACTCCAGCGCCTCGCCGATCCGGTCGGCGGTCTCGGCATATTTCTTCGCCCAGGGGCTGCGGCCCATATAATCGTGCGTCCAGCGGTGCACCTGGGTGAGGTTGGCGTAACCACCGTTCGCGAACGCGCGCAGCAGGTTGAGCGTCGCCGCGGACTGCGAATAACCCTGGATCATGCGCTGCGGGTCGGGCGCGCGGCCTTCGGCGGTGAAGGCGATGTCGTTGACGTTATCGCCGCGATAGCTCGGCAGCTCGACGCCATCGATCGTCTCGGTATCGGCCGAACGCGGCTTGGCGAACTGGCCGGCCATGCGCCCGACCTTCACCACCGGCAGCTTCGAGGCATAGGTGAGGACGACCGCCATCTGCAGCAGCACGCGGAAGGTGTCGCGGATGTTGTTGGGGTGGAATTCGGCGAAGCTCTCGGCGCAATCGCCACCCTGTAACAGGAAACCCTCGCCAGCCGCGACCTTGGCCAGGTCGGCGGTCAGATGGCGCGCCTCGCCCGCGAACACCAGCGGCGGATAATTGCCGAGCGTGTCGGTCGCCGCCTTCAGCGCGGCGGCGTCGGGATAAGTCGGGAGCTGGCGGGCCTCGGCCTTGGTCCAGCTATCGGGGGCCCAGTTGGCGGCCATCATGTCTTCCATTCATTACGCGCAAATTTCGGGCGGCCCCCATGCGCCGAATCGGCCGGAGTCGCAACGAAGGAAAAGTTTCCGCGTGGGACGGCCGAGGGGAGGGCGCGTGCCGGGCCGTCGACGAACGGACGTCACGCACGGCCGGCGGACATTCCCGTTGCGCGCTTCACGGCGTACTTCATCGATTGTTCGCAGAGTGATCGGGGAGGGTCCCCATGCGCCAGCTATTGTTGCTCATCGCCTCGCTCGTCGTCGTCGGCGGCGCACAGGCCGCCGGCGAAGCGCCGCCCGGCATCTCTGCCGTGGCCCCCGGCATCTGGCTGCTCCCGGGCGGCATCCGGCCCGACCGCCAGCCCGACGGCAACACCGTCATTTTCAAGGCGCCCGCGGGCCTGATCGTGATGGATACCGGGCGCCACGCCTGGCACCGCGAGGCGATCCTCGCCTTCGCACACGCGGAAAAGCAGCCCATCGTCGCGATCGTCAACAGCCACTGGCATCTCGACCATGTCAGCGGCAATCCCGCCTTGCGCGCCGCTTTTCCGGGTCTCAGGGTCTATGCCAGCGGCGCGATCGACGGTGCGTTGACCGGCTTTCTGGCGAAGAGCGCCGGCGATGCGCCGCGTTATCTTGCCGACACCACGCTGCCGGCGGCGACACGCGAGGACATCGGCAACGACCTTGCGACGATCCACAACGGCGCGGCGTTACGCCCCGATGTGGTGATCGCCGCGTCGCGCGCGGAAACGATCGGCGGGCGTCATTTGCGGATCAATCTCGCTGCCGACGCCGCGACCGCGGGCGACATCTGGGTGTATGACCCGCGTTCGCGCATCGCCGCGGTCGGTGATCTCGTCACCTTGCCGGCACCCTATCTCGATACCGCCTGCCCTGATGGGTGGCGGGCGGCGCTCGCGCGGATTGCGGCAACGCGCTTCGTCACGGCAATTCCCGGGCATGGCGAGATCATGACGCGCAGCCAGTTCGCGCTCTACCGCGCCGCCTTCGACACCTTCATCGATTGCGCGCAGTCCTCCCGCTCCGTGGCGTTATGCGCCACCAACTGGGCAGCGATGGTCAAGCCGCTGCTCGGCGCCGATCCGCAGGCGCCACGCCGCGCGCGCGGGGGCGCCGCTTATTATGTCGGGCTGCTGCGCGCCAATGGCGGCAACAGTCCCTATTGCGCCACGCAAAAAATCTAGCGGCGAACTTCCTGCCCGGTGCGGCATGGCAAGGCGGCGTCGTGCCGTTGGTACCGGGAGGAAACGCATGAAGAAATCAGTCTGGCTGGTGACCGCCCTGTCGCTGTCGACCGTGCCCGGCGCGGCGCACGCCCAGCAGGAAGCGTCGCCCTGGTCGCTGGCCAGGCTGGTAAACGCGCCGCCCGAGCTGACGATCTCGGGCAGTGTCCGGTTGCGTTACGAGACGATCGACGGCCAGCCGCGCGCCGGCTTCAATGCCTCCGACCAGCTGCTCGATCTGCGGACCATCCTGTTCGCCGAATATCATACCGGCCCGGTCCGCCTCGGCGTCCAGCTCGGCGACAGCCGCGCCTGGTCGGGCAATGCCGGCTCACCGCTCACGACCGGCGAGGTCAATATTTTCGAGCCGGTCCAGGCCTATGTCGCGGTCGACATCGCCCATCCGTTCGGCGCGGGAACCGCGCTCAAGCTCCAGGCCGGACGGCTGCTGCTCGATCTCGGCTCGCGCCGCCTGATCGCCAACGACGATTATCGCAACACCACCAATGGCTTCACCGGGCTGCGCGGCGATGTCACGGCCCGCGGGGTCAAGGCCACCCTGATTTATGTGCTGCCACAGCTCCGTCTGCCCGATGACAAGCCGTCCCTGCTCGCCAATCATGGCGCGCTCGATCGCGAGAGTTTCGACGCCGTCCTATGGGGCGGGCTGGTCACGAAGGCGCGCGCGCTCGGCGATACGGCGGCCGAGCTGTCCTTCTATCATTTCGGCGAGCGCGATGGCCCCGGGCGACCGACGCGCGACCGCTCGCTCGACAGCATCGGCGCACGGCTGTTCCGCCAGCCAGCCACCGGCCGATGGGACCATGAGGTCGAGGGCATCTATCAGACCGGCCGGATCAGTGTCGGCCTCGCGCCCGGTGCGCCGACGCTCCCTGTGCGCGCGTGGTTCGCCCGTGCCCGGCTGGGTTATACCTTCGCGCAGGGGTGGGAGCCGCATGTCGCCGTCGAGTTCGACGCGGCGAGCGGCGACCATGGCGGTGCGCATTACGGCCGGTTCGACCCGCTGTTCGGCATGCGCAGAGCCGATTTCGCGCCTGCGGGGTTCTATAACGCGATCGGGCGCAGCAACATCGTCTCGCCCGGCATGCGGGTCGAGGTCACGCCCGGCAAGCGGACGGACGCGTTCATCGGCTACCGCGCGATGTGGCTCCAATCGGCGACCGATGCCTTTTCGACCACCGGGGTGCGCGATCCGGCTGGCCGGTCGGGCGATTTCGGCGGTCACCAGTTCGATGCCCGGTTGCGCTACTGGGTCGTGCCGAAGGCGTTGCGTTTCGAGGCCGATGGCGTCGCCCTGCTGAAGGGGAATCAGCTGCGACGCGCGCCAAATGCGCCCGCGAACGGCAATAGTTTCTACAGTTCGCTCAATCTGACGGCGATGTTCTGAACACGCTCCCGCCCGTGCCGCCCTACATCCTGTTTCCGGGCGCCGCTGGAACATCGCCCGACGGTGCCGCCTTGAGCACCTGGAGGATGCCGTCGTCGAACAGCACCAGCGTCCAGCGCCGCCCGTCGCTGCACCGCGCGTCCCATGCCGGGTGCCCCTCCACCGGCTGTTGCGCCTGCGAGGCGGCCACGCTGTCGCAGGTGAAGCCCGCATCCTCGATCGCGCGGTAGAAGGTCGCGTCGCGCTGCTTCGGCGCGAGCTGGTTGATCCGCGCCAGATAATCGACCTTGGGCGCGGTCGTGGGTTTCGGCTGTGGCGGCGACGAATTGCACCCCGTCAGCAGCATGGCGGTCAGGCCCAGCGAGGGGAGCAGCTTTCTCGGCATGATATCGGCCTGTCTTCTGAACGGTCATCGGCCCTCGACCATAGCACGGATCGGCGCGCGAAAGCACGACGTCGCCGGGGCACTATGCCGGCCCGGGCTCGACATGAAAGCCGATGACGATGACGGTCGGGTCGTCCTCCCAGCGGTCGCCCGGCGTCGGATGATTGACGTTCCAGTAATGCGCAAACGCCCGCCGTGCGGTTAGGTGCTGGCCGGGGATCGGCCGCGGCCAGCGCCACAGCACGCCGCCCAGCACCGCGCGCACGCCCTCGGCGCGGATCTCGGTCGGCGTGATCTGCTGCAGCCGCGCCTGGCGCACCGCCTCGACGACGAGCGTCAGGCGCGACGCCCAGTCCGGCATGTGCCCCGCGGCAATCCATTTGTAATCGCTGTCGCCCGGCGCGCGGCCGGGCTCTCCGCTGCCGTCGCGATATTGCCGCCAGCCGTCCCAAAAGATCGCGAACTCGGCCTTGCCTGGCGTGGTGACGATATCCCGCCCCGCCTCATGCCGCGCGGCGAGACAGGATTCGCGTACCCGGATGCGATCGCCGGCGGCGCACGTCGACAAGGCGCTCGACGCCCCGACGCGCACCTGCCTCTTCCATCCGGAAAGAAGCGCCGAG
>Ga0068864_100000481_pt1 | contig 34602 bp, 24 predicted proteins | sample KBSSwiS72_FD_66586 | JGI IMG/M metagenome (GOLD analysis project Ga0068864, IMG submission 66586) | Switchgrass rhizosphere microbial communities from Kellogg Biological Station, Michigan, USA - KBS Switchgrass S7-2 | ecosystem: Host-associated > Plants > Roots > Rhizosphere > Soil ...
ATTTCGTTGTACTATTCGAACAGAAACGGTACGGCGATGCGGCACTGGAGGCGACGATCGTCACCTATAGTAATCCTGAAAACGCACAGGCGTGGGAGATAGCTGGCCTGTCTCAGTTCGCCCTCAAGCGATATCCGGAGGCAGCCAGGAGCTTGGAGAAACTTCTTCAATTGCAGCCCGCGAAACTACAAGAGGCACCGATAGTTGATGCGCTGGGGCAGGCTTATTTCTATGCCGACCTGTACGAGAAAGCGGTGCCACTATTACTAGTTGCAACAACATCCGCCCGTGCGAAAAGTGACGCAACGCCGCATTACCAGCTTGGGCTTGCTTATTACCGGACTAAGCGCAACCGAGAAGCTATTGCCGAACTTAAGAGCGCTATTCGAATCAAAAATGATTATGTGATAGCTCGCTTTTTTCTGGGAATGTCCTATCTGGCTATCGGCGATAAGAGCAGCGCAATGGACCAATATGAAACTCTCAAGAAATTGGATCAGGATACAGCCACAAAACTCTTTGCCCAGATAAAGAAGTGAAAGCTATGACTGCTATCATTGAACGAAATGCAGATCGAAAGCAGAGTGCGCGACCGAAAGGGCGATCTTCTCAAAAACTAATCTGGTTTAGCCTTGTTGCCCTGGCTGTGGCCTCGCTTTCTTTGACGCATTCCAGCGCGCAAACACCCCAAGAAAACCGTCAACTGAGACGAGAGCAAACTCAACAATCAAACAGTGTTCCTGAGCGCCGTATTGCACTGGTGATTGGCAACGGAACTTACACCAACGCGCCGGCATTGAAGAACCCGCCGAACGATGCGCATGACATGGCGGCGATGCTCAAGACGCTGGGCTTTGAAGTTGCCAGTGGAGTTAACGTCAACCAGCGTGAGATGAAGCGTTTGATTCGCGAGTTCGGACAGAAACTCAAAAGCGGCGGCTCGGGATTGTTCTACTATGCGGGACACGGTGTGCAATCGAAAGGGCGCAACTATCTGATTCCCATTGACGCCGATATCCAAAGCGAGGCGGAAGTGGAAGACTCTGGTGTGGACGTTGGCTTGGTATTGAACTACATGGATGACGCACAGAACGGCTTGAACATCGTGATTCTTGATGCGTGTAGGAATAATCCTTTCGCGCGCAGCTTTCGTTCCGCAGCTGATGGCCTGGCCCAGGTTGACGCCCCTACAGGAACATTGATCGCCTATGCCACTGCGCCGGGTCGGGTCGCGTCTGATGGCTCCGGCGAGAACGGTCTCTACACGTCGGAGTTGTTAAGACAGATGAGGGTTCCCGACGTGAGTGCGACCGATCTGTTCATGCGCGTTCGCGCGAATGTGATGAAGCAGACCGGTGGCAAACAAGTACCGTGGGAGGCATCCTCATTAGTGGGGACTTTTAGTTTCAACGCAACCAACGCGGGACCGACGGCACCCATCAGGCCGACGTCACTCGACCAAGTCGCGGTAAAACCTGATCATTTCCCCGAGGCGACCTCGAATCCACCGACCAACGCGAAAACAACCGCTAAAACATCTAAGCTGGACCTTCCCACTGCCCTCATGCTGTTAGATCGATCTATGCATGCGCGGGACGGTTCTATGCAAGGGCAAGTCGTAGCGATTGAGTCATTGCTAGCTCAAGGCTATGAGTTTAACAGCAGCAATCTGAGTGGCATCTCGTTTCGTGACGCAAGTCTACGAAAGGGCATTTTCAACAAGGCGCGGTTGCACGCGGTTGATCTGCGAAAAGTGGACGCCAGCGGCGCCAACTTGAGCGAGTCCGGGCTTCGGTTTGCAAATCTTGAAGAGGGTATATTCGCGGAGGCTGATCTAAGTAACACATACGCACCTTTTATTTGGGGCAAAGCGGCTGATTTTGAGAAAGCCAACCTGGCGGCAGCCAATTTCTTCTGCGCCGATCTGCGGGGGACCAATTTCAGCAATGCCAATCTTCGCGGAGCTTCATTCGCATTCGCTGACTTGCGCGGCGCGAAGTTTGACGGAGCAGACATGACGGGAGCTTATTTGCCCGGAGCGGTACTCGACGGCGCTTCGTTTGTGAATACCATAATCAATAACACCGATTTCACCGGAGCGGCTGCCGAACACTTCACGCTAAGCCACGAGCAAATAGCCGGTGCTTGTAGACATCATTCGCACGCCCATGGATATTCCGATGACGGCTGGCACGTTAAGCTTTATTCACAAGGGGAGACGGACTATTTCGCGTACGACTCTTTCGATTTTGCTCTTGCGAATGATAGATCGTTGTCTCTTTGTACGACGAAACCTCTTGATGAGTCTTATAACGGCACCATCGGACCTATCGTCGGGGCAATATTTATAGACGACGTTTCGGCTTCTAAAGCCGGCCGGAAGGAGGCGTTTCGCGATCGTTTGAAAGAGCACATAGTATTCCTGAAGGCGACGCTTACGACAGATCGTCTTCTGAAAGGAGAGGGTATTCAAAGCAAAGGATGGGATGCCGTCCTTCGCAATGCTGTAAAGAATACATCGCCCATTTCCAAGCCTTACTACAACACCGACCTCATGCTCGTGACTCTTTTGCGAGGAGGAGTACTTGAGGAGAAAGCGATGGACTGGGAATTCCTGGCGAAGAATTACCATTCGTATGAATCGTTCGTGCGAGAGGAGCGGGAAGGCGATTTCGCTCACTACTTGATGTGGTCACCGATCTTCCCGCCAATCGCGTGGTGGACCGATTTAACAGAGGATACTACTAGCCTCTACAGGGGGTGGACTCTGGCTCGCGAGAGTAGAGCCCCTGAACAGGTGATAGTTAGGTTGCCTCTCGATTTCACCAAGAACGACTCGTCGACGCTTTCACTCGAAACGCTTGGTATCGGAGAAAAAGGGGATCATGATTCCAAAGCTGAAGAAAAAGGAATCAGTATCGAGCGGACCGTTTACTTAGACGCTAACCTTGGTCAAACCAACCGAGGTGAATTTATCAGAGTGTTGTTTGTCTTTCCCGAGAAGCTAGAACACCTCAACGTAAAGTTGCCCGAAGAGTTCAAAAATGAGGGAAATCTCAAACTAGAAATGGAACTTAAGATTGAAAGATTTGACAAATACCAAAGGGCTGAAACACGCGGGTCGAGTGCAGGATTGTATGCTTTCATATTCGTCACGCCTGACAAAGTTCGGCTGCTAAAGGCTGGTAAAGAGGTGTGGAGCGGCAAAGTCCAGAAAGACACGTCAACAATCCGCACAGGAGGCTTGTTTTAAAGATCAAGGACAATGGAGTGTCCAAGACTTCAAGACAATTTCTAGCAATATTTCCGACGAGTCATTCCTGGAAGTGCTCTAACGAAACTGGAAGAATTAACTTGGGAATTAACTAGAACAAGTTGCAAACGAAGGAGAGCAAAGAGCCTTGCTCAACGAATTTCCCAAGATATACATGCGGCTTCAACCACCGCCAGACTCAACTTGAGTATGCGAGTTGTTCGAAGGTGTACGTTAAAATTTGGCGCATTGATGCACTGTGCGGCGCGGAATAACGAAACGCAGACACGATGTAACATTACTTGATTTCGGTTTTTCCTTGGCGCTGCATATGAAGGTGGCCAAAGCGATACGGACGCTGGTGTGTGCGCCATAGGCGATGCAAGCCTAGTAGCGACATTCGGGACATCAAATTACCCTTGGCTCAAATGTCTTTGATAATAAATGCGAAGGAAAAAAATTGCGTATCACAAATTTGCCTGTTCGGGGTTACAAGTCTTCCTTACGGTGGTTGGCATGGCCGCGCTTTTGGTCTTCGCGCCACATTTAGCAGCTCCGCAGGGATCCGGGCCGTTGAAAAAGGAACAGGCGTCACCAGCAAGTCGTCCTGCAGAGAATCGAGTTGCGTTGGTGATAGGCAACGGCTCCTACACAAACACCTCGCCTCTCAGGAACGCGCCAAACGACGCCCACGAGGTGGCCGCGACGCTTCAGTCGTTGGGTTTTGACGTTGTGAGCGGAATAAATCTCAAACAGCGCGACATGAAGCGCCTGTTGCGCGACTTTGGGAAATCGCTCAAAGCAGGCGGGACAGGACTATTCTACTATGCCGGTCACGGTGTGCAGTCAAAAGGGCACAACTACCTGATCCCGATCGACGCCGACATTCAAAGTGAAACTGATGTCGAAGACACGGCCGTGGATGTGAATCTGGTGTTGGAGTACATGGACGAAGCACAGAACGGTTTGAACTTTGTAATTCTCGATGCCTGTCGTAACAATCCATTTGCGCGGAGTTTTCGTTCTGCGAGCGACGGCTTGGCGCAGGTGGATGCGCCAACCGGAACTTTGATTGCTTATGCGACAGCCCCCGGTCGAGTTGCGTCTGACGGTATGGGTGAGAACGGACTCTATACCTCAGAATTGTTAAAGCAAATGCGTGTACCTGGACTAAGCGTGACTGAGATGTTCATGCGGGTGCGTGCCGCAGTGATAAAACAGACCGGCGGCAAGCAGGTGCCATGGGAAGCATCATCATTAGTGGGCACTTTTAGTTTCAACGCTACGAAGATGGAATCGGTTACAACTAACAACGCGTCGGTGCCGGAACAGCGCATACAATCGGGGCACCTAACGGAGGTGACCTCGAATCCATCCGCTAACTCGAACGGAACGGTTGAAACACGGAAGCTGGACCTTTCAATCGCCCTGAGGTTGTTAGACCGATCTATCGAAGCTCGGGACGGTTCTTTGCAAGGACAGATCGAAGCGATTGAGTCGCTCTTGGTCTTAGGATACGAATTCAGTGGGAAGGATCTGAGTGGTGTATCGCTGCGGGCCGCAAGGCTCACTAACGGCATCTTTACCAAGGTGCGCATGCATGGCGGTGATTTGAGTAAGGTCGACGCCAGAGGCGCCAACTTTGCGGACTCCGGCTTACGATTCGTAAACCTCGAAAATGCCAGTTTCCGCGAAGCTGTCTTCACAAATAGCTATGCCCCTTTTGTATGGGCCAAAGACGTCAATTTTGAGAAGGCCAATCTGTCGAAATCTAATTTTTTTTGCGCGGATCTGCGCGGAGCCAATTTCAAAGATGGTAATCTTCGCGGCGCATCCTTCGCATTCGCCGACTTGCGCGGTGCGAAGTTTGACGGCGCAGACCTGACGGGAGCTTATTTGCCTGGGGCGGTCCTCGACGACGCAACTTTTATCAATACTATTGTTGACAATACCGACTTTACTGGGGCGGTTGCCGAGACTTTTGGGTTAAGCCCAAAGCAGCTTCGGGGAGCCTGTAAACATCCTTCAGAAGGCGAATTGCATATCGCTGTATATCGTTCAGGTGACAGCTATCCATTCAACTCCATATTAGATTGGTATCCGTTTTCGGCCACATCCTTACCGCTTTGCACAACCGAGCCCCTCGATTTGGACTACAACGCTGCTAAGGATGGATATCGGTGGAACATTTATTTAGATCGTGCTCCAGTTTCAAGGGCTGGCCGTGAAGAGCTTTTCCGTGACCGCGTGTCTGCCCATAAGGAACTTCTCAAAACTCATCTTATTGCAAGTAAGGTTTTGAAGCGTTGATTACGGAGCCTGGGTCTCACACAGCCGCAGTGAACTGCAATCAGAAACGAGAAGCTCTTCAGTAGGGTAGAGTGAATTACTTCGCGCTGAGGGTCTCTACAAACAGTCGATAAGTCTTGTCCAACAGTCTTCGTACGAAGCGATGATTGCTGCCTCATCGCAGAGCTTGGCTGATTGTATTTCAAACAAAAGCTGGTGAGAAGCAAAACCCTGTACGAAAGAGCCCTGTCAATTTGGGAGCAACGAGCCATGCTTGACCTTTGGAAGAAAGAACTGTCAGATGAAATTGCCATTTCTCCTCATTCCTGCTCGATCGTTTGCCGCAACTGCCTTTTTAGTATTTGCGACGTTCAATTGCGTAGCGCAGAAGCCTGAACTAGTCATGCAGACCGGCCATACCGATTGGGTCGAGTCAGTTGCCTTTAGTCCGGACGGAAAGACGCTCGCGAGCGGCAGCGATGATGAAACAATAAAATTGTGGGATGTTCCGACAGGTACTCTATTACGATCGATTGAACATACTTCTCGCGTTCTCTTGGTAGCATTCAGTCCAGATGGCAAGAGACTGGCAAGTATTGGAGGAACCGAGAGAGCCATCAAACTGTGGGATATTGCAACTGGCACTGAACTCCGATCCATTAATGATGAAGAACGTGGTGTCAGTTACGTCTACCCATTTGCTTTTAATCCCAACGGCAAGGCGCTAGCTTGCCTTAGTCATCACGGAACTATCGCGACAATCAAGGTGTGGGACATCGCAACTGGTACACAGCTACAAACGTTTAATGGGCCCTCGATTGGCGAACATCTTGGGAGCTTCGCGTTCAGTCCGGATGGCAAAGTATTGGCAAGCGGCGGTGATAAGGCAATCAGACTATGGGATGTTTCGACGGGTAACCTCCTCTTTTCGTTTGGTGAGCATACTATTAATTCAGACGGTCTCTGGACCGTAGTGTTTAGTCCGGATGGCAGAGTATTGGCGAGCGGCGATGATAAGGTAACCAAACTATGGGATGTGACGACGGGTGCTCTACTCCACTCGCTCGATGGATTTGGTGGTATCGCCTTCAGCTCGGACGGACGGACGTTGGCAAGCGGGAGCGATGATAGAACGATCAAATTGTGGGATATATTGACAGGCACTTTATTGCGCTCGATTGGTGCGGATGGTGTTGAGAGAAAAACTGTAGCCTTCAGTCCCGACGGCAAGACGCTGGCGAGTGGAGGTTGGTTTAGCAGTACGGTCAAGCTATGGGATGTTACGAGTGGTGTTCAAATCCGTTCGTTCGGTGGGAATATCAGGTCTGTTAACTCTGCCGCCTTCAGTCCAGATGGCAAGATACTGGCAAGCGGAGGTGAAGGTTCTGGGCTCAAACTATGGGATATTTCCAGGGGCATTCAACGTTTTTCGCTGGGTGGGGACACAGGCTCGATCAACTCCGTTGCGTTCAGTCCCAACGGTACGATACTGGCGGGTGGTGGATGGGTCGACCCGATCAACTTATGGGATGTTTCCAGTGGCACTCTACGTCGCTCGATTGAAGAATATTTAGTCGAGTCAGTCGCGTTCAGCCCAGATGGCAAAATATTGGCAAGTGGTGGCGGTTGGGACAGCAAAGACTTGGCGCGCGGTGATGACGCGAGCCCGATCAAGCTGTGGGATGTAGAGACAGGTGTTCAACTGCATTCACTCATAGGACACTCATCTGGTGTCAAGTCTGTTGCTTTCAGTCCAGATGGGAACACTCTGGCTAGTGGCGGTAAGGATTCCATAATCAAGCTGTGGAATGTTCCGACAGGTACTTGCCTCCGCTCGCTTGATGCGCGCGGCGTGGGGGTCAATTCCGTCGTCTTCAGTCCAGATGGCAGGATACTGGCGAGCGTCGGCTGGCTAATCAAATTATGGGATGTTTCGAGTGGCGCCGAACTCCGCATAATCGATGGGTATGCAAATAATGCCGTCGCCTTTAGCGGAGATGGCAAGACGTTGGTGACTGGCGGCAATCACAACACGATGGAGTTGTGGGATGTAGCGACCGGAACTCTGCTCCGCTCTCTCGTTGGTCACACCTCTCCTATTAACTCAGTTGCTTTGAGTCCAGATGGAAAGATGCTAGTGAGTGGTGGCACAGATGCCACGACGAGATTATGGGATATGCCTACAGGTAAAGCACTCGGTAGTTTGATTTCCCTGAGTCAGAACGATTGGGCAGTCGTAGTCCCTAGCGGCTTATTTGATGGCTTGCCTAATACGTGGAAGCAGCTCAATTGGCGCTTGGACAACAACACCTTCACCTATGCTCCCGTCGAAGCTTTCTTCAAAGAGTTCTATTATCCCGGTCTGCTCGTAGAGATCATGGCTGGCAAACAGCCGAAGCCGCCGAAGAAGGATTTGTCAGCCATCGATATCCGTCAGCCGCAAGTGCGCGTCACTCGGCTAGGTGGAGAAGAGATCTTACCAGACACTCCCATAGGGTTCGCAACGGTAGCTGCTCCCGATAGCGGCCGGAACGTCGAAGTGACGTTGGAAGTTACGGACAATGCTAAAACGTCAGCAAGTCCGGCTCATGCAAAATCGAGTGGTGCACGAGACCTGCGACTCTTTCGCAACGGGTCGCTCGTTAAACTTTGGCCTGGTGATATTTTCGGGAAGGAGAGTAATTGCCAACAGATTTCAGCTCCCCCACCGGCTCCGCACCGCTGTGTCTGCACTGTCACTCTAACAATTGTGGCGGGGGAGAATCGTCTCACTGCATATGCGTTCAACTATGACGACGTCAAGAGCAGTGACGCGACGCTGACAATTACTGGTGCCGAAAGCCTTAAGCGTAAAGGCGTGGCCTATGTTCTCGCTCTGGGCGTCAACGAGTACGCCAATTCTGAATACAACTTGAAGTACGCCGTCGCCGATGCTAGTGGTTTTGCCGACGAACTCAGACGTCAGCAAACGAGACTCAACAATTACGAACGCGTCGAAGTGATCTCATTAATTGACAAAGACGCGACGAAGGCTAACATTCTGAAGTCACTTGCTATCCTTTCCACTAAAGTACAACCCGAAGATGCGCTTGTAATCTTTTTCGCAGGTCACGGCACAGCCCAACAGAATCGGTTTTATTTAATTCCGTATGACTTGGGTTACAGGGGAAGTCGTACGAAATTGAACAGCAACGCTCTCCAAAGCATTCTTTCACACAGTATCTCGGACGAAGAAATTGAGCGCGCAGTCGACAGGATCGATGCCGGTCAAATGTTGCTGGTGATTGATGCGTGCAATAGCGGGCAAGCATTAGAAGCTGAAGAAAAGCGACGCGGGCCGATGAACAGTAAAGGCCTGGCACAACTAGCCTATGAGAAAGGCATGTATATTCTCACCGCGGCACAAAGCTACCAGGCGGCAAATGAGGCCGAACGCTATGGACATGGATTTCTAACTTATGCGTTGGTGGAGGAGGGACTGAAGACAGGTGCTGCTGACCGCGAACCGAAAGATGGGCAAGTTCTCTTGCGTGAATGGCTCGACTTTGCAATGGAGCGCGTACCACAGTTGCAGCAGAACGAACTCGATGAACAGAAGAAGCAGGGTAGGCAATTAGACAGAATCAAGTTCGCGGAAAGTGATTCAGGGAACGAGCGAAGGCTCCAACTTCCCCGGGTGTTTTACCGCCGAGAAACGGAACCATATCCTCTCATAGTAGCGAAGCCCTAAACGCCGCCAACACCAGTACGTTCTTAAAGGAGCCGCCGATGAAAAAGCGATTACCTTGCAAGACCAAATGGCTTCAGCTCGTGGCATTGCTGACACTTGTGACTTTGGCGACCCTTGTTATTTCGGGGTGGAGTTCGTTTGCTCAGAAGCGACCTCATGCCAGGCAACTGGGCCGGAAAACAGATTCGAGGGCTTTGCCGATCAAGGCCAAACGCTGGGCGCTGGTAATCGGTGTGGACCAGGATTACAAAGATTACTTCCAACCTATCCCAACGGTGCATACGCCAGCGTCGCACGCGCAAAGATTAGGCAAATTCAGACATCAAAGAACGAAGCGACAGAGTCAGGTTCTACGAACACTGCGGCTGGAAATCCACTCAATTCAAAATGGCAAATACACTCCTAAAGGTGTGGCGTTCAGCGTCTCGATACCAAAAGAACCGGTACTGTCGTCAAAATATGGAGCACCGCAACCGGCAAGAGGTACGATTGTTTATAAATGGCAATCTTGATGACTACGTAAGCTCCATGTCATTTCATCCGAGCGGGGACACTATCGCCATCGCTGGCTCTCAAACTTTGAAGCTTTGGAATATTCACACCGCCCGTGTTTTATACTCACTCAAAGCACAAACCGACTCTGGTCCAGACGGGGAATCCATGAACGCCTTACGCCATGATTGGAGATGAGATCGCTCGTACCTTGTGGCAGCAGCCTGGTGCCACCCCCAAACGCTGTTCCGCGGAGGAGACCCACTCAGACACAACGCTTTGGACAGCCAGCGTGACACAGCTAAGGGATCGCTGAACCAAGTGTTGTAATTGGTAAGGAACTAGACAGTCTCTCGAAAGAGGAAACCACATGTTTTACGAAAGTATGTTCAGCCGCTCCAAGGATGTTTCAGCAAGCTATCGTACTCAACAGGTAGGGTGTATATTCAGCATGTTGACAGAAAAGCAGAAGGCAATGCTGTCTATCATCAAACTCGCCTTCATCAGCGTAGTTGTTTTGTTAGCCTTCACATCCTTGGGTGCGACTGCCCAGACTCGCGTATTGGTCCCACAGGCGGGGCACTCATCCAGCGTGAACGCTGTTGCATTTAGTCCTGACCGCAAGATGCTAGCTAGTGGGTCCGACGATGGGACTATTCTGCTCTGGGATCTCGAAACCGGTTCTCAACTACGAGCTTTAGCAGGCCATGCGGCACCAGTCATGTCCGTCTTGTTCAGCCCAGACGGCAAGATCATAGCCAGCATGGCCAACAATGGTAGTGTGATTGTTTGGGATCTTAGAACCGGTGAGAAGAGATTTTCGATCGAGGGTAACTACCTCGGCTCCAACTCCATCAGCTTTAGTCCCGATGGGAAAATCTTAGCCTATACAGGTTATGGAGATAAGACGCAAAGGATCTCAGGGTCTGCAGCTCGAAGTGTAGCCCCCTATTTCTTGGACCTTCAGACTGGAAATTCGATCCGTTTGTCGAACGAGTTCTTCTCTCCGAAATTACCAATCGCTTTCAGTCCCGATGGCAAGACACTCGCGTTCGTTGAGAACGACACGCTCAGACTGTTGGATGTTAAAGAACGCAAGAGCAGTAAATCATTGGTATTAGGGATCGCAGGAAGCTTGACGACATATCTAAAACCGCGACCAGAGAATTACCCGGCAGGTGTGCCTGATTATATGAAGAAGGGCACAAGGATCACTTACGCCGCGTTAGAAGTTACATTAATCGCATTCAGTTCCGACAGCACAAACCTAATCGTGGTGGCGACGGGTTCTGGTTCAAGCAGGCTTCAGCGAGCTCACGCGCTTATGGTCGTAAATGTAAGCAGGAACACGAAGGATGTTCCTTTAGCCAAGAGACTGGGCCAGTCTTCAAATTGTGGTGTAACCGCTAGATTCATGGCCCTGAGTTCCAACAATGTCTTTGCGATCGCTGAAGACTTTCTGGCATTCAGTCCGGATGGCTATCTTCTAGCGGCTGGTCGCAAAACCGGGCAAATCTGTTTGTCCGACATCGCGTCCGACGCAAAGCCAATTCTTACGCAAGATTTTTCTGGCGGCATGGCAATAACCCGACATGGAGGCAAGAGCATTTTTGTGGCTCCGAGTGGCAAGCTGTTCATGTCTGGCAGGGACGATGCCTCAATCGAGTTGTGGAACACGAAGACGGGTACTAAGTTTCGTTCGTTGAGCGCAGAGGCGCAGGCAGTCCGAGCTATCGCGTTTAGCCCTGACGGAACGTTCCTGGCGAGCGCCGGCATCGATAATGAGATTGCGTTATACAACACTACCGAAGGTCGATATGTACAAACCTTTACTTTGCAGTCCGAAGGTGAAACAGCGATCACGATCGGCAACGGCGACTTTACGGAGGAAAAATCTGGTGCTCTCACAATCAAGCAGATCCTTGGGCGCAACAAAAACGGGAAATCGATAAAAATCGTAAAAATGAACGGTGACAATGTTGAATCTGACATTCCACCAGACGACTCGTTGAGAGCGATTATCGGAACCGTAACGAATGACATTGAAATCAGCCCTGACAGCCGTATGCTTGCTAGTGGCGGAGATGACCAAATAGTTCGGGTCTGGGATTTGCGAAGCGGCAGACGGCTGCATACGTTGGTCGGTCACACAAATATTGTTTCTTCCGTTGTTTTTAGCCCTGACAGTAAGACGCTTGCCAGTAGTGGCGATGACAAAACTATCAAGCTTTGGGATACCGCAACAGGAGTACTCTTGCGAACCCTTCGGTCCGACGCTCTCGGTCATGTTTTGGCTATTGCTTTTAGTCCTGATGGTAGAACTCTAGCTAGTGGCGACGACAACAGGCTGGTTTCGGTGTGGAATCTTGCAACGGGAGATCAACTCCTGCGACTACTCGGGTCAACCGGCAATGTGTACCAGGTTTCTTTTGGTTTGGATGGCAAGACTCTTTATACCGCGTCAAATGACAACACCGTTAACCTGTGGGATGCCGCGTCCGGCGCTAAACTAAACTCATTTAAGGGCCGTGTTGCGGACAACAAACGAGCGGTGCTTAGTCCGAACGGCAGGGTAATGGTAATCGGTCGCGAAGACGGGAGAATTGCTTTTCTGAATGCTGGTACGAGTAGTGTGCTTGGGTATCTGATTCCACTTACCAAAAGCGATTGGCTGACGGCTACCCTAGATGGTTTGTTCGACGGTACTCCGTCGGCAATGAAGAAAATGATCTGGCGCGCGGTAGAAAATACTCTTGACTTCCTTCCTGCCGAATCATTCTTTAACGAGTTTTATTATCCAAGTCTGCTCACCGAAATCATGGCAGGGAAACGCCCTCTTGCGCCACGAAACTTTGCCGATCTGGATCGGCGGCAGCCGGATTTGAAACTATCGTCGTCTATGCCGGCAAACGCCAGTGATGCGCGTAACATTACAGTGAAGATTGAAGTGACAGAAGCGATTCCTGACGAGAAGCACACACAACGAGGTAGTGGTGCGCAGGATGTACGATTGTTTCGCAACGGCTCCCTGATAAAAGTTTGGCGAGGTGATGTACTAAGGGGCCGAAACAGTGTTTCGTTGGAAGTTGTTGTGCCTATCGTGGCCGGAGAAAACCGAATCGCGGCATATGCTTTCAATCGCGACAACATCAAGAGCAGCGATGCAACCTTGGTTATTAATGGAGCCGATTCCCTCAAGCGCGCTGGAGTTGTTTACGTGCTTTCTGTTGGCGTGAACGAGTACGCCAACTCTCAATACGACTTGAAATATGCAGTCGCAGACGCAAAGGACTTTGCTGAAGAAATCAAGCGCCAGCAAGCTAAACTCAATAACTACGAGCGCGTTGAATTAATATCGCTGCATGACAAAGACGCTACCAAAGCGAACATTCTCAAGTCTCTTGACGATCTAGCTACAAGGGTTCAAGCAGAAGATGTGCTCGTGATCCTTTTCGCTGGCCATGGCACCGCCCAACAGAACCGTTTCTACTTGATACCACATGATCTGGGATACCGAGGCAATCGCACGCAACTTGATAGCGCCGCACTACAATCTATCCTTTCGCACAGTATTTCAGATGAAGAGATTGAGGGCGCGGTTGAGAACATTGATGTTGGACATTTGCTGCTCGTCATCGATGCATGTAACTCTGGGCAAGCACTTGAAGCAGAAGAAAAGCGCAGAGGCCCAATGAATAGTAAAGGCCTGGCCCAACTCGCCTATGAAAAGGGGATGTACATTCTAACGGCGGCACAAAGTTATCAAGCCGCACAGGAAGTTGCTCGACTCGGACACGGCTTCCTCACCTACGCACTAGTCGAAGAGGGTTTGAGGACAAACGCGGCAGATAAAGAACCGCAAGATGGACAGGTGCTCTTGCGTGAATGGCTCGACTACGCAACTGAGCGAGTTCCGAAAATGCAGCAAGAAGAACTCGACGCGCAAAAGAGCCAGGGCAGAGAGCTTCAAAGGAAAAAGGTCGAGACTAATGCCACGTTTGAAGGCATTCAGCGGCCGCGGGTTTTCTATAGGCGCGAAACCGAACTGCATCAGTTCGTGGTTACACGCCCATGACCCATCGAGTCGAGCGTTAGTACAAACCAATGCATCTTAGACGATACGCCTCTCCTATTTCCGTGTTTTGCTTCGCCGTGATTGTCGCGTTAATCGTGACTGAAAAACGCCTTGCTACGTCGGTTGCGCAAACTACGGCTCCAAGGAGACAACTGGATCGGCAGACAGCTGTTGTGAAAGCGTGGCCCAGCAAGACCAAACGGTGGGCGCTCATAATCGGTGTCGATCAATATCGTGACGCACAGATAAATGGGCTTAGAGGATCGGTTAATGATGCACATGGACTCGCAGATGCCTTGGTAAATTACGCGGGCTTCCAGCCAGACCAAGTTATCGTTCTTTCAACCGACCAACCCGAAGAGCGACAACCGACGCGCATCAATGTTTTGACTTATCTTTCGAACCTCGCCGCGCTTATACCAAAGGATGGATTGCTTTTGTTCTCATTTGCTGGTCACGGGATTGAACGCGGAGGGCAAGCGTTCCTGATCCCTTCTGACGCCCGTCTAAGCCGCGACATCTCTCTGCTTGAAGAATCCGCGGTAAGTGTGACGCGGCTGCATGATCGGATCAAAGCAATCGGAGTAGGTCAGGTAATTGTGCTTCTCGATGCCTGTCGCGACGACCCAGGTGGCCGATCTGGTGTGCCGAACAATATGACGGCGGCTTATACCAAGTTCGACTTCGACGTTCGCAATCGCGAGGTCCAAGCGTTTGCGACGTTGTACGCGACCGCGATTGGTCGACGAGCATACGAGTACACCGAGAAGAAACAAGGCTATTTCACGTGGGCAATTGTGGAAGCGTTGAAAGGAGGCGCCGCGAACGAACAAGGCGAAGTGACTCTCGCAGCTTTGGTCAAGTATGTGCAGGAAAGTGTGGCCAAGCGTATCGCAATCGACTTAGGTCCAGGCGAAGAGCAGAAACCCTTTGCCCGGATAGAGGGTTATCGGGCGGACGAATTGGTAATTGCAGTTGCGCCGGCCAAATTGCCACCGTTGGAGGGTGGTCTGCTTGATAACAAAGTAAAAGTCAAGCCTGTGCCTGACTACCCTGAGGTGGCAAAGGCGAGTGGTGTCGGCGGCGACGTTGTGGTCAGGGTGACTATTGATGAAAGCGGACGTGTCATTGAGGCGATTGCCACAGATGGCCCAATGGTACTACGGACATCAGCAGAAAAGGCTGCGCGTCAAGCATCGTTTTATCCAACAACACTGAATGGACAACCGGTCAGATTATGGGGCTACCTTGTTTATCACTTTGAGTCAGCATCTTTGATTGATAATTTTTCAACCTCTAAGGAATGTTTGGCGGCAACATCGGCGCCTTTCTATCGACCCTCCGTTGCCCGCAAGCAAGAACTTGGAAGCGATGAGGTTGTCCGTGGTCATCCGACCGGCGGATGTTTTGAATTAGCCTTACCTGATCGTGTACGAGGTCGCGGATGGGTCAGGATTGAAGCTGGTCGTCCGTTTGTTTATAACCGGACGACACATGTTGCAGTCCGCCTGGCAACGTCTAACAATCACAAATACGACGAAGTACCATTTCCATGAGCCAAGGTCTTCAGCGTACCCTCCACCAATCCAAACGAGCAAGTGTCAACTTGTTAGATGGTTTTTATATTTCGACGGTTCGCGCAATTATAACGCCCCCAAATGTTCGTCACCGGAAAAACTTATATGCTGCCTCTTCCAATCCTTTTGGCTACAATAGTGCCGGCTCAAGCACAATCAGCTCATACTCTCAGTAAACAATTTAAGGTCAGTCAAATCGCTCGAAAAGTTATTCCGTCCCTCGTCGTAATCCCAGTTAAGATTCCGACAGAGTTAAGCAACGATGGGGCAGCCATGGGACGTCGCTGATGGTAGTTGGACGCAAGGGCGATAGGCAGATTGGCCTGCTCCAGTGCCGCTCCAGCATTCGATGTGGAGTACGTCGGAACCCATGGCTTCGCAGCGATGGGAAGCGCGGCGAACCCGTTCTTGAGCGTGTAGCGCGAGATTTTGTGCGACACATGCCAGAGATTGTTGCTTTCCACACCGACACCAATACTGCTCCGACTTCCTGGCGTGGAAGATAGGAGCCTTTGTTGAACGGCACCTGTCCGAGACTGGCATTAGTTCCGTCGCCCGCGTTCTTCACACGCTCTGTGTGGATCGACAGGATGTGTCACGATTACCGTATACGATCCAGACGTACTCTAAACTCGACGACGAAGCGGTTGAGTTTGAGGTCATTGTCGGAAGAAAAACAGGACCGGGCGGCGAATGGGTGATCTGAGTGTCTTCAGAGTCCATCACACACTTCATCATGGAAGGCTTAGCATCTATTAGTCAAATCGTCGGCAGCGTGGTTGTGCGAGCGAACCGCACCGTTTGTATTTGTAAACTCCATTGATCAAATCCTGAGCTCAACTCGTCTCAGCGTAACGAGGTTCCAAAGGTACTACTTGCCAGACTTTTGTCTGCCAGACTTTTGCCAGACTTTTGAAGGGCAGTTGTCGCTACGAGCGGTCTAAATCGTTTCAACCTGGACGCAATCCGCTGCTATTTGCTTGTTTGTTGCAGAAATTAGAGGAAGAAAATCGCTTTCCTATAGATTATGAATCCCACGCTCTAACCATCTGAGCTACCCCGCCATGTCGGCGTAGTATAGCAAAATCAATAGTTTACCTCCATCGTTGATCGTGTTCCTTACGCTCCTCAGACTCCCACGCTCTAACCCAGGTCACAACAAACTGCTTATTACCGTTTTGCTTGGCGTCTTAGCGCTCGCGATCCTCCCGACCACAACTCTTGGTCAATCGAAGACGATCACGATTAACGAGGGGATTGATACTGCTCTCTTGATAGGTCAAGCGAACGCTGAGCCAATTGTCGCTTAGATTAATACCCGTACTAATTTCAACCTGGGCTACCTGACGTACGTCGCCAGTGTGGAAACAGGAACGAGAGAAGTGTGCAAAATCCTTGACAACTCTGGCTATCAGTCCTAGGCTTGGCCAACCATGTAACCAAAACGCACCATCGTTCGTGTGCATTTGGTCGGGGCCTACTCACAGCCGTTGATTAAATCCGGTTGTTGACTCACGTTTGAGATCCCCTGGCGCAGCTGACTTCTCAATTCAAGGCGATTGGTCTTCTCCTTACAGCCGCTCGTGTGGTGGCAAGGATCTTCTTCATATGCCGACCCCCGATTCCACGAGTTCATGTTTTGCAATCGCACCTGAGCAGCTGACCAGTTCGTCACCCAACCCTGCCGGCCCCGTTTTGATATGTGAATCGCTGCCTTCGCAAGCCGAGTTGATTAGCCGTCTGGTTTCTGAGAGCGGCGCTGAACCTTTCTTGATCGATCCTTCGGGACTCCCGAAATTGCCGACGATATCGTCCGGCGTCGCCCTGCTTGGCTTTGCCGAAGGCTCCCAGGCTGATGCAGCAAGACTGAGTATCGTGCGAGCGCTCGCCAGCGCTGGACACATCGTCATCTGTTACGGCAAACACATGCGAATGTGGCCTTTGGCAAAACGCTGCAATGTCCTGATCGCCGGTGCGCTCGCGCTCTTTGACAGTGCCACGCTCGAATTCGCGACAGAACTGCGACGCTCGCTCACTGAGATCTTGCATTTGCAAATCGTCAAACGTCACGAGGAAAGCAGAATCAAGTCTGAATTACGAAAACTCGGAGTGATCGGCGAGAGTCGAATGATGAGATCCATTTTCAACTGGGTCGAGCGGGCGGCCGCGCTCAGCGATCTGCCAGTTTTGATTACGGGAGAGACAGGAACCGGCAAAGAGCTACTCGTAAACGCAATCCATCGATTCGACCGGAAACGATCTGCGGGACCATTGGTGGCACTCAACTGCGGCGCGATCACCGCAGGAGTTGCCGAAAGCGAACTGTTTGGTCATCGTCGCGGAGCCTTTACAGGCGCCGAGCGACATCGTAAGGGACTATTCCGAGCGGCGGATGGAGGCATACTTTTTCTCGATGAAATTGGCGATCTAGATGCAGCCTTGCAGTCCAAGCTACTGCGAGTGCTTCAGGAGAATCGCGTGCTTGGTGTGGGGGAAGATCGGGAGCTGCCGGTGGATGTTCGCGTAATTGCCGCAACTAATCGCAACCTTGAAGAGATGGTGGCGCGGGGAAAGTTCCGCGACGATCTCTATCATCGACTCAACATTCTCTCAGTTCACATTCCCGCCCTTCGGTTGCGGCCCGCCGATCTCAAACCTCTGGTGAAACACTTTGTCGAGAAACATCGCAACTTGTGCGCGGGGCGAACGGTTACGATCGATCGGGAATTCATCGAAGCCCTGACTCGACTTGAACTGCCCGGTAATGCCAGAGAGTTGGAAAACCTGGTATGCCGCGGTTTGGTCGCCAAGACCAACGACAGCCCGCTGTGTTTGGCCGATCTGCCACCGGCGGTTCTGGAGAAACTGGCGGAACAATGGATCTCAACCTCGATCTCACAGGACGGCAATACCGCCGAGAAACCTGCCCTCTCAAAGGGCGCCAACGCCGACTGTGATACGCCGCTCTTCAGGTTGCTTCAAATCGAAGGTAATCTCGCGCGCACGCTGGCCCACTGCGAACGTTCGTTGGTCGCATCGGCCCTCGCGCAATCAAGTGGAAATCAGTCCCTGGCCGCTAAGTTACTCGGGATCACACCGCGTAGCGTCTACAACAAAATGCGCAAGTATCAACTTCATTGAAATCTCCAAACGGATAAATCCTAAATTGGACCAAGAGCCGGATGGATTCTTCACACCATCAGCCGGAAAGACTTTGCCTCATGGACCAAGTCTTTCCGGAAAGATCTTTCCGCTTTGCAAATAACCTGAAAATCAAAGCCAGCCCCTCGGCCTATCGCGGCCTGTTAATTAATTAGACTGCACCAACATCGATCCCAAAACAGCGCCCCGGCACGCATGTTGCGCTTCTTATGCGCAAGTAAATGGCGAGCGGGATTCTTAAGCGGGACCGTCTGTGGATCTCAAAGATCATTACGTGCAATTCCGATTGGCTGACATCTACCTGCCGGATGCCGTAACCGTCACCTACGAACTTCATAGCAACGATCTTCTTCGAGGTAAGGTGGTCGAGATGTCCGATAGCGGCGAGCACAAAGATGCCTTCGTGGTGGTGGAGGTGGAGGAGGTTCGTCATCACTTGATAGTTCCGATAGATCGAATAGTGGTCGAGGAATAAACGCAACGCGGGCTCACAAGCCGGCTGTAAAAGATTTCTGAGATGTTGGAATCAATTTCCCAGAAAGTGTCCCTGGTCGGACAGCTCGTCGAGGATCTCAGTTACGAGCCTCTCGATTACCAGAGATTTACCGCGGAGCTAAAAGAGTCGCAGAAAGCGCCGCATTACAAAGATAACGGCTACTTCGCTTTCACCGATCTGTTGGCGGGAAACTATATCCTGCGCGTTTCTGGCGAACGATTTCAGACCCAGGAAATTCCGGTCACGATTCCATCAGCACCCATCGTTTTCGATCCGAATAAGAGCAAGCTCGAGCAACTTCTCAAGCGAGTAGTTTTCGCCCAGCCCGGTGACAATGAACTTATCGTCGTGGCAACCAACGTAAACGGCGGCAACACACGAATCACGTTCGAGGCCACATCCATTGGCCGACCAATCGCAGCCGGCGCGGAGGTATTGGCGAATGGCTTGATTACGAAACTGGCGACGAGGCTGGACGCTGGCCAAGTTACCAGTGCCCGACTCGAAAGCGTTGCCGGCCTGAATGTTGGAGACATAGTCAGAATAATTCGCGATCGGTCGATTCGGATGCGATTCGATCCTTATGCCGAAGCAACAGCGCAAGCCACGCAAATCGTCGGCGAAGTAACCGCGAAGAACGAACCAACTATGACTCTGCCTGCAACGACGATCAATATGACCAAGGTGAATGGTCAGGTGGTGGTGATCTCAGACGTCGCAGGGGCGCAAATCGCCACGACCACGATCGCTGGGAAGCAGGTCGTTCTGGGAACCGAGCGAGACACGAAAACTTTCACGAATGAAAAGGGTGATTACACGCTCTACTTTGGCCGGGAAGACGTTACCGAGGTGACGCTCGAAGCGACGCGAGCCGGCTTTCAAACTGCGACGGCTGTGGTTGCGGTTACGCCGCGGGCGCGCATCCGCGCGAACTTTCAACTAATAAATACTTAAGGAGACCAGTCATGGCTGACATTAAGCATCTGGGATATGGCTCATTAGCGATCCAGGTAGCCGAGAACAAACAAATCGTGCTTGGTCCGCGCGAGACCCAGGACATTTCCGCCGATGAGCTCAAATCCGAGGGTGTCCTGAAGGCTCTGCGTGACGGACTGGTCGCGGTAATTCCCGAAGGGGCCCAGTCCGAGAAGAAACCGAAGCCAAAAACAAATCCAAACTAGTCGGAGGTCGTAGATCATGCCTGAATATTTGTCGCCGGGAGTCTATATCGAAGAACTCCCTGGTCCGAAACCCATCGAAGGCGTTGGAACTTCGACCGGCGCCTTTGTCGGCATCGCGGACCGAGGGCCCATTAATGATCCTCAACTCATCACCAATCTAACCCAGTTCGCTGATACTTTTGGAGATTTTCTACCGGGAGCTTATCTCGGACACGCCGTACGTCACTTTTTCACCGAAGGCGGGACGCGTTGCTATGTCGTTCGGTCATTCCATCCGTCTCCAATTGTTCTTCCGGAGACGGACCCCGACACAGCGCGGGTTGTTTTAGGCACTGCTGCCGCCGGAGGCGGTACGGTCATGATGACTGTGTTCGCCGCAAGTCCGGGGCTTTGGGGAAGACGCGTCTCGATTCAGACTCGAGCCGTCGATTTCAATCCCAATCCCGCCACGGATCCGAGATTTCAACTCAGCGTTTTTCTGAGCGGCGTGGCGGATCCGGTCGAGGTGTTCGATCAGTTGTCGATGAATGAGTTTTCCGGGGCGTTTCCAAATCCAGAGCACGTCGAGACCAGAATCAATGGCAAATCGAAATACATCAGAGTAGTTGATGCTACGAACAGTCCGGCCCAGATCACTCCGCCCTTCTTTGAGACGGTTCCGTTAACCGGCGGAGCTGATGGTGTTGCCTTGGTGCCGAACGATTTGATTGGAGCGGCGGGAACTGCAACGACACGGGCCAATGGCCTCTTTGCTTTCGACGCGGTCGACGGTATCAACATCGTCGCGATTCCGGATTTGGTCAATCCTATATTTCCCGCGCCGCCGTCAACCCTGGGCCGCGATGCGACTCTCGCGGCGATCACGTACTGCCAGAACCGGAAGGATTGCTTTTTCATTGCCGACACTCCACGCGGACTGAGTCCACAAGAGGCGCTTGGCTACAGGCGTGGAATTGCTCCGTCTCCGGTGCTTGGCGGTGCGTTCAATTCCAAGTTCGCAGCTCTCTACTATCCGTGGATCTTTGTTACCGATCCGATCACCGGCAACCGAATGTTGACACCGCCATCGGGAGCTGTTGCCGGATCTTATGCCGAAGCAGACGGTCGCGTGGGTGTGCATAAAGCGCCGGCGGGGACCGAAGATGGCTTTCTGAACTCGGCGGTCGAAGTCGAACGCGTCATTACCAAAGGCGAACAGGACACGCTCAATCCCAACGGAGTGAACGTAATCCGCAAGTTCGCCGACGCGGGAATCGTGATCTGGGGCGCGCGCACCGTTTCAACCGATCCGGAATGGCGGTACGTCAACGTCCGCCGTCTTTTCAACTTCATCGAGCAATCAATCCTGAAGGGGACCCAGGGTCTGGTCTTCGAGCCTAACGATCCGAGTTTGTGGAAACGAATTACTCGCGATGTGACTGCGTTCCTCAAGGTCCAGTGGATGGAAGGAAAAATCATCGGCCCGTCAATGAAGCAAGCTTTCTTCGTGAGGTGCGACGAGGAGACGAACACTCCGGAGACGATGGATCTAGGACAGGTGATTACCATCATTGGTCTGTGTCCTTCAAAGCCGGCTGAGTTTGTCATCTTTAGACTCAAGCAAACACGCTTCGGCGGCGATGTTGAAGAATAGCCGGGCGAGTAGCAAACAAATTCTTTTAGAGCGGCGCGTGAATCAGAAGACTTCTTGATCCGCGCAGCCTCAACAAAACGAGGAGAACTGTTATGCCGAGAAGACCAGCTGACCCATTTTCTTCTTTCAATTTCAAACTCGAGATCGCCGGAATAACGGTGGCAGGTTTCTCGGAGTGCACTGGATTGAATATTGAGTCCAACGTCATCGATTACCGCGAAGGTCAGGAACTAATTACTCCGCGAAAGCTACCAGGTCTAAACAAGTTCGGAAATATCACGCTGAAACGCGGCATCACCGTCGATAAGACCATTTTTCAATGGCGCAAGACGATAACCGACGGAGACATCGAACGGAAGAACCTTTCCATTGTCCTGCAAAACGAGAAGCACGACGAGGTGGTTCGTTGGAACGTAGTCAACGCCTGGCCGAGCAAGTATGTGGCGCCGGATCTGAAGGCCAGCGCCAATGAGATTGCGATTGAAACGATCGAAATCACGCATGAAGGACTGGAGCGAGCGTGATGTTGCAAACCGAATTCGAATTTACCCTGCCGAAGGGGTACGTCGACAAGGACGGCAATCTCCACCGCCAGGGAATCATGCGACTGGCCAATGCGAAAGACGAGATCTCTCCCCTCCAGGATCCGCGCGTGCAGCGCAACAACGCCTACCTGGTTGTCATCCTCCTTTCGCGTGTCGTCACCAAGTTGGGCGAGATGAGCGACATTAACCCGGGAGTGATTGAGAACCTCTTCTCGGCGGATCTCAGTTATCTCCAGGACATGTACCGGCGCATCAATACGAATGGTCACTCCCGCGTTAAGGTGATCTGTCCTGAATGCGAGGGTGAATTCGAGCTCGACGAGTCGACGATAAATGGAGGCCAGATACCGGAGGGATAACTCGCTACCCCCTGGAAGATCTATCCCAGGAGGTAGCTTACATCGCCTATCACTTCCATTGGCCCAAAGACGAAATCGAAGAGATGTCGCACCGCGAGCGTCATGGCTGGGTCAGGGAAATCTCGCGCATCAACCAGGAGATCAACGAAGCCGCGAACGCTTCGTAACCTTACGCGCCCATGTTGAACCTGCAAACTCCAGGCGTTTACCTGAGGGAAATCGAATCGCCGCCGCCGCCGCTTCTGAAGATGAGCGTCACCGGTTTCGTCGGACAGGCGGAGCGCGGCCCCCTCAATTCTCCACAGTTAATCGAAAACCTTGGCCAGTTTCGCGACATCTTCGGCGACTTAGTCGGCTACAGCTACCTGCCATATAGCATCTTTGGATTCTTCTTAAACGGCGGCGAGCGCTGTTACATCGTTCGCGTGGCGCACGAATCGTCAGTAAGAGCTGAACTCGATGACGCTGCCAGCCCGCTCATCCAGATCCAGGCAATCAATGAGGGCTCTTGGGGAAACTCCGTTACCGCCCAAATCGATTCGCGCTCGTCGCGCGACATCGTTCTTACTGAGCTCAGGGAAACAGTCGGTCAGGATGCCACCATAGCTAAATTCAGATCAGTTGCCGGGTTGACCCAAGGTGATGAAGTCACGCTGGCTCACAACCGTGATCCCATCCGCGAGCAGTTAACAATCAAAGAGATCGATCTGGCCGAGCGAGAGGTTACCTTTACCGAAAAGGTCACCAGTCAATTTGGATTTCCCGCGGGCAGCGGCGTAGTTGGTCGCGGGTTTCGTTTGATCTTTCGGTTCCGACCCGAGGGCAAGTTGGTTCGCGAAGAGGTGTTCGACAATCTCTCGATGAATCCGGACAGCACGAGCTATTTCGTCAGCACTGTCAATGGCGATCCCGAATTGACTGATTATATTCTTCGTATCAAGAATGGAAATTCAATTCTGGTTCGCGTGCAGGATCTGAACAAAGCGTTGCCTGTTTCTTCTTCACGACCGGCAACCATAATCGAGAGAAACCTGGAAAAGGGCGCGGACGATCCGCGTGAGGTAACGGCCCCTTATTTCACCGGCTACGAGCTGAATCAGGAAAAATATTTCCGTCCGTTTCCGCCGCAGGCTGATGAAGCGACGAAAAAAGCTGCTGCCGAAAGATTGAACGGTCTCGCAGCTTTCGAACTCATAAACGAGGTCGGGTTGATTGCCATTCCGGATCTGATCATTCCGGATTTTTACGCCAACATCCCTGCTCCACAAATTCCCAAGTCAGGTGTGATCTTCGCACGCAAACAGGCTATGGCGCTCAAGCCTGAACAACTCAACAATTTCAAAGCCGGCCAAAACGAAATGCTCAAGCACTGCGCAAGGATGGGAGATCGTTCCGCGATACTCGATTCGCCGCGCGGTGCGGAAACGGGGAAAGGCGCAAACAAGATTGAAGACTGGCCCAGCGCTTATCAAAGGTTGCCTTTGGCCCGTTACGGCGCGCTCTACTATCCATGGATTCGGGAGAAAGCCGCAGACTTTAAGGGCGTTGATCTCACGCTGCCGCCCAGCGGACACATCGCGGGAGTCTTCACGCGGACGGAGAGCCGAGTGAGTGTCGGCCACGCGCCGGCAAATGAAGTCGTGCATGGCATTGTTGAGTTCGAATTCTGTTTGTCCGATGCCGAACAGGCGATTCTAAATCCTCACGGTGTGAACTGCCTGCGAAGTTTTCCGGGCCGCGGCCTGCTGGTCTGGGGCGCTCGAACGATGAGCGCGGATCCCACCTGGCGTTATGTCAACGTGGTGCGGGTGATGCTGGCAACCATCAAGCAGATCCTGATCAATTTGCGCTGGACCGTTTTTGAACCGAACGATCAAAAGTTGTGGGACAGGATCGTCGCCACGTTGACTCTGTTTCTGCGCGATCTTTTCGAGCGTGGCGTACTGGTTGGCGCGAAACCTGAGGAGGCGTTCTTTGTAAAGTGCGACGAGGAGACGAATCCACCTGAAGTGATTGATCGCGGCGAAGTGATAACACGGGTGGGGCTGGCACCGGCACGGCCGGCGGAATTCGTCGTGGTCACGATAAAGCGCACGTCTGAATCTGTTTCGGTGAGCGAAGGCCTCGCCGGAAGGAGGTGAGGGTTGGACTCTTGCCGGGAACGATTGCTTTCCGGGGACCAGTTCGATCGCAGCGATGCCTAGAAGAGATCAGGATCCGTTCGGAAATTTCAGGTTTTCCCTTGAGTTGAATCAAGTGAGGGTGGCCGGCTTTGCCGAGTGCACCGGCTTGCTAATGGAAACCAAGGTGCTCGAATACAAAGAAGGCGGCAACAACTTGACGACCCTCAAATTTCCCGAAGCGACCTCCTATGGAAACATCACGCTCAAACGAGGGGTATCAAGTTCGAATGAACTTTTGGAGTGGCAACTGGATGTTGCGAACGGCAGGTTTAGCAAGAACGCACGCGCTTCAAACCCGAACGTCGCGATCATCCTGAACAATGAAAAAGGTAACCCGGTAAAGCGTTGGAATCTGATTCGTCCGTTTCCGGTGAAATGGGTGGCGCCGGATTTGAAGGCGGCAGGGAATGAAATCGCCATTGAAACCATCGAAATCGCACATGAAGGAATCGAGTTAAAGAAATAGCGAGTTCCGACTAATTAAGCAGATGAGCGCTTCAACAGTCATAAGCGATGTCACTCATACGTTGGAAGAGTTGCTTAAGAGCGCGCAACGGCCGGCAAGCTCGTTCGACGTGTCTCTAAAGTCGCCGGCGGAAGAGATAAGTCAGCAGAAACCGAAGGTGAATCTGTTTCTCTATCGCATCGCGGAAAATGTGTTTGCAAGAAATCAAGAGCGCCAGCCAATCGGTCTGAACGCTTTGGAATATCCGCCTCTTTGGCTGAACGCCTTCTTTCTGCTCACGCCGTTTGCCGAAGAAAAGTTGGACGAGCTTCGTGTTTTCGGCGAGGCGATGCGGGTGCTTCACGACAACTCGGTGGTCACGGGACCCGCGTTGCAGGGCGCCCTTGAGCACACCAGCGAAGAGCTGCGCGTAACTTTGTGCCAATTCACTTTTGAACAATTGGCCCAGATCTGGAACGCGCTGGACAAGCCTTACCGGCTCTCAGTCTGTTACGAGGTGCGCACCATGTTTATCGACTCGCTGATCCAGACACCCGTTAGCCGCGTGCTGGAAATCGACCATAGTTTTTCGCAGTCGTGATTGTCGAAAAATTCAGAGCGAATGTTAGGAAACGAAATGCCGGTTTATCGAACCAGCAGCGAACATCTATTCGAGGAGTTACGTCGCCTCGATCTCATTTTGAATCTGGAGATCGCCAGGCAGCGTGCCGACCCGCAGGCTGTCCGCTTCAATGAATTTCGGGGCTTGTTCATTGCGGAAGACGAGATCGATCCGTTCGTTGATGAAAAAGCCGAGCGGCGATTACCGGACAAAGAACTCGAGGCCCGTTTAAGTTCATTGGCCCAGGAGATCGCACGCGCCGAGCGCACGATCACGGAAAATGTCGCCGAATCCCACACTGCCGGACTCCAGCTTGCGTTGCCGCAGTTGGCCCGGCTCTTCGAGCTTTCGCCATTTGACATTGACACACTGCTGGTTTGTTTAGCCCCCGAGCTGAATGTCAAATACGAAAAGCTTTACGCTTATCTGCAAAACGACGTCACGCGCCGGCGCCCTACAACGGATCTGGTGCTGAACCTGTTTTGTCGTTCACTCTACGAACGGCTTCAGGCCCGGACTCGCTTACTCTGTGACGCGCCGCTAATCAAACACGAACTGGTTCATGCGACGTCGGAAGGGACGGAACACACAACGCTCCTTTCGCGCGCGCTCAAAATCGACGAACGCATTTTTAACTTTTTGCTTGGAGTCGAAACGATCGACGAACGCATAGCTTCTTTTGCGCACGTGTCGTCTCCGCAAGTTGAGCTCGCACAGGTGCTCCTTGCCGTTGAGGTGAAGAAGAGTCTGGTGGCCTGCTTCATGAATGAAATAGAAAGCAAGCGCCGGCGTGACAGCGTGGGCGCAACTCTTTTCATCCTTCAGGCCGGAGAAGGGGCCGGCAAGAATTTTGTGACTGAGTCTCTTTGCCGCGAGGCGGGAAGAGAGTTGGTGACGGCGAACGGACCAGCCCTGCTCCTTTCTGGTTCGAAAGACCTCTCACTTGTCACGCGTCTTTTTCGCGAAGCCAGCTTGCGAAACGCAGTTGTCTTTATAGACCAGGCAGATGTGCTTGTGGGCGAGGGCGAAAAGGAGAACCAGGTCAACCGTGCGCTATTCGAAGCCCTGCGCGCGTTCGATGACATGATCGTGATCGTGGGCGCCCGGGAGTCCTGGGGCCCGCCCTGGCTTTCAAATTACGAGCGGCGTTTCAAGTTCACATTCCCGATACCTGACTTCGCCTTGCGAAAAGAAATTTGGCGCAGCGCGTTGGCCGAAAGTGGTAATCAGGCAGCGGACATCGATCCGGATCAACTGGCTGACCGCTTCAATTTTACGCCGGGTAGAATTCACAATGCCGTGGCCGAAGCCCACCGGCTCACACTGAGCCATGGCCTCGAGACGCGCCCCCTCAATGCAGATGATCTGAACCAGGCTTGCCGAGCGCAAAGCGGATCGAAACTTCCCGCGCTGGCGCGGAAAATCAAACCGATCTTCAACTGGAACGACATTATTCTGCCCAACGATTGCCTCGAGCAGTTGCGGGAAGTCTGCACTCATATTCGTCACCGGCAGCGCGTATTCAGCGAGTGGGGTTTTGATGGAAAGATTTCGCTCGGCAAGGGACTCGGCGTTCTCTTCGTGGGGGCTTCAGGTACAGGCAAGACGATGGCGGCAGAGATCATTGCCAGTGAACTGGCACTCGATCTTTACAAAATCGATCTCTCTTGCGTGGTCAGCAAATACATCGGCGAAACAGAGAAGAACCTCAGCCACATCTTTGCCGAAGCCGAGGCCAGCAATGCGGTCCTTTTCTTTGACGAGGCAGACGCGATCTTTGGCAAGCGTTCTGAAGTCAAGGACTCTCATGATCGTTACGCGAACATCGAAATCAACTACCTGCTGCAAAAGATGGAAGAGTATGAAGGCATCGTTATCCTGGCGAGCAATTTTCAAAAGAACATCGACGAGGCCTTCACCCGCCGTCTGCGCTTCATCATCGAGTTCCCGTTCCCTGAGAAAGAATATCGCCGCCGCATCTGGCAAAACGTTTTTCCGACCGACACGCCGCTGGCCGGCGACATCGATTTCGATTTTCTCGCGCACAAGCTGAAAGTCTCCGGCGGGAACATCCGCAACATCGCGCTCAGTGCTGCCTTCCTGGGGGCGGGAAACTCGGGTCATGTGGGAATGGAACACATCGTGTGTGCCGCGAAACGCGAGTTTCAAAAGATGGGCAGGCTCTGCGTGAGGTCCGATTTCGACCAGTATTTTGAGCTGATCGAGACAGAGGGAGTGGCGTCATGAAAGATTTCGAAACACCGAAGACAGACACCTCAACGGATGAGCCGACCGCCGTAATGAAATCAAAAGGGCGTGACCAGTCAGCCAGCGCCGATACATTGCACCTCACTTCAGAAGCCGACCTCATGCATGCGCGCGAATTATCACACCCGGCGAACGCGGTGCCGCTCGCCGACATGCTGGGCCAGTTACAGCACAGTCATGGCAACACATACGTGCAGCAGGTGGTCGCGGATATGAAACAAGCGAACCCCAGCCCTGAATCTCAATCGACAGATCGCTCGCAGGCCCTCGATGCGGGAGTCAAATCGGAAATGGAGTCGGCGTTTGGCGAAAACTTCGGCGACGTGCGCGTACATACAGGGCCCGAGGCGGAAAGTTTGAATGACCATCTCGGCGCGCGAGCCGCAACGCATGGGCGCGACATCTACTTCGGCATGAGTGAATACAAACCTGCGACGGCAGAGGGAAAACAGTTAGTGGCGCACGAGCTCACGCACGTCGTTCAGCAGAGCGCTGGCTCCGCCAAGCGAGAAGCCGGCGAAGCTAGTTACGCAGGTGATCGTTTCGAAGAAGAAGCCGATCGGATAGCGAGTGCGGTGCTAAGACATGAACCGATCCCCACGGTAAGCCACAGCGCTACTCCATCTTTTCAGCTGCAGGCCCGACCGGGAGCGGCGCCGCCAACAGTGCCGGGCGGTATCAACTTAACCAGAGAACCGCACGGCGCTTTGTCTGGCGGCGTAACGTACGCGTATGACGCGGGCCAACACGAATTGACTTTACAGGGACCGACTCAGATGAGTGTTTCTTCAGTTCAAGGCGGCACCGTTGTGTTCGATTCAGCGCGCGCGACGATGACGGCTTCGCGCATGCGGACGATCAGAATTCGAATTAGCGGACCGCCGCCGCTCAGTATCTCGGTACACGGAACGGTCTTTCGATTTATTCCCTGACCAGCCCGCGTTTTTTCAGTCAGCAGTGACTGACTCAGCCAGGAGGAAAAGCGAAATGGAACATTTGAGCTGCATCGACGACGGGACATTGTCACAGTCCGCCGAGTCTTTCATTGCATCAGTCTCGGAACCATCACCTGAGGCAATCGACGGCCTCGAAAATCTCCGCAACGACATCGCGGAAGGCCTGATGTTCTCACACAGTCGCGAAAACGCGAACACGAGCAAAGTGCTCGAAGTCGCGTCATTCTCGTATGCGCTGATCGAGCTATTGATGGAACGCGGGTTGATTTCAGTCGAGGAACTGGATCAACGGAAGCGGGAAGTAGGTCAGCGCCTGGTCGAGAAGTTTGCGGAAAAAGGGATGGGGGTCGCGCTCACGGATGATGAGAAAGACAAGTATGCCTACGAAGGCGCGGTGCAGATCGACTGCGAGAACCGTATACCTCTTTGCCGTGGCGCCTGTTGTCGTTTGAGTTTCGCTCTCACCGTACAGGATCTGGAAGAAGGCGATGTTAAATGGGAGTTGGGACGTCCTTACATGATTCGACGCTCAGCCGACGGGTACTGTCACCACCTCCAGCGCGAAGACAAACGCTGCGGAATTTACGACCAGCGACCGATCATTTGCCGCGCTTACGATTGCAGCAAAGATAAACGGATCTGGGCTGACTTCGAAAACAGAATCGTCAGCGAGGACCTCGAGAAGCTCTTTCCGCAGCAACTCTATCAATTGACGCGAACCGAAAAGCCTTCCAGAAACGGGCAGGGCGAGATGAAATTCGCCGAGGCCGAGAAAAAAGAGAACACGGGCTTTATTAGTGTTGCCGCGGTGGGCAGGGAAGCTGGAATTCAAGCCGGCCACACAAACTAAAAGGATCGCCAAAGGACCGCGTCAAACCAAATGCCTCCCGGCACTGAACAAACCGCCACCACCAAGTCGCAAATCCGCGACGCGCCGCAGGTGTTGCCGCGCGCAGAAGAAAAACAGAGCCCGCACAGCAGTCACGATCACGGTGGCATCTATTCACATCTGCGCCAGACTATCGCCGCTAGCGGCGCGCAGGAGCCACCGCCGTCTAACTTCGCTCCAATTTTCCGCAGCGCTGAATTCTCGCATCCGGTGAACGACGAACAAAAAAGGCGCGCCCTCCTCGCTCTCCAACAGAACTACGGCAATCATTATGTGCAGCGCGTGCTTGCGGATGAGTCAGCAAACCCATCGAACACCTGTACGACACTGATTCAACGATCAGAATCTCCGGCAGCACCGGGCAGTGACTCACCAGCCGCGATCGGACAAGGCAACGGGCATCCGCTCGATTCGCGAACTCAAGATTCCATGAGCGCGAGCTTCAATCAGGATTTCAGCAGTGTCCGCGTTCACGATAACCCCATGTCCCATCAAGCGGCCAGAGACTTGAATGCCAGGGCGTTTACTACTGGCCGCGACATCTACTTTAGTCCGGGCGCATACAACCCCAACTCCGATTCGGGACGCAAACTCCTGGCGCACGAGCTTACTCACGTTGCGCAACAGAGCGGCGGTGCAAGCGGTGTCAGCGCCAGCGGGTTCAGCGTTAGTCATCCGTCAGATCCACTTGAACGAGAAGCTGATCGAGTTAGCGATGCAGTGGTGCGCGGCGAAATGTTTCCGCCCATCTCAACATCGTCAACTTCCGTTGTTCACCGGACCGCCCCGGCAGCGCCGTCCGCGCCAGCGCGTTCAGCCACACCGGCGGGCGGTGCTCCGGTGCCCGCGAGCGGAAGCGGAGGCGGAACCACGACGGCGGGAGGAACCGGGGCCGGCACAACTCCCGCAGCCAGGGCCGGCGATTTTTCGTTTAGCGCCGCGGGCCTGACGGTCACGCTTCCGATTCGCCGTTGGCTCGAGCAGCAGGTTTCCGGAAGTATCCCCATTCCCGATTCTTACTTGAAGAAAGCAGCTTTCCCGGGCTTCAGACTAACCACTGCGACTATCGATCTGGACGAAAACAAAATGCCCAACGGGGCGACTATCGGTGTTGGTGTGGCGATTCCGCCGCTTACCGGTGACGGCACGCTTACCGTCGACAAAAACCGAAACGCCTCCGGCTCCGTTCACGTGGTTTTTAGTCCCAAGAAGATACCCGGGCTCAAGCAAACGGAAATTGATGCCCGGATCACGAAAGATGATTTCGCCTTTGGTACTAGTGTCGACTTCGATCTACCGAAGGTCACCGGCAATCTTCAGTACAAGTACCAGGACCACAAGCACTCGGGCAAAGGCAAAGCGAATTACCAGGGCTCGAAGATGCGAGGCTCGATCGAGATCATCATGTCCGAAGCCGGATTGATCAGCGGCAGCGGCATGCTCGACATGGAACTGTTCAAGGGGTTGCAGGGACAGGCCAACGTCGCGGTGGACGAGAAGCGCAACATCGCGGTCCAGGGAAAGCTCACACTTCCCGGCGAAGTCGTTCTCTTTCCCGAGAAAAAATACGAGAAGAGCTTCTTCAATTTTGAAAAGAAGTTTCCCATTTGGGGCATCACGATTCCGGTGATCGATGTCAACGTCGGCATCTTTGCGGAGATTCACGCTGGCGCGGGGTTTCGTTCAAAGTTCGGTCCAGGCGTGTTGCGCGGAATTGAATTGACCGGCGAGTTTGGCACCGATCCCGAAGCGGCTACTGAATTTGGACTGGGCGGCGAGTTTTACGTTCCCGCGGCCGCGGAAGTTGTCGCCAATGTCGGCGGCGGCATCGGTCTCGGTCTGGCCATCGCCGATATCACCGGCGGCATTGAAGCCATCGGCGTCGCTGGCCTCTACACCGCTTTGACAGTGCGCCCGCAATTCAAATATGCCGGTGGCAAATACACTATCAGCGGCATGGCCGAACTCGCCGGCGTGGCGCAATTGAAGTTTGGCATCAACGCCTTTGCGAAGATTGATGTCGGCGTCTGGCTGTTCAAAGGAACGGTTTGGCGCAAAGACTGGACACTCGCCGAATGGATCTGGAATACGGGTCTGAACGTCGCTCTCCGCGCGAACATCAGTTACACGCTTGGCGACGACTTTGCACCTGACATTAGTTTCGAAACCGGTCAAGTCGATCCAGAGAAATTCATCAAAGACGCGATGCCAGAATCGGGCTCGCCGGTTCCCGCACCACCGAAACCCGCAGTTCCTGAGAAGGCGTCGTTCACTGCTGAAGGTGCGCAAGGAACCGGAACTGGTGCGCCCGGCGAAGCTCCCGCAGCACAAACACCCGGAGCTCCGGGGGCCAAGACGACGCCTGGCACGGTGCCAGCGACCACTGCGGGCGGACCAACGGCCGGTGGCCCTCCGGCTATACCCGGCGCTCCTGGGGCCGAAGCTCCACTAGATCCGGAGGCCAGGAGCGCTGCCGTCAAGCAGAAGGTTCAAGATGAACTCGCCACCAAGATCCAACAGCCAGTGTCAAGTTTTGAAAAGATGCAGTCCACAATTTCAGCTCTTTTCAGCAAGTACCAGCCGGAAGGCTTGAAAGCTTTGAAGGTTGATCCGCTTGCTGGCAGCCCTGAAGATTTCCAGATCACCGCCGAAGCTAGTGTGGGCAAGAACATTGGCATCTGGCCTTTTGTTCGGCGCACCTTCGCGTGGACCTTAAGCGTTCTAGCCTCGAAGACATATTTGCGTGCTGAATACGAGATCGGAGGCCAGCTCAAGCGAGCCACTTTCCCCAACTTGCCTGGAAGACTGCATTCAGAAGAACGTTTCAGAGACAGCAGCTTCTTGCAGGAATTGATCGCGGCGGCGCGGGCGCACGAGCAAGCGCACCCTGGCGAGAGAACCACTGTGCTGCTCGAGATGAACCGCACTCCCTGCGGAGCACAGCCGCCCGATACCAGCAAGAACTGTGTGGCTACGCTCATGAAGATTGCCGCTGACCATCAAAGATACCTTGTCCTTGATCTTCAGATTGTGGGCATCTACCGAACAAACGTCCTAGTACTGCAGGAGAATCCCCAAAGCGGTGAGAAGGAGACGGTCGAGCTTCTGGTCCGAGGGACAACCTTCGATGAGCTTGTTAGCATGGCCCAAACCCAAAATATTCGGCTTGGCGTTTTGCGTGTGTGGGAAACCATCAAACAGAAAGATCCCCAAAACTGGCACGTCGAAGTCAACATCGCAGCGGAACAAGAGCTGTCCACAGAGCTTGAGCAAGTTGCGGAGAAGATCGAAGAACTACGCAAGGCCGCCAACATCGAAGCAAAGTGAGTTGAGGAGGAATTCATGTTCAAGAAGGATATGAGCGAAAAACAACTGGCGGAGAAGAACCTGTTCGTCGAGAAGGTTGTTGCTGCCGGGTGGGACATAGGGACAAGCGATCAACTCTTGGAAAGCGGCCTCATGAAAGTTTCGCCGGAGGGCTATGCCGAATATCAAAATGAGCGGGCGAATCTTGAGCTCTCGTATCACGCGCCGGAGAGTTACGTTGCGTTACTCATCGGTTCGAAGGACCTGCGGGATTCAATCAAGTTCCGATTTCATTACGGGACACGGCTGGCGGAAGTCCTCAATGCGATTATCGATACTCAAGCGACGCTATCTCATGGGGATTTCACAAAGTTGATTGAGAAGATGATAGAGCTTTGCGAGAACGTCTTTATTGAAAAGAGTGATAAGGAACTAATTCAGGTATCCGCTTAAAGGTGGATTCGACGGTGAAGAACGTGGCCCGGTGGGCGTGTTCTTCTCACCCAATGCAACTTCTACCGGGGGCAACGAAATGACTCAGGGACTGACGACAGGACAGGAAGGAATTCGGATCTTCCGCGGTCTGATCGGCGGCGAATCGCTGGCCTCGGCGCACAACCGGCGCGCGGTTTCCTTCCATCTTCAAGGTAGAACGAATGAAGCGATGGAGGAATATGAGAAGGCGCTGGCGCTCGATTTCCATAATGCCTCCGCGTTGAACAATCTTGGTTACCTGTTTCTGAACTGTGGAAAGATTGAGGAAGCGCTCCCGCTTTTGCGGCTCGCGGCCAAGATCGAGCCATGCTATGCGCTAGCCCGCAATAATCTAGGGAATGCCTACCTGCATCTGGGCGAACTGAAAGAGGCACTATCCGAATATCTCGAGGCTGCGGCGCTGGATCAATCCTACGCTATGCCGCATCGCAACCTCGCGCTGGTATATCACCTGCTGCAACGCACTAACGAGGCGATTGTCGAATACCAAACATATTTCAGCCTAGCTCCGGCCGAGACGAAAGACGCCGACGCGCATTACAACCTCGGTGTGATGCTGGAAGAAGAGCAGCGACGAGAAGACGCAATTGCGGAATACGAACGCGCGATCGCAGATGACCCACGCCACGTAAAAGCCCTCAACAAT
>Ga0068864_100000482_pt1 | contig 34580 bp, 23 predicted proteins | sample KBSSwiS72_FD_66586 | JGI IMG/M metagenome (GOLD analysis project Ga0068864, IMG submission 66586) | Switchgrass rhizosphere microbial communities from Kellogg Biological Station, Michigan, USA - KBS Switchgrass S7-2 | ecosystem: Host-associated > Plants > Roots > Rhizosphere > Soil ...
GCAAACACGCCCGGGAGCAGACGGCGGGGACGACGGCGCCACGCCGGGCAGGCGCGACGCCGCGTCAAGAACGCGTCAGGCGAGGAGCAGTCGAGGTGGTCGCTCGAGCCCTTCGGTCACGAAGGCAGCGACACTGCGCGGGGCGAGGGAAGGGAACCGATCAGTCAGCTTTACAGGGACGAACGAAAGGGGGTCTGCGGCAACGGCGGCGCCGACACAGCAGGATGCACAGACGCTGCATTTGTGGGAGACCTTGGACGACGAAGGCTTGTCGTTGCTGGCATTGCCCGACGCATGCATATGCGACGCGTGCTCATGGACGTCGCTCGTGAAGTGCGAATGGACTTCGGGCGCAGGCGCATTGATGTGATGCCGATGCGCGTGTTCGCCCTCGGAGCTACGCTGCGCCGTGCCGCAGACCATCATGGTCGCGGCTGTCACACCCTGCAACGGCAAGGCAAAAGCCAACAGACACGCGATCGCGAACCGCAGAACACCCCACATGAGAAAAGTGTAGATGATCTTCGCGCCGCATAGACCGAGTGGTCAAACCCCGCGATGCCAAGGAAAGAGCCGCGCACGAGAAGCATCGCGTCCACGCCAGTCGCGTAGCGGGACGGCCACGACCCCGCCGAATCGATTCGCCGGCTACTTGCTTTCCGGCTCGTCCTTGTCCCGGGCGAGCTCTTCAGGGGAACATCGGGCTGCGGCCCGCACCAGCAAAGGCTTTCGCGCGCGGGGTCGTTTCTTCCTTCCCCTTGGTGTTCCCCGAAACCCACTCCGCTTCGACAAATACTGGGCTAGCGGCCGATTTTGCGATCAAACAGCACCAAATTGCGTTGCGGACGGCCCTGTTCGCGCTCTCGGTCGATCCGCGCCGGCCGAGCCCAGATCATCAATCAAACGGACGATGAATGGGGCCGAAATCTGCTGCTCAATTGGGAGGCATTTTGTTCCCCTACTTGGTCTGCGCTAGGCGGCGCGTGAGATCAAGTTGTCCACCGGACGCCGAACCCCGCTCATAGGTAAGTTCGGGAAGCCAGTATGAGTCCCCCTGCCGAAAAAGCCAGTTCGAACTTGCGGCAGGGACTCAAACTGGCAGCATCCACGCCCGCATGACAAGGACCGCTTTTCGATCCACCGCGGTCGTTCAGCTCTGTGTCCGGAGCTGCTGCAATGCAGCGGTTGCGTTCGGTCATGGGGCCCGTGCACATTGCGGTCACTTGAGCCGCCGCGGCCACATCAATGAGTCTTTTGAGTTCGCGGCACCCGGCCATGGAGTTGTTCCCGACGATCAGGTGGAAGGTAACTTGGATGCCATTCGAGCGGCAGTTCCCTGGAGCCGCGTCGGACTCGCGCTCCCCGCCTGAGCCGTCGTTCAAGATACCGCCTTGAAATCGCCTGATGGTTGGTCCTTGCAGCACGTCGAGTGCGCGTCCTGCGCCCAGAACAGAACATGAACTTGGCTAAGCAGCGACCATGATGTCTAGCTACGCAGGGCTCGCCTGGCCAGAAAGTACAGCGTCGTGAGTTAACGGGTCGTCACCTGATCGTCGCCCAGCAGTGGACTGGCGATGCGCCACGCCTGCGCGCGGCCCAGCCCCACCGTGCCCGTCGTCCCGCCCGCGCCGAGGACGAGCGGCGATTGGGCGTCATCCGGGCGTGCCGGTTGCAGGAGCAGGCCGGGATGGCTCGGATTCGAGATGGTGAACAGGCGGCGGTCGAGCACCGAGTCTCCGATCGGGGCAATCTTCCATGTCGCGCCCGCCGTGGTTGGCGATGCGACGACGACAATCGAAGCCGGGTCGGGCGCCGCCAGGTACAGGCGACCGGCGCGGCTGCGAACCCGTACCGACCCATCACCGGCGTCCTCGAACGAGAAGTCCTGGACGATGCTCCCGTCGGCACGAGCTTGCTGAGGTGTGCTTCCGGGAGCCGGGTCGAGCGAGCCCGCGTCGAGCATCATCCCCGACCTCGCGTACTGGAGGCCGTAGCGGATGAAGGGCAGGAATTGCGGCTCGCGCCGCACGCCGGCGAGAACGGTCGACAGGTCCTTCGCCTCAGCGTAGCGCGCGCCCATGTATGGCGGATTCGAGCGAAGGAATCGGCGGACGATGGTCTTCAGGATCGAGGTGTGGTCGAAATGGAGGCCGTTGTCGTCGCCGAAGACGCTGCCGGCCGCGACCCAGGGTGACACGATCAGCGCCGGCACGCGCAGGCCCAGTGTCGTCACGGGGAAGTCTGGCGACACGCGCGCGGCCGAAGGAGGCGGCACATGGTCGTAGAAGCCGCCGTGCTCGTCGTAGACGATCAGCAGCAGCGTGCGAGGCCAGGCCGGGCTGGCCACGACCGCCTCGACGATCCGCTGCGCGAACGCCTGCCCGTCGGCGATGTCGCTGGGCGGCTCGTCGCAGTTGCTGCCGGGCGGGTAGTCCACAAAGTGGGGGTCGATGAAGGCCACGCTCGGCAGGCGCCCCGATTGCGCGCATGCAAAGAAGCCTTCGGCCGGATCGTCGATGGCAACGACATGCTCATGGTCAAACGTGTAGCGCTGGAAGAACCGCAGCGTGCAGTAGCTGTTCTCGAAGTAGCGCCAGGTGACAGGCGCGCCCGACACTGGGTCGCGGGCGCCGTTCAGGTGATCGAAGATCGTCGGCGTGAAGACCGGCAGCATGGGGCTCGAGTTCTCGAGCTCCCAGAAGCCGCGGGCGTCGAGGTTGGGCCGGCCGGTGAGCTCGTAGAAGCGATTCGGGAAGGTAGGCCCGGGATGGCTGCAGAACCAGCGGTGCCCGATGGAGAAGTCGCGTGCCAGGGCGTCATACACCGGCACCGCCGTGCCGCTGTAGTAGCCCATCGCCTGGCCTGCCAGCTCGTTGCGCACGCCGGGTCCGTAGGCCGCGACGAAGCCGTCCATGCGGCCGCCGTTGATGGTGTGGTGCACCGACTCGTAGCCGTTCGGCGTCCCCGGAACGAATCGCGTCCGCTCCAGCTTCACCGGCGGGTAGACCTGTCCGCGCCATTCGTTCGACTTGCTGCCGGTGAGCCCGTCGACCTCGCTTCGACCCATTCCTCCCTGGTCCACGGGTAGGCTCAGGTAGCCGAGGAGGTGATCGAATGACCGGTTCTCCTTCGTCAGCACCACGATGTGGTCGATGTTGTCGAGCACCGAAGGCGAGAAGTCGGCGGCGGCCGAGGCCGGCCAGCCGGATGGCGCTTCGGGCACGAACACGTTCCTCGGACCCTCGTAGTCGAGGGCGATCACGTCCTCGGGTATCGCGAGCTCCGGGTTGGCCGCGATCAGCCCGACGCCGTGGATGACGATGTTGTTGTCGTCGGTGTTGAGCTCGTCGTCGGCAACGCCGCCGAGGAGCCAGGATGTGACCATCGAGTTCAGGCCGTCGCGGGCCGAGCGGCCCGACATGGGGTCGACGTCGAGGAGCTTCCCGTGGATCCTGTCCCGTATGGTCGACCGGATGAGGCCGTCGAATGCGCTGCTCGTCTCGAGGTCGACCCGGATCACCTGGTCGAGCAGGCCGGCGAGCAGATCGTCCGTGGTGACCGTGTCAATCGGCTGGTGCAGAAACGTCCCCTTATAGTGCTTGGCCGCTAGCACGCCGATCTGCACCTCTGTGACGGTCATCTCCTCGAGCTCCTTGGCCCAGGCGAACAGGTCCACCACCGTGTGGCTCTGCGTGAACCGGTTGACGATCGTCGTCTTCTCGAGGGTGAGCTTCAGCGTGATCGCCATTTGGCGTATGTCGATGACCCCGTCGGCGTTGTTCCACACGAACCCGCCCGGCCGGAACGCGATGCCGAGCGTGAGAGGTGGGCTCGCGAGTGTCTCGATGCCGATCTGGAAGGTGGCGCTCTCGATCTCGCCGAGGTAGCTGTCGGCGATCCCGATCCACTTCTTCAACGGCCCCAGATCCTGCGGGTGGCGGACCCGGTGCACCTGGCCGTCTCCGCCATTGGCCAGCGACTGAATGTCGAGGTAGCTCGCGGGCAGCGGGATCGGGTTGTTCGGGTCGATGAACGGCAGGTACGGATAGCCCAGGGTCGAGCCGAGGCGGATGCGCTGCAGCGGCGAGGCCGCGCTCGTGTCGGCACCGTTCCGGCCGTTGATGAACTCGTCGAGCTTGCGCCTCAGGAACGGAATCGAGATCACCTTGGCGCGGTCCCCTGTCATGTCGACCGGCTGGCGAGTAAGGCGTGGTGCCGTCGGCGGCGCGGCCGTTGGGAAGGGGTCGCCCTGATAGGCGCCGGCGTGCTTGCGGTTGTCCTGGTCGAGGACCACGCCGCTGGTCTGCGACGTGAAGACCAGCGGCTTGCCGCCGAAGCTGCCCGGGTCGGTGAATTCGAAGGTCACCTGGTAGTCGAAGATCCAGCGGTCGCTCTCGCTCGGCTCGATCACGATGTAGACCATCGGCAGCACCATCTCCGCCAGCCGGATCGAGCGCGAGATGAGCGTGTTGTCCTCGGCCGACCAGATGAATTCGCGGTACAGGTCGTCGCGTGGTCCGCTTTCAGGGAAGCGTTGATCGTGGAAGAGGTCGAGCCCGATCGCCATGTCCTGGAACGCACCGGCGCTGAGCCGATTCGTGACGTGGACGTTCAGGCGGGTGTCCTCGTTCTTGTCGTCGTTGTGCGTGCTTAGGCGCAGCCTCACCTTGGTGAGCACGGCGGCGGTATCGGGCGGGGGCAGGGCAGCCGGGGCTATCGAGCGCAAGGGATTCTCGATGCCAATGCCCGAGTGGTTGCGGTTGTCCTGGTCGAGGACGATGCCGGTCACGCCGTCGACCGTGGAGCTGAAGGTGACGGGGCCGTCGTCGAAGGTGAGCGTGACGGTGTAGTCGAAGATCCACTGGTCGTCGCCGTTCGCGAGCATGTGGATGTCGATCTGCGGCATCACGACGTCATTCACGCCGATGTCGTCGGCCGCCAGCACGAGGTCGAACGTGTGCGACGACGGATCGTCGAACTCGTCGCTGAAACCGAGCGCGTAGCCATAGGCAAGGAAGGGGTTGCGTTCGCCCTGGTTCAGGTCGCCGCCCGGTCCGTAGCGCTGCAGCTCGAGGTAGTTGGCGAGGTGGTCGGTCGTGGCATGGGGGGTGAGCGAGTTGGCCTCGCGATTGCGGACGTAGACGTTGACGAGGTTCTGGCGTTCCCTTTTGTCGTCGTGCGTGTCGAACGTGATCGAAACGCCCCGAAGCACGCCCGGAGCCGGGTCCCACCAGGCGGAGTACACCCTGTCGTCGGTGCCGAGGACGAAGAGGTCGAGTTGATCGGGCCGGCGCGCGACGGCGGCGACCTCGGACAGGGCCCTGGAGAAGCCCTTGTCGATGCGGAACCAGTTCGACCACGTGCTGGCTGCGTCCCAGTAGGCGGAGTGGATCGCTCCGTCCTGGCCGGCCACGAAGAGATCGAGATGGTCGGGAGTGCGTGCGACCGCCGTGACGGCCGATCGGCCCATCGCGAACCCGGCGTCGATCCGGAACCAGTCCGACCAGGTGCTCGCCGAGTCCCAGTACGCCGAATGGACGGCGCCGCCGCTGCCCGTGACGAAGAGGTCAAGATGATCGGGATGGCGGGCGATCGCGGTGACCGCGGAGCGCGCGGCGGCGAAGCCGGCATCGATGCGGAACCACGACGACCAGGTGCTCGCGGTGTTCCAGTAAGCCGAATGCACGCCACCATCGTTGCCGGTGACGAAGAGATCGAGGTGATCGGCGTCGCGCGCAATGGCGGCGACCGCGGACCAGGCGGAGGCGAAGCCGGCGTCGATCCTGAACCAGGACGACCAGGGGCTCGCCATGCTCCAGTAGGCCGAATGCACGCCGCCGTCGTTGCCGGTAACGAAGAGGTCGAGATGCTCGGGATCGCGCGCGACGACGGTGACGGAAGATCTCGCATTCGCGAAGCCGGGGTCGATGCGGAACCAGGATGACCAGCCGCTCGCGTCGTCCCAGTACGCCGAATGGACGCCGCCGTCGATGCCGGTGACGAAGAGGTCGAGGTGGCCGGCCCCCGTCGCAATGGCGGTCACCTCCGAGCGGGCTAGCGCGAAGCCTGGGTCGATGCGGGACCACGACGACCACCCGCCCACGCTGTTCCAGTACACCGTATGGACGCTACCGTCGTTGCCGGTGACGAAGAGATCGAGGTGGTCCGGATCGCGGGTGATGCAGGTCACCGCCGAGCGGCCTTCGGTGAAGCCCGGATCGATTTCGAAGAACGTGTGCCAGGTCATGGAGACCTCCCTCGATAGGCGCCGTGTCGGACGGTAGATGCGGCGTGCTGGCGGGTCAGGGCACCGACAGCACCAGCCAACCGTCGCCGCGTCGGATTCCGCCACGTAGCCAAGGACGTGGCGACCAGCGCCCGACTGCCCCACTGCCCGACTGGAAAGGACGCGTTCGTCCGCTCCCCGCCCGCCGGATGTATCGATCCAAAGTGAGTCGCAGGTATTCAGGCGCGGCGAAAGAAGCGGGTTTGCAGGAGCGCTGCGCCATCGCGCACGTCTACCGCCTGAAGTGGTTGCGAACCGGAAAAGCGGTACATCTGTCCGCTGACGAGCCCGCGCAATTGGATGGAAGCGGTTTCCGTATACCGGAGGTTGACGGTGGAAGCCGCGGCAACGGCTGCGGCGGAGTCTCCCGACACCGCATCTGGCGAGTTCGCGCGCGGTCCGAGACGATTGGCGCGCCGATCCAGCAGCGGAGGCGGCAAATACGCAGTCCGCGCTGCGGCACTATCGAGAAGACGTCCCGCAAGACCCGCTGTTCTTCTCGGGACCGCCGCCTGACTCGCGTTCAGCAAGGCGCGCTTCTGGCCACAGCACATGGTCCGTCTCTCCTTGAGGGGTTTCCGGCGCGGGCTGAATGACCACGGGCTCGTGCCCTATGCGCTCCAGCAGACATGCAGCTCCGGAGATGGCCAGCCACGTGAACAACCAGTCCAGAGGCTGTTGCGAGACGAAAAGAGCAGCAGGAACCGCAATCCAAAGGCTCAGACAGTTGAAACAGTCCATCAGCTTGCCGGCCAGGCCGTGGCCGAGCAAGCTTCGGAACCGGACGACCAAGTCGGCCGGGCCGTCCTCGCTGGCCAGCAGGTGGGTGATCCGCCAGGTTGCAAGAACGGCCAGAACGAATGACCACGTCACGCTAACGCCGCTTCGCCTTCGATCCGGCAGCCACAGGCTCAACGCTCTCGTGCCCGCAGATGCAGAAGGTCAGCAAGTTGTCCTCGTCCCGCCGATCAAACAGGCCGGTGGTCAGTCCGGGCCGGGTATCGAGCTGCACGATGTACGAACAGCTTTCCCAAGTGCTGGTGGCTTCGACGATCGTGCCGTTGCCTCCACGCGGACTGACGGTCACCGCAGGAGGTCCCGGATCGGACACCGCCGGCGTGATGTTGCCCGGCGCCGACGCGCTGCAGCTGGTGATACTCAGCGACCAGGATCCGGCGTCCATCTCTTCGTGGTCCACCGTGAACTCTACGTTGAGGGTTGCATCGATGGGATTGCAGCAATTGCCGGTTCCGAACTCCTGGAACCAGAGATTGTTGATCTCGTTCCAGTTGTTGATGTGGATCTTGCACAGCGAGTTGGAATAGTCCACCGAGCTGACGCCAACGCGGGTGGCCTGGAAGATGATGGCCAGATCCGTCCCGGCTCCCTGGTTGGTAGCGGGCACAGGCTGTCCCGCGGGAGTGCCTCCGGGGTGACCGAACGCGTTGGCGATCGGGTCGCCTCCAGGCACGACCTGAGGCGTATCGAAGTTGAGGAGGACCTGGAATCCTCCGCTTATGTTTGCGGTATCGACCGCGACCCAGCCGGTGGTGATGTCGGGAGGTATGTAGTGTTCCGGTGCGACATAGGGGTCGCCCAACGCGGGCTGAAGCGGATCGGTGCCGTAGCCGACATAGATCTGCTCAAAGGTAGGAGCCAAGGGACCGGCAACCCCGAAGTTGTTCTGCGGCCAGCTGATGATGCGTTGGCCGACCAATGCGCGCGGACTGACCAGAGGGCCGGTGATCGGTTGGGGGTCAATCCACACCTCGGACCCGGCGGCAGCAGGGGCGCCGGTGGTTCCCTCTTGGCCGCGGCTGACGGTCCAGTGTGTGCCCGAGACAGCGGTGACGGTCATGGTCTCGCCGGTCTCGCCGTCAACGCAGACCGAAACATCGAACGGGGGCGGGGGAGCAGCGCCGCTCGTGACATCGATGGAAGTCTGCGCGGCGTTGATGGCCGCCGACAGGGTTGTCTTGTCCTTCGCATAGAGGAAGCGATAGCGCATCTGCACGCCGGGAGACGTGGGCGAGAAGGTCGGACAAAATCCGCCAAACTGCAATTGCGCATAGAAGGCGAAGTTCGGTCCGCCGCCCCAGGGCATATCGAGAGTAGGCGCAAGGCTGGTATTGGTCTTCCCGGAGGCGGGATCGATCTGGGTATAGATGCCGAAATTCCCGACCGTGGTGAACCAGGGCCGAAGCGCATGAGGAGGACAAATGCAGATGCAGAACTCGCGGCAAAGGGCCCAGCAGACCCATCCGCAGACCTGCCAGCAATAGGGACCGAGCCCCCAGCGGCCAACAATCTCGGCATAGGCGTTGGCATCGTGCTTTGCCACTGCCGTGACAAGATCGGTGAGCCCGCGGGGCTTGTTGGCAAACGGCCGGGTGGCGAGAGCGAAGGCCCGCGCCTCGTCGATGGCATCCACTCCGGCAAGCACAGGAGGTCGAGCCAGACACAGTTGGCGGCATACCCAGACGCAGCGCCAGGTGCAGACGAGCCAGCAGATGATCTCGCAGTGGGGCTGGAAGCCGGCCTCATTGACCTGCGAGCGGATGGTTATGCAGTCGAGGTTGATTGCCGCCTTGCCGATGACCTGAAGGGCACTCTCGTTGCGCAGCAACTCGCTGATGCCCCGGGCAGCGGCGCGTACTTCGTTGGCCGCATCCTCAAGGACAACGCGCTCAGGGGAGCAGACGACTTCACAAACTCGACGGTAGGTGATGAAGTAGACCCAATGGCACAGGAGGTGACAGAACTCCGTGAGCTTGAGTTCGGCGAGGGCGGCCCGGAAATCGTCGCCATCGCCACAGGCCACCGCGTCGACCACCCGGCGAAGGAGAGCTTCATTGGACGCGAGTTGCACGACGGCGCGCGCGAACTGAGGCAGATCGGGAATCGTCGCCTTCTCTTGGGGCGCGCCGCAGAGTTCGATGCAGCGCAAAACACCCAACTTGACCCGTATCCACTCGCACACCAATTCGCAATAGGGGAGCATCTCGACCCGTTCCAGCACCCAGCGGAACGCGTCTGAATCCCTGGCTTCGAAGGCAGCGACGGTGGCGGCAAACGCGCCGGCGTCCTGGGCCAAGTGTCCGATCGCTTGGGACTGCGCGGACAGCCGATTGACCGCATCGTCATACGAAACGACGTTAGCCATAGCATCCTCCGAGACTTCAGGTTGGGGCGACTTGGCCGCCATCGGCAGCGGGCGCTGACGCGAAGAAGTCGCAGGCAAGAAGACCTAGAAATCGGAAGAAAGCATAGCTGCGAAGGTTTGTGTTCTTGACCAAGAGATCGTTGTGAGGATGGATATGCAGTGGCCGACTTTCAATCGAGTTAGCCGCAAAGCACCCGCCGGTCGGGACGCTGCCAAGAGGTCACGGATCACTCTTGTCCGTGGCGACAGGCCGGCGAATCCGGCCAACAACCCGACGTCAAGGCGGGAACCGAAAGGCGGATCCTGTAAGAGCTGACAGGTGGCTCAAGGCGTCGGATCGAAATACGCTCGCCTCCAGGGCGCTCTGCGGAATGCAGGCCCCTGATCCTCTTCTTGGGCATGTCTGTCGCTGCGAAAGCTGGCGACACCATGCTCGATCACTTCTCGGACCGGAGTATCCCCATGGACCTGCTCTTGTCAGATCACATCCCCGAGCGGCGTGCGTTCCTGAAGGGCGCCGGCGGCGTCGCACTGGGCCTCTTTGTGGCTGCAAGCCTGGGCGGCTGCGAGTCTCTGCTCGACGCCATCCGCAACAGGCCGACGCGCTGCCGGCTGAGCGTGGGCTCGGCCACGCTGGCGCCGCACTTGGCGACTTACAAGGCTGGCGTGCAGGCGATGAAGGGTTTGGCTGCCGCGAACCCGCGAAGCTGGGCTGCACAGGCCGGTATCCACGGCACCGTGGCGGGCGGCTTCAACCTTTGCCAGCACGGCACGCCGCACTTCTTCTCGTGGCACCGGGCCTACCTCTTCTTTTTCGAGCAGATCATCCGCAACCTTACCGGTGAGAAGCGCTTTGCGCTTCCTTACTGGAACTGGAACCAGGACCCGCTACTGCACCCGGACTTCCTCGATACGAGCGGGCCGCTCTTTCATCCACGGAACAACACCTCATTGACCGGCTTCGCGCCGGTGCAGGCAGCCACGTTGGACCCGATCCTTGATGATTCGAACTTCCTCACCTTCAGCAGCACGCTGGAGGGGCCCCATGGCGACGTGCATGTCTTCATCGGCCAAGACATGGGCGGCGGCGGTTCGGCCATCGACCCGGTGTTCTGGATGCACCACTGCATGATCGACTATTGCTGGAACAAGTGGAATGTCGAACTCGGCTTCGACAACCCCAACGATGCAGGCTGGGTAAACACCTCTTGGAACCACTTCTTCCAGGGGGACGGCAATCCTGCGAACATGACGGCCGGAATCACGACCCTCATGCCGCTCCTGGCTTACCAGTACGAGAGCAGCGCCATCGGCACGCATGCGGCCGTGGCGGAGGTGAGGCTTGCGCAGGACTATGCGAAAGTGCGCGAACGCGTGGAGGCGGGCGCGCCGGTACAGCTCGATATCCGGCAGCGCTACTTGGTCGCCGAAGGCGCAGTTACGCCCCTCGGCAAACCATACTCCAGTCCGACCATCGTCCGCGCCTCGGAGCTGAGCAGCCTGCTGACGCAGCGTGACCCGGGAAACAATGCGTTCTTGCGGGTCGAGTACGCGCGTTTCCCCGAGGCCAACGATTTCTTCGTCCGCGTGTTCGTCAACCTGCCATCGGCAGAGGCGAACACTCCGACAGAGGATCCTCACTATGCCGGCAGCTTCTCGTTTTTCGGCTCCCCAGGTGGCGTTCACGAGCAGATGCATGCCACGCAACACCTCGTGAACGTCACGCCGGTCCTGCGCCGGCTCATGGAGAGGGGTGAACTGCGAGACGGCGGCGCGATCAGCGTCCAACTGGTAGCCGTGCCCGCGAACAACATCTTCCGGAAGCCCGACCTCGTGCTCGAACTGCGCAAGATCGAGCTGCTGATCACACCGATCGTCGTGCGACCGACGCGCAAGTAGCCGAAGCGAGCGTTCCAGCCCGCCGACCTGCAGCGGTTTCACCAACCCGGAGGGTGTTCTAACCGTACGAGGTAGCGGTCGGCTCCGAACAGGCGTTGTGCTGTTCCGTGGACCAGGGGCAGCGCGTTCTTATGGTCCAGCTCATCAGGAGGTTCGCATGGCGACCACCAAGACCAGAGATCGCAAGGCTGCCAAGCCGCCACTTTCAATCGACGAGATCGTCCTGCGGGACAACGTCGCTGCGGCTAAGAAAGCGCCGGCGGAGACGGTCGCCCAACTGTCGACACGCTACCTCTACTTGAGCGGCAAGGAAGACCTTTCTGCGGAGCTGCAGAAGGCGCTGCGCGACATGAAGAAAGGCAAGGGCGGGCTGCGTCTGGCGTTGCCCAGCTCGACTGCCTTTGGCTTGGCCGGCAACACCGGTGACCGCGTGTCCCCCAGGGCGCTGGCCTCGCGTGGCAACGTAGCGGCGCTTGGCAAGCCGCTCCAGCCCGAGTGGACGTCCCTCGTCTACCACCCGAAGATCGGCGCAAAACCGCGGCAGAAATTCCTCCGTGGTCCCGGTGGACGGCGAATCGTGCCGACAAACGACACGTTCCTCTACGGACCGGATGATCGGGTGGTGTTCTACCCGTCGGGATATCCGTGGAATTGCATCGGCAAGGTTGACGTCTATCCCAGCGCCGACGCCGACAACCCGACGTCCTGGGGCAGCGGGGTGCTCATCGGCGATCGCCTCGTTCTTACCGCCGGCCACGTTCCTCCGGTCAACCCTCCCTCCGGCAAGTGGAAGATGCGGTTCACGGCCGGCATGTACAACGGATCAGCGGTCGACGGGCCGGGCGCGGTTTCGTACGTGTCGGACTTCAAGGGGTTCACGGGCGGCGTCTCCGGCGTCGACTATGCGGTGCTCCGGCTGTACGAGCCGCTCGGCGTCCATATGGGCTACTTCGGCTGGAAGACCTACGACGACAGCTGGACCGGCGGAGACTACTGGTGGCTGGCCGGCTATCCATTTGACGTCGCGTCAGCGAGCAGCCCGTCCTACCAGGCCGGAATCGCCGTGCTGGACCAGGACTCGGACAGCGGTGGCCTGGAGCTGGAGCACCACGGCGACACCGCCAGCGGTGACTCGGGTGGACCGTTCTGGGGCTTCTGGGACGACGGCCCCTATGTTGTGGGAACCTGCAGTGGCCACGAACATGTCGGTGGCCCTTCCTGGACCGGTGGCGAGGACAACAACATCGCGGCCGGTGGAGGCGCACTGTCGAACTTGCTCGCCTGGGCGCGAAGCACCTGGCCCGCCTGAGTCAGCCGGGCACCTCTTCCAGCCACTCATGGACGCTGGCCTGGCAAGAGTAGGCGAAGGCTGAGCCGTGCTCGTGCGCAAGCTCCTGCAATTGCAGGAGCTTGCGGGCGAGGCGGTGCGCCTCGGCAGCGCCTATGCCGTCCTGGACGACGCGTTGCAATGCATCCTCGGCACTAGAGGGCAGATGGCCATTGGTACGTGCCAGCCACCACAAGGGCCTGCTCCAGCAGTCAGCAGCCCAGTCTTCCCGGATGTCGGCCAGGTCGTCCACGATCCAGATCGCCTGGCCTGCCAACCGAGCCGATACCATGGTGGCCGTCCTTCGTTCACGATCCGCGTGCGGTCGCGGCAGCAACGCGAGGCGGGCCATCATGGTCATGGGCAGCGCACTCTTGCGACGCAGCGCGCGCCAGATGCCGATCGAGGGCATCGAACGACAACGCAGCTGTGTGCTGGCCGCGCGCTCAGCGGCATGCATGTCGTGGACCTGGGCTGCGATGGCAAGCTGGTCGCGGCGATCGCCACCCAGCCGACGGCAGCGGATCAGGTACTCGGCTATCAGGGCTGTAAGGGCGTCGATCGCTGCATCGCCGCTGTTCGCCACGTCCTGGCCCGATCCCCGTAGAAGTGCCTCAAGGAATTCTGGGGTCACGTGCCGATGCAGTACCTGAGCGCGTTCCGGAAAACGATCGAGGATGCGATCGAAGAGCACGATGCCAAGGTTGAACAGAGCTCCCAGATGGGCCACCTCCTGGAATTGCGCAGCCGGCGTCCCGGCAAGCTTGGCCAGTCCTTCCGCCTGTTGGTACCCTAGGCCGAGGATGCGAACCAGGGCCAGTTCCGCAAGGTTCAGCGAAGCAGCGGCCTCCCGCAGTACATCCTGTCCTCCGCCAGCCAGCGCCCGCGATACCAGGCGCCGACCCGCGACGAATGCGTCGCGACTTTGGCGCTGCAGCCTCATCGGCGTGAGCAGTACGCCTGCCTCATCCAGGGCTTGCGCGACGATCGCCCTCAGTTCGCCCAACGCGCACCTCCACTGCGCACGAGGGCGCTGAGGCACAACGCGGTCGTGAAGAGATGGTTATGGTCATGCACGATCACGCCGGTACCGAGTTCGTCGACGCGGTATTTCTGGTGGTCGGGCTTGGCGGTCCACGGTGGTGGGATGCGCATCTCTGCATGGGCCGGCCATGCGCCATCCGCTCGCCTAAGGTCGAGGAGGTGCTCGGCCGCGCGCTTTGCTCGCGGAGCGTGTGCGCCGCCGACAACCAGCCCAGTGAGAGCGAGGGCCGTTGCAAAAGCCGAGGCCGGTTCACCCCACGTGCCCTCGCGCCGCTGCTGGCCGCATATCCAGGACGCTGCATGCCTCATTGCCTGTTCATCTTTCATCGTCGATGCGAGCTCCATGGCCTGCATGGTCGGGTAGTACGGCAAGGTCCACCAGTAGCCATGCCAACAGCCGTCATCGCGCTGTTGCGCCTTGACGTAGTGCCAGGCCGCCTCGGCTTCGGCACGGAAGTCGTCGCCCAGCGCTACGAAGGCGCGGCCTGCGATTGCGGTCACCTCGAGGTGGGATCGGCACCAGCCATCGAGGCGAACACGGTTTCCGAGCTTCATGTAACGCTGGATCGGGCGAGGCTTGGCATAGGTCCGTACGCCACCGGAGATCGGGTTCTGGTGGCGTGCAAGGCAGATGGCAGCGTGATTGATGTCTGCATTCCGGTAGCCGAGCTCGATCAGGAAGAGCAGTACGCACGCCGTGGTGTCGGCGTCCGTGGGCACGTCGGCGTGGTAACCCCAGCCGCCATCTTCATGCTGGTGGCCGAGCAGGGCCTCCGCCGTGCGCATCAGGGTCGGTCGCTCCGCGCCGGCATGGGCGAGGTGCAAGCCGACGAACGCTGAAGGCCAGTCGACACCTTCGCCAGCGAGGGTGCGAAAGTCCCGCCACAGACCATCGTCTTGCCGATGGCGCAACAGGAAGTTGCCGTCGATCTCCGATATTCCCACGTGCTAGGGCCGCCCATGTCGTCGGGCAAAAAAAACGCGAAGCCTATTCGTAGACTTGCCGCGGTCCGGCTGGCGACACGATTGTGGCGTGCGAATGACTAGGAAGCCTCCATGGCAGCTTTGGGACCGACGGTCAAGAAGTCGAACGGCGGCCGGTCAAGATTTGTAGTCGAATGACCGTCCCCGGGGGAAATGTCACCGGCCTCGCCGGCTTCTCCTCGGAACTCACCGGCAAGCGGCTTGAAACTCCTGCGGGAAATCGTGCCCGGGCTCTCCCGAGTCGGGATCATGTGGGATCCGGGCATCCCCGCCGCCCTGCTCGAGTACAAGGCAACGGAGGAGGCCGCCCGTTCATTGCACCTGAGACTCCAGTCCGTCCCGTTGTTTCCCTGGCTCGGGTCCTTGCTCGCGTTCCTCAGGATTTGGCGCCGGCGCGCCCCACGGAGGGGCGGGGAATCTGCCCGCTCAGCACCGCCTGGATGTCGTTCCAAGCCCTCGTACCGACATTGAGCAGCGCCTGCTTCGTCTGGACGGCGATGTGCGGCGTGAGCAGCAGGTTGGGCACGTCGGCCAGGGCACGGCCACCGAAACTGACCTCTGCCGCTGTGGTCTGCTCGGCGTCCGCGACGTCGAGGGGCGGCTCCAGCGATCCTTCCCGCGATCGGTGCGTCGACGAGTGCGGCCTCGTCCACCAGCCCCGAACAGCCGCTCCGCATTTATCAGGTGCCTTGTGTCTGGTGCCAGAGGCGCGTGCAGGCTCACAACGCTGGAGCGCACAAGCAGGTCGTCGAGTTGCAACGTCTGGCTGCGCGAATTCAGGTGTCGTGGCGAGGTTGCGAGTCGTTGCGCGAACGACCGATGTGCGGCCTTTAGCGCTTCATTCCTTGCCGTGCCGCCTCGGCCTTTTTGTACCCGTCGGCGTAGTCCGACTCGACCGCGCTCATGAACCGCGGCAGATTGATTCCCGACGACACCAGCGCCTGGATTTCGTGCGGTGTCACCAGCGCCGCCGGGTCGCGGCGCCGTCCTGCCTTGCCGTCGGCATAGCCGGCCTCGCTCACCCGCGCGAACAGCTTCTGCTGGCGGGAGTTCGCCTTGCGAAAGCCGGTCTTGTATGGCTCGAACAGCTTGCTGAAGGCCACGTCCGGATCCGGGGACTCCTCGACTTCCTTCCAGTCCTTGATCTCGTCGGCGCGCAGGAAGTCGCGCCCCGCGGCGCCGTCGTCGGCACCGAGGTCGTAGGCCCGCTTCAGCAGGGTCGCGAGCGCCTTGGCGCGTAAGTCCGCCTGTGCCTCGCGCACATCCTCGACCGTCTTGTCCCACAGCGCCTGGTCTTTGATGAGGTACTGGTTCTCTACCCACACAACGGATCCCGGAGCCACTTCTTCGAGCAGCTTGCCGACCACCAGCGCCTCTTCATGCTGCATCTGCTTGTCCCGGGCGTTCTTCTCCGCAACCTTGGCCCGGTAGTCGGCCTCACGACTATTGTCTGTCGGCATCGACACCGCAACCGAGACCACCAGGCCGATGGCGTTGGACTTGGCCAGGTGGGCGGCCAGAATCTGCATGCCGATACCGGCGGCCAGGGGTGCGCCCACCTCGAGCGCCTTGCCCACCTTCGCCACCGCGCCCTCGGCCTCTATCACCTCGCGGATCCCCACGGCGACCGAGTAGGCCAGTGCGACGAAAGTGACGATGCCCACCATCGTGCCGAGCGTCGCGACACCGCGCGAGAACTGTCCGCGAATCAGCACTTCGCGAGGAACGCGGGTACCGTAGGCCGCCTCAACCTCCGCCGGCATTTCCTTGCTGAATCGCTCGACGATCGATTCGGCCTTTGCGTGAAGCGTCTTGCTGCGCTCGACCAGCGCCGCGCGTCGCTTCTCCAGCGCCGCCGTCTTGCTGTCGATCGCCTTGCGCTCGCTCATGAAGGCGTCCTGGTCCATGGTCCCGTTGCCGAGCGCTTGGCGTGAGTTGGACGCCTGCTTCTTCAGACCCGCCATCTCCTTCTCGAGCGCCGCATGGTCCTGCTTCAACGCCGCGGCCTCCCGCGCGTGCTGCTCGGCCTCGCTACGGAACGCCTGCAGATCCGCCTTGGCTGGCCCGGTCTTCCCGTTCGGACTCGCAGGCTTTGCGCTGTTGAGTTCCTGCTCGGTGATCGGATAGGGGTTCGGTGCGACGTATTCCTCCCCGATCTGTGCGCCGCGACTGCTATTGATGTGCCCAGGCTCGAGCTCATAGATTTCCGACCTGCGCATCCACGCGCGCACCTGCGGCGACTTCGGCCCATAGAACATGCCCTCCTTGTTCCACCACGTCACCGCATCGGTCGTGTGGCCCATGTCGCATTCGGCGATCGGGTACCACTTCTCCTCATGGAGGACCATCTCCTGGCCAGGCGGACCCTTGATGCGCTTGCTAGTGCGCATCCGGGCGATGACCGCCCGGCCGATTGGCGAGTCCTTGCTCGGTGTGGCGCCCAGCACGTCGATCCGGTACCACTTCCGCTCGGCTGGCACCTTGGCGTGCGGTACGTCAACCCGCCTGCCCGGCGGCACCTTGGTCCGCTGAGCGTCCTGCATCTGGACCTCGAGCACGTCGATGTGGCGGTTGATCGCGGCAATCGTCCCCTCGACGTCCTTGTTCGCCGCATCGACCAGCGCCTGCGGCGTTACCCCGATGTCGTTCAGCATCAGTCTCAGACGACTCAGCCGGTTCAGCAGCGCGTCCCGCGCGCCTTGGTGATGTTCGCGGTGGTGAAAACCGAACCCTTGGGCGGCGGAGTGGACGAGCCGCTTGCGTCGCTCGTCGATGCCAGATCCGAACCGGGATCGATGCCGGGCGCAGCGCGCGCCGGGGCGTCACCGAGCGCCACGTGGCCCGCGCCCTCGGCGGGCGCTCCGTTGGGCGGGCGAGAGGGCGGGCGCAGGCCGAGGACCTGGAGGAGCGAAGACGTCATCGCCAGCTCCCAATGCGGGTATCGGCACGCGCAGCAGCGTCGACAACCCGCACACTGCAATCACTGCAAGGTGTCTGCACTTGACTGAGTAATCAACTGTTCTCAATCGCCTGGCCGACGCTTGCCGCCGTCCGCTGAGCGGTCAAGGTCGACCCTTTGCGGTCACAGGTCTCGCGCGCAAGCGAACGCTCGAGGACCAAAGCGTCATGCTCGATGGCTTCGTGACCCAAACGATAGGCCGGCGCTCAATCGGCCTTCATGCCTGACCTCTTGATCACGTCGGCCATGCGTGCGACATCGGCCCGGACGATCTGAGTGAACTGCTCTGTTGGAACTCCATAGACCTCAAACCCAAGCGCAGCAAGCCGGTCGGTCACGTCCGGGGCGCGAAGCGCCTTGACCGTCTCTTCGCTCAGTCGCGAAACGATCTCGCGCGGCGTACCGGTCGGAGCGAACAACCCGACCCACGTCGCAAACTGCAGAGGAATGCCTTCCTCTTTGAGCGTAGGGACGTGCGGCAGCATAGCCAAGCGTTGATCACTCGCAACAGCTAACCCCCGAAGCCGACCGTCCTTGATGAATTCCGAGACGATCGGAACGCCGGCGAATGCGATCGGAATCTGTCCTGACACCACATCCATTGCCGCCTGGGGCGCGCCCTTGTATGGAACATGGGTGAACCGGGTCCCGGTGGCGGTCATGAACATCGACATCACCAGCTGCTGAGCGCTGCCGTTTCCGCCGCTGGAGAAGTCGATCTTGCCGGGTTCGGCCTTCGCCATGTCGATCAACTGATGAACCGAGCTGGCCCGAACCGACGGGTGCGCGATCAACGCGAACGGAATTCCAGCCATCTGCGCGATCGGCACGAAATCGCGGATGGGGTTGAACGGCAGATCTGCGCGAAAACTCGGCAAAGCCGCCATGACGCCATCGGTTGCGGCGAGGAGCGTATAGCCGTCCGCCGGCGAACGAGCTACGTGCCCTGTGCCGATCGCTCCAGCTGCCCCGGGCTGGGGTTCGATGACGAACGGCTGCCCCAACGCGATCGACAGCTTCTGCGCCACGAGGCGTGTGACGACCTCGGCCGAGTTTCCGGGGCCCAGCGGAATGACGACATGAACGGGTCTGGTTGGATAGGCGTTCGCGGGTGTCGGCGATTGCGTTTGCGCTGGCGCCTGAAAAGAAGTCAAGCACCCAAGCAGGCTGCACGCAAGCAGCAGCGCGCGGCCGCCTTGTTGAAAGACGAATTTGTCGGAGAGCGTTCCGACGCGACTTGGCGAGCACATGGATGCCTCCTATGTGATGAGCCAATCGATCCCGTCGGGCGCGACGGCTCGTTCGCTGATCAGGCAATGGCGGTGACGACATTCACCTCCTCAGGAAACGCGACACCATCGTCCTTGTTGTATGCAGCAAGCTGCCGTGCCACGTCGCCGCCCAGCGCTGCGCGAGCGGCACCACTCATGGCCTTGACGTCGGATGCGACTGGCGTCGCAGCGAGGTGGCGGAGCACAAAGTCTCGTAGCGACGGCAAGCGAACCATCATCCGTTGCACGTGAAGCGTCACGTCGTGGAATCCGGCGGCGACAGCGAAGTGGCGAAGTTCCTCGTCACCGGGCACGTCGCGCGATGCGCAGAAGCGCGAGCCCACGTCAACGCCCATGTGCTGGCTGAGCGCCTTCCCTACCGCGACGTTGTAGACCCCCGTCGATCGCCAGACGCTGATCGCCAGCCTTCCGCGTGGCACGAGGACGCGACGCATTTCGCGCAGGGCACCTGTCTTGTCCAGGAAGAACTGCAATCCCTGCTGACATAGAACCACGTCGAAGTCGCGATCCGGCAGGCCAGTGTCGCGTGCGTCACGATCGACCCACGTGATGGCCGCGCCCGGCGGCACGGGTTGGGATCGGGCTACGGCAAGCATGCCTGCGTTCACGTCGAGACCGGTGACACGGCCCGATGCGCCGACCCGTTGCGCAGCGACCCTGGCAACCGTGCCCGTACCGCAAGCGATGTCGAGCACATTCTCACCCGCCTGCAGGCCCACGACATCGAGCAGCTGTGGGACCCACGGCCCCAGGATGTAACGACGGACACAGCGTTCGTAGAGCTCGGCCGCGCTGCCGTCGAGCTGCCATGCACGACCTTCGTTCATTGCCCAGCCCAACCCATCTTCTTCGAGATGCTGTGCGCTGCCGCCCTGACGGCGCGGGTCTGCTCCGGCGATGGCGTCGCGGTGATGTACTGAACTGAACCGGCGATCGCGATGGCCCCAGCGTAGTAGCCGCTGTGATTGAAGATCGGCGCGGCGAGCCCGTTGACCCCGGTCAACACCTGGTTCGCGGCGACGGCCCAACCGCGCTTGCGCACCTCAGCCACAGCGCGCTCGAGCCCCGCCCGAGAACAGATCGTTTGCGATGTCCACGCTTTCAGCGGTTTCGCTACGCAGCGTTCAAGGAGCCCCGGCGGACTGAACGCCAGTGCCACCTTCCCATGCGCGCTCGCGTGCAGGTCAAGCACCGTCCCGGGCCGCGTGCCGAACTCGACGATCGTGTGGCCATGGAAGAGCTCCAGCACGACCACTTGGTCTTCGACTAGCGTGGACAACGTGACTGCGTGTCCCGTCGCGTCGCGCAGCTGTGCCATGTCACCGCGCGCCGCAGTCAGGATGTCGAATCGCTCCCGCAACTGCTCGCCCAGCATGAACAGCTTGATCCCCGCCTCGTAGCGTCGCGTCACACCGTCCTGCCGCACGAAAGCGTGGCGAGCGAGCGTCTGCAGATGCCGATACACCTTCGTCTTCGAGGTCCCGAACTCGCGCGCGAGATCGGAAATACCGATCGGCTCTCGAGAGACGGCGAGTCGCTCCAGGAGACGCAGCGACAAGTCGGTTGTCGCAGTGGCGTTCCGCGGAGTAGCGTCGTCCGCAGCAGATCGCCGTGCCCGTTGAGCGTGCAGAGCGCGGGCGATGGTTCGACCGACCGGCATGTTGCATTATTCGAAACAGCGTTGCGAATAACGCTAGTCCAGGATCCGGCCCATGTCAACGACCCCTCGGGCATAGAAGGAATTGGGCGGCGCGGCTGTGCCGCCCCGACTCAAGGCGCCAGGAGTCCATCGCCTACGCCCGCACTTTTCGCGAAGTGAGAGTGAGGTCGGTCCCGTACCGACGCATGATCCATCACGGCCACGTCTACAAGATCGCTGCGGTGGGGTCGACCCGCGGATCTATTGTCCGTCGGTTGGGCCTAACCCAAGCGGCATCGCCGGCCACCGTTCCTCCCCCTCCCGCCGCGCCCTAGGTCAGTACAGAAACCTGTCTCGCCCCGCAATGCTTTCAAGCGGTCCGCTCGTCCTCCAGCCCGATCGACGCCATCATCGCCTTGCGCATCTCGAACTTCTGCGCCTTGCCCGTCGCCGTGAGGGGAAACGCATCGACGATCCGGACATAACGCGGCACCTTGAAGTGGGCGATCTGGCCGCGGCAGAACTCGCGCACCGCTTCTTCGTCGAGCGCGTGGCCGCGGCGGGCGACCACCCAGGCGCAGACTTCCTCGCCGTACTTCGCGTCGGGGACGCCGAACACCTGCACGTCCTGGATGCCAGGATGACGCAGCAGGTACTCCTCGACCTCGCGCGGATAGACGTTCTCGCCGCCGCGGATGAGCATGTCCTTGACGCGACCGACGATGTTCGCGTAGCCCTCGGCATCGATCGTCGCCAGGTCGCCGGTGTGCATCCATCCGGCGGCGTCGATCGCCTCGCGCGTTCGTGCCTCGTCTTTCCAGTAGCCGCGCATCACGGCATAGCCGCGCGTGCACAGCTCGCCGGCGGTACCGACCGGGACGATGCGACCGTCGCTGTCGACGATCTTGACCTCGAGGTGCGGCTGGATTCGGCCGACCGTGGAGACGCGGCGCTCGAGCGGCTCGTCGAGGCTCGACTGGAACGAGATCGGCGAGGTCTCCGTCATGCCGTAGGCGATCGTCACCTGGCTCATGTGCATGCGCGCGATCACCTTGCGCATGGTCTCGATCGGGCACGGGGCGCCGGCCATGATGCCGGTGCGCAGCGACGACAGGTCGAGACGAGCGAGCTCGTCGTGCTCGAGCATCGCAGCGAACATCGTCGGCACGCCGTGCAGCGCCGTGCAGCGATTCCTGGCGATCGAGCGCAGCGTCTCGCCGGGCTCGAAGCTCTCGCCCGGGAAGACCATCGTCGCCCCCGAGGCGGCGGCGCACAGCACGCCGAGCACCATGCCGAAGCAGTGGTAGAGCGGCACCGGGATGCAGAGCTTGTCATCGGGGCCGAGGGCCATCGCCTTGGCGCAGTAGCGGGCATTGTTGACGATGTTGAAATGCGAGAGCGTTGCCCCCTTCGGCGACCCGGTCGTTCCGCTCGTGAACTGGATATTGATCGCGTCGTCGGGATCGAGCGCGCCGCTCAGGGCATCGAGCCGCGCGCGCTGCGCCGGACCGGCGAGCCCGAGCAGCCGGCGGTAGGAAAGGCAGCGCGGCGGCACCGGCTCGTCGCCGAGCAGGACGACGTGCTTGAGCTCGGGCAGGCGGACGCTGTCTAGCACTTCGCTTGCGCCCTTGAGATGGATCTCGGGCGCGATCTCGCCGAGCATGGCAAGCCAGTCGTTGCCCTTGAAGCTTCGCGCCATGACGAGCGCGCGGCAGCCGACCTTGGCGAGCGCGTATTCGAGTTCGGTGCGGCGATAGGCCGGATTGATGTTGACCAGGACGAGCCCGATCCGCGCGGTCGCGAACTGGGTGACGATCCATTCGTGCCGGTTCGGTGCCCAGATGCCCACGCGGTTGCCGCGGCGCAGGCCGAGGGCGAGCAGGCCGGCGGCCATCTCGTCGGCGCGCTGCTTCAGGTCATACCACGACAGGCGCAGCTTCTCGGCGTCGAAGACCGCCGCGTCGCGCGGGCCGTGGCGGGACACGGTCTTGTCGAGTTGCTGCGACAGCGTGATGAAGCGGAGCGGCTCGTCGGTCGAGCCCGATACGTACGAGAGCGTTCCCGGCGGCCGTTGCCGCTGGTCGCGGCCGCCGGCGAGCCAGTCGGAGCTGAACGGGTTCGCCGCCATGCCTATCCTCGCTGGCGCTCCCGCTGCGCTAGAAGTTGCGCCAGTCGCCGAGCTGCTCGAAGGCGTGCGCGGCGCGATAGATCGTCGACTCGGCGTAGTGCGCGCCGACCAGCTGCATGCCGACCGGCAGCCCGGCCGACAGGCCGCACGGCACGTTCATCGCCGGATGGCCGCTGACGTCGAACGGCGCGGTATTGGGCAGCATCTCGAAGGCGCGCTGGCAGTAGAGCGCGAGCGGCGCGTCCTGCGCCGGGATCGGCGTCGCCTTCATCGGCGTCGTCGGCATCAACAGCAGGTCGTGGCGGTTCAGCGCCTGGTCGTAGGTCTTCTTCAGCAGGCGCGACAGGTTCTGCGCCTTCGCGTAGAAGTGGCCACGGTACTGACGAATGAAGTACTCGCCGGCCATCATCGAGACCTTGAGCGTGCGCGAAAGCTGGTTCGCGCGCGCCCGCCAGTTGGCGTGCGCGTCGAGCAGGCTGGTCGTGTACAGGCCCTCCCAGTTGAAGCCCATGCCGTTGCCGTGCATCATTTGCGCGACCAGGCCTTCGAGCGCAATCGGCGTCCAGATCGGTAGGCCGTCGACATGCATCGGGATCGACACCTCCTCGACGATCGCGCCCAAGGTCCTCAGCCGCTCCGCCGCCTGGCGCACCTTCTGCACGACGTCGGGCTCGCATGACTCGAACTGGAAGCCCTCCGTGAGCACGCCGATGCGCAGGCCGGCGACACCGCGCCCGAGCGCCGCCGTGTACTTGTCGACGCGGACGTTGTACTGGCGCGGATCGAGCCCGTCGGGCCCGGCGATCACCTCCAGCAGGAGCGCGTTGTCGGCGACGGTGCCGGTCATGGGCCCGAGGTGGTCGATGGTCGCCTCGATCGGCATTGCCCCGGTATAGGGAACGAGGCCGTGCGTCGGCTTCATGCCGTAGACGCCGCTGAACGATCCCGGCATGCGCACCGAGCCGCCCTGATCGCCGCCGATCGCCATCTCGATCTCGCCCGCGCCGACGAGCGCAGCGCAGCCGCTCGAGGAGCCGCCGGCCGAATAGCCGAGCTTGTATGGGTTGTGCACCGGGCCGGAGGCCGAGGTGTGGCTGCCGCCGGACAGGCAGAAGTACTCGCAGTGCGCTTTGCCGGCGATGGTGCCGCCGGCGTCGAGGATTCGCGTGGCGACGGTGGCGTCGACATCGGGGACGTAGCCTTCGAGCGTCGACGCGCCGTTCATCATCGGCACGCCGGCCAGGCAGATGTTGTCCTTGAGGACGACGCGCTTACCGGCGAGCGGACCGTAGGGCGCGCCCTTGATCTCGGACTTCACGTACCAGGCGCCCAGCGGGTTCTCGGCCGCCGAAGGCCGGGAGCCGGGCGTGCGCGGATAGCGCACCTCAGGCAGGTAGTCGGGCAGCGCGTCGACACGGTCGTAGGCCTGCATCGTCCCCTCGAGCACCTCGAGGTAGTCGCCGACCTCGTGATCGGACATGCTCATGTGCAGGGAGACAACGATTTCGCTCATCTGCTCGAGCGTGGGGCGTTTGACCATCGACATAGATTCACCTCGGGGAAGGGCCGCGCCCGGGGGCGGCGAGGAAGCGGGGCGGGGGCCCGGGGACCGCGCGGGCGACGCCGCGGGAAGGAGCGGCGCAGCGTGGGGCGCGGCCATCGACGTCGTCCGCGCCGGCGCGGCGGCGCGGATCGTGGGCGCCGGCGGAGCAGGGCGCGCCGCGGGCACCGGCGCGGAGGCGGCCGAGCGTGCCGGCACCGAGCGCGTCATCCGCATCTTGCCCATGCCGAGCAGCTCGGCGATGCCGCCGGCCTGCGCCGTGTGCGCGTCCACCTCGCGCTCGATCCGGCCGCGCTCGACGACGACGATGCGGTCGGCGACGTCGAGAACGAGGTCGAGGTTCTGCTCGACGACGACCAGAGACAACCTGTCGCGCTTGCGCAGGCCGGCGAGGATCTCGCCGATCTCCTGGACGATCGACGGCTGGATGCCTTCCGACGGTTCGTCGAGAAGGAGCAGCCAGGGCACGGCGATGAGGGCACGCCCCAGAGCCAGGATCTGCTGCTCGCCACCCGAAAGCGCGCCGCCCTTGCGGGCAAGGATCGCCCTGAGCCGGGGCAGCGTCTCGACGACGCGGTCGATCGCCGCGGCCTCGGTGTCTCCGGAGTCCGGAGTCCACGCCAGTCGTAGGTTCTCGAGCGTGGTGAGGCCGGGCAGGATGCCACGCCCCTGCGGCACGTAGCCGATGCCGAGCCGGCTGCGGTCGTGCGCCTTCATCCGCGTCACGTCGATGCCGTCGATCGAAATGCGCCCGGCGGTCGACGGCACCAGCCCGATCAGCGTCTTCAGGAACGTGGTCTTGCCGACGCCGTTGTGGCCGACGATGCCGACCGCCTCGCCCGCCTTCAGCTGGAAGTCGATGCCATGCAGGACGGGAACGTGGCCGTAGGCGGCGCGCAGGCCGGCGACATCGAGGACGACGTCGCTGGCGACGCCGACGGTGCCTTCGGGCGGCGATTCGATCTCGGTCATCTGGCCCGGCTCCCGATGTAAACCTCGCGAACCTTGGCGTCGGCGAGGACCTCGTCGACCGGCCCTTCGCGCAGGATCGCGCCCTGGTGCATCACCGTCACGCGGCCGCCGAGCATGCGCACGAACTGCATGTCGTGGTCGACGACGACGATGGTGGTGCTGCGATTGACCTCGTGGATGATCTGCACGAGCTGGTCGGCCTCGGCGCCGGTGATGCCAGCGGCGGGCTCGTCGAGGAGCAGCAGCCAGGGCCGCTGGGCGAGGACGAGGCCGATCTCCACCAGCTGGCGCTGCCCGTGCGACAGCTCGCCGACGAGGCGGCGGGCGATCGCCTCGAGCGACACCTGCTGCATGACCTCGGCGACGGTCGCCTCTGTCTGCTCGCGGGTGCCGACACGGCGCGCAGAGAGCCACAGGTTTTCCTCGACCGAGAGGCCGTTCATCACCGACGGCACCTGCGTCTTGATGCCGACGCCGAGGCGGACGATCTCGTAGGCGCGCCAGCCGGTCACGTCCTGGCCGCGGATGAAGACGCGGCCGTGGCTGTGGTCGAGGCGGATCTGCCCGGTCAGGCACTTGAAGAAGGTGCTCTTGCCGGCGCCGTTGGGGCCGATGAGGCAGCGCAGCTCGCGGTCGGCGAGCGAGAAATTGACGTTGTTGACCGCCTGGACCCCGCCGAAGCGCATCGACAGGTCGCGCGTGTCGACCACGGTTTCGCTCACGACCCGTCTCCGCGATGGCCACGCCGTCGGCGCGTACTGCTCGCCTGCCGCCGACTCACGCTCGCCCGGTCCCGTCGCGCGCGCCAACGCGCCAGCGCCGGCAGGAGGCCGCTCGGCAGGAGCAGGACGACGAGGATCAGGATCGCGCCGAGGACGAGGGAGTTGTCGATCAGCGTCTGCTGGCCGAGCAGCAGCTTCAGGTAGCCCAGGACGATCGCGCCGACGATCGGCCCGACCAGCGTGCCCAGCCCGCCGACGATCGTCCAGATGATCACCTCGGCCGACTGGCCAAGGCTGAACACGCCGGGCGTGACGATCTCGGCCCAGTTCGCGAACAGGCACCCGGCGAGCCCGGCCATGCCGGCGCTGATCGTGAAGATCGCCGTCTTGTAGGCCGGCGCGCTGTAGCCGAGCAGCTCGACCCGCGCCTCGTTCTCGCGGATGCCGATCAGCACCTTGCCGAAGAACGAGCCGAGGATCCAGCGGCAGAGCAGGTAGCAAAGCAGGAGGGCGACGCAGACGACGTAGTAGAAGGGCGTGCCGAACGCGGTGACGCTCGGATCGCCCGGAAGGTTCAGGATCGGAAACGCCGGGATGCCGTTGAAGCCGCCGAGGCGAACCGAGCCGATGTGATACGCGTCGCCGGCCGTCGCATTCATGAACTTGAACAGGATCAGCGTGACGACGAGGGTGATCACGCCCATGTAGACGTCGCTGATCCGGCCGTAGAACATCATGGCGCCGATCACGGCCGCCGCGGCCGCCGGCAGCACGATCGCGAGCAGGAGCGGGCCGGTGCTCTCGCCGACGGTCATCGCCGCGATCGCGTAGGTGTAGGCGCCGAGGCCGAAGTAGGCCGCGTGGCCGAAGCTGAGGATTCCGGCGAAGCCCCACATCAGCCCGAGCGAGAGCGCGAACAGAGCCCAGATCAGGAGCAGCGTGGGCGTGTTGGTGCCGGTCACCGCCGGCAGCAGCAGGACGACGACGCAGCCGACGATGAACCAGCCCCAGCGAATCCGCCCGACGCCGAACGTGGGTCCGCCTGTCATGTCGAGTTCTTGAAGAAGCGGCCGGTGATGCCCTGCGGCATCAGGCGCAGCAGGACGATCGCCAGCGCCAGCATGGCGATCTCGCCGATCACCGGCGTCGAGCCGAAGGAGACGATCTGGTTGATCGTGCCGAAGATCATCGAGCTCGCCAGGGTGCCGGAGATGATCGCGGCGCCGCCGGTGATGACGGTGATGAACGACTTGGCGATGTACAGCGATCCCGATGACGGCAGGAGGCCGGTAAGCGGCGCCAGCACGCCGCCGGCGAGGCCCGAGAGCGCGGCGCCGGCGGTGAAGGTCCACATGTAGATCTTCTGCGGGTTGTAGCCGAGCGCGGACGCGACGTCGGCGCTTTGCATCGCGCCGCGGGCGATCAGGCCGACGCGGGTGTAGCGCAGGATCAGCCAGAGGACGAGCATCACCAGGATGGCGATGGCGATGATGAAGAGGTTGTAGCCGCCCATCTGGTAGGCGCCGGCCTGGTACGACTGGATCGGCGCGGTGACGCTCACCGCCGTGTTGCCGAAAATCAGCGTCACCAGGCCGACCATGAGCAGGCTCAGGCCCCAGGTGGCGAGCATGGTGTCGATCATCCGGCCGTAGAGATGGCGGATGACGAGGCGCTCGACGACAAGTCCGATCGCGCCGACGACCAGCGGCGCGAGCACCAGCATCGCGAACCAGATGTCGATGCCCGCGCGGTTGGCGAAGATCGTGACGTAGCCGCCGATCATCACGAACTCGCCGTGGGCGAGGTTGATCACCCGCATCATCCCGAACACGACGGCCAGCCCCGCGCTGGTGAGCGCGAGAAAGGCGATCATGTACAGGATCTCGAGGAAGACGACGGCTGCGTAGTCCAAGGACGGCTCCGCTCGCGCCTCGTCGATGCCCGCCCTAGATCGTCACCTCGAACTGCTTGTTCTCGTTCGGATTCTTGGCCAGGTTGCACGAAGCGGCGGTGTCGCTCGGCGGGCGCTGCTTGAATGCCTGCTTGATCGTCAGCTTCTGGCCCTTGACCTCCATCACCTTGATGTCGAGCGAGGCATGGTGCGTCGCCGGATCCATCTTGACGAGGCCGGCGGGCCCGTCGACGCCGATGCCGGACTCCAGTACCTTCATCAGCTTGTCGCGGTCCAGCGAGCCGGCCTTCTTGACCGCCTCGGCCCACAGCTTGATCCCCTGGTACTGCGAGACCGCGATCTCGTGGACGATCTTGGTGTCGCCGAAGCGCTTGCCCCAGCGGGCGAGGAAGTCCTTGTTCGCCGGCGTCGTCTCCTCCTGGCTGTAGTTGCCGGCGATGAGGATCCCGTCGCCCTCGGCGGGCGAGAGCGCGAGGTGCTCGTTGCCGACGCCGAAGGTCGTCGAGTAGAGCGGGATCTTCTTGTTCATTCCCGATGCCGCCCACTGGCGGAAGAAGGAGAGGTGGGCGCCGCCGACAAGCGCGGCGCACACCGAGTCGGGCGCGGCCGCCTGGATCTTGGCGATCGTCGAGCCGAAGTCGGCGACGTCGAGCGGGAAGAAGTCGGTCTGCAGCACCGAGCCGCCGCGCTGCTTGACGTAGTGGGCGACCCACTTCGCAGTGATCTGGCCATAGTTGTAGTCGGCGGCGAGGACGTAGACCTTCTTGCCCCACTGCTTCTGCGATATCTCGACGATCGGCTCGACCGCTTGCGCCGGCGTCGTCCCGGTGACGAAACAGTTGCGGTCGCAGACGCCGCCTTCGTACAGCACGTTGTAGAAGTAGAGTATGTTGGCGCGCCGGAAGGTCTGCCGGATCGCCTCGCGCGAGGCCGAGGTGATGCCGCCGTGGACGACGTCGACCTTGTCGTCGCGAGCGAGCTGCTGCGCGTACTTGGTGTAGAGGGCGATGTCGGACTGGGTGTCGTACTGGACGACCTGGATCTTCCTGCCGAGCAGGCCGCCGGCGGCGTTGATCTCCTCGGCCGCCATCGTCGTCGCCAGCACCATGGGCTTGCCGTAGGCGTCGAGGTTGCCGGAGTTGTCGAGCACCGAGCCGAGCTTGATCGGCGCGCCCTGCGCGAAGACGTGGAAGGGAAGGGCGATGCCGGCGGCCGCGCCGGATGTCGAGGCGATGAAGAGGCGACGTGAGAACGACATGAGAATCTCCTGCGGTTGTTGATGCGCCGGATGGCAACGAACGCTGCGGGCCCGGCGTCAGTCTTTGGGCTGCGACCTCGCGCTTCCGGAATCAGGAGCTCCCGGGGTCGGGCCTCCTCCCTTCGGCCCGCCCACCGCCGCGGAAAGATCCACGCCGATGGAATCGCCGATGCTCTTCATGGCGGGAAGCTGCAATGCCATGCCGAGGATGCTGTCCATCACCTGGGTGACAGGCGCTCGCTGTGCGGCGTCGCCGCCCGCCCCGCCGCCGCCGCCACCATTCGAGGAGCCGCCGAAGCCCGTCACCTGATGGATCCGGATGCTGTCGATCTTTTCCGCGGGCTTCATCATCTGGGCGATGATCTCCGGCAGGCGGTCGAGCCGATGCTGCTCGAGCTGCAGGTGCATCAGCTCGGTCGTGCGCGAGTTCTCGGCGGCTATCACCGCCCGCGCCCCTTCCGACTCGGCGGTGAGGCGGATGCGCTGCGCCTCGGCGCGTGTCGTCGTCGCCGACGCTTCGGCCTTCGCCGTCATCAGGAGCACGGCGGTCTCGCTCTCGGCCTTCGAGGTCTCGACCTCGCCCCGCTCCTGCTCGCGCTTGAGGGCGATCTCGCGCGAGCGGTCCGCGACGGCACGCTCGCGCTCAGTCTGCAGCTGCTCCTGGGCGAGGACGATCTCGGTGCGAGCGAGCTCGGCTTGCGCCTGGGCGCGCGCTTCCTCGGCGTGCTTGGCGGCCATCGCGATCGAGCTGTCGATCTTCCTCACTTCGGAGCTGAGCTGCGCCTCGATCTCTAGCCGCCTCAGCTCGCGCGCCTTCTGGATCTCGGCGATTCGCGTCGCCTGCTCGCGCTCGATGCGCGCGGCTTCCGAAGCCACGGTCGATTGCTCGCGCGCCCGCGCGGTGTCGGCGTCGCTCGTCGCCTTGAGCTTCTCGATCTCGAGGCGCTGGCCGATCTGCGCCTCCTCCTCCTGGCGCGACAGGCTGAGGCGCTGTTTGATCGCCTCTAGCTGCGTCTGCCGCACCGAGACGTCGGCATCGGCCTCGATCTCGGCGCGCTTCTTCTTGCTCGTCGCGATGATCTCGGCGAGCTTGCGCAAGCCGACGGCGTTGAAGGCGTTGTTGTCATCCAGCGAAGCGAATGCCGCCTGGTCCATCCGCGTCAGCGACACCGACTCGAGCTGCAGGCCGCTGTGGGCGAGGTTCTCGCGCACCGATTCGCGGATCATGCGCACGAACTCGGCGCGCTTGTCGTGCAGGGAATCCATCGTGAAGGTGGCGCCGATCGCCTGGATCGCGTCGATGAAACGGCCCTCGAGCAGGTTGCGGACGCCGTCGGGGCTGAGCGACTTCGAGCCGATGGCCTGGGCCGCGGTAGCGACGCCGTCGACGGTCGGCTGCACGCGGAGGTAGAACTCGAGCTCGACGTCGACGCGCATGCGGTCTTCGGTGATCAGCGACTTGGCACCAGAGCGGCTGACCTCGATCCGCATCGTCCGCATGTTGATCTCGTCGACCTTGTGCAGGAACGGCAGTGCCAGCGTGCCGCCGGTGAGGACGATCTTCTGGCCGCCGAAGCCCGTGCGGATCAGGGCGACGTCGCGCGAGGTCTTGCGATAGAAGCGGTTCAGGAAGGCGACCGTCACGGCGATCGCGACGATCAGGACGATCAGGCCGAAGAGCCAGGCGAGCAAGGTCATGGAATCCTCTCCTGCGACCGCGCAACAATGGAACGCGACCGGCGTCCCACGTCATTACTTTCCGAGGAAACTATAGCAGTCGCACGCTCCGGGCCGCTTCGGTCGAACCCGAATCGGCCCGTTCGCCTTACAGGGCGACCGGACGCTGGAAGAAGTGGCCGCCGGCCTCGGCCAGGTAGGTCGGATGCGCGCAGCGCTCGTTGCCCGAATACTGGATCCCGCGTACCGAGCGGAAGGCGAGTGGTGCCGCAAGGTTGCCGAGCAGCTGGGCGTTCTCGTCGGCGGCGCGGCGCGCCAGCGCGGCCATGAAGTGGACCCCTTCGTAGGTCGACTGCCCGAGCGCGTTCAGCGTCGGCGCGCGTTGTCCGAAGTGGTTGTAGTAGCGCTCCTTGAAGGCGATGTTGGCGTCGTTGTCGAGCGAGGCGAAGTAGCCCGACGAGACGAACAGGCCCTCGGTATTGTCGGCGCCGATCGCGAGCAGGCCGTTCTCCTCGATGGCGCACGAGAGGCGGAACATGTCGCGCGCCAGGCCGCAGCGGCCGAATGCGCGGTTGAACTGCACGGCGTCCTGGCCGACGAGCGAGAGCAGAATCGCATGCGGCTTGAGGCGCGCGATCTCGTCGAGCAGCTCGGAATAGTCTTCGGCGCCGAACGGCAGGTAGCGGTCGGCGACGACTGTGCCGCCCAGCTCGCCCACGTAGCGCGCCGCCAGGCGGTGCGAGACGCGGGGCCAGACGTAGTCGTTGCCGACGAACATCCAGCGCCGCGCGGCGTAGCGGCTGGCGAGGTACTCGATCGCCGGACGGAGCTGCTGGCCAGGCGTCTCGCCCAGCGCGAACACGCCGGGGGTGCGCTCACCGCCTTCGTAGAGCGGCGTGTAGACGTACGGGATCTGGCGGGCGACGTCCTTAAGCACGCGCTGGCGAACCTGGCTCGTGTGCATGCCGACGATCGCGTCGATCGCGCCGGCGTTCATCAGCTCGGCGGTGACGCTGCCGACTTCGGTCGCCTCGTCGGAGGAGTCGATGATGCGCAGGCGCAGACGCCGGTCGAGCAGGCCGCCGTCGGCATTGATCTCGGCCTGGGCAAGTTGCGCACAGGCGATCGACGACGGGCCCCAGATGCCGGCCGAGCCGTTGATCGGAACGAGCAGGCCGACGACGAAATCGGCGCCGTCGGCGAGCGCTTCGCGCCGGGCGGCGGCACGGCGAGCATGGGCGAGAGCGAGCGATGGCGCGACCTTCGCGCCGACGAAATCGCCGACCGCCGTTTCGGGCATCGCCACTCCCCATGAACCCGCGCGGGGTATCGGGGAATTTGCATCCCCGCGTTTTGTTTCCCTGGAAATCGACTTCTACAATATCACAGCATGACTCGATTCGATCCCCATCTCGGCCTGCTGCTCGAGCGCGCCGGTCGCGTCGTCGGCGAGCGGCTCGACCGGGCGTTCGGCCGCGATGGCGTCACCGCCGATCACTGGCGCGTCCTGTGCGTCCTGGCGGATGGCGAAGGCCACACGATGGGCGAGATCGCCGAGCAGCTGCAGATGAATCCGCCGACGCTTACCAAGCTCGTGGACCGGATGGTCGGCAAGTCGCTTGTCCAGCGCGCCGCCGACCCCGAGGACAGCCGCCGCGTCCTCGTCTACGCGACCGACGGGGGCCTCGAGCTCCTGTCCGAGTTGCAAGGCAAGGTCGACCGGCACCATGCGGCGCTGCAAGCGCTGCTAGGTGACCGTAACGCCCGCCAGCTCGAGCGCTTGCTGACGACCCTTATCGAGGAAGCGGAACGACCGACGGCCTGAGCAGCCACGGCATGCGGCGCCCGCGCCGCTAGACCTTCGGGTGGCGCCGGTGCCAATCGGTCGCACGCTGGAACGCGCGCCCGACGCGAATGATCGCCGGTTCGCCGAGAGGCCGGCCGACGAACTGGGCGCCGATCGGCAGCCCAGCGGCCGTGAAGGCGACCGGCAAGGTCAGTGCCGGATTTCCCGACATGTCGAAGGGCGCGGTGAAGCGTGTCAGCGCTGCGAGCTCGCCCGGCACCCGGCCGAGCGTCGCCATGCGGTGCACCGTCGGTGCGGCGATCGGCTGGGTCGGCACGAGCATCGCGTCGATGGCATCGAGTGCGGCGCCGACGCGGCCGGCGAAGTCGCGCCGGCGCAGTAGGATCCGTTGAAAGTCGAGGCCCGAGAGCGCGCGGCCTGCGTCGATGAGGCCGGCGAGCCCCGGCCCATAGAGCTCGCGCTGGGCCGGAAAGGTCTCGGCGTGCGCGACCGCGGTCTCGACGGCGCAGTTGAGAGCCCAGTCGGCGACCGCGCCGGCGACATCGGGGAACCGAATCGTCACGATCTCGGCGCCGAGCGCGCGCACGGTCGCGAGCGCGGTCTCGACCGCGCGACGCGTATCGGCGTCGACATCGTCGAGGGCGTAACGCTCGTCGAAGCCGAGCCGAACGCCGCGCAGGGTGCCATCGTCGGCCGCGAGATAGTCGGGAACCTCGCTGCGCAGCGCGGTCGGATCGCGGGGGTCGCTGCCGGCGATCGCGCCGAGCATGATCGCCGCGTCGCTGGCGCTCCGGCACATTGGCCCGATGTGGTCGAGCGAGGCGGCGAGCTCGAAGCAGCCGAAGCGCGAGACCCGGCCCCAGGTCGGCTTCAGGCCGGTGTTGCCGTTCGCCGCGGAGGGAAATCGGATCGAGCCGCCGGTATCCGACCCCAGCGAGCCGAAGCACAGGCCAGCCGCAGTCGCCACTCCCGAGCCGCTCGATGACGCACCCGACCAATGATCCCGGTGCCAGGGGTTGAGTGGCGCCGGGACGTCGGGATGGTGGTCGGCGAAAGCTCCCTCGGTGAGCTGGAGCTTGCCCAGCAGAATGGCGCCGGCCTCGCGCAGCTTGCGGACGACGGTCGCATCGACGCTCGGGATGAAGCCGCGATGCAGCGGCATTCCGGCCGCTGTGGCAATTCCTTCAGTCCAGCACAGGTCCTTGACGGCGACAGGCACGCCGTGCAGTTGCGATAGGAGCTGGTGCCGTCCGATCATCTGCTCGGCCGCACGCGCTTGCGTCAGCGCCAGATCCGGCGTGACGAGCGCGTACGACTTCAAGCCCGGATCGACGCGCTCGATTCGGCGCAGCATGGCCTCGGTCAGCTCGACGGGCGAGACCTTGCGCGCCGCGATCAGGCGCGCCAACTCGCTGATCTCGAGGTAGTGGAAGTCATCGAGGGCCACGGCCCATTCTTGCCCAAACGCGCCTTGAACGCAGCCGGTCCCAGCGTTTATAGGCACGCCGCCGGCGCTCAGAATGGAATGATCCAACAAGGGGCGTCGCATGGACCTGGGTCTCAAGGGCAAGGTCGCCGTCGTCACCGGCGCTAGACGTTCAGTCCGCATCCCTACCTTGCGGATACGCAAGCCGCGACGCACTCGCCGGTCGAGCGTAAATGGCAGTGGCTACGTCTGGGCGGCGCACACCGTTCACCGCCTGGCCGGTATTCCGGGCGGCCTTCTACCGCGCCACTAGGTATTTCCCGATTCCTCTACCTCGTCGGACGCGAACTGGCGGCCTCGCGACGGAGCGTGGCGAAGGAGTCGGGTCGGACGGTCCGACCCCTCGGCCCTCGGAGGAGTCACCGTCACCGAATGACTAGTGTGCTGTCCCGCTGATACGTGAACAAAGTCGATGGAGCTTCTCGAGTATCGAGTCAGCGGTGGCGGTCCACTTGAAGGGCTTG
>Ga0068864_100000483_pt1 | contig 34541 bp, 33 predicted proteins | sample KBSSwiS72_FD_66586 | JGI IMG/M metagenome (GOLD analysis project Ga0068864, IMG submission 66586) | Switchgrass rhizosphere microbial communities from Kellogg Biological Station, Michigan, USA - KBS Switchgrass S7-2 | ecosystem: Host-associated > Plants > Roots > Rhizosphere > Soil ...
GTGACGCCGGCGGCCTCGTAGCCCTTAACGGTGTGGTGCACGTTCAGCAGGCCGCCATAGCCGGTGTCGGCGTCGGCGATCAGTGCGCCGTTGCTCGTCCGCGCCAGGGTCGCCATGCGGTCGACCATCTGGGTGTAGCTGGCGATGCCGGCGTCGGGCAGGCCCAGACTGGATGCCGTCATCCAATAGCCGGTGCCATAGACGATCTCGAACCCGACCTTGTTGCATATCGCCGCGGCGATCATGTCCTGCAACCCCGGCGCGATGAAGAACTCCTTGGCGTCGAGTTTCTGGCGGATGATCGGATTGGCCATGGGGCGCCTCTCAGATGGCTGTGGCGAAGAGCCAAGGCGCCTGGCGGCGCCGGCCTTCTTCAAAGGACGCGATCGCGTCCGCTTGGGTGTTGAGCAGGATGAGGACGTCATCCCAGCCGTTCATCAGAGCCTCGCGCCGCCAGTCCTCGATCTCGAACGACAGAGCCGACATGCCCGGCGCCTCAACGCGGCGGTTGACGAGGTCAACGGTGAGCGGCCCCGCGGTCAGAAGGCGGTCCAGTTCGGCCTGGGGCAGGGTGATCGGCAGGACGCCGCTCTTGAAGCAGTTGGAGCGGAAGATTTCCCCGAAGCTTGCCGCGAGGATCACGCGGACGCCCAAATCGTGCAGCGCCCATACGGCCTGCTCACGGCTGGATCCGCAGCCGAAGTTCGGCCCCGTGATCAGGATCTGAGCCGGGTCCGCCAAGCCCGGCGCGAGAGGGAAGCCGGGGACCTCCTGGCCGCCGACGAACCGCTTGTCGTGGAAGGCGTAGCGCCCAAGCCCCTTCTTGGCGGTGATCAGCAGGAAGCGCGCAGGGAATATGATGTCAGTATCGATGTCAGCGCCGGGAATCACGGCAACCCGCGACGTCAGAGTGAGCAGCGCATCCATGGTCAGCTCGCCAGTTTGCGGACATCGGTGAGGTGACCGGTGATTGCAGCGGCGGCGGCCATCGCAGGGCTCATCAAGTGGGTGCGGGCGCCGGGGCCCTGGCGTCCCTCGAAGTTGCGGTTCGAGGTGGAAGCGCAGCGCTCCCCTGGCTGGAGTCGATCATCGTTCATGGCCACGCAGAGCGAGCAGCCGGGCTCGCGCCATTCGAAGCCTGCGTCGGTGAAGATGCGGTCCAGGCCCTCTGCCTCCGCCTGGCGCTTCACCTGGCCTGAGCCGGGAACGACAATGGCGGTCACCCCCAAGGCGACCTTGCGGCCCTCGGCGATCCGGGCTGCGGTCCGCAGGTCCTCGATCCGGCTGTTGGTGCAGGAACCGATGAACACCTTGTCGATCGCGATGTCTTCCAGCGCCCCGCCCGGCGTCAGGCCCATGTAGGCTATGGCTTTGGCGGCCCTATCGCGGGCGGCGGGCGATGGCTGGGCGAGCGGGTCGGGTACGCGCTCGCTGATCGCTGCGACCTGGTCCGGGCTTGAGCCCCAGGTGACCATCGGGGCCAGCGCCGCGGCGTCAATCTCGAGGGACCTGTCGAAGACGGCGCCCGGATCGGAGGGGAGGGTCCGCCAGGAGGCGAGTGCGCGGTCCCAGTCCGCCCCCTTCGGCGCCCACGGACGGTCTTTCAGCCAGGCGAAGGTCGTCTCGTCGGGCGCGACCAGGCCGGTGCGCGACCCCGCTTCGATGGTCATGTTGCAGATGGTCATCCGCTCGGCCATGGACAGGGCCTCGACGGTGGGCCCGGCGTACTCGATGGCGTAGCCAGCGGCGCCGGCGCCGCCGAGTTGTCCAACGATGGCCAGGATCAGGTCCTTCGCTGCGACGCCCGGCGCGAAGGCCCCGGTGACGTGGACGCGGAGGGTCTTCGCACGTGTCTGGCGCAGCACATTTGTCGCCATCACGCTTTCGCATTCGCTTGCGCCGATCCCGAAGGCGAGGGCGCCGAAGGCTCCGTGGGTCGCCGTGTGGCTGTCGCCGCACACGAGCGTGATCCCCGGCTCTGTGAAGCCCAGCTCGGGTCCGATTACATGGACGATGCCTTGGCGGACGTCGTCCAGCGGGATGTAGGGGATGCCAAACTCGACGCAGTTGGCCTCCAGCAGGGCGATTTGGGCGGCGGCCTGCGGATCGGCGATGGGGCCGCCGCGGTTGCGCGTCGGGACCGAGTGATCGACCACGGCCAAATGCGTTTCCGGCCGGCGCACGCGCAGCCCCTTCGCTCGCAAACCCTCGAAAGCCTGAGGCGTGCTGACCTCATGCAGCAGGTGGCGGTCGACGTAGATCACGCAGACCCCGTCGCCCTCGTCCCGCACCACGTGGGACGACCACAACTTGTCATAGAGGGTGCGGGGTGACGCAGGCATGTGCTGGATCGGCTTCACGGGGGGTTCGCGTCCAGGGCAGGGCCGCGCTGTATCGGGCTAGTGATATTCCTCGCCGCCCGAGACGTTCATCGCCTCGCCGGTGATGTATTGGGCCTGGTCCGAGCAAAGGAATGCGCAGGCGTTGGCGGTGTCCTCGACGGCGCCGGGCCGGCCAAGTGGAACACGGGCGCGGAACCGTTCCCAATAGTCATCCATGGAGACGCCGCGCATCCTCGAGATGTTCTCGCGCTGCCAGTTGCCGAGGTCCGTGGGCACGTGGTTGGGGCAGATGGCGTTGACCGTGATGCCGTCCTTGCCGAGTTCCAGGGCCGCAGAACGGGTCAGGCCGATGAGGCCATGCTTGGACGAGGTGTAGGCGCTCATGAGGCTGACGCCCGACTTGCCCGCCTGCGAGGCGATGGAGACGATCCGCCCCCCGCCGCCCTGGGCGATCATCTGCCGGGCGGCGTACTTCATGCCGAAGAAGCAACCGCGCAGGTTCACGCCGAGCACGGCGTCCCACTTCTCCTGGGTCATCTCCACGATCGGTCCGACCAGGTAGCCGATGCCGGCGTTGTTGATGAGGATGTCCAGTCGGCCGTATGTCGTCACCGCGAGCGCGATCAGCCTGGCGACGTCATCCTCCACCAGCATGTCGCCGGCAAAGGTTACGCATTCGCCGCCAGCCTCGCGGATCTGCTGGGCGACCTGCTCAAGTTCGGCCATCTGGCCCACACCATGCTCGGGCGCGGTCTCGCCGGCGACCTGGCCGAGATCGTGGATGACCAGCCGGCAACCCTCGGCGGCCAGGCGGCGGGCCATAGCCGCGCCCAGGCCGTGAAGGCGCCCGGCGCCGGTGACCACGGCCACCTTCCCCGCGAGTTCCGGATAGGCCGCCATGGTCAGGGCTCGACCTTTTCCGACACGATGAACATCGGGCTGTCGGCGAATTCGCGGAATTCGCCGGCCACCTTCTTCATGAGGTCGGTCGAAACGTCGGCCCCGAACTGGTCCATGTCGGCGATGGAGATCAGCTCCACATACTGGTAGGGCGGGGCCTTGTCGGAGCCCCTCACGGACAGCGTCTTGAAGACCTCGAACCCGGCATTGGATTTCAGGCCGCGGACGGTCGGGATGTCCGTGCTGCGCGCCCAGGCTTCATAGGCGTCGGGCGACGCGCCGGCTTTCAAATTGAACAGAACGACGAGATAGGTCACGCAGTGTCCTTTCCAAGAAGGCGGCCCGTGGCGCACAAGGTCGCCCGTGCCGCCGGATGAAAAAGTCAGAAGATCGACTGAGGCGCAGCGTGCCTCCCGAACCCGTCAAGTATGTCTTATATCTATATCAAAAGGAAGTGTATAGTGCCGCCATCCTGAGGTACGGAGAGTTGCGCATGAGTTCGCAGGCCAGCGCCGCCGCGGCCCAATCCGCCGGTTCCGAGCCGCCGACATTCTTCCCCGATCCGGCCATCGACCGCCTGACCACGGCCGTGCTGCGGCTGGCCGGCGAGGTGTGGGTGCTGACGGAGCGGCTGGCCGCGGTCGAAGCCCTTGCGGCGCGTCGGGGGCTCGCGCTGGAGGAGGAGCTGGCGTCGTTCAGGTTCTCGGCGGAGGAAGACGCGACACTGCAGGCGGCGCGCGAGCAGTTCGTGCGCACCGTGGTCGAGCCGCTGACCGCGGTCAGTCCCTAGGAGATTTCGCGGGTCACGTCGGGGATCGGGAGGTCGCCCTTCGCCGCCGCCTCGGCGGCCTGACCTTCCTGCTGCACGATGCGCAGGATGCGGTTGATGTATTCCTGTGACCACAGGGCGCGCTCGGCATATTCCGCCGCCGACGGAGTGAAGGACTCCACCTCGGCGCGCGGCACCAGGCCCTTGGCCTCCAGAAGCCGCTCCAGGGTGTCTATGCGCTGGCGGGCCACCGCAAGTTCCTGGGCGACGGCCATGGTGACCGCCATGACGCGCTCGACCTCGGGGTCGAGGAAATAGGGTCGCTTGCCGGCGGGCTTGTCCGACGCGTGCAGGAGGGCCGATGCGATGCTCATCTCGGCGCTACCTGGCCGCGCCAACGAAGACCATTGAGATCTTCTCCTGGCCTCCCGGGCCGGCGGGGGTGGTGAAGACCTTTTTCACCAAATTTCCCCGCTCGAAGCCGGCGTCGACGAAGTGGTCATCGAGGTTCAGGCTGTGCAGGGTCGTCCAGAAGGGCTCGTTGTTGTAGTGGGCGTCCCAGTCGCGGATCGCCTGCTCGAATGGCGGCATGCCCGCATAGGCCGGCTGCTCCATGTTCAGCATGAGCCCGCCAGGCGCCAGCACGCGCCGAGCTTCTCGGAAGATGGCGTCCATGGAAGTCAGCGACAGTTCGTGCAGGAACATCGTCGTCATCACGAGGTCGAACCGGCCGTCTTCGAACTGTGAGAGATCCGTGGCGTCGGCCTGTATGAAGCGCACGTTCTTGACGCCCAGGGCCTCGGCCCGGGCGGCCGCGTAGCGCAGGACGGGTATGCCGATGTCCACGCCAACCACGTCAGCTTCCGGGAAGGCCCGCGCCATCGGCAGCAGATTGTGTCCGGTGGTCGTCCCGAGGTCGAGGATGCGGCGCGGCTTGAAGTCCGGATAGGTCTCTTGGATCCACTCGGCCATCGTACGGCCGATGCCGTCATTGTAGGGGCCGCCGCGGCCGCCGACCGTGACGTGGATGCCGCTGTCGTAGCTCGCGGGACCCGACACGTCGCCTGGGAACAATTCCGTGTGGTAGCTGCCCGGCATGCAATGGTGATCGACCGCCGCGACGTAGCGCGGCACGGCGACGGTGGGATCCAGGCTCAGGCGCTCCCTGGATGGGAGGCTCGCGGCCTTTGCGGCCAGGGACTCCGATTGCCGGATCGCCGCCCAGCGGCCGGCTTCCTGGCGCTGCTCCATCGTCATGCGCCTGAGCGCTGACCAGGTTTGGAACACCGGATCGGCCAGGAGCGCCTTGCGGGCTTCGGTGCGGTCCTTGGGCTTGCGGCCGTGCTCGGCCTCGAAGCGCGGCTCGATGCGTGCATTCCAGGTGGTTTCGACCATCGGCGCGACGCGCGTCGCCAGATGCCGGTTCATCTGCGTCAGGAAATTGAACCGCTCGATCTCATCGTGGCTCAGGTCGGGATACATGGCGTGCCGCGCGCCCGTGCGCTGATCCGGCGGGCCATCGTAAGCCTCCGTTGCGGAATGCTGAGCGAGTTGCGTCGAAGCCTCGGAACCGTCCATGACCATCTCCAAGCGATGAAGCCACAATCATCCCATTTTCATAACAAATCTAGCCCCGGAGAGATTTTGTCGCCAAGGCCGCATTGCGCATTCGTTATATGTATATGATGATTGCCAAGGGTCCGGCCGCCGAGGCGGGCGGGCTCGCATCCGCCCCTGCCCGGAGATGTAGCGATGGAACACGAGACAATTCGCGGCCGCCTGCTCTACACCTCCAAGAAGCCGGAGATCATGGACAAGGTCCGTGGCGGCGAGACCTTCATCATCACCAAACACCTGGACGGCAGCCGGACCCTGCGGGCCCACTGTTCGATCGACGAGAACTCCCCGCGCGTGCTGCGCGACGTCGTCCACAGTGTCGACGCCAACTGGAACCCGACGGACGCCTTCGTGCGCCTGACCGTCGATGAGAAGTTCGTCGGCTCGAGCTGGTACCGGTTTACCTCGACGCTTGCGGAGTGCGAGGGCTACACCGCACAGGAAGGCCGGATCTCCCATCGCTTCGAGCTGGACAAGCCGGCGCGGCTGTTCGGGACACACCCGATCCAGGCCGACGCCTTCCTGACCCAAAGCTACGATCTCTCCAAGGGCCCCGGCGAACAGGTCGTCGAAGGCGGCCTGATGTGCTCCTTCCACCACCGGGGGGCTGACGGCCCCATCCTCCTGAAGCGGGTCAACGGCCAGGGCGGCTATTTCCGCTTTATCGGCAAGGAGACTGTGAAGGTCGTCGCCGGCGAATTCGAGGCGCTGCACTTCCAGGTCGGCCGCAGCACGGACGACGATTACCAGGGCCGCGACATCCACCCGCCCTACCATGTCTGGGTCACTGCGGACGGCGACTACGTGATGCTGAAGGCGCACGTCACCGGCTACATGCAGACCTACTACGAGCTCACCGAATACGAGAAGCGAACCAACTTCTTCTGACCCTGCGAGCTGGGGTCGGATGGGCCCCTGCCGCTGCGAACGCCACTGAAGGGATGCCCATGGAACACGAGACGGTCCGCGGCCGGCTGCTGTACACGTCCAAGAAGCCGGAGATCATGGACAAGGTCCGTGGCGGCGAGACCTTCGTCATCACGAAACATATCGACGAAAGTCGGACCCTGCGGGCGCACTGCGCCATCGACGAAAACTCGCCGCGCGTGCTGCGAGACTCGATCACGAGCGTGGACGCCAACTGGCATCCCACCGACGGCTTTGTCCGACTGACCGTCGACGAGAAGTTTATCGGCTCGAGCTGGTACCGCTTCACGCCCAAGTACGTGGAGTGCGAAGGCTACACCGAGCAGGAAGGCCGCATCTCGAGCCGCATCGAGACAAAGGAGCAGGCGCGCCTGTTCATCACGCACCCGATCCAGTCGGACGCCTTCCTGACACAGGCCTACGATCTCTCGAAGGGCCCGGGCGAACAGCTGATCCAGGGGCTGGTGGCGTGCTCGTTCCACCATCGCGGCGCCGACGGTCCGACGCTCCTCCACCGCCCCAACGACGAGGGCTTCTATCTGCGGTTCGTGGGACCGGAGAAGGTGAAGGTGGTCGCGGGCGAATTCGACGCCCTGCACTTCCAGATCGGCCGCAGCACCGACGACGCCTACCAGGGGCGGGAGGTGCATCCGCCCTATCACGTATGGGTCACCGCTGACGGCGACTACGTGATGCTGAAGGCGCACGTCACCGGCTACATGCAGACCTATTACGAGCTCACCGAATACGAAAAACGGAAGAACTTTTTCTGATGGCACAGCAGCAGCACAGAACCATCACCGGCCGCATCCGGTACACCTCCAAGAAGCCGGAAATCCTGGACCAGGAGCGGGGCCGCGAAACCTTCGTCTACACCCGGCATTCGGACGGCAAGCTGACCTTGCGCGCCCACTGCGAGATCGACGAGCCGAACCCCACCGTCATGCGCGACATCGTCCATTCGCTGGATGCGAACGACCGCGCGACGGACTGCTTCGTCCGCCTGACGGTCGGCGACGAGTTCATGGGCGCGGGCCTGTTCGTCATGGGCGACGGCTTCATCGAATGCGAGAGCTACGGGCCGTCCATCGGCCGCGTCTCCCAGCGGACGAACATCGAGGGCGGCTACGACATCTTCGGCACCCACCCGATCCAGGCTGACGCCTATAGCACCCGGGTGATGGACGTCTCCAAGGGGCCGCACAAGCGCAAGCTCCGCTGCTTCCTCCCGTCGGGCGACCATCGCGGCGCTACGCCGCCGCTGCTCGCTGAGGGCCATATCTCCCTGGAATACCTGGGCGAGGAAACCGTCACCGTGACCGCCGGCGAGTTCAAGTGCCGCAAGTTCCGCTTCTCGGATGAAGACGCAGGCTTTGTATCGAAGGACGGGGCCCATCCCACCTACGACGTCTGGGTTACCGCGGACGAGGACGCAATCTTCGTGCAGGGCGGCGTCGGGGGCTACATGCAGACCTGGTACGAGCTCGTCGAGCTGCAGCGCTAGCGATGGCCGAGACGATCCTCACCGGCAAGATCCTGTCGTTCTGTCAAGGGGCGACAGCCATCGCCGACCACGTCGGCGAGGAAGACTGGGAGATCGTCTTGCACTCAGACGGTCTGCGCACGCTGCGCGCGCGGTGCTGGCTGCGGCAGAGCCCGCCGGTGCTGCGTGACATCGTGCAGTCGGTGGACGACGAATTCCATCCGCACGACGCCTACGCCCGCATTGTGGTGGACGGCCGCTACCGCGGCTCGGCCTGGTACAGGTTCAGCGACACGCTGGCCGAATGCGAGGCCGACACCGTGGGCGAGGGCCGGGTCCGGCAGAGCTTCCCGATCCGCCGCGGCATCCGCGGGTTCGGCACCCACTCCCTGCAGTCCGACGGCTGGCTGGCGGCGGGCTACGACCTGTCAAAGGGCGTCGGCGTGCAGCGGTTCTACAACAACCTGATGACCTCGACGAACCATCGCGGCGCGACGGGCCCGATGTTCATGACCACCAACAGCAGTCTGGAATACCACGGGCGCGAGAGCCTCGACGTTCCGGCCGGACGCTTCGACTGTCACCACTTCAGCTTCGTCGGCACCAGTCACGGCTACCCGCCTTACCACATGTGGGTGACGGCCGACCGGCACTACGTCTTCGTCCGCGCCACCCTCGGCGGCGACGATCCCCAACAGTTCGACCTCGTGGAATTCAACCAAACCGACGCCTGACGGGCCGTCACACACAGGAACGCCACATGGACCGCACCGGTATGCAGGCAGTGCATGGAATGCTCGCCCCGGCAGGCGTCGAGGCCCTGGCGCGACAGACGTTCTGGGACCAGGTGACCATGTACCTGGAGTCCGAGGCCCGCCCGCCGCTGCGTAAGGTCTATGAGGAACGCGTCGGGCCCGCGCTGGTCGCAGCAAACGGTCGTGCGCCCGATCGCCACGAGATCGCTGCAGCCATGCTGGGTGTGGACGCCAACCGCTTCTGGCACAGCGTGCGCACCCAGGCGCAGCGCGAGGCGAGCGAAGCCTGCCGCGCCGTCATCGTCGAGCAGCTCGACGAGCTGACGGAACGGGCGCGGGCGGCCAGCAATGGCCCCGGCTCCCTGACCCTCGACCCCGACATGCCATTGCCGGCCTATCTGGAAGGCGACGTCCACCTGCAGGTCGGCGGCTACTATGCCGAGAGCCGGCCTGACGACCTGACGGCGGGCGCGATCTACGACCGCGGCATGACGCTTGGGCGGATGGGCGCGCAAGGCTGGCTCAACGACGACGCCGGCCGCAGCCTCGCGGCCTGGATGAAGGCGCAATTCCCCGACCTGAAGCCGGAGCGCGTCCTGGAGATGGGCTGCGCGGTCGGTCACACTGTGGTCGGCTTCAAGAGCGCTCTTCCGGAGGCGGAAGTCCACGGCATCGACGTGGCCGCGCCCGGCCTGCGCTACGCATTCGCACGCGCCGCCTCCATGGGCGTGGATGTGCATTTTCACCAGCAGAACGCCGAAAGGACGCGCTTCCCCGACGCGTCCTTCGACGTCGTCTACTCCCGCATCCTCATGCACGAGACCTCGGCGGAGGCGACGCCGCGCATTTTTGCCGAATGCCACCGCCTGCTGCGTCCAGGCGGCGTGATGTTCCATTCCGACGCCCCGCAGTTCGACGAGCTTGACGCCTACGCGGCCTCGCTGCGGGACTGGGATGTCCGGTTCAACAACGAGCCTTACATGGAGGGGTACTACGCCCTGCCGCTCGAGAAGATGTTCGAGGCGGCCGGCTTCGCCGCGTCCGACACATTCCGCACCTTTGCGCCCAGCCTTGCCGTGCAGCGCGACGCCATCGACCCAAGGCGTTCACGCACCAACGCAGGCCGGTACTTCATCGCCGGCGCTGTGAAGCGGGCCTGATGGGAGGGGCGATCCGAAAGGGTTTCGTGTCGGTCGCCGGTCGCGACGTACACTTCCGAACGGCCGGGACAGGACCGGCAGTCGTGCTGCTGCACGACTCGCCGAGATCTTCGGCGCTGCACATCCCTCTGATCGAAGCGCTGTGCGCCAACTTCACGGTGCTCGCGCCCGACACGCCCGGCAACGGCAACTCCAGCCCGCTTGTGGGCGAAGGCCCGTTCGAGATCGGAGATTTCGCCGCCGCCCTTGCCGGGACCCTCGACGCCTTGGGGATCGAGCGGGCCGGATTCTACGGCTTCCACACAAGCTCGAAGATCCTCCTGGAGTTCGCGGTGCGCTTTCCCGAGCGGGTGAGCGTCGCGATCATGGATGGCCTTTCAATCCCTCCCGGGGGCCCCGACCCAGGCTATATCGCCGCCTATATGCGCCCCTTCGTGCTGGAGGAGGATGGGGCCCACATCGCCCGGGAATGGACCAGGCTGCGCGACAGCGGGCGGTGGTTCCCCTGGTTCAGCCGCGAACCCGCCCATCGCATCGGCTCGCAGGAGCCCGACCCGGCGCAGAGCCACCAAGCTTTCCTCGATTACTTCAGCGCCGGCCCCCATTACGTCGAAGCCTACAGTGCGGCGATGTACTATCTGGCGGCGCCCAGGCTGGCGGAACTCGCCGTCCCGACGGTGATCATGGCGCGCGAAGATGACGTGCTCTACGGGCATCTCGACCGGCTCCCGGCGCTGCCCAGGGGTTGCAAGGTGGAACGCCTGGGGTCGGACAAGACTGTGTGGCGCCGGCGCCTCGAGTCGGTCTTCAAGGCTCACGTGGTCGACGGGCCGGGTCCAGACCTTGCGCGGCATGCAGAGCGCCAGGCGGGGACGGGCAGCGGCTATGTCGACCTGCCACACGGCCAGTTGCGTATCCGGCGGTTCAGTGCGGGAGCGGGCCGAACGGTCGTCTATCTGCACGAGACGCCGGGCGGTGCGGGCGCGGCGACCGACTTTCTGGCGGCCCTTGCCCAAGGGCGCACGGTGATTGCCCCCGACCTGCCGGGTTGCGGCCTTTCCGATCCGCTACCGTCTCCCAGCTGCGAGGCCTACGTCGCGGCCCTGGTCCCGGCGATCTCGCAGTTCTGCGCGGGACCCGTCGACCTCGTGGCCGCCTTTACGGCGACGCCGCTGGCGCTGCGCCTCCTGGCCGAGGCGCCTAGCCTGTTCCATCGCGTGGTGCTGGATGGCGTCCTGGTCGCCGACGGCGACACGCGCGCGGCGCTGGCGCGGGACTATTGTCCGGCCTTGACCTTCGATTTTTCCGGCTCACACCTCCAAGCGGCCTGGCAGATGCTTCGCGATCAGGACATCCAGTGGCCCTGGTACGATGGCGGTCCTGACGCCGCGCGAAGAACGGCGGAAGCGCCGGACGCCCGGCGCCTGCACCGCCGGTTCCTCGACGTACTCTCCCAGGTCGACCGGTACGGCGAGGCCTTGCAGGCCGGCTTGTCGTGTGACGCGCGCGAGGACCTCGCGGCCCTCGTTGCGCCGGTTCTGGTCACCACCCAGGACGGTGATCCGCGATTTGAGGGAGCCGCTTTGGCGGCCGCACTCAGCGACAAGGTATCGACCGCGCCCAGGCCCGCCACGACCGAAGCGCGAGCCGCGCTGTTCCGTGATTATCTCGATCGATCATGACCGGCGCGCCAACATTGGAGAACACCGTGAGCACCCGCTACCTGGACGTCGAAACCCCTACGCCGGAGGCCATCGCGCCATTTGGCCAGCTCGTCGGCGCCGATCCAAGCGCGCCCAGACCCGAGGGCGCGTTCTACCAGGCCGTCAGCACCTATCGGCCGGACTTCGTCTCGGAAGACGGCACGGAACTCGCCGTCTGCACCGTCCAGCGTCGGCCCATGAGTGTGCAGTGGATGGAGCGTCACTTCAAACATACCCAGGCGTTCATACCCCTGGGCGGCAAGCCCTTCCTGGCGATCCTGGCGCCGCCCACCGAGGGCGAGCTGCCTGATCTCGATCAGGCGCGCGCCTTCCTGTTCGACGGGCAGGCGGGCCTGCTGATGCATGTCGGCACCTGGCATGAATTCCCGTTCGCGCTGGTGGACAACACCCAGCTCGTGGTGGTCTTGCGCAGCGAGACCCTGGAGTCGCTGCGCGAGGAGAACGTTATCGACGGCGAGGCCTTCGGGCCGGATCTGGACAAGAAGGACATCGTTCGGCGGCTGGGGGTCAGGCTCGCTCCGAAGCTGTGACGTCGTCGGTCTATACGCAGCCGCCTATCTTGTGCCCTTCCTGGGTGGCGTTCAGCGCGAAACGCGGCGCGAAACAGTCGCCGATCAGGTGAACGTCGACCCCGGCGGCGCGAAGCGGCTCAAACAGGGCATCGTTCGGCGTCCGCGGCGTGGCGTAGGTGAACAACGAGACGTCGGTCAGGACGCGCTCCTCGCCAGTGTAGATGTTCGCCAACGTCACCTCACCATCTTCAAACCGCGAGGTCGCGCGCGGTTCGCTCAGGACGACCACCTCGACCCCCTTCTTGTAGAGGCGCCGGTAGATGCCTTGGCGGTTGACCAGGGCCTCGACATTGCCGAGCCGTTCGCGCGGCGTGACCAGCAGCACCTTCTCGAACTTGTCCAGCAGGAATTCGGCCGCCGCATAGGTGAAGGCGGTCTGGTCCTGGTCGAAAATCACAGCCAGCCCGGGCTGGCGGACCGAGAACCCGGCGAGCATGGCGACCGCCTCGCGCAGGTCAGGGAACACGCCCTCGCCGCGATAGTCATCTGGGAGGAAGCCGGGCCACGAGGGCGTGGCCCCGGTGGCCAGGATCACCGTCTGCGGGTCCAGCGCCAGGATGTCCTCAAGGGTGGCGGGCGCGCCGAGCCGGAAGTCGACCCCGTAGCGGTCCGCGCTCAATTTCTGGAAGTCGTAGATGCTGGAAAGGCTTTCCCCGCCCGGCAGCAGGGCCTGGATGCGCGCCTTGCCGCCCACCTCGTCGCTGGCGCCGATCACGGTCACCTTGCAGCCGCGGCCTGCCGCCACCCAGGCGGCCTCCAGGCCCGCGATGCCCGCGCCCACGACAACGACCCGCGTCGCGGATTGGGCGGCGGCGGGCCACCAGTCCGCCTCGTCGGCGAGGCCCACCCGGGGATTGTTGTCGCACTGCAGGGTGCTGTTCGTGCTGATCATCTGCCAGCAGGTGTTGCACGATACGCAGTAGCGGATCTGCGCTTCGCGGCCTTGCGAGGCCTTGACGCCCCAGGCCGGGTCGGTGACCAGCGGCCGACCCATCATCACCAGGTCGGCAAGGCCGTCGCGGACGATGCGCTCGCCCTCGTTGGGATCGGTGATCAGGCCTAAGGCTCCCAGCGGGATCCCCGGCGCGGACCGCCCCAACTCCTGGATCTTCTCGACGTAGGGAACGCGAGGCCCGTGCACGTCGGGCAGGTGCCAGTCCAGGGTCTCGGCGTGCGAACCCCAGCAGTAGGTGAGATAGTCGACGGCGCCGGTGGCGTGCACAAGGGTGGTGATCCGTGCCGCCTCCGCCATGTCGACGCCGCCCTCCACCCCGTCCTCGCCGGGCAGCTTCACGCCGATCAGGAAGTCCTTGCCGCATTCACTACGCAGGCCCGTGATCAGCTCTGTCAGCAGGCGGGTGCGCCCGGCCAGGTCGCCGCCGTAGCGATCGTCTCGGCGGTTGGAATGGGCGGACATGAACTGGTGGAAGATGTGGCCGTGGCCGGCGGAAATCTCGACGCCGGCGAACCCGGCTTCGGCCAAGAGCTTCGCCGAGCGCAGGAAGTCGGCCACAAGCTTCTCGATCTCGAACGTGGAAAGCGCATGCGGCACCGTCCAGCTCAGGTCGTCGGGGAGGGCGGATGCGCCGATCGGAGCATTGACCCGTCCCTCCTCGTGACGTCCCCGGCCGGCGTCCTGCAACTGCGCCACCAGCCTGCAGTCGTGGGCCTCCACAGCGTCGGCCCACCGTCGCAGGCCTTCGCTGTTTCGGTTGGAATAGACGTCGACGCGCGCAGCCCCCGCCTGGTGCGCCAGTGTGGCCAGGGGCTCGGTCACCGTCATCGCCGCGCCGCCCTTCGCGCGATTGACGTGATAGGCGATCAATCGATCAGTCACGGCGCCATTCGACTGATAACGCGTCGACATCGCGGCATGTACAATTCGGTTCTTCAGCTGCCGGGAACCAAGTTGAAACTTAGAAAAGAGATGCGGATATGAGTCTGATGTCTCAATCATATCTAAAGAGACTCCGAATTCTGTTGATATATACAGTATATATGATATATCTATTTCTAGGATAGCGTGCTCTGCCTTGGCCGCCAGCCCAGGCGCCGGGGAGCCCTGAAACCGGAGGCGATCCATGCCAACGATGCGTGCGTTCCAGATCGACAAGCCCGGCGGCGCCGCCGACCTGCGACGCATCGAGTTGCCGATCCCTGAGCCAGGGCCCGGGCAGGTCCGCGTGCGGGTGGCCTACTGCGGCCTCAATCCACTGGACATCATCGTGCGTTCCGGCGGGGCGGCGTGGATGGCGCCCACCTGGCCGATCGTGCTCGGCGTCGAACATTCGGGCGTCGTAGATGCCGTGGGGGAGGGGGTCGATACCGCCTGGCTGGGCCGGGGCGTGATCAGCCGCCAGGCCTTTGGAGGAAATGCGGACTTTTCCATCGCGCCTTTGACTGCGCTGGCGACCGTGCCGGACGACATGGATCTCAGGCGAGGCGCGGTCTATCGCGGATGCAGCCATACGGCATGGCGGTTGCTGCACGAGGCCGTGCGCACCAGGCCGGGCCAGACGGCTCTGTTCCACTCCGCCGCGGGTCCGGTGGCGATCATGCTGACCCAGTTCGCCAAGCGTCTCGGCATGACCGTTATCGGCCTGGTCGGCGGGCCGGCCAAGCAGGCGTTCGGGGCGGGCTTCGGCGCTGATCATCTGATCGACCTGACCGCCGAGCCGGATTGGCCGGCCAGCGTCTTGCGCCTCACCGCTGGACGGGGCGTCGACCTGGTCGTGGACGGGAATGGCGGCGAGGCCAGCGCGCGAAACTTCGACGTGATCGCGCCTGGCGGGGAGGTGGTGTTCATCGGCGCCACCAGCGGCACACCGTCGGCTCCTGTCTCGCCGGGGCTGCTGATCGTCAAGCACGCGGCCGCACGGGGGTTCAACCTCGTTGCTGCGGAGCGGTTCGGCCTCCCAGTTGAAGACGTGGACTCGGCGATCGTCGCCCTGTTGCGGTCCGGGGAGATCAAGCTGCCCATGACAAGCGTCAGCCCCTTCGAATCCATACCCGAGCTCCACCGGAGGTTCGAAAACCGGGAGATCCACGGCCGCGCCGTCATCGAGGTCGGCGGCGAAGCTGTCGAGCGCCTGCGCCGCATCGGCTGACGCCGACCGGCAGACGATTGAGACTTGCCACGCCATGTGAAAGTGCGTCAAATGTTATATCAATAATTCAATTAGAAGCTCCGCAGATCCTGAGGGGTGGCGGCGCGGCGGAGCCGATCCATGTCCGTTGATCTCGCGACCAGGAACGACATCCTGGCGACTCTGGTCCAGGCGGTCGGACGCGACAACGTCTTCGACAGCCTGGAGGATCGCCGCTTCTATTCCAGCGACCTCTACTCGGAGGGCGAGCTGTGCGCGGCCGCGGTGCGGCCGCTCGACAAGGCCTCGCTGGCCCGCGCCGTCGCGGCCGCAACGGCCGCCGGCTACGCGGTCGTTCCGCGTGGCGGCGGCCTGACCTATGTCGGCGGCTACACGCCTGTCCGCGAGGAGACGATCACCATCGATGTCAGCGGCCTGAACCGCATCAGCGAGCTCAATCCCGACAGCATGTACATCACCGTGGAGGCGGGGGTGACGTGGAAGCAGATCCACGAGGCGCTGAAGCCGCACGGTCTGCGTCTGCCGTTCTTCGGCACCTTCTCCGGCGCTCGGGCGACCGTCGGCGGCGGGCTGTCCAACGGCGCCCTTTTTCTAGGCACCGCGCGCTACGGTTCGGCAGCAGAGATCGTGCTGGGCCTCGAGGTTGCGCTGGCGGATGGTCGCCTGCTGCGAACCGGGCAGGCGTCGGTCGAGGGCGCGAAGCCCTTCTTCCGCGCGTTTGGCCCCGATCTGACGGGCCTCTTCGTCCACGACGCGGGCGCGCTCGGGGTGAAAACCGAGGCGACGCTTCGGCTGATCCGCGCGCCCGGCGCGACCGGCTTCCTGACATTCGGTTTCGACACAGCCGAACAGGCCATCGCGGCCGCCTGCGAAGTCTCGCGCGCGGAAGTTGCGGAGGACGCCTACATCATGGATCCCGTCAAGACGCGGCTGGCGCTGGCGGGCGGCAATGTGGCCAGCGACGCGCGTGTCCTGGCCAAGGTGGTCCAGCAGGCCGGGGGCGTGGCCAGCGGCATCCGCGCCGGGTTCGACCTGGTGAAGGCGGGCAAGCACTTCGCCGATGACGTGCATTCGCTGAACCTGGTCTGCGCCGCGCGCAACGCCGCGGCGTTAGACGCCGACATGGCCGAGGCTGCAGCGATCGCCGCCCGCTTCGGCGGCAGGCCGCTGCCGGATTCAATCCCCAGGGCCAATCGCGCCAATCTCTTCCCGCCGGTCAACGGCGTCCTGGGTCCGGCGGGCGACCGCTGGGTCGCGCTGAACGCCAAGGTCGCCCATGCTGACGCCCAGAAGCTCTATGACGCCGCCGAGGCCATTCTCGCCCGGCACGCCGGCGACATGGAGGCCCACGGCGTGCAGGCGTCTCGCCTGCTGACCATGATGTCCAACCACGCCTTCAGCTATGAGCCGGTGTTCAACTGGTTCGACACGTGGCTGCCGCAACACCGGCGAGCGCCCGAACCGCAGCACTTGGCGAAGTTCAAGGAGCCCGCCCCCAACCCCGAGGCGCGCGCGGTGGTCGCCACCATCCGCGCCGAGCTTGTGCAACTGTTCTCCGAGATGGGCGCCGCCTCCAACCAGATCGGCAAGACCTATCGCTATCTGCCTTCCCTGAAGCCCGAGACCCGCACGCTGATCGAAGGCCTCAAGCGTCTGGTCGATCCGGACGGGCGGATGAATCCCGGGGCGCTCGGCCTCTAGCGCCCTCGGCTCGGCCCTCGAGCGGCCAAGAAAAAGGGCCCCGGATCGCTCCGGAGCCCTGTGAACCGGGATGCCATGGGCCAAGCTAGGCCTTGCGTGCGCCGAAGATGTACCAGCCGCCGCGGCCGTGGGGCGGAGCGATCTCTTCGCCGCGAAGGAAGCCCGGGTATTTGGCCATATCGTAGCTGGTGACGTCCGGAATCGTCACCTCGAAGGCGGCTTCCCGGGGGAAGCCCGCGGCCACGGTCAGTTCCGTCGGATCCTGCGAGCGGTACTTCGCGTAGAACGGCTCGTTGTTGTAGCGGGTGTCCCAATCGAAGGTGAAGTTCAGGAATGGGTCACAGGACTTGTGCGGAGGCAATTCCATGAACGCCAGGACGCCGCCGGGCGCCAACAGACGGTAGGCCTCCGCCAGGATGCGCTTCGTGGCTTCCAGCGGCACTTCATGCAGGAAGAAGCTCGAAACGATCAGGTCGAAGTAGCCGTCTTCGAAGTTCGTCTTCTCGGCGTTCTGCTGGCTGAAGTGAACGGGCACACCTTCAAATTCAGCCTTGGCGTGGCCGTAGCGAAGGCCTGGAGCCGCGACGTCGATACCGTACGCCTCAGAACCCGGGAAGGCCTTGGGGTAGGCCAGCAGGTTGGCGCCGGACTGGGTCGCCATGTCGAGGACCCGGCGCGGTTTGAACCCGGGATAGGTCTGCTTGAGCCAGTAGGCGATCGACTCGCCGACGCCGGAGAAGTTGCGGTTGCGGGTGATCCGCGACTTGCCTGAGTTGCTGGAGAGGCCACGGCCCAGGAGGACGCCTTGGGCAACGTCGTCTTCGGTGAATTCCGAATGGTAGTTGCCGGGCGACAGGTGGGTGTCGACCTGGGTGATATAGCGGGGAATCTCCAGTCCGGGATCCAGCTGCAGGGAGCCGCCCGCGGGATTGAGGCGTGCGGCCTCCCGGGCCACCTCGATCATCTGCGGCAGCGCCCTCTCGACGGCCGCCTGGCGGCTCATCGGGCCCATTTCCTGGGCGTTGTAGCGGATCGCGCTGTAGAACTTGAAGAAGTGGTCGTCCTTGATCGCCTTGGCGATCTCGTAGCCGTCCTTCGGGGGGCGGCCGTTCTGGGCTTCGAACTGCGGCTTCACGTTGCGCTCGTAGGTCTTGGAAACGTCGAAGCGCAGGTTCAACAGGGCGTGGCTGTGGAGTACGGCCACCGCGCGCTGACGAGAATATTCGTCGTGGGACGGTTTCAGGAAGCTGTCGATATCCGGAAGGGTGTCCGTGGCGGTCGCCAAAGCCGTCTGTGTCATGACAGATCCTTCCGAAAATTCATTTTGAGCTACAATTATATCTAATTGAGAACCGGGTTCCGTTCAACCCGCCAGCGAGGCGAGGGCGGCGGAATCAGCCCTCGTCTTCCTCGCGTCCGCCGGGGACGTGGATGCGCAGCACGCGCTTGACCAGGGCGGTCCGCTCGGCCGTACGTTCGGCCTCAATGTCGCCATCCGGAATGAAATTGTTGAGGTCGTTCCGGTTGATCGAGCCCTTCTCCTCAAGCATGCGCTCAAGAGTGTCCTGGCGGTCGCGCAGCACCATGACCTCGGTCATCAGCTCCAGAAAAAAGGTCATGACCTGGTCGACGCTCTGGTCCTCGAAGAAATAGGGCCGTTTACCCTTGGTGACGCGCGGGAGCTCTACGGCGGCGGGGTCTTTGAAAGTGGGCATGGTCTTGGTCCCTGGGTGTCGACGATTTGGTTAGTGAGCCGGCGGTCAACGGCGTTCCGTCTGGCGTGCGCCGAAATAGATCTCGCGGGTCTCTTCGGTGACGTTGCCGATCACCTCTTCAGCCTTCATCAGTCCGGCGCCGCGCATGACGGCCTCGCGTTGGCTCAGCTGGTTGAACCAACGCTCGACATGCGGAAATTGCGCCAGGTCGATCTCGTGGAACCAGCGCACGTCGACCCACGGATAGGTGGCGACATCGGCGATGGAGTAGTCGCCCGCGAGGTATTCCGACTGTTCGAGCCGCTCGTTCATCACTCCGTAAAGCCGCAAGGTCTCGCGCCAATACCGGTCGATCGCATAGGGGATCGGCTGCGGCGCGTAGCCCTTGAAATGGCCGAGCTGTCCGAACATCGGCCCAACCCCGCCGACTTGGAAGAACAGCCACTGCAGCGCCACGTAGCGCTCGGCCCCGCGGGCCGGAAGCAGAAGGCCGGTCTTGTCGGCGAGATAGGTCAGGATCGCGCCGGATTCGAACAAGGAAAGCGGCTCACCGCCTGGCCCGTCCGGATCGACGATGGCCGGGACCTTGTTGTTGGGATTGACCTCCAGGAACGCCTTGTCGAACTGTTCGCCCTTCAGGATGTTCACAGGCTTGACCACATAGGGCAGCCCGACCTCCTCCAGCATGATGGCCGCCTTCTGACCGTTCGGGGTCGGCCAGAAGTAGAGCTCGATCGGACCTTTGCTCATGACCGGGCGGCCAGCGCGCGCTCGACGTGGGCGCGTAGCTGTTCGGGCCCGGTGTCGCCGGTGAACGGCTTCCGGAAGCGGGACTGGACCGAGGGGCGCTTGATCGCCCCGGCGAACCATTCCGCGAGCTTCGGCCGGGTGACCCTCCAGTCGTAGGTTTCGGTGAGGCCGAAAACCTCGAGTCCCTGGCTGCAGGCATGGTCGAAGTAGCTCAGGGCCTGCAGGGATCCGGCCTGGCCAATGTCGAAGGCGCCAAGGGTGCTCACGTCGCGCTCCATCTGGTCGAAGGCGCGCATGAGTTTGGGCCAGGCCCAATCAAAGACGGCCTTTCCCTCAGGCGTCTTGTTGAGCGTCAGCTGGACGTTGATCTCGAAGGCCTGGTCGGCCAGCGACAATCGCCGCAGGGCGTCCCACCGGGCATCGCCGCTGGCGGGATAGAGCGGGGCGGTGGTGTTGAAGCTGTCGAAGTACTCACAGATGACCTGACTGCCGTAAAGCGTACGCCCGTCGTCGAGTGCGAGGGTCGGCACCTTGTTCAGTGGATTCAGCGCCGTGATGTCGTGGCCTTCGCGCATTGGATAGGTGGGGGCGATCTCGAGCGCGTCGGCCAGCCCGGCGTCGTGGGCGACCACGATCACCTTGTGAATGAAACGGTCGATCGGGGAGTAGAATAGGATCATCGCGACCTTCGTTTGAGCCGTGACGTCTGACGTCGCCATGCCGTCACGTCCGAGTTGACTATCCCAGCACACGGCCGCAAAAAGGAAAAGGCTATATCTTATACCAAATGAGCGACTCTCCGGAGATCGGCGAATGGCGCATCAAGACGGCTCGAATGTTCATACCGCCGCGCCGGGCGAACGCGCTCCACGCGGTCGCCAGCGTTTCGCCAAGGGGCGCAGGCCCTTCTTCATGCGTGATCCCGACGTCGACCGGCTGTTGGCGATTGTCACCGCCCTGACGGCGGAGCTGTCGGTCGTTCGCGAGAGGCTCGACACGGCCGAACGGCTTGCGGACCAAGGCCTGCCGGCCACGCCGGCCAACATCGAAGCCTACGAACCCGAGCCGGCTGTCGAGGCGGAGCGCGAAGCCATTCGGTCGGCCATGTTGGACCGGGTTTTCCGGATTCTCTCGCAGCCGCACGAGGGCGACGACGGGAGCTACGATGCGATGGTCGACCGGTTTTCCTGACCGGCCCGAGGTCTTTTGAGAGCGAGAGTGCGATGCAGAATAATTCGACGCACGCCATGTTTCCGGACGCGACGCACGACGAACAGGCGATGCAGAGCTTCATCAAGACCCTGCGCGTCCATGTGCTGAGGGAGTTCCAAAGTAGCGGCCGCTCCCTGTTGGAATCCCGGATCGAACCGGCGATCCGCAAGGTGAACCGCGACCGTCCGCCCACGCGTAAGCAGCTCCGCGAGGCCTTTGCCCGGTTTCCCAGCCACCAGGCCTGGAGTTCCATGCTGCGGGTCACCCAGGAGATGCTCTACGACACCGTCGGGCCGAGCATCGAGCGGCAGCTTCCCGATCTCATTTCGCGGGCTCAGGCGCTGCACGGCAAGCGGGGCTCGCTGACGCTGGACCCGGATCTGGAGTTGCCCCGCTACCTGACCGCGGTCGACATCCATAGCAAGCCCGGAAGCTATCAACAGGAGCTGGCCCCGGACGACCTCTTCGCCGGCGCCGAGTTCGACCGGACCTACCGACTCTATTCCATGGGCATCAACGGGCCGAACCTGGATGCGGGCGGGTGGAGCCTGATCGCCTGGATCAAGCGCCGGTATCCGGACTTCAGACCCAAGCGGATCCTCGATATGGGCTGCACGGTTGGCCACTCCACCTTGCCCTACGCTCGGGCGTTCGGAGACGACGTCGAGGTCCACGCCATCGACGTCGCTGCGCCCTGCCTGCGATATGCCCATGCCCGTGCGGTCGCGATGGACGAGACGGTGCACTTCAGCCAGCAGAACGCGGAGCACACGAACTTCGCGGATGGCTCCTTCGATCTGGTGGTCTCCCACCTTCTGATGCACGAGACGTCGCGCACCGGCCTGCGCAATGTGGTCGCCGAAAGCCGCCGCCTACTGGCGCCCGGCGGGGTCATGGCGCACGCCGACGGCATTCAGCCGGCGGACCTCTTCCAGAAATATTATGCGGAGTGGATGGCCCACTTCAACAATGAGCCTTTCCTGGGCAGCATACAGGACGAGGACTTCATGGAAATCTGCCTAGGTGCAGGCTTCCGCCACGCGGATTGCGTCGTAGGCCGCGCGCCGCTCTGGCGTCCGGATCTTGATCCGGACCGTGCGTCGGAAACGTCCTTCCTGGTCGCGAGCGCCCGCTTGCCCCTCGCCTGAGCGCGTCACGGTGCGACCGGAAAAGGCTCAATTGTGCTATTTATAGAGCAAATATGTCTCTATGGCGGGCAAATCGTATCCGCGTTCCGTCATCCGCGCTTTTTCTGTCTCGCCAATCAAATGGTCTAATGTCATGTTGTTATGCCAATTGATCGGCTTATCGATCATCTGATGGCGCCAACAATCGCCGACTGCGCCGGGGGAAACGGCTCGGCGGCGACCATGGGTAGTGAGGCCCGCTATCGTGGGCGCACCACCACTAGGGGGATATGCACGTGAAGACACGCTACATCCTAATGACGACCTCCGCGCTGGTGGCGGCTATCGGCGCGGCGTCGGTCCCTGTTGCAGCTGGTGCGGCCGATGCGGCGGCCGCCACGGGCGCCGCCGAGGGGACCACGATTGGCGAAGTTGTGGTGACCGCCGAGCGCTTCAAGTCGACCGTGCAGACAACACCCGTCGCGGTATCGGCATTCAGTCCTGTAATGCTGCAAGAGCGCCAGGTGATCTCGGTCCAACAGTTCTCCTCGCAGATCCCCGGGCTCGTCATCACCCCGGCCACCGGGACCTCGACGTCCGCGCGGATCGTCCTGCGCGGCGCGGGCCAGGAAAACAGCGGGATCAACTTCGATCCGGCCGTCGGCATCTATATCGACGGCGTCTATCAGCCTCGGATCACCGGCGCCTTCTTCGACTTCTTCGATATCGACCGGGTCGAGGTTCTCCGCGGTCCTCAGGGTACGCTCTATGGGCGCAACAGCTCGGGCGGCGCCATCAAGATCGAAACCAAGAGACCGAGTTACGCCTGGCACTGGGGCGGTGATATCGCATTTGGCGAACACTCGCTGGCCGAGGCCCGCGCCTTCGTAACGGGTCCGATCGTCGAGGATCAGGTCGCCTTCTCGCTGAGCGGGGTCTCCCGCAAGCGCGACGGCTTCCTTACCGCGCCGTCCTATTATGGCCGCAAGGTCAACGACAAGGACTCCCAGGCTTTCCGCGCCAAACTTCTGTTCAATCCGATCGAGAAGCTCGAGATCCAGTTGTCCGGCGACTACCAGCAGGACCACTCCGACCCGGGCATCGGCGTCCCGCTGCAAGCGCCCATAGGCGTCGACACCCAGTACGCGACCGGCGCCGGGCGCGATCTGACCCGAACCGAACTCTTCGGTCCTACGTTTGCCAAGTTGCAGAGCGTCGGCGGCTCGCTGAACGCCAGCTATCAGTTCACGCCGGAATTGACGCTCCTGTCGATCACGGGCTACCGCAATCTTCGGGCGAGCCAGCAGGCGCCCCTCTGGCCGACCTTGGCGGCGCAGACTTCCGGCAACGGCGCTCTAAATATCGGCACCGTCAACCGCTTCCGGGATCACAATTTCAGTCAGGAATTCAACCTGACCTGGGTGACGGACAAGTTCAAGGGCGTGATCGGCGCGTACTACTTCGACGAGAAAGGCGAGGGGGAACAGTTCCCTCCCTACTCGGCGATCACCTTCCAGTATCGCGGCACCCGCGCGACAGCCATCTTCGGCCAGCTCACCTATAACATCACAGAACAGTTGAGCATCACCGGCGGTGCGCGGGCGACGCGTGAGGAGGCGAAGTTCACGCAATTCTATCCGGCCCAGCTCGCGTTCCCCCAATCGGACGAAAAGACGTTCAAGGGAACCTCCCCGAAGGTGGCGGTTAACTGGCAGCCCACGCCGAACCTGCTGACCTATGTGTCCTTCACCAAGGGCTTCAAGAGCGGTGGCTTCAACCCGGTGCCCCCGAACACCAACATCGGCGTCATCGGCGTCAAGGGCTCACCTACGCCCTATGGCGAGGAAAAGGTGGACAGCTACGAGGCGGGCTTCAAGTTCACGACCGACGATCATCGCGCCCGCATCAACGTCGCCATATTCGAGGCGAAGTACAAAGGGCTGCAACTGCCGGTCTTCTTCCCGGGCACGTCCAACAGCTACACCTCGAACGCCAGTGACGCGACGATCAAGGGCATAGAACTGGAGCCGACCTGGCAGGTGACGGATAACCTGCAGCTCTACGGGATCATGGCCTTCCAGAAGGGCAAATACACCTCGCCGTTCGTCTGCTCGGACCAGTTCGGCGTCTTCCAGAACTGCGATGACCGGAAGATCAAGGGCCTGATCCCCTCGAAGGTCGTCGTGGGGGCCACCTTCTCCCCGGAGTTGAGCATCCCGGGACAGATCAAGATCGCTGCCGACGTCGACTACACGGACAACTATTACAACAACGTGTCCAACACGGGCCCCCTGGTGCAGACCCCGGAGACCACGTTGTTCAACGGCTCGATCGCCTGGAAGGCCCCGGGCGGCAACTGGTCCGTCGCACTTGAGGGCCGGAACATATTCAACAAGCATTACGTCCTGGCGGGCCTTCAGCTCGCGAGCCCGGTCCGGCCGACCGTTACCGGCTACCCGGGCGATCCGCGGATTATCGACATACGCCTGAGCGCCGACTTCTAGCGCGACGACCGAATACCGTCCCCTCGACCATTCAGGGCCCGGCGTCGCCGGGCCCTTTTCCTTGGAGGCGGTCAGGTCTCGATCAGCTCGATCAACTCACCGGCCGCGCCCGTCATTACGCCGGTGCGTAGTCCCTTGAAGGGTCCGCCGCGGGCTTTGTGCGCCGGCGCAACGAAGCGCGCGGCATAGCGGCCGAAATCGGCGCAGCGGAACGAAACCATGGCCATGCCGAACGGCAGCCCGCCGTCCGGGCGGCGTCGAGCTGCGGCGCCCGGCGGATAGGCGTCCAGCTCCAACTTTGTTCCGCCGCCGAGCGCGGTCACCGCCAGGTCGTAGTGCGTGTCGGGCGGCAGGTCGTTCTGGATGGAAAGGCTCAGGATGCGGGCGTTGAACGGCGGCGAGGTCGTATTGCCAAAGGTGTCCTTGTAGAAGGCCGCCATGCGGGGGATGTCCGGGCCGCCCATGACCGCGATGAAGCAACGGCCGACAAACGCCTCGGCGCTCGGCATGTCGCGGGCGGCAGGCAAGGGGCTGGTCACGGCGGTGAGGTAGAGCATCTCATTGGCCGGTCCGATCGCCTGCATGGCGCGGATTTCTGAGCTGCTGCTGAGCGGGCGAGGGGGCGCCACTATCCGAAAGGCCGTGCCCTTCAGACGTTCGGCGAGCGCATCGCAGTCCTGCACGATGATCTCGGTGGCGTTCCAGCCGAAGGTGGTCATCGGGCGAAAGCCCGCCGGCTGCGCCTGTTCAACGAACCGCAGGAACGTCGGCTCGCCGGCCGCCGGCCGCATGGTGAGGTACTTGCGGCCCGCGACCTTGGGCGCACCCCACGCCGCCGCGGTGTCTGCGGAGACCGTTGAGCGGTCGACCACGACATAGCCGAGGGCGCTCTCGTAGGCCGCCTCAACCGCCGCCAGGTCCTCGGCCGTCGTCGTGACGGCGAGAATGGGGCCGAGCAAGGGCGCTGCAGGCGGCGTCGGCTCCGACGAACGTCCCACGCTGGGGACAGCGACAGCCGCGCCCCCGGCCATCGTCTGACGTCGAGTCATCATGTGGTTCTCCGCTTTCCCGCGCCGGATTCCGGGCGCCGCCGCCCAAGGATATTCAATTGATCGCAATCTAAAGCAAAATAGCAGGATCGCCTCTTGGCAACTTCGCAGAATGTGAAAGGGTGGCCCTTCAGTTTTGGCGTCGCGCCGCCTTAGGTGGCGCGTCGGTCGCAAGCTGCGGCTGAAAGGATTTCCGACGCTGTGGCCTTGCGGGTGGGGTCGATTGAGCGGGGTTTCTCTATGACCAACATCGCCCTGCCTACCGACGAATCCGTCGCGGCCTCCGCCCCCGGGGAAGCGGCCGCGGCATGGCCCCGGCCCGCGTATGCCTGGTATGTCGTCGTCGTCCTGCTGGTGGCGTATGCCTTCGCCATCCTGGATCGCACCGCGATCGGCTTGCTCGTCGACTCCATCAAGAAGGGCCTGCAGATCACGGACAGCCAGATCGGCCTCCTCCAGGGCCTGGCTTTTGCGATCTGCTACACCACCTGCGGCATCCCGCTGGGCTTCCTGGCCGACAGGTGGAAGCGCAAGCCGCTGCTCGCCATCGGGATCGCAGTATGGAGTGCGGCCACCCTCCTGTGCGGAGCGGCCCGCAGCTTCGGAATGCTGTTCCTGGCCCGCGTCGGCGTCGGCGTCGGCGAGGCAAGCGTCACCCCCACGTCGAGCTCGCTGATCGCCGACTATTTTCCGCCCGAGCGTCGGGCCAAGGCCTATGGCGTCTGGATGCTGGGCAGTTCGCTCGGCACCGGGATGGCCTCGCTGTTCGCCGCCGGGGCGATCGTGCTGTCCGACCATCTGCACGACATTGGAACACCCTGGGCGGCGAACTACGCGACCTGGCAGATCACCTTCTTTCTAATCGGTGCGCCGGGTCTCCTTGTGGCCCTGCTGTTCGCCCTGACGGTGCGCGAGCCGGTGCGTCAGGGCGTGCGGCTGGGCGCCGATGGTGCGCCGCTGGTGTCGGGCGTCTCGCTGAAGCCGCTTTGGACGGTCATGAAGGCCAACCGGCGAGCCTACCTCGCGCTGATGGGGGGGGCGGTGTTGAACGTCACGGCCATCTACGCCCAGATCGGCTGGATGCCGGCGCTCTTCATGCGCGTACACCACTGGTCACCCGCCAAGGTCGGGGCCGTCGGCGGCCTCATCAGTTTCCCGGTCGCCATGTGTGGCGCGATCGTGGCCGGATGGACGATGTCTTATCTCACCAGCAGGGGGCGCAATGACGCCCCGATCCTGATGACGATGGGCGACGCCCTGACCCGCCTGACCATTGGCGTGGCGGCCTGCCTCGCCCCGCGTCCCGAGATCACCCTTGCGCTCAACGTGATCGCCGGCGTGACCTCGACCTGGTCGTACGCTTCGGCCATGACCGGCCTCAACGCCATTACCCCCAACGAGCTGCGCGGACAGGTGACGGCGATCTACACCCTCTGCACCGGGCTGATCTCGATGACCCTCGGCTCGTTCGTCGTGGGCTTCCTTTCCGACAACGTCTTCCTTGGTCCGACGGGCGTGGCGTCCAGCCTTGCGACCACCTTCGCCGGGTGCTCGCTTCTGGCCTTGCTGGTCCTGATCCCGGGCCGCAAGCACTACGCTGTCGCCGAAGGGCGCAGCCGCATCGCGGAGCAGGCGGCTTAGCCCGTGCAGGGCCCCCGCGCCGAGACTCTTGCGGACTTCCCACCTCTAGGAGTGAGCTGAATGCCGACCCGGCGACGGATGATCCAGACGACGCTCGCCGCCTTGCCGACAGCATTTGCGGGGCAGGGCGTGGCGGCGGCCGAGAACGCGCCCACCCTTGGCGCCATCCGCGGCGTGACGATCACGGCGGGCGATCTGAAGGCGGTGGAGCACGCTTGGACCGAATACATGGCCTATCGCGTCGTTCACCGCGGATCGGTCTCCGAGCGGACGGCCAAGAGCTGGAATGCTCCGGCGCTGGCCGGCAAGGGGGTGGTTGTGCTTGGCCCCGCAAGCGGCGAACCCACATTCCTGCGTTTCGTGGAACAGCCAACGCCGGCCGGCTACTCCCCGGCCGACGCGCTGGGCTGGAACGTCACAGAGATCACCGTCGAGAATTCGGACAAGCTCTACGAGCGGCTCAAGGCGTCGCCCTTCACGATCACCCATCCCCCAAGCTTCGTGCCGACCTACAACTATCTCAAGGCCATGCAGGCGGAGGGTCCGGGGGGCGAGCGGCTGAACCTCACCTGGATCACCGAGACCCGACCCGACCTGGCGGTGGCGAAGTCCTTCGTCGGCCGATGCTTCATTGTCACTCAGGGCTCCCCCGATCTGCCGGCATCGCTGAAGTTCTTCAAGGACGAGTTCGGCAACGACGCCAGCCCGATCCGCGACCTGCCGAAGATCAAGCTGTCGGTGGTCAAGCTCGACGACGGCTCCAAGATCGAGATCGATCAGTTCCCCGCAGGGGCGAAGCCTCCAATGCGGCCCCCGGGCGGGCTGCCCGTCGGCGTCGCGTTGGTGACGTTCGACTGCACGAGCTTCGATCGCCACAGGGCGCGCTTCATCGCAGCGCCGGTGAAAGCAGACCTGGAACCGCGCATCGGGCGCCGGGCCGCGACGATGATCGGCCCCGCCGGCGAACTGATCGAACTGATGGATGTCTAGGCTACGCTCACCAGCCGTCGAAGAGCTCCACGAGCTCGTAGCGCCGTCCCGATCCCTCAGATCGCAGGGCGACGTAGTCTCCGTCCGAGGTCGTCCAGATGTCGTAGGGCGGATGTTCCTCCTGCATCTGCCCGGCCGTGTCGACGATCTGGAAGTGGAGGGCGTCGAAGACGCCCGCCTCGACCTCGATGCGTTCGGGCCCGACGAACTGCATGCCGGTGTGAAGGCGCCACAGCATAGGCCCGGTCTTGCCGGCCGCATCTGCGGACGAGAGCAGGCCGTGGGTGTGCTGGCGCCCCGGGCCCTTGGAGAGGTCGTAGTTCGCCATATGCCAGGCGTCCGAAACGATCGGATCGCAGCCGATGAAGGCCAGCGGCTGGGTCAGCTCCGCCCGGTGGCTGAGCCGGCCGGCCATAGCGTTGCGACCCTCCAGGCTCACGGTCTCCGGGCGAATGTCGAACCAGCCCGAACCGAGGTAGTCGCCGCCGACATCTATCCGAACGAAGGCTTCCGCCGGTTGCCCGTTGGCCGCGTAGGTCATCACCACATGGCGCAGCACCGCGGGCGCATCGTCGCTCTCGCAAACCGCCGACAGGGTTCGGCGCCCGTCCGCCAGGAAGGTCATATGAAACCGCTCGCGACCATGTTCCACACCCGCCTGGCGGGGGTCCTGCGATCGATAGCTGATCCGACCGCGACGCGTCCGTTGCGTTGTCATGGAGCCTCCTGGGCAAAGTCTGGGTGCGGCGACATCGGGTGGGGGCCGTGAGCCACGCGGCTGAGCCGGCGCGGCTGGGCGGCTACGGAGAATTCCGCGACGGCTGGCCGGTGGTCCTGTCGGCCATGCTGGGCATAGCGCTCGGGGCGACGCCAATTCCCTTCTACACCATGGGTCTCTTCGCGCCGCACCTGGCCAAGGCCTTCCACTGGGGCTTCGGCGAGATCCAGTTCGGCCTCCTGGTGTCCAGCGTCGTCGTCCTGGTGTCGGTGCCGTTGGTGGGCCTCCTGGCCGACCGGATCGGGGTTCGGGTCATCGCGCTCACGTCCCTTGTCCTTTTCGGACTGAGCTTCATGAGCTTCGCGCTCTCCACGGGCTCGCTCACCCAATACTATGTGACCTGGTGCATCATGGGCCTGCTGGGCGTCGGCACCCTGCCGATCACCTGGACCCGCGCAATCAACGCCCAGTTCGACAGACGCAAGGGTCTGGCGCTCGGCCTGTGCCTGGCGGGCACCGGGGTGTTCGGCATGCTGGGCAAGCCGCTGGTGTCTCACTGGATCGACATTTGGGGCTGGCGCGGGGCGTATGTAGCGACGGGACTGCTGCCGATCCTGATCGCCTTCCCGGTCGCTCTGGCGTTCTTCCGCGAGGGCGCCAAGGGCGCCCCGAAGTTGCGCGACCGCGCCAGTCGGCAGGCCGCCGAAGCGCTGCGGGAAAGCTCCGAAACGGGCCTGGGCCTTTCCGAGGCGCTGCGCGACTGGCGCTTCTGGCTGCTGGCCGCGGCGCTGACCTCCACCGGCTTCGCCCTTGGGGGACCGACGCCGAATATGGAGAACATCCTTGGACAGCACGGTTTCACGCCCCTGCAGGTCGTCAGCCTGACGCCCTTCATCGGGGCCTCGGTCATCGTGGGCCGGCTGCTGTCCGGCTGGTTGATGGACCGGATCTGGGCGCCTGCGGTGGCTTTTGTCCTGCTGTGCGTGCCGGCCGGCGCCTGCCTGCTGCTGGCCAGCAGCTCGCTGACCTACGCCGGGGCGTTCGCGGCGATCGGCCTCATCGGGATGAGTGCGGGGATGGAGTCCGACCTGGTCGCGTTCCTGGTGGCGCGCTATTTCGGCCTTCGAAAATACGCTTCGATCTATGGCCTGATCTACGTCTGTTACGGCCTTAGCGGCTCGGTGGCGGCCGGGGTCTTCGGGCGGGCCTTCGACAAGACCCATTCCTACTCCGGCATCCTTACGATCGGCGCGGCGATCCTCGTCGTCGGCGCCACGTCGTTCCTGACCCTCGGCCGATATCGATATCGGGCGAAGGAGGACTAGAGGTAGATCCACGGGCGGATCAGACGGTCATTGGCCCGGAACGCAGCGATGCGATCCTTTGACTTGAGGGTGAGGTCGATGCCGTCCAGACCCTCCAGCAGCATCTCGCGCGCCTCCGCCTCGAGCTCGAACCTGCTTTCGGCCCCATCCGGCGCGATGACCACGCCCCGGACCAGGTCCACCGTCACCTGCTTTGCCTGGGGCTCCGCCTCGACCTGCTCAGCGATGTGTCCGACAGCAGCCGCGGCAAGGACGACGGGAGCAAGCCCGTTGCGCACGCAGTTGGCCGCGAAGATCGGGCTGAATGACGGCGCCAGGATCGCCCGGAAGCCGTACTCGGCAAGGGCCCAGACAGCGTGCTCGCGGCTGGAGCCACAGCCGAAGTTGTCGCCGGCCAGCAGGATTCGTGCACCTGCATAGGCGGGATCGTTGAGCACGAAGCCCCGGTCCGGCTCGCGCCCGCCGATGCCAAGGTAGCGCCAGCCTGCGAACAGGCCATCCGACAGCCCGTCCTTCGCCACCGTCTTCATCTCTCGAGACGGGATGATGGCGTCGGTGTCGATGTTGTCCCGGATAAGCGGTGCGGCCACCGCGGTGAGGATTGTGAAGGGTTCCACGTGACCCGTCCTAGGACGCGAGTGCGCGGGGATCGGCCAGATGGCCGGCGATCGCTGAGGCCGCCACTGTCTCGGGAGAGGCGAGGTGCGACCGCGTCTCCGGCCCCTGGCGGCTCTCGAAGTTCCTGTTCGTGGAGGTCACAACCCGTTCGCGGAACCCGAAGCTCTCTCCGCCGGCGAAGAAGCACATCGAACATCCGGACTCGCGCCATTCGAACCCGGCCGCTCGGAATATCGTGTCGAGGCCCTCGTCCTCGGCCTGCTTCTTCACGCTCGACGAACCCGGGACGCAGATCGCCTTCACCCCCGGGGCGACCTTGCGCCCCTCGAGGATGGCCGCCGCACGGCGCAGGTCCGTGATCCGGCTGTTGGTGCAGGAGCCGATGAAGGCCGCGTCGATTGGCAGCTTCGTCATCGGAAGGCCGGGATCCAGGTCCATGTATTTCAGCGCCCGGTCATATGCCTCGCGGCTGTCGCGTTCGGCGACCTCGCCATAGGTCGGCACCGCTGCCCCTATCCCGACCACCTGCTGCGGGCTCGTGCCCCAGGTGACCATCGGGGCGACACCGGCGGCGTCGAATGTCGCGGTCCGGTCGAAGTGGGCGTCCGGGTCGGATTTCAGGGTCCGCCAGTAGGTTTCGGCCTTGGCCCAATCGTCGCCGACCGGCGCGTAGGTACGGCCGCGCAGGTAGTCGAAGACCAAGTTGTCCGGGGCGATGATGGCGGAAAAGGCCGCCAGTTCGGTGGCCATGTTGCAGAGGGTCTGACGGCCCTCGAGGTCGAGGGCCGTGATAGCGTTGCCGGCGAATTCGATCGCATGGCCGCGGCCGCCGGCTGCGGAAAGCTCGCCTAAAATGTGTAGCGCCAGGTCCTTGGCGGTGACCCCAGGCGAAAGGCGTCCTTCGACCACGATGCGCATCTGCTTCGGTCGGGTCATGCGCAGGCTGGAGGTGGCGAGCGCGTGCTCCGCCTCGGTCGAGCCGATGCCCCAGGCCAGGGCGCCGAAAGCGCCCTGGGTGCAGGTGTGGCTGTCCGGGCAGACAAGCGTGACGCCCGGCAGGACGATCGCCTGCTCGGGAGAAATCACGTGAACGATTCCTTGGCGCGGATCGCCGATGTCGAACAGCTGAATGCCGGCTTCGAGCGCGGCGTCACGCGTGGCGGTGATGAAGGCCCGCCCGGTGGGCATAACAGTGTCGTCGGTGCGCCCGATGAAAGTGTCGATCACATGGTCCATGGTGCAGAAGGCCTGGTGGGGCGCCAGCACCGGTCTTCCACGGGCTTTGAGACTCCGTAGCGCGACGCCGCCCGTCCGCTCGTGCAGCATGATGCGGTCGATCGCCAGCAGCGAGGCGCCGTTGCCCAGCTCGGCAACGGTGTGCGCATCCCACAGCTTGTCGACCAATGTTCGCGGCGTCATGCGTTCCGGCCCATACGGCGACCCATTCCCTTTTTTGATCTAGATATATGGCAAATATAGATAAGGGGCGCTGCAGAAAATCTGCAACCCAAGCGACAGGCCCACGCAGCGGGGCTGTTTGGCCGGTCCGGCCGGGGTCCCTCGGCCGAACTGGCCTTAGCCGACGACGCCCGAGGTTCTCATGGCCGCAATCTCGTCCGCCCCGAAGCCCAATCCCTGCAGCACGGCGTCGGAGTGTTCTCCCGCCGAGGGGACGTCCGTGCGGACCTCAAAGCGGCCCTGTTGCATGCGCAAAGGAAGAGCCGGCAGCATGGTCTTGTGTCCATCCGCCAAGCTGACTTCGACCAGCCCGCCGTCAGCGAGGAGGTGCGGGTCGTCAAACAGGTCCTGCGGCCGCGCGATGGGCGCAAAGGGCAATCCGAGGTTGTCGAGCTTTTCGAGCAGCGCGGCCTTGGTGAAGGTCTTCAGGGCTGCCCGCACCTGGGGCAGGATCGTCGGCCGCGCCTCGACCCGATTGTTGTTGAGCGCAAGGAGGGGGTCGGCGCCCAGCTCCGTCAGTCCGAAAGCCTCGCACAGCACCACCCATTGCGAGTCGCTGACCACGCCCAGGAACACCTGCTCGTCGTCGGCCGTCTCGAAGATATCGTAGATCGCCCAAGCGGAAATGCGCACCGGCATGGGGTTCGGGGCCTGGCCTGTCACCGCGCGCTGCGCCATGTGCTGGCCAACCATGAAGGCTGTGGTTTCGAACAGTGAGCAATTGACGTGTTGGCCCTTGCCGGTGCGTCTGCGTTCCTCCAGCGCCGCGAGAATACCGATCACGCCGAACATGCCGCCTGTGATGTCGATCACGGAGGCGCCGGCCCGAAGAGGCTGGCCGGGCGGCCCGGTCATGTAGGCGAGCCCTCCCATCATCTGGGCGACCTCGTCCAACGCCGTGCGGTGGTCGTAGGGGCCGGCCAGGAAGCCCTTGGCGGAACAGTAGATCAGCGCCGGGTTGATCGCCGAGAGATCCGGATAGCCCAGGCCAAGCTTCTCCATGGCGCCGGGGCGGAAATTCTCGATCACGATGTCGGCCTTCGTCGCCAGGTCCGAGGCGATCGCAAGTCCCTGGGGACTCTTGAGGTTGAGGCAGATGCTCTGCTTGTTCCGGTTGAACATGGGGAAGTAGCCGGCGCCCGAGCCCTTCAGGCGCCGTGTCGCATCGCCTCCAGTCGGCTCGATCTTGATGACCTCGGCGCCGAGGTCGCCAAGGATCACGCCGACCGCGGGCCCCATCACCATGTGAGAGAATTCCGCCACCCTCAGACCGGCCAACGGCAGTTCGGATGCAGACGTCATGGTGGACTTTCAGTCGTACGCCGTTGTCGGCGCGCTAAGTTTGGGGGGTGTCGTTGCGGCCCATATAGTCCATACTTATAACAAATGAAGAAGGGAAGGCTTGTGCAGAGCTTGAACACCGAGATCGACGTGCTGGTGAGCGAGGTCGGTCCGCGCGACGGATTGCAGAGCATCGACCGCATCATGCCGCTGGAAGCGAAGAAGGCCTGGGTCCGCGCGGAGGCCGCTGCCGGCGTGCGGGAGATTGAGGTCGGGTCGTTCGTTCCCGCGACCCTGCTGCCGCAGTTGGCCGACACCGCCGAGCTGGTCGCCTACGCCAAGACGATTGAGGGTCTGACCGTTGCGGTCCTGGTCCCGAACCTGCGCGGCGCTCAGGCCGCCATCGCTGCGGGAGCCGACAAGCTGACCCTGCCGCTGTCGGTGAGTGAGACCCACAGCCTGCGCAACGTCCGTCGCACCCATGCGCAGATGCTCGATGAGGCGCGCGCCATCGCCGCCCTGATCCGGGAGCAGCCTGAGGACAGGCGTCCCTCCTTCGAGGGCAGCCTCTCGACGGCCTTCGGGTGCACGATCGAAGGACCGATCCCCGACGCCACGCTGACCCGCCTGGCGCAGGGGCTGATGGACGCTGGATGCGACGAGGTGGGGCTTTCGGACACCAGCGGCTACGCCAATCCCGCCCAGGTGAAGCGGCTCATCAAGCTCGTGCGGGGCGTGGTCGGAGACGAGGCGCTCTCGGGCATTCATCTGCACAATACCCGGGGGCTCGGCCTGGCCAACGCTCTGGCCGCGCTCGACATGGGCCTGACCACGCTCGACAGCTCGCTCGGCGGCATAGGCGGTTGTCCCTTCGCCCCCGGCGCCAGCGGCAACATCGTGACGGAGGATCTGGTCTTCATGCTCGACGCCATGGGCCTGCGCACGGGCATCGACCTGACCGCCTTGCTGGCCGTGCACAAGCTGGTGGCGGAGAGCCTGGCGGGCGAGCCGCTGTATGGCTTCCTTCCCGATGCGGGAATCCCGCTGGGCCACCACGGCCCCGCCGCGACCGCGCTGCAGCCCGCCGTCGTCTAGG
>Ga0068864_100000490_pt1 | contig 34225 bp, 29 predicted proteins | sample KBSSwiS72_FD_66586 | JGI IMG/M metagenome (GOLD analysis project Ga0068864, IMG submission 66586) | Switchgrass rhizosphere microbial communities from Kellogg Biological Station, Michigan, USA - KBS Switchgrass S7-2 | ecosystem: Host-associated > Plants > Roots > Rhizosphere > Soil ...
TGATCGGCGCGCTCATCGTCGGCATCTGCCGCGCCGCCGCCGTTCACCTCGTCCCGCAGCTCGAACTGTTCGTCATCTATGCGGTGATGGCGCTCGTGCTCATTTTCCGTCCGCACGGGCTGTTCACCCAGGCCGCACCGCGGAAGATCTGATGGCCCGGAGCAACGACCGTAATCCCGAGGGGAAGCGCTGACATGTGGTCGCGCGCGAACCTGTTCGGCACTCTCGCCTTCATCGCCGTGGCCGCGGTCGCGCCGGCGTTGCCGCCTTGGCTCGTGTCGCTTGCCACCATCGCGTTCGCCAATGCGCTGGTCGTGCTCGGGCTCGTGATCCTGTGGCGGGCCGGCCTCGTCCCGTTTGGGCAAGCGCTGTTCTACGCAACCGGAGCCTATGCGGTGGCGTTGCTCAGCCGCTACGCCGGCTGGCGGGACGTGTTTCTGCTGATCGCCGTCGGTGCGGCCGCCGCCGGCATCGTCGCATTCCTGGTCGGATTCCTGCTGGCGCGTTATCGCGACATTTTCTTCGCGATGCTCAGCCTCGCGATGTCGATGATTCTTTACGGCGTGCTGGTCAAGACCGAGACGCTCGGCTCGACCGACGGCTTCCACGTTGAGTCCGGGACCTTCCTGGGATACGAGCCTCGCGGCCGGGCGCTCAATCTTGCGCTGTTCTGGCTGGTACTCGGGCTTTCGGCGGTCAGCGCTTTCGTCATCACGCTCTATTTCCGCACGGTCGCCGGCGCGCTCGCGATGCCGGCGCGCGACAACGAGATCCGTTTGGAATTCCTCGGCATCTCGGTCACCCGCCTCATCCACCTCAAGCTGGTGATTTCCGGGATACTCGCCGGCCTCGGGGGCGCGCTCGCGGCGCTGGCGGTGGCGCATGTGGATCCCAACATGGCGTATTGGACGACCTCGGGCGGCTTCGTGTTCGTCACCATTCTCGCCGGCGTGGGCTCGGTCGCAGCCGCCTTTGTGGGCTCCCTGGTGTTCGAACTGGTTCGCTCGATCGCCATCGATCTCCTGCCCGGCTTCTGGCAACTCATCCTCGGCTCGGCTCTACTGCTGACCATCCTGTTCCTGCCGGAAGGGCTCGGTTCGCTATTCTACCGCCTGCGCCGCACGCCGGAGAAGGGATCATGACCGCGATCCTTTCGGTGCGCGATCTGGAGAAGACCTTCGGCTCGATCGTGGCGGCGCGCGACATCACCCTCGACGTCCCGGCGCAGCAGACCGTGGGCATCATCGGGGCCAACGGCGCGGGCAAGACCACGTTCATCAACATGATCACCGGCCATCTGCGGCCGACCAAGGGCACCATCCGGCTCGAGCATCTCGACATCACCGGCCGCCCCTCGCGCGAGATCACACGGCTGGGCATCTCGCGCTCGTTCCAGGTGGCGCAGATTTTTCCCTCCCTCACGGTGTTCGAGAACATGTGCGCCGCCGCAGCCGCTGCGGGATCGAACGGCGTCTTCGCGCGGGTGCTGGCGCCGTTGAAATCGCCCGCGACCATCAGGGAGGCCGAAGCGTCCATCGAGCTGTTCCGCATTGCCGCCTATCGGCACGCCCTGGCGTCGACCCTGCCGCAAGGCATCCGCAAGCTCCTCGACATCGCCATGGCGGTGGTGGGCTCGCCGCGCGTTCTCCTGCTCGACGAGCCCACCAGCGGAATTTCGGTCGAGGAGAAGTTCGGCGTGATGGACGTCGTCATGTCGGCATTGAAGAGCCGGAAATTGACGGTGCTGTTCGTCGAGCACGATATGGAAATCGTCGCGCGGTTCGCCGACCGCGTGCTCGCCTTCTACGATGGCACGGTGATCGCCGACGGTGCGCCGGCAGCCGCACTCGCCGATCGCAGGGTGCAGACCCTCATCAGCGGCACCAAGCCAGCGGTCGAAGGGCATTCCCATGCTTAGCGTCTCGGACCTCGACGTCTCGATCGGTCCGGTGCCGGTCATTCGCAAGGCCTCGCTCGATCTGGCCGAGGGCGAGATGTGCGGCCTCATCGGTCGCAACGGCGCCGGCAAGACCACGTTGCTGCGCGCTCTGATGGGCGCCATCCCGGCGACCGGCAAGGTCAGGCTCGGCGAGGTGGATTTACTGGCGCTGCCGCCGCACCGCCGCGTTGGTTTCGGGATCGGCTACATGCCCGAGGACCGCCGCCTGGTGCCCGATTTCACTGTCGAACAGAATATCCGGTTGCCCAGCTGGACCACGCCGACCGACGGGGTGGAGCAACGCTTGCAATGGATCTTCTCGATCATGCCCGAGGTCGCGGCGTTTCGCGCGCGAAGCTCGCTCGAGCTCTCGGGCGGCCAGCAGAAGATGGTCGCGCTCGCGCGTGCGCTGATGGCCGGCACCCGGATGCTACTGCTCGACGAACCCTTCGAGGGGCTGGCGCCGGCGCTCGCGCGCAGGCTCGGCGAGGTGATGGCCAACCTGAAGGGCCAGCGGCTCTCGATCCTGATCGCCGAATCGAACGAGGTGCATATTGCCGACCTGCTCTCGCGTGCCTTCCGCATCGAGCGTGGCGCGGTGGCGCCGGTGTAATCGGCGTTACGGATGGTCGGATAAGCAAGCCAGTATGCGAGCGGACTCGCGCTAGCGCGGGCGGCGACCCTCCATTACATTCGACCCATAAATCAGACCGTGAACAGAGGCGGGCGACTATGGCCAAGTTCGGTATCGGACAAGCGGTGCGGCGGGTGGAGGACCAGCGCTTCCTGCTCGGGCAAGGGCGCTATGTCGATGACATCAGCTTACCTGGCCTGTGCCATGGCGTGACGGTCCTGTCGCCGCACGCGCACGCGCGCATCACGCGCATCGACGTGGCCAAGGCCAAGGCCGCGCCCGGGGTGCTGTGCGTCCTGACCGGTGCCGACGCCGTGGCGGACAAGCTCGGTAGCTTTACGGCCCATCTGATGCCGGAAGATTTCGGCGCGCCCAAGGGCCACCGCACCTTCCAGCCTGTGCTCAACGCCGAAAAAGTGCGCTTCGTCGGCGATCGCGTCGCCTTCGTCGTGGCCGAGACGCTCGCGCAGGCGCGTGATGCCGCCGAGCTCGTGGAGGTGGACTACGAGCCTCTGCCCACGATCGTGGATCTGGAGGAAGCCGCCAAGGATGGCGCAGCCAAGGTTTGGGAAGACTGCCCGCAGGGCAATGTCGGCTTCCGGTTGATGTTCGGCAGCAAGGACGCCACCGATGCGGCATTCGCGAAGGCCAAGCACGTGGTGAAGCTGCGGGTCGAGAACAACCGCCTGTCGCCCGTGACCATGGAGCCCCGCGTCGCGATCGGCGAGTACAACGCGGCCGACCAGCAGTACACGCTGTATGCGACCAGCCAGAACCCGCACGGCGCGCGCATGGAGATGTCGCACATCTTCCATATCGCGGAAAATCAGATCCGCGTCGTCTCTCCGGACGTCGGCGGCGGCTTCGGGCTAAAGTCGGTCTTTCCGGACGATGCGCTGGTGCTGTGGGCGGCGCGCCGCATCGGCCGCCCGGTGAAGTGGGTCTCCACCCGGTCGGAAAGCATGCTCACCGACCATCACGGCCGCCAGATGATCTATTATGGCGAGCTCGCCCTCGACGAGCACGGCAAGATCCTGGCGCTGCGTGCCAAGTGCCTCTTCCAGCTCGGCGCCTATTTCGTCGGCGCGGCGCTTGCAGCCGGCGCGTTCTCGCTGCGCTTCATTCCGGCAGCCTACGACATCCAGACGCTGCACATCATGTCGCAGGGACTGTTCACCAACACCTCGCAGTCCGGACCCTATCGCGGCGCCGGACGACCCGAGGCGGCCTATTTCATGGAGCGCCTGATCGAACACGCGGCGCGTACGATCGGCATGGACCCCGCCGAGATCAGGCGCCGCAACCTGATCCCGACGGACAAGCTTCCCTACGCAACGCCGACATTGTGGACGTACGACAGCGGCGAGTTCGAACGCCTGATGGACAGGTGCATCGAACTCAGCGACGCGAAGGGATTTCCCGCGCGCAAGAAAGCATCGGAGAAGCGTGGCAAGCTGCGCGGCCGCGCGGTGAGCTATTACATCGAGTTCGGCGGCATCTTCAATGAGCGCATGGACCTGCGTTTCAATCCCGACGGGACGCTCAACGTGCTGGCCGGGACGCATTCGCACGGCCAGGGTCACGCCACGGTGTTTGCCCAGCTGGTACACGACCGGCTCGGCGTGCCGTTCGAATCGATCCGCTACATGCAGGGCGACACGGCCCAGATACCGATCGGCCGCGGCACTTATGGCGCGCGCAGCGCGACCGTCGGCGGCAACGCCCTCGCCAAGGCGTCGGAGGCAATCATCGAGAAGGGCAAGCCGTTGGCCGCCGCATTGATGGAAGCGGACGCCGCCGACATCGAGTTCAAGGACGGGCAATATCGCGTCGTCGGCACCGACAAGGTGATTACCATCGTCGACGTGGCCAAGGCGGCCTATGCGCCGATGGGGCCGCTCACCGAGAAATTCGGCGTCGGGCTCGAGGCGACCGGCAGCTTCAGCGCCAGCCCACCCAGCCATCCCAACGGCTCGCACGTCTGCGAGCTCGAGGTCGATCCGGAAACCGGCGACGTGACGCTCGACCGCTATTTCGTGGTCGATGATCTCGGCCGCGTGCTCAACCCGATGATCGTGCGCGGCCAGATCCAGGGCGGCGTGGTGCAGGGCATCGGCCAAGCCCTCATCGAACACCAGGTCTACGACTCCCAATCCGGACAGCTCCTGTCCGGCAGCTTCATGGATTACGGCATGCCGCGAGCGGACACGATGCCGAACATCGAGACGGAGCTGCAGGAGGTGCCCTGCAAGACCAATCCGCTCGGGGTCAAGGGCATCGGCGAATCCGGCACCATCGGCGCGCCACCGACCGTGATCAATGCGCTCATCGACGCGCTCGCGCCACTCGGCGTCGAGGCGATCGACATGCCGGCAACCCCGATGCGGGTGTGGGAAACGATCGAGCGCGCAAAAGCGGGAGCTGCCGCCGCGGCGGAGTAGACCACCCGCACACGCTAGTGTCCCGATTCCGAAGTTCGCATCATTGCGCGGCACACTCGTTTGCGAACTTCGGAATCAAAGGGACACTAGCAATCTATGATTCTAGTGCGGTTTTTGGATTTGACGTTCCTACACAAACGCGCGGCTATAATGATAGGAACTTCAAATCCACCGCACTAGTCGCGGTGCCCGTCTCCGTCAACGCGACAAGGCGGCGGTAGCGTCGCCACGGATGATGACGTCGCCGTTCTGGTTGACGGCGGAGAACTCGCAATCGACGAGCCCCTCGCCCGCGACCTCGCGCTTCCCGATCACCGTGGCGCTGCAGGTCAGTACGTCGCCCGGCCAGAACCGCGATGCGAAGCGGATGCGCAATCCCCGCAATGCGCCGTCGCCGAACCAATCCGTCAGCAGCCGGGCACAATAGCCGCCGGCCAGCATCCCCATGCCGAACACCGCCTTGTTGCCGCTGGCCTTGGCATAGACCTCGTCGTGATGATTGGGATTGAAGTCGTGCGATGCCCCCGCATAGCGCACGAATTGCGTGCGCGTGAGCGGGCCGCAGACAAGGGGCGGCGGTGCATCACCGATGTTGATCGATGGGAACGAGGGTCGATTGCTCATCACTCGGCGATCCTCTTGCCGGTCTCGACCAGGGTGCGCCGGGCCACCTGCACCTTCTCGCCGCGCTGATTGTGGAAAGTGGTTTCGATCACTGCGATCTGCAGCTTGCCGGCACGGCGGCTTTCCTTCTCCGTGATGCCTGCGATGCGTTCCTGCGCGGTGAGCACGTCCCCCGCCACGATCGGCGCAAAATACTCGAACTCCTGCTCGCCATGGACGATGTAGCTCCAATCCTTCACCTTGAGCGCCTCCGATGCCGCCTTGGGCTCGTAGAGGAACGTGCGCAGCATCGTCGGCGGCGCCAGAACGCCCGCAAAGCCCATCTCCGCGGCGTAGTCGGGATCGCGATAGATCGGGTTTGGATCGCCGATGGCGTCAGCGAATTCGCGGATCTTGCCGCGCTCGACATGGAATTCATAAGACGGAAGCGTCTTGCCGGCGGCGCCTGCGTCCATGCTCTTTCCTTCAATCCTTGTTGCGTAAATCCACAACGCGTTTCGTCTTGATCGACTGCTCGTGGTCGTAGATCGCTCCGCGCGCCACGAATTCAATCTCCGGGCGCAGCGACACGGCCTCCCGCACGCGCCGTATCACATCGTCGCGCAGACCGGCATCCGCGTCCCGCTCAATACGGATCACCAACCGCTCCATGGCATCCGGCGCGCCGGCATCGGCAAACACGACCTGGAATTCGCCGAGCTCCGCCATGGCCGAGAGCGTATCAACAATGACATCGGTGTTGACCAGCATTCCCCGGCATTTGACCAGGTTGCCGGTGCGCCGCGGCGTCGCAACCACCCGCTCGCCCGCGCGGCCGCAGATCGGGCACGGCGTGCGCGACAGCGTGACGATATCGCCGACGAGATAGCGCAACAACACGGTGCCGCGACGATGCAGATGGGTGATGGCGAGCGCGCCGCTCTCGCCGTCGCCGAGGCTTCGGCCGGTGTCGGGCTCGACCACTTCGAGATGGTAGAGATCGGGCACGAGGTTCTGCTGCGCCGCGCCCTCGGCGCATTGCACCAACCCACCCTGCATCTCGGTGAAGGCGTAGCGGGCGCGGATCGCGATCGAGGGCGCGCCCACGCGGGCGAGTTGGGAGCGTAGCGTGGCGCGTAGCATTTCGCCGACCGGCTCGCCCGAGGTGAGGACCAGCCGTACGTCGGAAAAGTCCGAGCCCTGCCGGCAGGCTTCGTCAAGGAACCGGCGGATGAAGCTCGGCACCCCCCACAGCACGGTGGGACGGAAGCGCGCGACCGTCGCCAGCGCGTCGGCCAGCGAATTGCGGACCTTGAACTCGGAATTGGCCGAGCCGGTCAATCCGTGCACCACCGGCAGGCCCGCGATCATGGTGGAGCGAATAACACTCAGGAACGCACCGGTAGGAAAGCCCGCCAGCGGGTAGAGGTTCGCCACGCGATCGCTCGCGGTGAGACCTTCTGCCTCGTTGCAGCGGCGCGCCTGGTCCCAGATGGCGTAGGCATCGTGTGTGGTGTTGTAAAACGGCGACGGCCGCCCGCTGGTCGTACCGGTGGTGTAGGCGATGTCCCACAGCACGTGCTCTTCCGGAGCGCAATTCGCCGGCAGGTCCTGCGGCCGCAAGCGGAACGCCTCGGGATCGGAGATGTAGTCCTCCTTGCGGGTCAGCGGCAGCGCCGAGAGATCGTCGAGCGAGCGGACATCGTCCGCCGAAACGCCCAATTCGCGAAGCCGCACGCGATAGAACGGGTGGGCGGCCGCGACCGCCGTGAGCGTTCGCCGCAGCCTTGCCGCCCCGACGGATCGAAGATCAACCATGACGCAGCATTTCGTCGGCGCGCCCGCCCAGGATGGCATCGCGGGAAGCGCGCGAGATTCCGAGCCCCTCGACACGGGCAACGCAGCCGAGCTCACCCATGTCGAATGGGTAGTCGCTGCCCATGAGAACGCGGCCGGGCCCGACCGCCGCGATGAGGAACTCGAGCGCGCGCGGGGAATGCAAGATCGTGTCGTAATGCAGGCGGGATAGGGAGTCTTGCGGCGACCCTTGCAGGCGCGCCTTCGCCTCGTCGCGCACGCTGAAGGCATGCATGAAACGTCCGGCTTGATACGGCAGGAAGCCGCCGCCGTGGCACAGGCAGAAATTGATGTCGGGATAGCGCTCGATTACGCCGCCGAAGACCAGCGCCGCGCCGGCCATGGTGGTCTCGAACGGCAATCCGACGGAGTTGCGCATATAGTACGACTTGAGCCGGTCGCCCGGCAGGATTTCGCCATGCGGGTGGACGAGAATGAACGCCCGCAATTCGTTCGCCGCCGCCCATACCGCCTCGAGCGCGTGATCGTCGAGGTTCCTGCCGTTGACGTTCGAACCGATCTGGGCGCCGCGCAATCCGAGTACCCGCATGGCGCGTCTGAGCTCGTCGGCCGCCCGTTGCGGATCCTGCAACGGCAGGGTGGCGAGCGCCACGAAGCGATCGGAATGGCGAGTAACGACGGCAGCGATCTCGTCGTTCTGCAGCACGGCGCACGCGGCGCCGAGCGCCGGCTCCACGTCATAGAAGAACGTGTGCACCGTGGCGCAGATCGCCTGCATGTCGATGCCATGCTGGTCCATGTCGGCCAAGCGCAAATCGAGGTCCCAGCATTCCGGCGGCATCGGCCGCTGCACCACTTTGCCGGCGATCTCCATGGTGGTCGAGCCGTCGGCTTGTGCGATCAGCTTCGGCGCCACGCGCGCCGATTCCCTGCCGAGCTGCCGGATCGTCTCTTGCGGCAGCATATGGGCGTGGATGTCGATGGTGCGGCTTCGTTCCATCGTCGGTACCATACCAGCACTCCACGACGTCATCTCTCATGTGAGCCGAGCCGGGTCTGCATCGATCTGCACCGGCAGAGAGCACCGCCACGCGCACGTCTTGGCCTTATTATGGTCTCAGCGAAATGGACAGGCCGTGCCGGCGCCGTGGGGTGTCTTGAGTTGGACCAGGAGCATCGCGCAGGGTTCAGCGCCGATCTGCCCGGAACGGTGGCCTCGGCCACCGTCGACCGAGCGGGTGTCGATATCCTGTCCCCAATGGATGTCCCCCGGACCCATTTCGACCCGCGAACCATCCTGCGTCTCGATGAACCAACGGCCCGACAACGGCACCACCCACTGCGGCCTCGGACTCTCATGCCACTCACCGACCCAGCCCACGGGGAGGACCATGAACAGGATCGCCGCCACCTCGTCCGGGATTTGTCGCAGCCACAAGGGCGCCGCCTGGCCGCCGACGCTCTTCATTTCGAACCCGCCGAGCGCGCAGGTCGCCAGACTGCTGGTGCCGTTCGGCCCGGTCCACAGGCTGTAGTAAGGCACCTGCGGCTCGCTATCCTTGTCGTGTCCGTCGCTGCGCGCGGGCCCGAGAGGTGGCAGCGTCATCGGCATGTCTCCATGGTGAGTGACGAAATGGGCATGCGAGCCCAGCGACCCTTAAAAGCCGCGAGCCGACGTCGAGTGGATTCGCTCCGGTCTGGGGCGAGGCGTAATCTGAACGCGGGCGGTCGAAGCGGCGGGGTGTGGCGAAGGCCCTCAACCCTCGCCGCGGACGCCGCATCAGCCTTGTTCGAGAACGGGAGACGACGCATGACGTTCACGGTCCGGAGCAACAGCTTCAACGACGGCGACTATCTCGCCAAGACCCACATTCTGTCGGCCGCGTTCGGCTTCGGTTGCGAGGGCGACAACCAATCGCCGCATCTCGCCTGGTCGGGCGCGCCCACCGGCACCAAGAGCTTTGCCGTGACCTGCTTCGACCCGGATGCCCCGACCGGCAGCGGCTTCTGGCACTGGCTGGTGGTCAACATCCCGCCTAGCGTCACCGAACTCGCGCTGGACGCCGGCAATCCGCAAGCTCCTAAGCTGCCATCGGGGACACTGCAGACGCGCACCGATTTCGGCGCGCCGGGCTATGGCGGTCCCTGCCCGCCGCCGGGCGATCACCCGCACCGCTACCTCTTCACCGTGTTCGCAGTCGGCGCCGACAAGCTGCAGGTTGGCGCCGATACCTCAGCGGCGGTCATCGGCTTTCAGCTCCATTTCAATACGCTGGCCAAAGCCGCGATCATGGGACTCTACAAACGCGGATCGGCTTGATCGATGGGGCGTCGCTGCCCTCACGCCGCCGCCCGGGCCTCGTCGACCATGGTCGCGGAGATTTTTTCCGCCACCATGATGGTCGGGATATTGGTATTGCCGCGCGGCGCTGTCGGCATGATCGAGGCATCGATGACTCGCAAGGCGGCGATGCCGCGCACCCGGCCTTCGGGGTCGACCACTGCATCGCGGTCGTTGGCGCCGCCCATGCGGCAGGTGCCGACCGGGTGAAACGTGCCGGCGACGTTCTCGCGGATATGCGCCGCAAGCGCATCGTCGTCCGCCACCAGGGTCGCAAGGTCGACGCGCCGGTCGGCCAGGGTCGAGAAGATCGGACCGGCGAGCGGCGGCACGAGATCGATGAGCGCCGCGATCACCGCGCTCTGAATCTTGTTCGCCGGCGTGATGCGGTTGAGGCGGCGCAGGCGGTCGGTGAATTTCACCGGAAAGGTCACGCCAGTCATGGCGCGCACCTTCTCGTGCGCCAGGACTTCGACCGCGCGGCGGAAACCCTGCATGAAGCGCTTGAGGTCGAGTTCGTGCCCGGTGAAGTTGAATTCGACGCAGGGCGGGGTGGCGGCATCGCCCTTGACCAGCGAGACCCGGCCGCGCGCCATCGGCTTGAGCAACGTGGGCGCGAGATTGGCGACCTGGAAGCCGAGCGGACTCCACGAGGTCTTGCACTGCACGTTGATGTACATGTCGGTCGGCGGCGCGCCCGCTAGCCCGGAGGAATAGCGGAACGCCGTCATGGGATGCGGCCGTAATGACGCGGCCTGCCGCGCGTTGCGATTCTGCAGCAGGCCGACGAAAACGATGGCGTGGTTGGACAGGTTCTCGCCGACGCCCGGCAGATCCGCGCGCACCTCGATGCCATGTTCGCGCAGGTGACCGGCGGGCCCGATGCCCGAGCGCATCAGGAACGCAGGCGAATGCACACCGCCGGTGGACAGAATGATCTCGCGCGCATTGAACTGTCTCGCCTCACCGCCGACCTTTACGGTCACGCCGGTGACGCGGCGTCCGTCGAACAACAACGCCGTGACAGTGGCGCCATTGACGATGGTCAGGTTGCCGCGGGCGCGCACCGACGGATCGAGATAGCAGATCGCCGCCGACGCGCGCTTGTCCGGCCAGTTGCTCATCGGCACCGCGCCATAGCCGTCGCGGAAATCCGCATTCATGTCGGCGATGAACGGGATTTGGCGCTCCTGCGCGAACGCATGCACCGCCTTCGACAGCGGCGCCCAGTCGTCAGGGCTGGTACGGCGAATCGGCACCGGTCCGCTGCGGCCATGCATTTCGCCGCCGAAATCCAGGTCGTTCTCGAGCTTGCGATAATACGGCAGCACGTCGTTCCAACCCCATCCGGCCGCACCGTGCGCCTCCCATTCGGCGTAGTCGTCCGGCGTGCCGCGATACGCCACCATGCCCATCACCGAGGAGCCGCCGCCCATGATGCGTCCCTGGGAGAAGCCGACCAGCGGGGAATTCTCTTTGCGGCGCCAATGCACCTTCAGGCCAGGCCAGAAATAGGCGTCGTTGTAATAAGAGGTGGCGTAGGTATCGAGCACGTCGCCAGGTTCTTTGCCCGGCGGCGTATCGGGGCCGGCCTCGAGCAGCAGCACGCGCGTGGCCGATCGCGCGGAAAGCCGATTGGCCAGCACGCATCCGGCCGCGCCGCCGCCGATGATGATGATGTCGAAGCTGTCGCTCATGTGATGGTTCGCCGATTGACTGACTTAGATGTTTATGTCCCGGACTGCGATCCCGGAAACCGTTCCGATTAGTGGCGGCCCCGAGATCAGCCCGGCGCGCTCTGCACGCTCCAGCCGGCGCGTGCGCCGGCGCTGCACCGGGTCCAGGAGATGACTCGCCCTACTTTTCCCCGATCCCCGCGCGCTCCACCAATTCCTTCCACATCGGGACTTCGCGGACAATGCGCGCGCGCAATTCGTCGGGCCCCTCGTACCTTACCGCGAAGCTCGCCTTGAGCATTTTTTCGCGCACATCCGGCTTCTGCAGGATGGTGCGGGTTTCCGCCGCAAGCCGATCGATGATCGGCGCCGGCGTTCCGGCCGGTGCCAGGAACATCTGCGAGGTGTCGACGACGGCGTTGGCAATGCCGGCCTGCTCGAGCGTTGGAACGCCCGGCAGATCGGGCCAGCGCTCCTTGCCGGTCTGTGCCAACGCCTTGAGCGTTCCGGATTGCATGTGACCGATCAGGCCGGCGACGCTCACCGAGGCAAGGTCGGTGGTGCCGGCGATCGCCGCCTGCGCCGCCGGCGCGGCGCCCGAAAACGGAACATGGATCAGATCGATACCGGTCCGCAGCTTCAACAGTTCGACGGCGAGTTGCGACACGCTCCCCACACCGGGGCTGGCAAACGTGAGCTTGCCGGGCGCGGCCTTCGCCTTCGCAATCAGATCGGACATCGAGACGATGCCTGAGGCCGGCCGCGTCAGAATGACATTCGGCGAATCGCCGAGATACGCGATCGGCGCAAAATCCTTCGCCGGATCATAGCCGACCCGGCCGACGCTCGGATTGATCAATACCACCCCCGAGGCGACCACCAAGGTGGTGCCATCGGGCGCGGCGCGAGCGCCGGCGGCCAGCCCGATATTGCCGTTGGCACCCGCCCGGTTCTCAACGATCACATTCTGTCCGAGCGCCGGCGCAAGCTCGGCCGCGATCAGCCGGCCCAGGAGATCGTTCGAACCGCCAGGCGGGAAAATGACGATGAGCGTGATGGTCCGATCCGGCCAGGCGGCGTGCGCTTGCCCGGCCGTCAGCGCCGCGAACGCGATGATCGCCGCGCGGAGCGCCGGCGCGATCGTCCGCCCAAGCCGTAGCGCGGCTCCTTTCGCAGTCCATGCCGGCGGCATGTCTGGCGCCTCCCTAGTTGATTCCGTTTCTTGTGTACCGATTGAAGCATGACGGGTCGGAACGGCAAAGCCCTCCCGCGCCCGGCGCGTCGGCCATTGCGGCATGACGGCTGTCAAAATCGCTGCCATACTCAAGTCATAACAAGACACTTCGGAGGAAGGCCCAATGTCCAATGTCCCGTCGAGCGGGCTGCGCGTCCCGTGGATTTTACGGCGTACGCTGCTGGCAGTGATCTTGATCGCAGCCGCGGGCGCGGCATCTACCAGCGCACGCGCAGACTATCCCGAGCGTCAGATCACCATGATCGTGTGCTTTCCCGCCGGCGGCGGCACCGACATCGCCGCCCGCCTGATCAATACCCAGCTCGGCGAAGCGCTGGGCAAGCCTGTCATCATCGAGAACCGCGGCGGCGCCGGTGGCAATATCGGCATTGCGGCGGCCGCCCGCGCCGGCGGCGATGGGTATACGTTGTTGGTCTGCTCCAGCGCCTACGTGGTCAATCCGAGCCTCTATGCCCAGGCGACCTACGATCCATTCAAGGATTTCGTCCCGGTCATGGTGATCGGCGCGTCGCCCAATGCGTTCGTGGTCCCGGCGCAGTCCGATATCAAGACCATGCCGGAGCTGGTCGCCAAGGCGAAGGCCAACTCCGGCAAGCTCAACTGGACCAGCCCCGGCGCGGGCACCACGCCTTATCTCGCGGGTGAAGTGCTCAAGCTGCGGACCGGCATCAACATGCAGCACATTCCGTTCCCCGGCGCGGGCCCGGCGACCACGGCCGTGCTCGCAGGCCAGGTCGATCTTTACACCGCCAATATCGGATCGCTGATGGGCCTCATCGATGCCGGCAAGGTGCGTCCCATTGCCGTGACCTCGAAGGAGCGCTGGCCCGATCTCCCCAACGTTCCCTCGCTCGAAGAGCTCGGCATCAAGGACGCCGTCTCCGATACCTTCCAGGCCGTCTACGCTCCGGCCGGAACGCCGCAGCCGGCGATCGATCGGCTGGTGAAGGAGCTCAATGCGATCCTCGCGCGCCCCGACGTGCGGGAGAAATTCGTCAAGGCCGGCCTTCCCGTGGTCGCCGAGGGGCCTGACGTGTTTCGCGCGCGCATCGCGCGCGAGGTTCCGATGTACAAGGAGATCATCGACAAGGCCGGACTGAAGATTCAATGATTCGTTTGTTCCGACATTCTGGGTGTCATCGCCCGCGCAGGCGGGCGATCCAGTAATCGCCACCAGAGAATGAGGCATCCTCTCGCCGCGACTGCTCGGACCGCGAGTACTGGATGCCCGCCTGCGCGGGCATGACCGCACCAGGCAGACCGACTGAATACCAGGGAAGTAACATGCCAAAACCGCTGGCGGGAATTCGGGTCATCGAGCTCGCGAATTTCATCGCGGGCCCGCTTGCCGGCACGCTGCTTGCCGACATGGGCGCCGACGTGATCAAGGTCGAACCGCCGCAGGGCGACATGGGCCGTGCGACGCCGCCGATCCGCAACGACGAGAGCGTGAGCTTTGTCGCGCTCAACCGCAACAAGCGCAGCCTCGTGCTCGATCTCAAGCGACCACAGGCGATCGAGATCCTGCTGAAGCTCGCGGGCAAATCGGATGTGTTCCTGGAGGCGTACCGGCCGGGCGCGCTCGACAAGCTCGGGCTAGGGGCCGCCGCCGTGAAGGCGGTACAGCCGCTTATCATCTACACCTCCGTATCGGGCTTCGGTCAGACCGGGCCCGATCGCCGGCGCGCCGGCGTCAACCTGATCATCGAGGCGTTCTCGGGCGCACTGTCGGTGACGGGCGAGCCCGGCAAGATGCCGATGCGTCCGGGCGTGCAGACCGCCGACGTGTTCGGCGCCCTGTTCGCGACCTACGCGACGCTCGCGGGATTGGTGGGCGCCGCGCGTAACGGCGAAGGCCGCATCGCCGATGTCTCGTTGGTGGAAGCATCGATCGCGGCCGCCGCCTGGGAGGCGGCGGAGTACCTCGAGACCAACAAGGTGCCGCAGCCGCTGGGCAACCGTCACCGCCTCAACGCCCCCTATCAGCTGTTCGAGACCAGCGACGGGCGTTATCTCGCCATCGGCACGCCCAACGATGCGCTGTTCGGCCGGCTGATGCAGGTGCTGGGACTGGAGGCGCATTTGAACGATCCGCGCTTTTCGTCCTATGCCAAGCGCAAGATCAACGAGAATGCGCTGCTGCCGCTGGTCGAGCCTGCGGTGCGCATGCGCGACTCGGAGGACCTGGAGCTGGCCTTGCGCGTGGCCGGCGTACCGTGCGCGCGCGTGAACAACTTCAAGGAAGTCTTCGACGACCCGCAGATCATCGCACGCGGCGTGATGCAGGAGATCGAGCATCCGCGGCTCGGCCGGATGCGCACGACCCGCAATCCCGTCCTGCTCGATCATGACGGACCGGAGATCGACCGGCATTCGCCGATGCTCGGCGAGCACTCCGAACAAGTGCTGCAGGAGCTCGGCTATTCCGGCGCCGAAATCCAAGACCTGATCGCAGCCGGCGTCACGCGAATGGCGGACCACCGACACTCCATCCGTCATGCGCGGGCTTGACCCGCGCATCCAGCCTCTTGCGAAAATGGAGGGATTGCCGGATCAAGCCCGGCAATGACGGACTTCGGAAGGATCAAGGACCATGCCGCTTGCACGCAGCTTTCTCTACGTTCCGGCAAATCGCGAAAAGTTTCTGGAGAAGGCCATCGGGCTGCCGTCGGATGCCTTCATCTTCGATCTCGAGGATTCCGTGCCGCCGGCGGAGAAGGCGAATGCGCGCACCGGAGTGCGCGCCTACGCGGGAAAGATTTCGGACAACCGGGTCTGGGTGCGGGTGAACGCGCTCGACACCGGTCTCGCCGAAGCTGATCTCGATGCCGTGATCGGCATCGCCGGCATCGCCGGACTTTTTCTGCCCAAAGTGGAGACGCGCGAGGAGGTGGCGCGGTGGGACGGCATGATCGGCGCGCTCGAACATGCACGCGGCGTCAACCCAGGCGCGCTCAAACTCGTGCTCTCGATCGAGAGCGCACTCGGCGTGCTCAACGCCCATGTCATGGCGACCGTGGCCGCGCGCGTCGTTTCGCTCACCTTCGGCGGGGCGCAGGACGGTGATCTCAACACCGATCTCGGCTGCGCCTGGTCGATCGACGGTCCCGAGATGCTGCACGCACGCGCGCACACGCTGCTGGCCGCGCGCGCCGCGCGGTTCGACAGCCCGCTCGACGGCGTGTTCGCCAATGTGCGCGACGCCGAGGGCTTCGAGCGCGACACCGCGCTCTCCCGCCGGCTCGGCTACCGCGGGCGCAAGCTCATTCATCCCGCGCAGATCGAGCCGTGCAACCGGCTCTACCGCCCGAGCGCGGCAGAGCTGGACTATTACGCCCGTGTGCTGGAGGCATTCGACCAGGCGGTCGCGCAAGGCAGCGCCTCGACCACCGTCGACGGCCGCATGATCGACCTTGCGATGGCCAATGCCGCGCGCCGCGTGCTGGACGCCGAATCGGCGTGGAAAAAGGCGGGATAGGTTTTGTGAGGAGCGAAAAGCGGATGGCGTCCGCCTTCACATCAACAAATTACCGCTTGGCCCTGCCAAAGGGGGCCGTGTCCTGCTCGAACAGCTCGATGACGGTGCCCGGGCCGCACTCGTCCGCGAGTCCGACCGTGATGCGCTGGCCATCAGCGGTGCGCACGCTGGCAATGCGGCGCGGCTGCCAGTCGGTTTGACCCAGCATGTGCCGAATGGTCGAAATCTCCTCCACGACCGCTTCGTGGACCCGGTCGGGCTCGAAGCTGTCGGCATGACAGCGCGCACACAGCAGCCGCTGCGGAAAGAATCCGGTCCCACACTTCACGCAACGCCAGATGCCGACGCCTGGAGTCATGCCGCTACCACGATGATTCTCGTGTCCCGGGTGAGAAGCGCAGCGGAACGAGACCCGGGACCCAGCGCAAGATGCGCGAAGCGCAATATTGTTTTGAGAAGGGTCCGGGGCACGAGGGCCGAGCATAGCTGTTCCGAGTTCATTCCATCCGCTCCAGGATGGCGGCCGCCGCCGTGCCGCCATAGCGATACATCGTCATGCCATACCCGCTCGTCACCGCGAGCCGGGCGTCTTTCACCTGCCGCGCACCGGCGCGATGCTGCAACTGCAGCACGCCTTCGGAAATACCGTTGAGGCCGCCGGCCGGTCCGCCCGGCTGTCCGGCGGACAGCATCCCACCCCAGGTGTTGAGCGGGAACCGCCGTTCGCCGATGTCATGGCGCGCGAAGCGCGCGAGGTCGTTGCCCGGGATCATGCTGAGATCGTTGAGCTGTGCCAGCACCATGGTGGGATAGTCGTCGTAGATCGAGGCGATGTCGACGTCCTCCGGCCGCACGCCGGCGGCCTGCCACAGCTCGCCGGCAAACGTGCTGATGCCGGTTTGCAGGCCATCGCCTTCTTGGTTGTCGTAGTTGAAGCTCGCGCGATGGGCGCGCACGCGCACGGGCGCGCGGCCGGGCGGGCAGCGATCGGGGTGAGCGATGACGATGGCTTGCGCGCCGGCGACCACGGGCACGCAGTCGTAGCGCGACAGCGGATCGGCCACCAGCGGCGCGGCGAGATACTCCTCCATGGTCATCGGCGCGCGGTAGACGGCATATGGATTGTTGGCGGCCCAGGCACGTTGCGCGATGGCGAGCTGGCCGTAATCCGATTTCTGCAAACCGTAGCTCTTCATCTGCCGGCTGGTCACCAGCGCATAGACGCCGTTCGGCCCGCCGTGACCGAGCGGCGCGAGGTGCAGTTGCGTCACGATGTTGAAATTCGCGGCGACCTTGGCATAGCCGCCGAGCCCGGTGGCGTCGCCACCCACGACCAGAATCGCCGACGCGGCGCCGCTTTCGACGCCGCGCAGCGCGTGCCCGAGCATGTTCATGGCGGAGCAGCCGCCGTTGGTATCCTGGACGAGCCAGCGCAGCGACAAGCCCAGTTTCCAGGCGATATCGACCGCGGCATCGGGTGCGAGCGAGAACGAGGCCAGCGCCATTCCGTCGATCTCATGCGCATCGATCTCGGCGTCCCTCAAGGCGGCCACGACGGCGTCGCGAATGAAGGTGTGCGTCGACTGTCCAGGTTCCGGCCGGCGGGTATAGGCCGATTGCCCTACGCCGATGATGGCGGCGTTCGTGTGCATGATTTTGTTCCGGCGGCGCGTTGAGAGACGGCGGCCCCGATGTTAGCCTGCCAGCAATCGCACGCGAAGCCTGTTCACGAGCTAAAGGGATTCGCGCGGCACCTCTTTTCCTTCCTCACTATCCTGCCGAGGTAAATGGATGACTATTGGTGCGCGCTCCTTCGCGCTTGACGTAGATCGGCGCCACGATCTGGAACGGTGCCCCTTCCCCGCCTGGGGAGAGGGAGCAGGCCGAGTTCGCTGCTCCACGGTGCCGGTATGATCCGCGCAGCGATCGTCGGCCTGGGGCGCTGGGGGCGCTCGCTGGTCACGTCGGTGCAGGGCAAGAGCGACGACATCCGCTTCGTCGCCGCCCATACCCGCACGCGCGCGACAGCGGAAGACTTCTGCCGCGACCAGGCCGTACCGCTCGCGGACAGCTATGAGCAAATCCTCGCTGACCCCGGCATCGACGCAGTGGTGCTCGCCACCCCGCACACCCTGCATGAGCAGCAAGTCCTGGCAGCGGCCGCCGCCGGCAAGCATATCCACGTCGAGAAGCCGATCACGCTCGACCGCGGCAGCGCGGGTGCGGCGGTCGAGGCCGCGCACAAGGCAGGCGTCGTGCTGGCCGTCGGCTACTGCCGGCGCTTCCATCCGTCGGTGGTGGAGCTGCGCCGGCGTCTTAGGGATGGCCGGCTCGGCACCGTCGTTTCCATGGTGGCGCAGCACACCACCAGCACCGGCCAGTTCATACCACCCGACAATTGGCGCGCCGCGCCGGATGAAGCGCCGGGCGGCGCGCTGACGGCGGTTGGGGTGCATTCGCTCGACCACATGATCGAATTCGCCGGTCGTGTGCGTGACGTGCGCTGCGTCACCGCCCGCAACATTCCCGGCCCCTCCGACGATACGACCACGGTCATGCTGCATTTCGACAGCGGAGCCACCGGCCTCATCTTCTGCTCCGTGGCGACCGCCACGAATTTCAGCTTCACGCTCTACGGCAGCAAAGGATTGGCCGAGATTTCAAAGCCTACGCTGGAGAGATTGCGCTTCGTGCCGACGTCGGAGCATGCGCCGACCGGCCCGGTGACGGCCCCGGCCGACGAAACCAGCGAGCACGCCGGCTTCGACATGCTCAACGCCGAGCTCACCGTATTCGCGCGCGCGATCCGTGATCGCAAGCCATACCCGGTCCCGATCGACGAGGTGCTCCATGGCATGTCCGTGTTCGACGCCATCGTGCGGGCGGCCCGGTCCGGACAGGTCGAGCCCGTCGCCGACCTGCCTCGGCGCGGGTAGAGTGGATACATCCGAGCAAACGTCCAGGAGCGCTTATGGAAAAGCTCATCATCACGGTCGCCTGCGACTCGCGGACGTCCTACCCGCACAACCCTCTGTGCCCGACGCAGGAGGACGTCCCCGGGGTGGCGCAGCAGTATATCGACGCGGTCAATGCCGGCGCCGCCATCGCGCACATCCATGGCCGCCGCACACTGGAGGAAACGATCCAGCCCGACGGCCGGCAGGTGTCGCGCATCCATCACGACGACTGGAAGCGGCTGCAGGACGCGATCATGAACAGGGTCGATCCGATCATGCAGTTCGGCGTGGCGTCGGCGCGCATCGAGGAAAAGATCAAGCTGATGGAGCTCGGGCCGGACATGATGGCGGTCTGCTTCAACGCCCATGACGAATATTTCCAGCCCGAGCCCTCGCTGCCGCCCAAGCGCATGATGGCGATCCATCCGGTCGAGGAGCTTATGGCCTATGCCAAGGCCGCCGATCAGCACAAGGTGAAGCTCGAATGCGAATGCTTCACGACAGGCGCATTCTGGCACCTCGAATTCGTGCGCAAGCAGGGTTATTTGAGGGACAAGACCTACACGACGCTGTTCATCGGCTGGCCCGGCGGCACCTGGACTCCACCGACCGAGCGCGCCCTGCAGTTCATGGTCGACAATCTTCCGCAGAACTGCATCTGGAACGTCAGCGTGATGAACCCGGAGAAGCAGTGGTCGATTCTCGCGCTCGCGGTGGCGCTCGGCGGCCACGTGCGTGTCGGCTATGAGGACAATCCGTACATGGCACCCGGCGAATTCGCGAAGAATAATGCGGTGCTGGTGGAGCGCATGGTGGGGATTGCGCGCGGGCTCGGACGCGAGATCGCCACGCCTGACGAAGCGCGTCAGATCCTCGGCCTTGCGCGTCCGCAGTGAGCCGGATGCCGGCTCGGGCCTCCTCATGCAGGGTGAGGAGCGTTGCGAAGCAACGCGTCTCGAAGCATGAGGCCACCCGTCCTTCACGACGGGTGCTACGCCGCCTCCCCAGGACCAGGGTGGAGTGAGGTATCGCCACGCATGAAAAGCGGTTTGCATTGATGAGAAAGCGCAGGATCGGGACTTCTGCGCTCGAGGTGTCCGTGGTCGGGCTCGGCGGCAACAATTTCGGCGGCCGCATCGACTTCGCGGCATCGGAGCGCGTGGTGCACAAGGCGATCGCGCTCGGCGTCAACCTGATCGACACGGCCGACAGCTATGGCAACAGGGGCGGCTCCGAGGAGGAGCTCGGACGCATCCTCGGCGACAAACGCAAGCATATCGTGCTGGCGACCAAGTTCGGCCTGCCGATGGATGACACGGGCACGCTGCGAGGCGCGTCGCGCCGCTATATCATGCATGCGGTCGAAGCGAGCCTGAAGCGACTGCGCACCGATTGGATCGACCTCTACCAGTTGCACCGGCCGGACGATCGGACGCCGATCGAGGAGACGCTGCGCGCGCTCGACGAGCTCGTGCAGCAGGGCAAGGTCCGCTACATCGGCTGCTCGAACCTATCGGCGCAACAGGTGATTGCCGCGCAGGACATGGCGAGCCGGCACGGGCTCGCAGCCTTCGTCTCCTGTCAGGACGAGTACAGCCTGCTCGAGCGCGACATCGAGCGCGAGCTCATTCCTGCCGCGAAGGCCCGCGGCTTGGGCATCTTGCCCTACTTCCCGCTCGCCAGCGGTCTCCTCACCGGCAAGTACCGGCGCGGTGCGGCGCCGCCGCCGGGCTCGCGGCTTGCGAAGAACCAGCGCCACGCGCAGGACTTCCTCAGCGAGCACAACTGGCGCATCGTCGGCGAGCTCGAAGCCTTTGCCCTGCGGCACGGCCGTACCATGCTGGAACTCGCCTTCGGCTGGCTGCTGCGCGATCCCGCGGTCGCGAGCGTCATCGCCGGCGCCACCTCGCCGGAGCAGATCGAGCAGAATGTCCGGGCAGCGGACTGGACGCCGTCAGCGGAGGACCTGGCGGAGCTCGACCGGATCACGGCTTGAAGGGGTGACTTGGGCAGTTCAATGCTGCTCGACCTTGCGGCGTCCCAGATATTTCCCGAGGTTCGCGAGGTTGGCCCGGATCGCGGGCTCGTCGACCGTGTTCGGATCGAAGTCGGGATCGTCCCACTCGATCATGCCCTCGTGGTGGAGGTGCTCGGGATCCGCGATCGCTTGCAGAAACATCTCGTAGCCGGTCGGGCCGCCGATATCGGCGGGGGGACAGCGGCCCTGCGCGCTGACGAGACGGGGATAATCGGTGGCGGGCGCGGCCGCGGCCGTGCCCTCGAACGCCACCGTGTGCTCCCAGTCCTCGCCGTAAACGTAGTCGTAGCGGAACGTATTGCCGAGCGCCAACACGTCGGCCAGCGTCGCCGTCTCCGCCGACAGCGGCGACGACTCCGGATCATCGCGATCGAGCAGGCCCCACGCCGTCTCGCCGACGCGGAACTCGAACGGATGGCAGTTCTGCCAGCCGAGCGCGATCTGCAGCACGAAATGAAGATCGTCGAGACGGATCGTGACCGGCACTTCGACGCGGCGGATCACCGCCGGCGTCACTTCGTCGATCTCGACGCGCAGACGCGCGATCTCGGTCATTCGTCCCTCACGACACCGCGGCCACGAAATAGGGCGCCGCACGCCGGACGAATCCGACCTGCGGCGCCAAGTCCGGCAACGACTCGATACACCAATTGCCGGTAGAGCGTTTTATTCCGCTGCCTGCTGGAACGTCAGCATATCCTCGCGCGGCTCCAGGTCGACGATCCTGCCGTCCTTGATCACCCACGAGAGGTGCTTGCCGCCCTGCAGCACGGTGATGTCCGCAATGGGATCCTTGTTGAGCACAATCAGGTCGGCAAGCTTGCCCGGCGCGAGCTCCCCGACCTGGCCCTCGAGACCGACCGCGAAGGCGTTGTCGCGGGTCGCCGCGACGATCGCCTCCATCGGCGTGTAGCCGCCGTACTTGACGAAGATTTCAAGCTCCTTGGCGTGCAGCTCACCATAGTGCGTGAATGTGTTGTTGCCGGTGTCGGTGCCAACCAGCAGCTTGATGCCGAGCTTGCGCGCCTTGTGCATCAGCTCGCACAGCAGGTCGAAGTGCCGCTTCATGCGATTGATGTCGAGCTGCACCTGCTCGGCCCCGACCCTCTGGCCGAGCTCCACCACGACCGCCAGGAAGGTCGCGGTCGGGATGATCGGCATACCGCCCTTGGCCACCGCCTCGAGATCGCGGTCGGTGGCGAGATCGGCATGGATGATCCAGTCGACGCCCGCCTCGGCCGCGGCGCGCGTGGAGCCCGCGCCGCGCGAGTGAATTCCGACGCGCAGGTTGCGGCGGTGCGCCTCGCCGACGACGGCGGAGATCTCGTCCTTCGCCAGCATCTGCGACTCGCCGCCGCGGCTGTCCGCCATCTTGATGAAATTGACGCCGTGCTTGCTCTGCCGCCGGACCTCGGTGACCATCTCATCGGCGGTGTTGCAGAGCTTGCCGATGGAATGATCGGGGGTGCCCTCCCACGACGGCTCGTCGTCCTCGATGCAGCCATAGGTCACGACCATGCGGCCGGCGACGAACATGCGCGGGCCTTCCATCAACCCGAGCTTAATGGCGTCGCGTATGCCGACGTCGGTAAACCAGGTGCCGCCCGGCACCGAAATGCTGGTGACGCCGGAGCGCAGCACCTTCTGCACGCTGCGTGCGGATTTCAACGTGGAGAATTCCGGCCGGGTCGTGCCCTTGCCTTTGCCCTCGCCCTTGATCAGGGGATAGCCGTAGGAGACGTGGCAGTGGGCGTCGATCAGGCCGGGCATGATCCACTGCCCGCCGGCATCGATCACTTCCACTGTCCTGCGATCCTCGAGCTGCACGTCCGGCGGCAGCGCGCCGACGCTTTTGATCCGGTTGCCCTCGATGACGATGGCGTCGTTACGCGCCGACGGCTTGCCGGATCCGTCGATCAGGGTGCCGTTGCGGACCACCAGGGTCTTCTTGCTCGCGGCGGTCATGACGATCCTCCCATTCAGGTCTGCCGATCGCGACGTTACCTCCAAACCCGCCGGGATGTAAACAAGTGTTTAACTGCGCTTAGAGCAAGGCCGATCGGTGATCGCGGCGTCGGGGCCCGCACGCCGGCCACCGGGCGCATGCCATCGAACGATTGACATTTCCGGCATGGCATGCGGCTAAGGGCTCCGAACACGGGCGATGAATTCCATGGACAAGGCGACGTCGAAACGCGCGCTGCCGCAAGCAGGGGTGAAAGCCTCCGGGCAAGCCCTGGCCCGCGAGGACGAGGACGGGACGCGGGAGCGAATCCTGCGAACCGCCGAACGGCTGTTCGCCGAGCGCGGCTTCAGCGGCGTGTCGGTGCGCGAACTCGCCGCCGCGGCGCAAGTCAACATCGCGAGCATCGGCTATCATTTCGACAACAAGGAAGGCCTGCTGTCTGAGGTCTATCGCCGCCATTGCGAGCCTATGATCGAGGAGCGGCTGCGCGGTCTCGAAGCTTCGTCGCGGCTGCGCGGCAAGGCGAGGGTCGCCGCCATCATCGAAGCGTTCATCCGGCCTGCGTTGCAGCAGGTCGAGGTGGAGGGCGGGGAAGCATTCATCCGTCTGCGCGCGGTGCTGTCGGGCGAGAACTCCGAGCTGCTGGAAAAACTGGTGGCGGAGAACTTCGATCAGTCCAGCACCGCGTTCATCGACGTGCTGTGCGAATGCCTGCCTCACCTGTCGCGAACCGACGTGTGCTGGCGCTTCCACTTCCTGCTCGGCTCGATCTACTACACCGCGGCGGGGCCGCACCGGATCTCGGCATTTTCCAACGGTCGCTGCAATCCGGCCAATACCGAAGACGTCATCAAGGAGCTGGTCCCGTTCATGACACGGGCTTTCCAGGCTCCGCCGACGAAACCGCAACGGCCCGCGCGCAAGCGGCGGTGAGCACCGAAAGGCCCGATCTCGGAGCCCATCGGTGATTGTACGTCGCCGCAGCACTTCGAATTAAAACAATTTGCACAAGCGTTTAAATTCGCTAGCCTTCCTTGAACAGTTGTTCAAAAAAACGTTGCTGGGAGGACACATGGAGCCGGGTCTCGCCGCTCTCGCGGGCGTATTCCGCCATCTTGTTCCCGTACTGATCGTCACCTCGCTCTGCTCCGGCGTCGCGGGCGCTCAGGACTGGCCGACGAGAGCGATCCGCGCGATCGTGCCGCTGACCGCAGGCAGCGCCACCGACATGATCGGGCGCACGGTTCTGGATCAGCTGTCGCAACAACTCGGCCAGCCGATCGTGGTGGAGAATCGCCCGGGCGCCGGCAACACCATCGGCATGGCCACCGCGGCGCGATCGGACGCCGACGGCTATACCCTTCTGATCAACTCGTCGTCGCATACCATCGTGCCGGCCACGTACGGCAACCTGCCGTTCGACACCTTGCGCGACTTCACGCCGGTGATCCCGCTCGGCAACATGCCGACGGTTCTCGTGGTCTCGCCGTCGAAGGGCTACAAGAACTTGGCCGCCTTCGTCGCCGCCGCGAAGGCGAAGCCCGGATTGATGAACTATTCCACCGCCGGCGCGGGAAACTTTTCGCATTTCGCCAGCGAAGTGTTTCGCCGGGCGGCCGGGTTCCAGGCCGTGCACGTGCCCAGCAAGGGCGCGCCCGAGGCGCTGATGGAAGTGCTGGCGGATCGCGTCGATTTTTTCTTTGCGCCGCTGATTGTGGCGCTGCCGTTTCTCAAGGACGGTAGGCTACAGGCGTTGGCGGTGAGCGGCTCCCAGCGCGCCGCCGCCCTGCCTGACGTTCCGACGACGGTGGAAGCGGGATTTCCAAACTCGGAATATAATTTCTGGGTCGGCATGTTTGCGCCGTCGAAGACGCCGTCTCCCATTCTGGACAAGCTCTACGCGGAAACGCGCAAGGCACTGCAAAGTCCCGCAGTGCAAGAGAAGCTCGCACGCCTGGGCGCCGACCCGATGATCCTGACCACATCGGCATTCGAAAAGCTGGTGCAGTCGGAGGTCGCCATCAATACGAAAATCGCAACCGCGGCCGGGGTCAAGGCCAACTGAGCTGCAGAACCCACCGGGAGGAATGCATGATCCGTTTCCTCGTGATCATTCTCGCCGGCGCGCTGCTGATGCACTCGACAGCGCAATCGAACCCGGATTATCCCAACAAGCCAGTCCGGATCATCGTCAACGTCGCGCCCGGCGGCGGCGTCGACACCGCAACGCGCATCATTGCGGACAAGCTGCGGGTGCGGCTGGGCCAGCCGTTCGTGGTCGAGAACCGCCCGGGCGCGGGCGGCAATATCGGCGCCGAAGTGGTGTTCCAGTCGGAGGGCGACGGCTACACCCTGCTGGCATCTTCGCCGACGCCGCTCGCGATCAACGGCTGGCTCTACAAGAAGCTCAATTTCGATCCGGCGGGATTCGAGCCGGTCGCGATGATGTCGCGGATCCCCAATGTGCTGGTGGTCCGGCCGGATTTTCCCGCCAAGTCGGTGCAGGAGGTCGTCGCGGTCGCAAAAGCCAATCCGGGGAAGTTCACCTTCGCATCACAGGGGATCGGCACCGCCTCGCATCTCACCGGCGAGCTGTTCATGACGCTCACCGGCACCAAGCTGGTACACGTTCCTTACAAGGGCAACACCTCCAATGTGTTGACCGACGTGGTCGCCGGCCACGTCGACCTGAGCTTCATCCAGTTCTCCGCCGTCCACGAATTGCAGCAGAGCGGCAAGCTGCGCGTGCTCGCGGTAGCCACCGACAAGCGCATGGAGGCTCTACCGGACGTGCCCACCATGGCGGAGGCGGGATTTCCCGACATCGTCTCGGAGACCTGGAACGCGATCAGCGCTCCGCCGAATACTCCCAGTCCGATCATTCTCAAGCTCAACACGGCGATTAACCAGGCGCTGCAGGAACCGGAGGTCCTGGCGCGCTTGCGCGATCTGCAGGTGCTGGTGGGCGGCGGCGACGCGGACCAGACGAGAAAGTTCGTCGAGGAGCAGCGGGCCCTCTGGGGCAAAGTGATCAAGGCCGCCAGCGTTCCGCAGCAATGACCCATCACCATGGCGCTGCGCGAAGCTGTTGAGAGACACCGGCGGCTTGGCCTACTATTCCGCCCTGCAAGGAAGAAACACCATGGCCGACAAGCAATACGATCGCTCGACCCAGGATCTCGGCAACATCGTCAATCTCGGGCACGTCAACGTCTGCATCACCGACCAGCACCTGGCGACACACTATTATGTCACGGGCCTTGGCCTGACCCGCGATCCTTTTCTCAATACCGGCGCGCGCCTGATGTGGATCAATGTCGGCATGAGCCAGTTCCATCTGCCGAACGGCCAACCCGACGTGGTGCGCGGCGTCACCGGACTGGTGGTGCCGGATCGCGCCGCATTGCTCGACCGCCTAACGCAGGTGCGCAAGCCGCTGGAGGGGACCAAGTTCGACTTCCGCGAAACCAACGACTGCGTCGAGACCGTCTGCCCGTGGGGCAATCGCATCAACGTCCATGCGCCTGACGAGAACAGCTTCGGCCGTATCGTGCTGGGGATGCCGTACATCGAATTCGACGTGCGCCCCGGCACCGCGGACCGCATCGCCCGCTTCTATCGCGATGTCATGGGCGCGCTCGCGACGGTGGTCGAGAACGGAAGCGGCCGCAAGGCTCGAGTACAGGTGGGCGAGAAGCAATACTGGTACTTCCGCGAGACGGAAGAGCCGGAGAAGCCGTATGACCGCCACCACGCGCAAATCTATATCACGAATTTCTCCGGCCCTTATCGGCGCCTGAAGGAACTCGGCCTGATCACCATGGAGGTGAATGACCACGAATATCGCTTCAAGGACGTGATCGACACGGATACGCGCGAGGTGCTGTTCACGGTGGAGCACGAGGTGCGCAGCCAGACCCATCCGCTGTATGGCCGGCCGCTGGTCAACCGCAATCCGGCCCAGAGCAACCGCGCCTACAAGCCGGGCCATGACAGCATATCCTGGGCGATGGCCTGAACCCGCCGCAGGTGCATTGAACGCATGGCCACTCGACGCGCCCTGGTGATCGGCGGCTCCCTCGGCGGACTGCTGGCCGCAAATCTCCTGCGCCACGCCGGCTGGGACGTGACCGTGTTCGAGCGCAACGCCGAGGATCTGACCGGCCGCGGCGCCGGCATCAGTACGCATCCACAGCTCATCGACATTCTCCACCGCGTCGGCATCGACTTCGACGAGTCCATGGGGATCAGGGTCGATACCGTCATCTGCCTGGACAAGAGCGGCAAGACCTATCTCGAAACCAAGACGGCGCGCACCATGAGCTCATGGGGTCGGCTCTATCGCTCGTTGCGCGATCCGCTTCCGGCCGAAAGCTATCGTCTCGGCATGGCGCTGCGGGAGATCGAGCAGGACGCCAGGAGCGTCACCGCCGTCTTCGCCGACGGCGCGCGCGTGAGCGGGGACCTGCTAGTGGGCGCCGATGGTGTGCGCTCCACCGTGCGCGAGCAGTTCCTGCCGGATATCGAACCTAATTACGCCGGCTACGTCGCCTGGCGCGCGATGCTGGATGAGAGCGACGTGCCGCCGGAGATCCGGGCGGAAATTTTCGAGCGCTATACGTTCTGTCTGCCGGACGGCGAGCTGCTCCTCGCCTATCCCGTTCCCGGCCGCAACAACGAGACCCAGGCCGGCCGCCGCGCCTACAACATCGTCTGGTACCGACCCACCGACCGCGATACGACGCTGGTCGACCTCTGCACCGACGCGACCGGCCGGCGCCACGGCACCGCGATCCCTCCGCCGTTGATCCGTCCCGAGATCACCGCCGCGATCAAGGCAACGGCGCGGGCCCTCGTCGCGCCTCAGGTCGCCGAAATCTTCGCCCGCACGCCGCAGCCGTTCTTCCAGCCGATCTTCGATCTCGAATCGCCGCAGACCGTGTTCGGGCGCGTGGCGCTGCTCGGCGATGCCGCCTTCGTGGCACGGCCCCATGTCGGCGCGGGGGTCACCAAGGCGGCGTTGGATGCAGCAAGTCTTGCGGACGCCACGGCGGACGACGATCTTGTCGCCGGCCTGCAACGCTATCAGAGCGCGCAACAACCCTTCGGCAGCGGCTTGGTGGCGCTTGGACGTGAAGAAGGGGCCTATCTCAGCGCCCAGCTCAAGCCGCGCGATCAGCGCACGCCAGCGGAGCTGCACCGCGACATCAACGATGTGCTGCACGCCCATAATTCGCGCAGCGAGAACCTGCGTAGCGTTCTGGTCGGCTCGCGCCGCGCGTCGTGAATGCCACCCAGGGCGCCGGCCCTGGTGTGAGCATCCCCCTACTCCACCGGAGTCACGCTGACGGAGCTTTCGAGCCGCTGGCCTCCGGAGGCGTAGATGACGCCATCGATCGGGGCGACGTCGGCGTAATCGCGGCCGATGGCCAGCACCACGTGGTCATCGCCGGCAAACATGTCGTTGGTCGGATCAAGCCCGCACCAGCCAACGTCCTCGCCACATCCCACCAGCATCCATGCGTGCATGGCGTCGGCGCCTTCGAGGTTGTCCTCCTTGGCGTGGAAGGTTCGAAGGTAGCCGCTGACATAGGCAGCGGGCAGTCCGAGGCCGCGCAATCCGGAAATCATGATGTGGGCGAAGTCCTGGCAAACGCCGCGCCGCAGGGCGAACGACATTGGTGGAGTCGTCGTCGCGGTGGTGACGCCGGCTTCGTAAACAAAGTCGGCTTTGATCCGCCGCATGAGATCGACGGCGCCTTCGAGAACCGGGCGTCCAGGCGAGAAACTCTCGGCGGCATAAGCGCGGATTTCCGGATCGAGCGAGACCTGCCGGCTGGGAAACAGGTAATGCGCGGGCGAGTTCGGCGACAGATCGGTCGATGCGAACGCCCCATCGCGAATCTCTTCCCATGGCGGCGTGCTGCTCGCCCGCGGCGGGGCCTCGCTCTTGACCGCGACCCGCGCCGCGACCCGGACGCTCAAAGTATCGTGCGGCTGATCGAGCTCGATCCATGTCATCCGGTTGCCGAAGAAATCGTGGCCTTCGCGCCGCCCGATCGGGAGCGGGTCGATATCCAACGCAGTGGCGTGAACGCGCTGTCCCGGGCGATCGATCGGCGTGAGCCGCAGCACATGGCGCGAGTAGGCGACCGGCGACGCATAGTGATAGATCGTCGTCTGCCGGACGTCGTAGATCATCCGAGCGCCTCCCAGCGAACCTCAGCGCGCTCATGCGTCGTGAAATAGGTGGATGCAATCACGTCGGCGAGCTTCATCAGCGCGCTTTCCGTCCGGCGGAATGTCGCCAAGTCGAGCTCCGCGGCATCAGCGGTACGGAACTGCGTCGCGAGCGAGGTCGCGATCTGCTCGGGCGGCGAGAGGCGGCCGTCGTCGCTTCGCGGCGGCAGCGCAGCGAGATGCGCTTCGATACGGCCGAGCTGATAGGCGACCGAGCGTGGATTGCTGGGATCGAGCACCACGAGATCGATCACCGGAGCCGGCGCCGCCACCATGACGTAACGCAGCCGGTAGGTGATCTGGCTGTCGGCGAGTTCCAGCAGGACGTCGAGCGCGCCGTCGAGCTTGGTGAACGCGAATTGTTCGATGAAACGGCAGGTTGCAATCGCCCGCTCGATGCGGCGGCCGAGTTCGAGGAAGCGCCATCCAGCGAGCTGACTCATGTTTTCCTGAGCCAGTCCCGAAAATGACGCGATGATGCGCAACCCGCGATTGGCGCGCTCGAAGATCGCGCTTTCGGTGGCTGGGAGACCCATCGGCGTGTTGATCAACTCAAACAGGTCGGTCAGCGCCCGCCACGCGTCGGGAGAGAAGCGGTCGCGGATCACCGATGCCGCCGACTTCGCCGCCCCGACCAGATAGGGCATCGCACCGTCGAGGTCGCGGTTCTGCAATGCGGCCGCGGCGACGAGCACCGGCTTGGCATTGGGCAGCTCCGTTGGCACCGCCTCCCAGTCACCGAGCAGCGCACAGATCCGCGCGACCACCCGCGTCGCGGCCTCGTCGCTGTCGCCGGCGCGGGTGACGAGCGCCCGGACCAGCCGAAGCGTCGCCTCGGCACGTTCCACGTAGCGAGCCACCCAGAACAGATTGTTGGCGGCCCGGCTCGGCAGCGCTCCCGTCGCCCGCGAGATCGTGATCCGGTCCGGCGCGGGCAACAACGTCGTCTCGGCGACCGGCTTGTCCGACAGCACCCAGGCGTCGCCGGTGTGTCCGCCCCGCTGCAAGCTCACCGCGCGGGCGTCGACATCGTCTGCCACCCGGACGAACCCGCCGGGCATGACCCGCCAGCCCTCGGTGGTCCGCGCGAGGAACAGTCGCAGCGTGAACGGTCGCGGCTCGAGCCTGCCGTTTCGCCACATCGGCGTCGTCGAAAGGGTGACGGCCTCTTTGGCAACGAAGTCGATGCCGCGATGGGAAATCTGCGTTAGGATCCTCGTTCGTTCGTCGGGATCGAGCGCCGCGCCGAGAACCTCGCGCCGTTCGCCGTAGCCCGGGAGCTCTCCGCTGAACGCCGAAGCGATCACCATCTCATCGAGCCGCTCGATGATCTCGTTGCGTGCGCGCGCCTGGCCGAGCCACCAGGTCGCGACATTGGGCAACGCCAGATCGCTGCCCAGCACGGCTGGCGCCAGCGCGGGCAGAAAGCTCGACATCGCCCGCGCCTCGACCACGCCGGACCCGAGCGCATTGGCGATCACGACCGTGCCATCGCGCACGGCCTGCACCAGCCCCGGCACGCCGAGGCGCGAACGCGCATTGAGTTCGAGCGGATCGGCGAAGTCCGCATCGAGGCGCCGCACCAGCACTTCCGCACGCTTGAGGCCGGATACCGTGCGGATGAACACGCCGTCGTCGCGGACCGTCAAGTCCTCGCCCTCGACCAGCAGGAAGCCGAGATAGCGCGCGAGGTAGGCGTGCTCGAAATAGGTCTCGTTCAGCGGGCCCGGCGTCAGCACGCAGACACGGGAATCATCTTGCCGGTTGAGCCCGGACAGCTCGGCCTGAACGGCCTGGAAGAACGGCGCCAAGCGCTCGACCCTGAGCTCGCGATAAACATCGGGCATGGCGCGCGACAGCGCGAGCCGGTTTTCGAGCGCGTAACCAGCGCCCGAGGGTGCCTGGGTGCGGTCGCCGAGCACCCACCAATGGCCGGTGGGCGACCGCCCGACGTCAACGGCATAGAATCGCAGATGCACGCCACCCGCGGGCGCAACGCCAACGAGCGGCCGCAAGAACTCCGGATTGCCGGCGATGACGGTGGCGGGCACCCGGCCCTCACGCACGAGCCGCGCCGCGCCGTAGGCATCCGCCAGCACCGCCTCCAGCAGTTCGGCGCGCTGGGCCAGTCCGGCCTTGAGCATCTGCCATTCCGACGCGTCGATCAGGAGGGGGACGTGGCTCAACGGCCAGGGTCGCTCGGCCCCGGTGGTTTCCTCATAGACGCGATAGAAGACGCCGGAATCGTGCACATGGCGATCGGCGGCGGCGAAACGTGCGCTGAGCTGCTTCGGCCCCAGCGCCGCGAACATCGCCAGCAACGGCTGCCAATGGGACCGCACGCGGCCGTCGCGGTCCATCATCTCGTCGAAAATGCCCGGCAGCGGTCGATAGCCCGCCAGCAACGGCGCGATATCGCTCTGCGCAGACTCGCTGTCGCGCCGCCCGGCCATGCGGCTATCAGACACGAGTCGGGCGCCTGAGGTCCAGCGTCATCGGGTATTCGAGCGAGCGTTCTTCCTCGGGGAAGTCACGCGACCCCGGCGTATGGCCGTGATCCTGGAAGCGCGCCAAGCGCCGCGCTTCCGCTTCATACGAATTGACCGGAACGGTTTCGTAGTTGCGGCCACCGGGATGGGCGACATGGTAGACGCAGCCGCCCAGCGAACGCCGGCTCCAGAGGTCGAAGATATCGAACGTGAGGGGGGCGTGGACATCGATCGTCGGCTGCAGCGCGGCGGCCAGCTTCCACGCCTTGAAGCGTATACCCGCGACGTATTCGCCTGACCGGCCGGTCGAGGTCAGCGGAATGCGGCGTCCGTTGCAGGTGACGACATGGCGGCTGGCATTGAGACCCTCGACTTTCACCTGCAGCCGCTCGACCGAGGAGTCCACGAAGCGCGCCGTGACTCCGGCGGTGGTGTCTTCGCCAAGCACATGCCAGGGTTCCAGCGCGTGGCGCAGCTCCAGGTTCACGCCGCCATAGGTAACGGCGCCGTAGAATGGAAAGCGAAACTCGCGTTGGGCGTGAAACCAGTCCGGCGCGAAATCGTAGCCGGCGCCGCGAAGTTCCTCCAATACGCCGAGAAAATCCTCCCACACACAGTGCTCCAGCATGAACCGATCGTGCAGCGCAGTGCCCCAGCGCACCAGCGAGCCGTGCTGCGGCTCGCGCCAGAACCAGGCGATCAAGGCGCGCAACAGCAACTGCTGCGCCAGGCTTATCCGCGCGTGAGGCGGCATTTCAAAAGAACGGAATTCGACCAGGCCCAGCCGTCCCGTCGGGCCGTCAGGTGAGAACAGCTTGTCGATGCAGACCTCGGCACGGTGGGTGTTGCCGGTGACATCGACGAGAAGATTGCGAAACAGGCGATCGACCAACCATGGACGCGGCGGTTCGCCCTCACCCGGCAGCGGCACCGTCGCAAGCGCGATCTCCAGCTCGTAAAGCTGGTCATGGCGCGCTTCGTCGACGCGCGGAGCCTGGCTGGTCGGGCCGATGAACAACCCCGAGAACAGGTAAGACAGCGAAGGGTGCCGCTGCCAGTACAGGATCACGCTCTTGAGCAGATCGGGCCGGCGCAGGAACGGACTGTCCGCCGCAGTCGACCCACCCAGCACCACGTGATTGCCGCCTCCGGTCCCGGTGTGGCGGCCGTCGATCATGAACTTGTCGGTGCCAAGCCGGCAGAGACGGGTTTCCTCGTAGAGCGTGCGCGTGAGTTCGACCGCTTCACGCCAGCTCGCGGCGGGATGGACGTTGACCTCGATGACGCCAGGATCGGGCGTCACCTTGATGACGTTCAAGCGCGGATCGGACGGCGGCTCATAACCTTCCACGTGGACCGGCATCTTGAGTTCACTCGCGGTCGCTTCGATGACCGCGAGCAGCTCGAGATAATCTTCCAGTCGTTCGACCGGCGGCATGAACACGCAAATCCGGCCATTGCGCGGCTCCACGGTGAGCGCGGTACGGACGGGAACGCCGCCTCCGGACGACGCGCCGACAACGCGCGCGGATGCACCCTGGGCACGGCGGAATTCCACCACCTTGGCGCGGGCGACGGCCTCGTCGCTGCGAGCGGCGATGACCTGCGCCAGCGTCTCAAGATCGGGCAATTCGCCGCGCTCGGCCATGGGATCGGCCGGGACTAGGTGCGGATAATCGACCGGCTTCACATGCGGCAGCGAGCTCAGCGGCAGGCGAAAACCGATCGGGGAGTCGCCGGGTGCCAGGAACAGATGCCGCCGCCGCGTCTGCCAGATCTCGCTGACCCAGCCGGTTGCGGCCTGCGCGCTCCAGCGCTGCACCGGCAACACGTAACCTGCCGGCGCGCCGAGGTGGCGCTCGAACGTGCGCAGGATGCGATCGCGCTCGACCGGATCGTCGATCTTGGGATCGCTCGGATCGATGTTCTCGGGCAGTTCGCCCTGCCTGAGCATGCGTTCGGCGGGGTCTTCGTAGGCGGGCTGCGCGTAATCGGGGTCGAGGCCAAGGCGGAGCGCGATCGCCTGCGCAAAACGCAGCGCATCCTCGGCAAGCGGCCGCGTATCGGCGGTCTCCGTCGCGATCAAGGCGTCGTCCCGCCAGGTCGCCTTGCCGTCGCGCCGCCAGTAGAGCGCGAACGCCCACCGCGGCAGCGGTTCTCCCGGATACCATTTGCCCTGGCCATAATGCAGGAGCCCGCCGGGCGCAAAGCGATCGCGCAGGCGACGAATCAATTCGTCGGCGCGGTCGCGCTTCGTTGGGCCCAGCGCGGCGGTGTTCCATTCCGCCGATTGGTAATCGTCGATCGAAACGAATGTGGGCTCGCCGCCCATCGTGAGGCGCACATCGCC